>Ga0163144_10021206_pt1 | contig 12924 bp, 11 predicted proteins | sample OliLak19BULKMAT1_FD_123175 | JGI IMG/M metagenome (GOLD analysis project Ga0163144, IMG submission 123175) | Freshwater microbial mat bacterial communities from Lake Vanda, McMurdo Dry Valleys, Antarctica - Oligotrophic Lake LV.19.BULKMAT1 | ecosystem: Environmental > Aquatic > Freshwater >...
ATTGATTCTAATCTGAAAAATCGCCGCGAAGCCGGCCTGCAAGCGGAGGCTTTGGTAGAATTACAAACCGCACATTATATGCGTCAGCGGCAAGTACTACAAATCAGCGATATTATTACTCAATTCCGAGAAATAGCCACGGGCCATAGGGATGAGGCCACTCAAAAAGCCAGACTGGAGTTAGCTCAAGGCCGGGACCCGCATTGGGTCATTAGCCAGTTAGCTTATCAATTAACCAATAAGATTTTGCATCAACCCACCATGAAATTGCGGCAATTAGCCTATCATCAAGAACAGGATGCGCTATTATTCGCAAAAAAATTATTAACTTCTGAAACAAATTTATGAAAACTTCCTTACAAAAAAAATTGACTACCCTGGCCAACCGCTATGCTGAAATCAGCAGTCTTTTAAGCGATCCGAATATTATTCGCGATCAAGACCGCTTTCGCGATTTAAGCAAAGAATATGCCCAATTAGAACCGGTTGTAAATTGTTTTCAAGATTACCTAAATAATCAAACCGCGTTTAGCGCTGCCCAGGAACTGTTAAAAGACTCAGAATTCCGGCGGATGGCTGAGGAAGAAATTGAAACTTTAACCGAGCAAAAAACCCATCTGGAAGAACAATTAAAAACTTTGCTTATTCCTAAAGACCCTAACGATGAACGTAACATTTTTTTAGAAATTCGCGCCGGGACCGGTGGCAATGAAGCCTCCTTATTTGCTGGTGATTTATTTCGAATGTATAGCCGCTTCGCTGAAGAGATGGGGTGGAAAGTTTCTATTGTCTCTGCACATGAGGGCGAACAAGGCGGGTTTAAAGAAATCATCGCTCGAATTGAAGGTTCAGGAGTCTATTCACAATTAAAATTTGAATCCGGCGCACATCGCGTGCAAAGAGTCCCAGCAACTGAGGCGCAAGGACGGATTCATACTTCTGCCTGTACGGTCGCCGTCATGGCAGAAACCGAAGCTTTAGAGGCGGTCAAAATTAATTTAGGTGAATGCCGAATTGATACTTTTCGTGCTTCAGGCGCCGGCGGCCAGCATGTCAATAAAACCGATTCAGCCATTCGCATCACTCATTTACCGACAGGTATTGTTGTTGAATGCCAGGATGAACGTTCTCAGCATAAAAATAAGGCCAGGGCCCTATCTTTATTGCAATCAAGGATTATGTCTGCCCAGCAGACCGAACGGTCTAAGGAAGAAGCCGCAACCCGAAAAAATTTAGTCGGCAGCGGCGATCGCTCTGAGCGTATCCGCACTTATAATTTTCCACAAGGGCGTCTGACTGACCATCGCATTGGTTTAACTCTTTACTCTTTGGAACAAATAATGGAAGGCAAATTACAGCCGGTTATTGATCCTCTGATTCGTGAACTGGAAGCAGAACAATTGGCTAAATTAGATAATGAAGATTAATGGGACTATACAGCACATAGATGGGGACGCCGACTTTTACCTCAGGTTAGACGAAGCTGTTAAACAAATCAGCCATCAGCTTTCAATCCTGTCACAAACTCCGAGGCTAGACGCCGAATTATTGATTTGTCAGGCAATAAAGCAATCCCGCGCCCATTTGCTGGCTTATTCTGAACAAATTTTCAAACCCGAGGAATATCAGCAATTACAAAATTTAACTCAACGAAGAATGCAAGGCGAGCCCATGGCTTATATCGCGGAATATAAAGACTTTTGGACATTAAAACTTAAAGTGTCGCCAGCAGTATTGATTCCCCGTCCAGAAACTGAACATCTTATCGAATGGATTTTATTGAATTATTCGGAAAATTCTTTAGTAAAAATAGTAGATTTAGGAACAGGCTCCGGAGCTATTGCCTTAAGTTTAGCCACAGAGCGTCGAAATTGGCATATTGATGCAGTGGAACAATCCCCAGAGGCTTTAACTATCGCTAAAGAAAACGCACTTATTCATCAATTACCTCAAGTTAATTTTTATTTGGGAAGCTGGCTCAGCGCTTTACCCTTGGAAAAATACGATCTTATCGTTAGTAATCCACCTTATATCGCTCTGGGTGATGCGCATTTAAGAGATTTAAAGCATGAGCCTTCAGATGCTTTAGTTTCCGGCTCTGATGGTTTGGACGCTATTCGGGAAATTATAGCGCAGGCTCCAGAATATCTAATTAATTCGGGTTATTTAATTCTTGAGCATGGTTTTGAGCAAGCAGAAAAAATAATAGAGCTGCTTCAGCAAAAGGGGTTTGTTGAAATCAAAAACCATCGTGATCTGGCGGATTTACCGCGGTTTACCACAGCGTGCTGGAGGTAAATAATGGCTGACATCGGCATTTTACTCATTAATTTAGGAACGCCCTCAGCAGCAGATAAAGCTCATGTTCGCGCTTATTTGCGAGAGTTTCTTAATGATCCACGAGTCATCGATTTACCTTGGGCCTTGCGACAATGTTTACTTTATGGCTTGATTTTACCTTTCAGAACGCCTAAAACTGCCCACGCTTATCAACAAATCTGGCAGCCTGAAGGCTCTCCGCTGTTAATTCATAATCAACAATTGGCTCAAAGCCTGGCCCGCGAATTGGGCGAAAATTATCAAGTGGCTTTAGGCATGCGTTATGGTCAACCGAGTATTCGGACCGCTTTGCAAGAATTAAAAAATTGTCAAAAATTATTAGTTTTACCCTTATTTCCTCAATACTCTTCCGCGGCTACCGGCTCTGCTTTGGCCAAGCTTTTTGAGGAATTACAAAGAATGACAGATATTCCAGAAATTAAAGTAATTAATTCCTTTTACGAGCATCCCGATTTTATTGAAGCCTGGAAAGCAGTTATCAAAGAAAATTGGCCTGCGGAAAAACCAGAGATGTGGCTCTTTAGTTATCACAGTCTGCCCCTTCGTCATTTAACTAAAAGAGGCTGTGACCCAGAAGCTTGTTCTCAGTCAGGCAATTGTGCTTCTCCAATTCCTCAAAATCAGCAATGCTACCGCCGCCAATGCCTGAAAACCACGCAATTACTAGCTCAAGCTTTAGGGCTTCAGCCTAAAGAATACTGCTTTTCATTTCAATCCCGCCTGGGGCGAACCCCCTGGCTCACGCCTTATACGGACCATTTATTGACAGAACTGGCCTCCCAGGGTGTTAAACGCTTAGCTGTAGTTTGCCCTTCTTTCGTTACTGATTGCCTCGAAACTTTGGAAGAAATCGGCATCCGCGGCCAAGCTCAATGGGAAAAACAAACTGGCTATCAATTCACTCTTCTGCCTTGTTTAAACCACCACAAAGCTTGGACAAATGCCCTGGCCCAGATAGTTGCTATACATACGGCCTAAGACAAGAAAAGCACACTTTCACAGCATTATTTATGTCTAATTTTGCTATTTTGCTTTCTCCGAGTCATCTCGCCGTCGAAATGGCAAAGTCTAAACCCTAACTTAACCCCAGTTTGGAGTTTTTTCAATGATTTAAAAAATAACAAACTCCCAACTTAGGTTAAATAAGACAGTTCGGAAACAATTCCAAATTTCTGGATTTAATATTGCCTTAATATTAACTAAATATATTAATAATTAATAAGGTTCAATGGAACTAAGGTCAAAGAGAAGTAATCCTCCTTTAAAGAAGAAGAGTAAATTTATGAAAAAAAACAGTTACTGGGAATCAATCAAGAAATCAACTGAAATATGGTGGCAGGGAAGTAGATTGACTAATGACTACCAACATCAAGATTCAAAAACATTCTTAACCTGGCAACAGGGAATGGTTTTTGAAGATCATACCGATGGGTTTAGTCCCCTGGGATACAAAGAAAAAGCTCTTAACGACTTTTGCAATACCGCACCAAGTGAACATTTAATAAAACATTTATTTAAGGGACGACGTCTTATTTCCTCTCTTGTATGTACCTTTATTGTTCCAATTCTTCCAATAGAGGTTGGCTTTCGTTTTATAAACGCAGCAGTTGACACATGGCATCATCGGGTAACGGAAGAAGGAAGAATATATTACCAAAGCAAAACTTCCATCGAAAAAGCTGGATGGTGGGCCCGTAAGACCGTTGCCACCATTGCTAAGGTTTGTGCCCGGGCCACCGATTTCATGATCGTCACTCCCGCAAACGGCTTTCGCAATGCTGTTTTTGCAGCCCCACATGCTTTAATGCCTGTACAAGCGGGAATAGACGCATATAATGCCAAGCCAAAAGAGGGTGTTAAGCAATTTTTTAAAACATGGGGTAGTGCATGCCTGGCTGTTGTAAAAGGACTATTTAAGGCGAGTAGACCTGCTGCTATTTTTACTCCATTCGGATTCACAGCGCCGCTAGGGAGCGCTATATTGGCTTCAGGTGCTGTAGGCCATGCCCCTGTTGTAGGCAATGCATTAACATCCGGATTAAAGACAATTTCCAATTCAGGAAGTTATTTACCCAGGATAGTCTCTAATGCCGCGAGTATACCCACTGCATCCGGAATTGCCCAAGCCGCTGTAGTGAATATTATCCCACCTATTCTGCCTAATAGCTCCTCACGAGTGACAAAGCCAGTCTCTGAATCCAAAACCTCAGATTTGCGGAATAGCAACTCAACACGCGCCAGCGATCTTCTGTATTCGGATAACAGCAAATGTCAGTACAATCCCAGATTTTTCAACGATAACTCTATCATCGATGGTTCCTCAAGTCAGTTCGATGATTCCTCAAGTCAGTCCGATGGTTCTGCCCCTAAGTTTGTATAAATGGATTCTGCAGTTGCCTTCAACGGCAACTGCCCTCTCTAAATCCCAATACGCATTTCATTAGATCAAATAATGTTCTTCAAAAATTGCGACCTAGACATAATTAAACTAGAAATTTCAAACTGGCCAAGGTAGAATTTGGAAATGAAATTTAAAAATCAATATGGTATTAGCTTATTAGAAGTCCTTTTAGTTGTTTTAATTGCTGCCGCTATTGTTAGCGGCGCTGTCGCCTATTATTCTCAAACCATGACCGGCAGCCGGGTCTCTCAGGCCGCCAATCAACTCCAATCCATCAATAAAGCCGGTTATGAATGGCTGCAAATTCCTGATGCATCCGGCCAATATCCTCAAAACTTCAGCGGCATATCATCAGATAACGGCTTAGATGACTTTACCACTGCCGGTTTAATTTCGTGTGAAAATAAAAGCTGCTATACCAACCCTTGGGGAGGGACTGTTGTCGTGAGCTCAGACCCCAGCAGCCCCCAATATATGCTGATCACCGTCGCTTCTCTCCCAGAAACAGATTGCAAAAGACTTGTCCAGCAAATGGTCAATATTGCACCTGCGGGACCAGAAAAACAAAATTCATGTTCTAGCGTAAGTGGCAAAAGCGTTTATCAATATCAAATTTATTTATGAAAAATTTACAAAAAGGATTAAGTTTAATTGAGGTTTTATTTAGTTTAGCGATTACCGGCGTAATCTTAACTATTATTGTTAATTATTATTACAGCCAAAATAAAGTTTATTTAAACGTCAGCAAGGCCGCCACTCAGATTCAGCACTTAGCCAATGTCAGCTATGAGTGGCAGGCGGCTCAAAATCAGACTGATTTTACAGGAATTTCGATATCCACACTTCAAAAAGCCGGGCTATTATCCGCGCTGGACAATTATTCTCAAATCGATCCATGGGGCGGAGTCATCAGCCTATCCGTCGATAGCAGTAACGCCAGTTATGTTCTGATTACTTTACCTCAAATCCCTCAGGATGCTTGTAATAACTTGCGCAGCCGGATGGCCAGCACTGCTCACAGCCAGGCTTCATCCTCAGAATGCTCAACAGGCAGTTATTATATTTCGATATGAATAAAAGGATAATTGTGGACAAACAAAAAATAGTTTTAGCCAGTGGCAATAAAGGCAAATGCGCTGAAATTCAAGCGCTTTTAAACCATTTACCTATAGAATTAATCCCGCAAGATGCTTTAAATATTCCAGAAATTGAAGAAACTGGCTTAACCTTTATTGAAAATGCAATCTTAAAGGCCCGAAATGCCGCCCGATTTTCCGGTTTGCCGGCTCTGGCTGATGATTCCGGATTAACTGTCGACTGTTTAAATGGCGCTCCCGGTGTCCGTTCAGCTCGTTACGCCGGACCGGGCGCCAGCAATATGGATTTAATTCATAAATTATTAACTGAAATAGCCCAAGTTGGGGGCAGCAATCACCATGCGCAATTCCACTGTGTTTTAGCCTTGTTGAATTCTTCTGCCGACCCCGCCCCTATTATTTGTCATGGTATTTGGGAAGGTGAAATTTTGCCTGCCCCAAGAGGGAAACAAGGCTTTGGTTATGATCCGCTGTTTTATGTTCCTTCTCACCACTGTAGCGCGGCGGAAATGAATTTAATGGAAAAAAATCGCATTAGTCACCGAGGGCAAGCCTCGACCAAATTAATTGAAACACTGACTAAGCACAAAAACATTCTTCACCCTATATAGATAGAAGTAAAATTGGCCATTTTCAGCCCCCTCGCACGACAATGGTGCGGTAATAATTTACAACCTACTTGGCTAAAGGCATTGTCCTCTTTAGGAGAAGGAAAACCTTTTGATTGTCAATTTGAAAAACAAAAAACCACTATTTTATTTATAGCTATGGAACTATTTCACTCATTTTATGCCATCGGATGGATTGAATGCTCGTAATTATCCACTTGCTTCTGAGATTCACTTTTATATTTTAATGCTTCAACTCGTTCTGGCGAATGAAAAAATGCAATGCCTTTGCTATTAGTTATCAATGCCTTTCCTTCTCGATCTATTTGACTTTCTACCTCTTGATTTAAATGAGAGGGTGATGAACTCTCTGGTTCAGCAGAAGATAAAGCCGGAGAAGATGATTCCAAAGATGAATCAGGCGACGGTGATTCTGGCTGCACTTTTAAAGATTCTTTTAGCTGCTTTACAAATTTTTTCACGGAAACCATGGCGTTGGCTTCGATCTCGTTCTGCGCTGGTTTCTGTTCTAATACTACTGATAGATATTCTAGAGATTCTTGATTTCCCAGCCGGTAAGAAGAAGAGTTTTTATAAATATCCATTTCAAATTGTTTATTCTCTTGACTAATCGCTTTTGCTTTCTCCGCTAGAAAAAACAGAGTTTTTTTATGATCTTCCTCAGTGGGCCGATAGTGTCCAGAGTTGTTCGATACCCTCCTTACATCGCCATTGATAATTTTTAAAGTACCGGCAGAATCAATCTTTTCACCTTTGAAAAAACTGCTATGGTGGAAGACGCTGGCCAATGGAAATCCGATATAAATTTTATTATCATTGATTACGAAGATAGCCTCCTGATTAGGAGCACCTGTTAAAGCTGGGGAAATTTTTGAAGTATCGATTGGCAAATAATTTTCGTCCACAAGATTCTGCGCCATCCAGCGAGCTATTTGTGGATTATTTCTATATAAATCGTATATTTTAGAATCAAAAATCGTACTGCGCAAATTAAATCTACTTTGACCTGCCGGAAGTGGTATTTTTGTCAAAAAAGAGAAATGAGGATGATTTTTATGAATATAAGCTTTACCATTGATAAATTTTATTTCATAAAGATTTCGTTCATTTTTTTCTTGGTATTTAACTTTTTTTCTTCTGATATGATACAAATTTTTCTTACAAAAATGTAAGTCACTAGAAAGCCTTGAAATAACTTCCCTACTTTGACCCGGCCTGTTTAATTTTTCTTGAATTTCATTGATAATTTTTGTTAAGTATTTCTCTTCAAAAAATTTATCAGGCTCCAATCCAGACATCCTTTTGCTTTCTAAGCTGCCTTTGGGTAATCCTTTTTTTAATTTTTCAAATCCCAGTTCTAAATCCTTTTTTAACGATTGACTAATCTTAGGGGTTTTGTCTTTTACCCATTTTTCTTCAAGCCACTGATCATATTCCAACCCCGGAATTATCCGGAGAGAATCAGCCCAGATTTTGTGAAAATCTGCTTTTACTGTTTCAAAGGAAGCCAAAATATTTTTAAATGTTTCTAAGCTATCTTTAAGCATAGAAATCTCTTTCTCTGAATAGACAGGCCTCACCAGGTTGTTTTCGATTTCCTGGATAATTTTTTCTAATAAATTTATTTGTTCTTTAGGAAATGGGCTATAAGAAGATTGAATTAAAGAAGCTTTAAATCGTATGAAATCCGGCTCATCCATGAATTCCTTTAATAAACCTATGGATTCTTCTGAATGTTGATGGCGGTAATCTCTAAGCTTACAAATAGAATTAATATAAGAATTAAATAACTGTTTTAAATTATTGCCTCCCTTTAGAGGGACATTATATTCTTCTGTAAATTCACTAAGAAAATCTAATGCAAATATAATTTTCAAATGACTCAGATTTTCTTTGGATATTGAGCTTCTCCATTGCCTTTCCAAGGGATGATCTCCATTAATTAAAGAAATAAACGAATTAAAGGTATGTCTGCGAACTGCTATTTTAAATTCTGCTTTTTTAACTTCTGGATCAAAATAATGATTGACCGAAAGGAAGCGCTCATAATAATGTTCTGGAATCATGGGAATTTGCTGGCCATGATGGACCATGCTCATCACCCCTCTCCTGAACTCATTTAGCAGGAATTTTGTTCTTTTATCTTTATCAGAGCTATGGCCTAAATCTCTAGACATTTTCTTCTTCTCTATGAGTTACGGTTTTTTTAAATTTTTATTGGATTTATTATTAGATATATTATACAGAACAAGCCTTAAGAAGGGCTTAAGAATTTAGAGGAAGGGTCAACGAAAAATTGCTTTCGCAATGCTCACATATAGTCAGAGCCACCTCACGAAGATTACATCACGCTAAACGTTCAATTTCATCCACCTGGGGAAAAGTGCAACGATTCTCGCTGAATCGTAACTATTTGAATAACATAATTTAAATGATATCATGAGGGATCACAGGGGAGAGAAGAGCGGAACAATCTTCGCCTTTATGACTGAGTTTCAGCTTTGCTGAGACTCAGTGTCCCAAACAGGACGATGGCCCTGAGGGCTAATTGGAAGCGAAGCTACGTTAAGCGCGAATAATTACGATTAAACTAGGCTTTTTAAATTTGAACTCAATGAATCATCATCACCGCCATTGATAAGCAGCGAGGATTTTTTGTTCCAAAAGCCACAGCCAGAACAGAGCCAATTCATTAACCGGGAACAGGGGTTCTTGCGCTTGGGTTGAAATTCCTCATCATCGTCATAACTAAAAGCGTCAACTGGAATTCCTGAAATGCGTCGTTGCAATGATTCCATAACGGTCATGACTTTAATGGCCTGTTTATCTGCTTCCGATCCTGTCAATAAACAAAACTTCTGAGCTAAAAAAGATAAGACTTCAGGAACGGGAAAAATATTAAACCAGATAGTCGCAAAGCGAGTCAGTTCCGTATAAAAAGATTTCGCATGTTCATTGGAATCAATCCAGGTGAATTGAGCGGGATTATCCGAATTATCACCATAAACGGCTTCATTGAATAACGATATAGCTGTAAAAAAGGAAAATGCTGACATAAATGTCAAAACAGTGCCGGCTATGAAACTAAAAATCGGTGCTTTCCTCACGCTATAAGGAAATTCTTTTAAAATATCCCGGCTCCGTCCCTGCAGAACATTTGAAATTATATTTGCCAGCAAATCTGTTGTTTTGGCGACGTTTTGATAAGAAAGAATGAACGCCAGCAAGTATACTGGGATCATACTGCTTGTTGCTAAAACCCAAGCTACGCATAATGAAATGGGTAACGTGTCTTTAAAACCATTAATGGCGGAATTCCAATAACCCATACCGCCAATCACTTGAGAAAAAAAACACAGAATTTGAGTGGATGAATAAATAATTTTCGTTACGCCACTCGCGAAAGGCTTCGAAGAGTCGCGGTTTCTACGTTGAGAAAAAATCAGGTTAGTTAATTTTTCAGCGCTTAATTTTTCTTCTTCATAAAAATCAATTAAAAAATCAGGATTATTTTCCTCCAAATCTGCCATAAATTTAGCAAAAGCTTGATCAGCTTTATTTCTCAAGACTTGCTTAATGAGCTTAGAATCATTATTAGAAGCAATACAAGGTAAATCAGAAAGTCTTGCCGTTAAATCCATAACTGAAAAAAAATGCTGGGAAGCGTAAGTGAATAATAATATTAAAAAAATAGAATAATCTAAAGGATCAGGGTCATTGCCTAAGCCTAAAAAAGCAAATGCAAATGCTGACGCCACGCTGACTGCGCTGTTAAAGATTAAACTCGCAACCGAAACCGTTAGCCTTTTAGTTAAAGGATCTTTTAGACTCGCTAATCGTAAAACAGCATCTAAATTAAAATAGATATTAACTATTATATTCGATAAAGTTGTTGAGGTTAGGGCAAAGTAAGAATAAGCCAGAGTGTCATTTTTAGTTAAGCGCCACGTGGGTTGAATATAGATATAACCTGAAATAACGCCAAACACAGCAGCCAATAAAGAGCCGCCCCTAACTCCCGGGGGCGGCGTTTCCATTTCTTTTATGACATAATTAATTAAAGATTTAGTCTGAGATTTGATCGGCTCATATGCAATTTTACATTCATCAAAATTTCGTAAAATCCATAATTCTTTAGTCATTTTTATAAATACTCAACCTGAGGAAATATGGCATTACATTGACGCGCCGACCGATTTTTCCATGCCCCTTTGTGGTAGGCATAAGCAGCCAGTAAAGGCAGAGCAATTGTGGCCTCGCAATAAATCATTTGTTCGTAGGTAGTATCAACTTTACCCCAAGAGCAAGCTTCTTTCAGGGTTGAGCCTGATAAAGCGCCATCACGTTCATCAGCAACCGTAATTTGAATAGCATATTTATGCATGGCTACATCTTCTTGTAACATTTCGGCAGCCACAACAATATCCTGAGCAAAATTTTTCGGCACACCGCCGCCTAACATGAACAAACCCGTTTCTTTAGATTTAATTTTTAATTGGGTTAATTCACGAAAATCTTTGACTGAATCAATTTGGACATGGGCATCGGGATGTTGTTCTTGATGCATCACTAAACCAAATCCGGCGCTACAGTCACTGAATGCTGGAACAAAAATCGGCACCTGGTTTTCATAAGCGTTGCGAATAATAGAATCCTGACCTTGGTTGCGCTTAATCAAATATTGAGCCATAGCGATAATAAATTCCCGGGAAGAATAAGCTTTGGGCTTTAGGCTATTGGCTATTTCTAATATGGTGTTATCGCAAACCCTGAGATCATCTTCATTAATCAAGGTGTCATAAATTCGGTCTATGGCCAATTCTCGCAGTTGATTATCATCAAGAGTTGGAGAACCTTGATAATGGGAAAATCCCAAGCCCTCAAAAAAATCTTGATCAACAATATTAGCGCCATTAGAAACAATCGCGTCAATCATTTTATTTTTAATCATATCGACAATAATTTTTTTCATACCAGAGCTGACCATAGAACCGGCTATACATAAGATAATGGTGCATTCCTTATCTTCCAGCATTTTATGGTAAATATCCGCCGCCCGAGCTAAATTGCGTGCTTGAAAAGCAGTATGCTGCATGGCGTCGATCAAAGTGCAGATATTAGTTTCAGCAATATTGATATGCTGAACTTTATTTTTTAAAAACTCGGATTTTTTGTTCATAATTTTTCTCCACATTAAATCGAAATTTGTCTACGCCATGGAATCTGCATGGCGATTCCATGCAAGCTACCATAATTTTCAAGTAAAGAACGACAAGGGAAGCCAATGACCTCCCGCCCAGAAAAAACGGATTGTAACACATTTTTAGCAATTTCATCGTTAGGATCATCAAAAAAAGGAACTAAGATTAAATGATTAGTGATTAAAAATTTTGTATAACTGGCTGGCAAACGCTTGCCGTTAATCTGACTATAAATGGGCGCAGGCAAAGGCAATGGTAATAAATGATAAAAACGGCTTTGAAAATTTTTCATGTTTTTAAGCTCTGCTTCCATAGCGGCCAAGGATGCAAATTGTTCGTCACTGGGGTCCAGGCATTGGCTATAACAAAGCGTTTCTGAATTAACAAATCTAACCAAGGCATCTATATGGCCATCGGTATCATCGCCTACTAATCCACCCTCTTCCAGCCATAAAATTTGCTCAATGCCTAACTTATCTTTGAGTATTTGTTCTATTTGAGCGGGTGAACACTCAGGATTGCGGTTGCCTAACAATAAACAACTGCGTGTAGTCAATAAGGTTCCGGAACCATCTACCTCAATACTGCCTCCTTCCAGGACAAAATCCACCTTGTTGAATTCTGTTTGGGGGAAAAAATTTTGACGGTATAGCTCTGTTGCAACTAAATTATCGTAGTTCGAGGGGTGTTTATTGCCCCAGCCATTGAATTGAAAATTTAAAATTTTAGTTTGCTGCTCATGCTGCAAAATTAAAGGACCATAGTCTCTAGTCCAGACATCATTGGAAGGGATAATAAAAAAACGTACGCGAGGTAAATTAACATTGGCTTGTATGAGCAGTTTTTGAATGTGATTACGCTCTTCGAGATCAAAGCAAATAATCATGACTGACTGGTTCATGGAAACCGCTTTGACTATAGCGGCATACATAGCATTGACTTGCTCTCTCACTGGGTTCCAGCAAGAATTATGCCGATGGGGCCAATTAATCAAAATAGCACATTGCCGGCCCCATTCGGGAAGCAGCTGAAAACCAGGCATTATGCTTAATCCTCTAAATAAGTATAACCATGCAAAGCTTCCTGGACCACCGAATCTTCGTCAAACCGGGAAAGAACTTCACTATTGGTATCAAAATTCACATAACGCAACATGGTTTCAATCGTATCGCCTCGCCGAATGTCGCAAAGTTCATAGCTGCCATCTTCTTTAACAACAACATTCAATGAATGCGTATCGCCAAACAGATTATGCA
>Ga0163144_10021208_pt1 | contig 12924 bp, 9 predicted proteins | sample OliLak19BULKMAT1_FD_123175 | JGI IMG/M metagenome (GOLD analysis project Ga0163144, IMG submission 123175) | Freshwater microbial mat bacterial communities from Lake Vanda, McMurdo Dry Valleys, Antarctica - Oligotrophic Lake LV.19.BULKMAT1 | ecosystem: Environmental > Aquatic > Freshwater > Lake...
CTCTCGGTGGCCTGCTGACCGTTAGACTCGCGCGAGCCGCCGTGCATTTCCAATGTCCGACCGTTCTCGGCAGGGACGCCGATGCCGCGGCCTGCCTCGGTACCTGGGCTGCGTCTCATGCGCTCGATGAAGTCGCTGCGTTTGCGCCGACCGTTGGTCCTGTAGCCGACCTGGTGCCGCGACTCCGCCAGATCCTCACCTCCGCTGGCGTCACTCTGACGCTGCTCCGGCGAGCCTCGGATGCCCATGCCTTCACGCTGGCGGGCGCAGGCTTTTTTCCTTTCTGGGAAAAGATGAGCCGTCACCTACGCCAGCCAAGCAGCTTCACCGCCGCACGTTGAACCAAACACCCATTCGCCAGCTCATTCCTTCGACGCCTGCGAGTGGCTCATTCAACCGATGAAGCAGGTCGTTCCGATTCGGAAGCGGCCGAAGGCCAGGAGTGCGATGACGGCCAGCACCACCAGCAATTCCGTCAGCGTAAACGCCGAACGAAACCACCACGCCCGCGGAATCGTCGGAGATTCGGTCAAGGGACCATGGCGGATTCGCGGCAATAATGCGGGCTTCCGGGTGGGTGGGATCGCCGTCAGGCCCGATCCAAAACAATCCACGATCCCAGAGGTCCGGATGGGAGTTCACGCCGGGCGCGGATTCAGGTTCAGGCATATCGGCGAGGGCGCCGAATAGCGGGTCTGGTACCTGATCCCCCTTTGCCGCAGGTACTCTCCCCGCCTTCCTCCAAGTTATCCTTGGTCAAATTCACCTTCCGGATTCGTGGTATTCGCTCGAAGGCAGGGTCACTTCTCGTCGTCGTCCGCGTCCGCTTGGACTGCCCATTCGGGATACGGTGCCGCCGTCCCTTTCATCGCGCGCCAGAGAATCCGGTTCAGGACGTCTTCCGGGGCCCGGTCCACCTCGCGAAAATTCATGCGAGCCGAGGCGAGCGCGTCCGAACGTAGGACCGGATCGAGGATCGCCTTCGGATCCGGATTCATCTGGTCGAGGGGGATGTTCGAGGCGACCGACTCAAACGGAGTGAAATCCGGGACATCGGTGAACGCGTCCCACATGGGAACAGCGCTGGCATCAAACTGGTTCATGGGGGGCATGCCCAGGATCTGGCCGAGGGTGCGCAGGACGCTGGTGGTGTTGTACTGGGTGCCGACGACCGCACCCCGGCGTGCGTACGGACTAGCGACATACAGGGTCGTGCGGTAACCACTCACGTGATCCCACCCGGCCTGCGGATCGTCCTCGATGGCGAACACGGCCATCTCCTTCCAGAAGGGCGAATGGCTGAGTCCCTCAATGATTCGGCCGAGGGCGAGATCGTTGTCCGCGACACAGGCCGCCGGCGTTGGTGCCCCCTTGCTGGTGCCGCTGGTGTGGTCGTTGGGAAGGCAGATCAAGGTGAGCTGAGGGAATTCCCCGCGGGCGGTGAACTCTGCCAATTCACGAAGGAAAAAATCGGCCCGGAACTGGTCCGGAACCGACATCTCCCAGCCCACGTAGTTTGTCGGGGAGAACGGACGGAGCGTCTCGATCATCGGTTCACAGGCGAAGCGGACCAGATTGGATTCACCCTTCCAGGTGCGGTAGCAGGATAGGAAGTCGGGGGAACCCTTGCGCTTCGGATCGATCCAGGTGACCGCGGGGGCCATGAACTCGCCGTAGTCACGGAGCGACACGCCGTGCTTCAGCGCACTGTCCCAGATGAATCCGCCCGGCGAATAGGCCAGCGCATCAGCCTCGTCCTCGCCCATTCCGTCCGGATAACTGCGAGGGAATCCCGCGAACGCCTTCTCCATGTAATCCGTCGCAAACGCCGTCGTGCTCCACTGGTGGCCATCCGCGCTGAGGATCCCGGCGCAATACGTATTGTCGAACAGGGAAAACTCGCGGACGAGCTTGTGCTGGTTGGGTGTGACGTGCTCGCCGAAAATGCAAAGCGCTGGATCGCCATTGCCTTGCACCACGTCCCCCAGGACCTGGTCGTAGGTCCGGTTCTCCTTGATCACGTACACCACATGGCGGATCAGACTGGGCTCGCCGATGCGTTGGGGAACCGCCTGCGCGGGCTGGCCTGGACGTGCCGGCAGTCGGGCGTCGGCAATGCGCTCGCGACGGAGATTGCGCGCGACGGACTCGGAAAGGGCTGGAAGCTCCCGGGTTGACGGCAGAGGGACCAGCGAAAGCGAACCGGAATACTGGTGCGAATTGAACCCCTGCGCTCCCTCGACGGCAGCACCCTTGTAAACGCCGGTTTTCGCCGGAAGCCCCTTGATGTTGGCCACATGGATCCTCCGGCGAGCTCCGTCATACGCCAGCGCGCCGGGGAACCAGCCGACGGGGATCAATCCCACCAGCTTCGACTCACGATCGCCGGGATCGAACTGGATCACTGCGACGGCATTCTGCGTGCCGTTGGCGACATAGAGCGTGCGTCCGCTGCGATCAAAGGCCAGCGCGTTCGGGGAGGCACCCAGCAGGTCCGAAGGCTTCGGCTTCACCCAGATCGTCTCGACGACGGTATCAGTCCGCACGTCCAGCACGCTCAGGTGGTCGCTGCCGGCATTGGCGCAGACCACAAATTTTCCGTTGGGCGAGACCGCCAGCGCAGAGGCATGCAGCCCGGTGAGAACCTCTTTCACCGCCCCCGACGCCAGGTCGACCACGGATACGCTCCCCTCGCTGGCGATGTTGCGGACCGGATCCACCCGCACCGTGGTTCCGCGCCCGGCGGGACCCACCGTATCCCCGGACTGGGGACGCCGCCCGCCCCAGTTCGAAACATACGCCCGCCCTCCGGTGAGAACGACGTCATAGGGGGCGACCCCAACCTCCCACCGACGGAGCACCGCGCCCGTGACGGCATCGAGTTCGAACAGGCCATTGGAGAGGTTGCCGCAAACGTAGAGCCGCGTGCCGTCCGGGGACACCGCCAGGCCCGCTGGAATCTCCTCCTTGCGGCGCGGCGCATCGGCCGCTGGCAGCGCGATGGAATGGGACGGATGCAGGGAACCATCCAGTTGGGCAGTGAACACCTTCACGCTTCCGTTGACATTGCTGAGGTAGAGCCGTTGTCCGTCCGGGGAGAACACCAGTCCAGTGAAACTCAGCTGCCCCTCCTTGTCGGGTTTCAAGATATTCGGCGAGGCAACGGCCGGCTGCGGTTCCCGCACCTGTTCGTTGGGAAGGGCTAGCGTTTGCAGGATCTTCCCGGATGAGGGATCGACGACCACCAGTTCGCTGGACTTCCCCGAGGTCACCAGCAAGCGGCCATCCGGAGAAAGGGCGAGCCCCTGCGGACGCATTCCGGGAAGCTCCACCTGCAATCCCAGCGGCGTGACCACCTGGTTGACTGGCAGCACCATCCGGTTGGTACCGTGACGGCCGACCCGTTCGGTGTCCCGGGCGGCGGGCGAGGGTGACTTCAATTGGCACCCACCGGCTAGGAGAAGGCCAAGGACGAGGGAACTGCGGACGATCGGATTCATGCGCGGCAGAAGTGTCCGGCCCACCGCGGACTCCAGCAAGAAACGAAGCGATGAAGATGCCCCCGGTTCCGGGCAGGTCCCCCTCGTGCCCGGTCAGACCGGCCCAATCACGCCGGCTCAGATTCCAAGGCGAACCATTTTCTTGTCCAACTGGACCGGAATTCCTGCATATCCGGCGGGCTCGGCCGATACCCTTTAGCGTCGGTAACCAATCCCGGCCGAGCATTTTGATCCACCGGCTACGCTGCGCCCGCTGACCATCGAATTGCGACGAGGGATCGCATCCACCGTCACCCGGATCCCGCCCGCTTTGCTGGGGAGTGAGTTGCATCCAATTGGGCCGTCGAATCCAAGTTTATGTTGAAGGCCAGCCGGGACCCCGCTATGTCCGGCAAATGAATTGGATCGTGCGTCGGACCCGATGGAGTCTGGGCTGGTGTTTAATGGCGGTCTCGTTGACGGCCGCGGAAAAGCGGGACTGGCGGATCTTCACGACGGCGAATTTCGAAATGCTCACCGATGGCAGTGACCGATCGGCCGAGGTGGCGTTAGAACGGTTGGAGCGATACCGCGCGGCGGCGATCCGGATGCAGGGCGAGCGCATCATCAGCCGTCTGCCGGTCCGGGTGTATCTACTGTTGCGCGACGATGAATTTGGCTGGATGCGCGCCGCCGGGAAATTGGGCAAGGGGACGGTGGGAAGGCGGTCTGTCACTACCTCTACTTTGGACTGCTGGCGGAATGACAACAGGAAGTTTTGACGCTCATTCATGAGGTGGCGCGCGGCAAACCGGTGGACGAGGCCCTGATGGCCACCATGAAGATGACCCCTGAAGAATTGAGTCAATGGGTCAGTTCTGTCCTATTGACAATTGCTCTATCAGGGTGTCACCGGCGGTGACGGTGAGAACGGATACGGCTCGGGCAAGGTGTAGTAGCCGGTGTGGTCATCGAGCGGACCTTCGCCGTGCAGCGGCTCGGTTGGGTCGACGCGGCCTGCGATGACGAAGTCGGCGTTGGGGTAAAACGGTTTTCAATTTGGGCAGAATGTTTCCAAGGCCCGGCCACGAGCCAAACCACAAGTGGAACAATTCTCGTCATGATAGTTCTCCCTTCTGGCCTTTCCGGTCACGAAGCTGCTTGCGGATTGAGGCCACCATGTTTGTGGCCCGTATTGGGGTAAAGTGACAGGATAAAGGGTGTATCAAGACCACAGGCGTATCCGCCAAGGCGACCAGTGTCTCCGGCATGATGTGGCCATGTTTCATGGGCGAACTTTACCCGAGTGGATGGGTATAAACCAACCGCTATGTGGGTGATTTCAACCCGGACGTGGGAAGGTATGGCGGCGGGATGAATGGTGTCCTTCCGGTGCGTGATGGCGGTGACGGAACCCGCCTTTGGCCACGGCCTCCCGCAGGGTTGCCCTCATGTCCGACCTCACCCAACTGGTCTTGTCCAGCGCCCGGCTCACTTCGCCAAAGCCCAGGATGGACCCAGGTAACAGCCACCCACCACCAGATTGTCGAACTCCACTCTTCCGGGCCGCGTCGCTGCGTTCCCAGGGTTACCGCTTGACGCTGGACCGGCCCACGCCAGAGCGTGCGGGTCCACCTTCACCAAATGCCTCCTCTCTCGGAACCTCCACCGCCCACGGTCCGTTGGGATTTCTTCCTGGCCCACGCGCACGCGGATGCCGCCGTAGCCCACCGCCTGTACGATCTTTTGTCCCCGCACGCTCGGGTCTTCCTTGATGCCGCATGCCTGAAACTCGGAGACGACTGGGATCACCAGATCGCCCAGGCCCAACGCGAGTCATGGGTCACCGTGGTCCTCGTCTCCGGTCGCACCGCCAAGGCGTATTATCAGCGGGAGGAGGTAGCCGCCGCGATCCAGCAGGCCCGGCAGAACGCCGATACGCATCGGGTCGTACCGATCTACCTGAGCCCGCCCGATCAGGACACGGCGACCGTCTACGGTCTGCGTCTCAAACAAGGACTCACTCTTTCAGAGAGCCTGCCTTTGGAGGGAGCCGCGGAAAAATTGCGAAATCTGATCGCGCAGTTGCAAGCGTCGGAGCCGGTAAAGGGTCCCACACCCAGTCTGCCTCCCGGCACCGACACCCGTGGCATCTGGCAGGCACCTCCCGCCTCCTGGGTCGCTCCGATTGCGGCCAATCGCTGGCGCTACAAAGTTATCGCCTTCGACGTCGACGGCACCTTGTTGCGCGGAACCGGTTTCGAATTTTCGTGGTCCCGAATCTGGACCTCACTGAACGTCAGTAAGGCAGTGCAGAACGAACTGCGCCGGGAGTACCGTCGCACGGCGGAAGCCGACCCCAGCCCGTCTTCCCGGATCGCCGCCTACCAGAAGTGGTGTCAGGAGGCGGTCGGACATTTCAAGCGCCGCGGCCTCACCCGGGACCGGCTCCGTCAGATCACCACCCCGCTTGAGCTGACCAAGAACTGCCGCGACACCCTCCGGAAACTACGCGAGAACGGCCTGGTGATCGTGCTCGTCTCCGGAGGAATCCAGACCTTTCTAGAGGACCGGTTTCCCGACGTCCGGGACTACGCGGACTTCATCTTCATCAACCAGCTGACCTTTGCCCCGGACGGCGCGCTGCAAGGAATCCATCCTTCGTCGTACGACTTCGAGGGCAAGGCCGAGGCGCTGGATCTGGTCTGCCAGCAGGTTGGCTGCACGGCCGACGAAACCGCCTTTGTGGGCGACCACTTCAATGACGAGGCGATCATGCTCCGGGCGAAACTCTCGATCGCGTATCCCCCGCAGGATTCCGTCAGCGAAGGTGTGGCTTCCGTGTCGATCCGGGAGGATGATCTCTCGCTGATCCTGCCGCACGTTTTCGTAGAGTAGGCCCACGAGATGAACGCTGCCGTTCTTCAGATTGGCGTCCGGTGCATCTGGAAGTTGTTGGTGACGCAGACGGGAACGTCTCGGGATTTCATGGAATTCCAGACCCACCCCACAACTTTCAGATGCACGGATTGGCGTCCGCGGGCTCCTTCTCGTCGCGGGAATGCTGACCGCCGCACCATCGACGTTCCGGCTCGAACTGGTGGAGGCGGGTTCGTCCGCCAGCAGGAGATCCAGCCGGTTGGAGAATCAGGTGCGGGCAAGAAGAGCGCGGTCGGTCCCAAACGAAAAACCCAAGAATACGGCTCAAGCTGTCCGGTACGGCAGACCGGAATATCGGCGATCCGGGCTGCGGAGTGGGCAAACCGGCAATTGACGTTACGGTGATCGTCGTTAGCGTTCCTCCCAGTAATGAACTCCGTGTTCGCCGGCTATTTTCCGACCTTTGGGTACTGGTTTACCCAGGCCGACTGGCGCGTGGTTGCTTAAAAAAGCGTGCAACCTGCAGCCGCCGGCCCAACGCCGGCGGCTTTTTTGTTCATTCAGCCTGCCGGTGTGATGCCGCCATTATTTCCATGATTATCGTTCTCAAACCCAATCTCACCGCTAAGGACCAGTTCGCCGTGGTTAAAGAAATCAAACGCCTGGGTTATCGGCCGCACGTGATGCGCGGCGTGGCCCGCACGGTCATCGGTGCCGTCGGCGACGAAACCACCCGCAAGTCGCTCGACATCCTGCGGGGCTGGCCCCAGGTCGAAAGCGTCACTCCCATCCAGAAGCGCTACAAGCTGGTTAGCCGCGAGGCTCATCCGCAGAACTCCACGGTTAAAGCCGGCTCGGTGATGATTGGAGGACGCCCGCTGGTCGTGATGGCCGGACCGTGTTCGGTGGAGAGTGAGAAGCAACTCATGGAAACGGCCCACGCGGTCAAGGAGGCCGGCGCTCACATTCTTCGGGGTGGGGCGTACAAACCCCGAACCTCGCCCTACGAATTCCAGGGACTGGGGGAGCGAGGTCTCAAATTGCTCGCCAAAGCCCGTAAGGAAACCGGCCTACCGATCATCACTGAACTTCTTTCCCAGGATCACGCCGAACTGGTCGCCGAGTACGCCGACATTCTGCAGATCGGTGCCCGTAACGCGCAAAATTTCCAACTGCTGATTGCCGCGGCCAAAACCGGCAAGCCCGTGCTTCTGAAGCGCGGTCTCGCCATGAAAATCGAGGAATGGCTGCTCGCCGGCGAATACATCCTCTCCAACGACAATCCAAATCTGCTCTTCTGCGAGCGCGGCATTCGGACCTTCGAAACCTACACCCGCAATACCCTCGACCTCTCGGCGATTCCGATCATCAAGCAGGAATCTCATTGCCCGATGGTGATCGATCCCAGTCAGGGGGCGGGCCGGGCTGATTTGGTGGTCGCCCTGTGCAAGGGAGCCGTCGCCATGGGCGCCGACGCTCTGCTGATCGAAGTGCATCCTAACCCGAAAGAAGCCTGGAGCGACGGAGCCCAGCAGTTGACGATTGAAGGTTTCCGCACGCTCATGACCGAACTGAAGCCATTCATTGCCGCCGCGGGCCGCGAGTAACCGAACTCGCGAGGCGAAGCGCGCCGCGGGGAACACTGGGAGGGAGGAACGGGGGAGACGCTCAGCTCTCAGCCTACCCCTTCCCGCTTCCCGCGCACCAACCCTTGCTCGCACGTGCCGGATCTAAATGGGGACGAGCGGCAGCTCATCCCTACCCCTAATCCCTCCTCGGATCCGCATAACTTGCGCTCGCCCTTCTGGCGCTTCGGATCTTCAATCGGTCTCACCTGTGAGCCTTCGCGATTTCTTCTCGGCCGCCCCGCGCCTCGGCCTGGCCTGCTTTTCTTTGGCGCTTCCCCTGCCCGCGGCGGAATTCACCGTCTCGGACCGCCAACCGACGCCGGAGGAACTCAAAGCCCTTCCGGCCGTCGCCTCCGCGGAAAAGGCCGCCAAACTGCTTAAGGAGGTGGAGTTCCCGCCCGAGTTTGAAGTCTCCATTTTCGCCACCCCGCCGGCGGTGAACTATCCGGTATTCCTCGCCGCCGCTCCGGACGGAACGCTTTACGTCTCCAGTGATGGCAATGGTTCGCTCGACCGCAAACCCCACCTCGGGCGCGTCCTACGCGTCCGGGACACCAACGGCGATGGGCAAGCCGACGAGGTAAAAGCGTTCGTCCCCGACGTCGATTCGCCCCGCGGGTTGGTCTGGGACCACGACCGTCTTTACCTGCTGCATCCGCCCGATATCAGCGTCTTCATCGACCGAGATAGTGACGGGGTCTCCGACGAGAAGAAGACCCTAGTTTCCGGCATCGCCTTCACCTTCAAAGACCGACCGGCCGACCATTCTTCGAACGGACTGGAACTTGGCATCGACGGCTGGCTTTACGCAGCTATTGGCGACTTCGGCTTCGTGGAGGCAACCGGGGCCGACGGAAAAAAGCTGCAACTCCGAGGCGGCGGCGTGGTGCGGGTCCGACCCGACGGTTCGGAAATAGAACTCTTTGCCAACGGCACCCGTAACATTCTGGAAGTGGCGATCAGTCCGTTGCTGGACGGCTTCGCCCGCGATAACACGAATGACGGCGGTGGCTGGGACATCCGGTTGCACCATTTTAGCGGCTATACCGAGCACGGATATCCGCGTCTCTTTAAGAATTTTCCCCAAGAAATCATCCAACCGCTGGCCGATTACGGGGGCGGATCCGGCTGCGGAGCGGCGTGGATTGATGAACCGGGAATACCGGCGAAGTGGAACAATGCGCCCTTCACTGCCGATTGGGGAACCGAATGGGTCTACCACCACGGCCTGACGCCCAAAGGTGCCACCTTCGCCGCGACCCAGGAGAAGTTCGCCAAGCTTCCGCGGGTCACCGATTTGGACGTCGATGCCAATTCGGCCATTTACGCCACGAGTTGGAAGGGCGCTTCGTTCACTTGGGTCGGACCCGAGGTCGGCTTCATCGCCCGGGCGACTCCGAAAGGGTTCACCCCGGAACCTCTGCCGAACTTCGCTAAAACCTCCGACGAAGGCCTGATCAAGCTCCTGGAATCCCCCAGCTACCGGCGCCGATTGGAAGCACAACGAACCTTGCTCCGGCGGCCCGCTCCAAGCGTGGCGTCGGCAGCTCCAGCCACGGCTCTAGTGCAATTGGCAGCGAATCCCGCCCAGCCTCTGGCTTCCCGAGTGGCCGCGATCTTTACCCTGAAACAGTGGCTGGGGGCTCAAGCGACTCCGGCCCTGACCCGACTTTCCACGGAGGAGACGATTGGCGCCTGGACCTTGCGCGCGTTGACTGATCGATTGGGAGAACTCGCCGGCGTTCCCACCGCGCCCATCCTGGGTGCCCTAAACGCCTCTGAGGCGCGACTGCGACGCGAGGCGGCGATTGCTCTAGGCCGATTGGGTGATTCAGGAAACGCCTGGGCGCTCACCGCGTTGCTGGCGGACTCGGACCCGATTGTCGCCCACACTGCGACTTATTCCCTGGTACGCCTGCGCGCGGTCGCCGCTTGCCTCGCGGTGATCGACAACGGCGATGCCTCCACCTCCCAGCGCTCCGGTGCCTTGCGAGTCCTGCAATCGCTTCCCACCCCGGAAGTCGCCCAGGCCTTGCGCGACCGACTCGCTCGGGAAAAGGAAGCCGAGTTGCGCGCTGGACTTATCACCGCGCTGTGTCGTCTCCATTTCCAAGAAGGAGAATGGAAAGGAGACTCCTGGGGGACCCGCCCGGACACCCGCGGACCGTTCTATCAACCGGAACCCTGGAGCGAGACGTCGAAGATTGCCGCCGCGTTGAAGTCGGCTTTGGACCAGGCTGATTCCAAGGAAGCGGCGCTGATTGGAAGAGAACTGGCGCGCCATCGCATTCCCGCGGGGGATGCCCTAAATCTGCTCATTAGCCGTGCCTCCACTGAGCCCGGATTACTCCCTGCCATTGCGGCCCAACTGGCTGAGGCCGAAACCGTCCCGGCCCAAGCCATCCCTTTGCTGGCCCAAACGGCGACGGCGGACCAAACAACCGATGCGGCCCGGGCCCAAGCGGTCATCGCCCTTGCCAAGACCGCCGATCCGACCGCCTGGGAAGCCGTGCTGACCGCCCTTCCGCGAGTGCAACAGACCAAGACGGAAAACAATCTTGCGGAGAAAGCCCGGACCGCCGTCGCCAATGCCCCGTCGCTGGACCAGGTTCACGCGGTCTTCGAGAAGCGGGCGGCCCAGGTCGATGGAGAGCCCTCATTGCTCGCGGAAGGAATCCTGCTGAAGCTGGCCGCGCGCAAAATCGGCCCCCCCGAAGCCCGCGAAGCCGCCGGGAAATCGTTGGATACCGGCTGGGCTACTCCGGCGCGACGCATCCAGATTCTGCGAGCCGCCGCGCAGACGCGCGATTCCAGCCGAGCCGCCCAGTTTGTCGCGGCCTTGGACGATCCCAATTCTGACGTCGCCAAAGCCGCCCAAGACACCCTCAAGCGGCTTAAGATTGATCCCGACAAGTTTCGCGCGGATGCCCAATCCCCCCGGGTGGGAGATCTCGGGATCCATGACGTGGTGGAGGCCGTTACTACCAGCACAGGCGAGGTCGCCCGCGGCGAACAACTCTTCACTCAAGTCGGCTGCAACGGGTGCCATACCGTCAAAGTCGGAGAACCGCTCAAAGGTCCGTTCCTCGGCACCATTGCCACCACCTATCGGCGACCAGCCTTGGCTGAGGCGATTCTCATTCCGAACAAGACCTTGGCCCAAGGGTTCGTCGCGAACCACTTCGAGCTGAAGGACGGCACCGAGCTCGATGGGTTTGTGGTCCAGGAAGCCGCCGAGGCCGTCACCATCCGCACCATCACTGCCCAGGAGCAGATTATTCCGGTGGCGAACATCGTGAAGCGGGAAAAACAGGAACGTTCACTCATGCCCGAAGGACTCGTGGCGGGGCTGACCGTCAAGGAACTCGCTTCGCTCCTGGATTACCTCGAAGCCCTGGTGAAGAAGCCTTAATTGGCCTCAAGCCAGAAGCCATGTCGCCGACTCTCCGAAAGGTGGCAGTGCTGGTGTCCCAATGCCCATGGATTCTGGGTGACCCAACTGTCAGACCGCGGCGACGAGCCACCACGCGCCGATCCCGATGGCGGCCACCGCACACGCTTGCATCAGTCCACGGTAACCGCGGCCGCCCCCACCCAGGCGTCGAGAAAACAAACCGAGGGCGGAAGAAAACCCCGTCATGGCCAGAACCGTACCGAACGCAAAGGCAAGTAGGTAAGCCACCGCGTCGGAGGTGGTCGGCAACGCCAAAGCCGGCAGAACACCTAGAAAATGGGAACTTCCGGCCAAGCCATGGAGGGTTCCGATGCCCAGAGCCGCGTGGGTGTGAGCGTGGCGCCCGGAATCATGAACTCGGGCCGGCTTGGGAGAGTGGAAATGGACATGCTCGTGGGTTTCCCCATCGTGCGTGTGCGCATGGGTGTGAATCTTAATCTGCGCGGCTTGACGCAAACTCCACAGGCCAATTCCAATCAGCATCACCCCCACCACGCGTTCACTCCAGGCTGAGATCGCGTCGACCGGCAAGGCTTCCCGGAGTCCCAACGCGAGCAACCCAACCAAGGCGACCCCGGCGGAATGCCCCAAGCCCCAACGCGCGCCCGTCTTCCATGCCCCTTGATGCGCCCGTGCGGCCAAAGGCGCCACCGCGGCCAGGTGGTCGGGACCAGAAAGCACGTGGAGGAAACCCGCAGCAACGCCCGCAAGCGGAACAAACATCGTCGGAAGCATGGGAGGGCGCGCAGATTGTGGCCAGTATTCTCGGACAACGGGCCGAAGACATCCGCACCTTCGAGCTCCGTCGGCTGGGCGCCGTCGCCTTGCTGCACGCCGGTGGATTCTTTCTCGGCTATTGGGCGGCGCGTTGGTTCAGCCAGGCCGAGACGGCGTCTCGCACCATTTCCATTGAAGTCGGCAGACAGAACTCGGGTCTGGGTGCAGTATTGGCCAAGAATTCCTTTCCCACCCTACCTGCGGCCGTATTTCATTCTCTGATCGGGAGCGCCCTGGCGGGTTGGTGGCGCTGGCGCCGTTCTCGCGAAGCCGTCGACCTGGGAAATACCCGCTAAATGGCCATGGGCCGCCCCACGGTGATCACTGCTCGCGGGAGAATTCCTAACTTCCCCTCACGCGCTCCTCTTTCCATCCTTTCCTTATGTTCCACCGATCCCTTGGACTGCTGTTTTTCCTACTTTGTTGGTCGCGGGTCCACGCCGAGATCCGACTGGCCACATTCGATGTCGACGCTAGCCCACCCACCGGCGGGCTGTTGATGTACGACCCGCTCCAGGGCAATGGAGAATTGAGTCTCCGTTGCCGCGGACTGGTGCTCACCGGTTCTGGGGATCCAATCGTGTTGTGTGCGGTCGACTGGATTGGCATCGCCAATGAGGGACACGAAGTTTTTCGCGACGCCCTAGCCGCCGCCGCTGGCACGGTCCGTTCGCGGGTAGCCGTTCACTCGCTACATCAACACGAC
>Ga0163144_10021209_pt1 | contig 12924 bp, 7 predicted proteins | sample OliLak19BULKMAT1_FD_123175 | JGI IMG/M metagenome (GOLD analysis project Ga0163144, IMG submission 123175) | Freshwater microbial mat bacterial communities from Lake Vanda, McMurdo Dry Valleys, Antarctica - Oligotrophic Lake LV.19.BULKMAT1 | ecosystem: Environmental > Aquatic > Freshwater > Lake...
CTGGTTCCATTTTCAGAATGTTGATGCGCGGTCGCCCTACTGAGCCGCAAGTATGGCCTAATGGCTTGCCAGGTCCTGACATTGAAAATGGTCAAAATCCTTATGTAATCACTACGAACGCTACAGGATATCAGCAAAATCCCAGAGACTTTGTGCAGGCAAATGGGGGCTTAACCATTACTAATCCTTGGATAAAAGGGCTAAGACTCAACTTGACAGGTTCTGTAGATAAAACATTGGATAATAGTAGAACTTGGCAGACTCCTTGGCAACTTTATTCTTGGGACAGAACTACTTTTGAAGCAGACGGTGTAACGCCAAGATTAGTAGGTGCTGTACGTTCTAATTTTACAGACCCAAGATTAAGACAGAGTACAGGCAATGTTTTAAATACTAACCTTACAGGTATTTTGACTTATGAAACAAAGTTTGCTGAGAATCACAGCTTAAATGTGATGGCGGGTGTTACAAGAGAAACCTTCGCTGGAAACAATTTCTTTGCCTATAGAAGGAACTACATTTCTCCTGCTTTAGACCAATTATTTGCGGGGGGCGCACTTTTGCAAGATAACGGTGGAAGTGGATATAACAGAGCGCGTTTGGGCTACTATGGCAGAGCGCAGTACAACTACAAAGACAAGTATTTGGCAGAGTTTGTTTGGCGTTATGATGGCTCTTACATCTTCCCTTCTGCAAGCAGATTTGGTTTCTTCCCCGGTGTATCACTTGGCTGGAACATCACAAGCGAAGATTGGTTCAAAGTTGCCAACATAGATTACTTGAAATTGAGGGCATCTTATGGGCAAATGGGTAATGACCAAGTATTCTTTAATAATCAATTGCAAGAATACTCTTTCTTATCCAGCTATAGTCTTGGACAGTACCCCATCAACGGCGAAATAGCCAATACACTAAGAGAAACAATATTGGCAAATCCTAATTTTACATGGGAAAGAGCAAATAACTATAACATAGGGCTTGATGGTACTTTGTTCAAAAACAGAGTTGACTTTACTTTTGAGTATTTCCACAATAGAAGGTCTCAAATCTTGATTCAGCAAACAGGCTCAACTCCCGCTTCTTCTGGGATTAGCGCACTCCTACCTCCTGTTAATGCAGGGATAGTAGATAACAAAGGATTTGAGTTCAATGTAGGCTATAATGGCAAAGCATTTGGAGATTTGCAGTTCAGAGTAGGTGTAAACGGTGGTTATGCAAGAAACAAAGTAGTGTTTATGGACGAAATCCCTGGCGCACCTGAATGGCAAAGACAAGAAGGCAAACCAATTGGTGCTTTTTTAACCTATCAATCTGATGGAGCATTCCGTGACCAAGCAGAAATTGATGCCAATAAGCTCGACTACACTGCGGTAACTTCTCGTTTGCTTCCCGGAGATATGAAATTCGTAGATTACAATGGTGATGGCAAAATCAATGCAGATGACATGTCAAGAATGAATAAAAATCAAACACCTACGTTCAACTTTGGAGCAACCATAGATATTCGCTACAAAGGCTTTGATTTGAATATCCTCTTCCAAGGGGCTACAGGGGCGGCATTGAGAATCCAAACAGAATCTGGAGATATTGGTAACTTCTTAAAGTATTCTCACCAAAACAGGTGGTCAATAGACAACCCAAGTGGCACTGACCCAAGATTGGCAAGTCGTGGCGATACCTACTATACAGGTGGTAACTTTGGTAACAATACCTATTTCTTGTTTAGCAAAAATTACATTCGTTTGAAAAATATTGAGTTAGGTTATTCTTTGCCAAAAACAATTGTGAATAAAATTAGTTTATCTAATGTAAGACTATTTGTAAACGGATTGAACGTATTTACCATTGCGGCAAATAAGATATTTGACCCAGAAGCAGAGGCTTCAGGTGGTGTATCTTATCCTTTATCTCGTGTTATTAATACAGGTTTAACAGTAACTTTTTAATTCTAAATAATATGAAAAAAATCAAAATCTCACTTGGCATTATTGGTTTAGTTACTCTTTTTACAATATCGTGTAATAAAGATTTCTTAGACACACAGCCATTAGATAGAATTTCAAGTAATGCTACGTGGAGCGATGGTGCGCTCTCCGAGGCATTTGTAAATGGAGAATACTCATTTTTAGGGTATGGTGGTTTTGAGGAGCAAGCATTGGCGGCATATACTGACGAAGGAATGTTTACGCACTCAGGCAGAAATATCAATACGTTTACCGACGGTAACGAAAGCCCTTCCAACTTGGCATGGTTTAGCAGCACTTATGAGTGGGGTAATATGTATTTGGCAATCAGACAGACAAATATTGCCCTTGAAAACTTACCCAAAGCAACTTTTGACAATAAAGTCTTAAAAGACAGACTTTTGGGCGAGTCTTACTTCATGAGAGCATATTTTTATCAGCAATTGGTACGTTTTTATGGTGGTGTACCCATCATTCAGAAAGCATACGGACTGAATGAGGATTACAAAGTTGTCCGCAATACCTATGATGAGTGTATTAAATTCATTGTTAGCGATTTGGATAAGGCAGTTGAGCTACTAAAAGGCAAAGGAGCTATTCCCGGTAGGGCATCGCAAGCAAGTGCATTGGCTTTGAAGTCGCGTGTACTACTCTATGCAGCAAGCGATTTGCACGATGCCGCAAGCCTAAGAGCAAGAGCACCAGGTATTGCCGGTTTTGCTAAAATGGAACTCCTTGCCTATACTGGCGGGGACAAGAGAGTAAGGTGGACAGAAGCAAGAAATGCCGCAAAAGCAGTGTTAGACATCAGCAGTGGTTACAAACTTAACTTGTCAGCACCTGTATCTGCCGCAGAGGGTAGAGCAAACTATAATTCAATTGCAATGGGTGGTAAAAGTGCAGCAGGCGATGCTGCCGCCGCAAGCGAATTGATTTTCCAAAGAACATTATCTGCCTTGTTTACGCCTGAAAGCAACTGGCCTTTGGGAGGACTTAATCACGGCATCAATAATGGACCTAATGGATATAATAACTGGGCAGGTAACACACCAATCCAACAATTAGTAGATGACTATGAAATGATGGACGGTAGCAAATTTGACTGGAACAATCCTGCACATAGAAGCGCGCCCTACGAAAATAGAGACCCAAGATTTTATGTTTCTGTGATGTACGACGGGGCAAACTGGAAGCCAAGACCTGCCAGTGTAGCCGCTATAGACCCAGTGAATCAAATCCAATCGGGCTACTATGACGATGGCAGAGGTGGCACTATCAATGGGGTAGATACGCGCGAATCGGTGGTAGAAAACTGGAATGGCAGCAGAACAAGTTATTATGTTCGTAAATTTATTGACCCAAACCCAGCACTGCCCGATAATCAGTCTAATGCGCAGATTATTCCTTGGCCTTTTATTCGTACTACTGAGGTTGCTTTGAACTACATTGAAGCCTCCATAGAATTAGGCGATGAAGCAGAAGCAAGACTTTGGCTCAATAGAATCAGATTCAGAGCAGGTATGCCAGCAATAAATGACGCAGGAGATGCCCTCAAGCAAAGATACCGCAACGAAAGACGCATAGAACTTGCTTATGAGGAACACCGCTATCACGATACTCGTAGGTGGTTAGTCGCTCCTACTACAGTCGGCAGAGGCATTAGAGTAATGAGCGTTAGGGCAAGATTAAAATCAGGTGCTACGGCATTAAGACCTTACCGATACGACAAAAATGTGTATGATTACACCTATACACCAGTGGATAATACAGAGGTAGAGAGAAGACGATGGGTGGACAAAATGTATTTCAGACCACTTAGCAGGGACGAAGTATTCAGGAATTCATTATTAGAGCAGAATCCTGGGTATCAATAGCCAATAGCTTTAAAAAAATACAAAAAACACCTTGGTTCTACTAAGGTGTTTTTTGTTTCGTAATAGCTTGCATTTTTTTTACCTTAATAACAACGTCTAAATGAGTATTTCCATTTCAAATTTTCAAAAAATTGCCTTCTTTGTTCTCTTATGCCTTGCTTTTGCTTGCACTCCCAAAGAGCAAGAAAGACAAAATGTACCCGCACAAGAAGAAATTGTAGAAAAACAAACATTGTTTACCTTATTACCTGCTAATCAGACATATATAAATTTTGAAAATAGACTCGAAGAAGGGCTAAATACCAATATTCTGATGTATGAATATTTCTATAATGGCGGCGGTACAGCAACCGCAGATTTCAATGGTGATGACCTCATAGATATTTATTTTGTATCGAACATGGGCGAAAATAAATTTTATTTGAACAAGGGGAAAATGACTTTTGAAGATATTACAGAAATTGCGAATGTAGGAGGTGAAAAAAGACCTTGGAAAACAGGCGTAAATGCTATTGATATTAATTCAGATGGAAAAATGGACTTATATTTATGCTATTCGGGTGCGATGCCTACCGAAAAACGCAAAAATCAACTCTTTATCAATCAAGGAAATAACGAAAAAGGCATACCAACTTTTGCCGAAAAAGCAGAGGAATATGGCTTGGCAAGCGTAGGCTTTAGCAATCAATCTTACTTTTTTGACTATGACAACGACCACGATTTAGATATGCTCCTTTTAAATCATAATCCTAAAAATTTGCCACTACTGAACGAAGTCGGCACAGCAGAACTCCTTAAACAAGATAGCCCCGAAATGGGACTACGACTATTCAAACAAGACAAAGGAAAATTTACAGATGTTACCATCAAATCCGGCATCAATGGCTCCGCTTTGAGTTACGGCTTAGGCATTGGTATTTCAGACTTTAACAATGATGGCTATGCCGATTTTTACCTTTCCAACGATTATTCTGTGCCTGATTATTACTATTTGAACAATAAAAACGGCACTTTTTCAAACCAACTCAACAAAGCAATAGGGCATACAAGCCAATTCTCGATGGGTAATGACGTAGCAGATATTAACAATGATGGACTCATAGATATTTTCACCTTAGATATGCTCCCCGAAGACAATGCAAGGCAAAAATTGCTTGTAGGGGCGGACAATTTTGGAAAGTTTGACCTCAACATAAAAAGTGGTTTTTATTACCAATATATGCGAAATATGCTGCAACTAAACAACGGGAACGGCACTTTTAGCGAAATAGGGCAGTTGGCGGGCATCTCAAATACCGATTGGAGCTGGTCTGCACTCTTTGCCGATTACGACAATGACGGTTGGAAAGACCTCATGATTACCAACGGCTATGTCAGGGACTATACAAACATGGATTTTATCAAATACATGGACGATTTTGTGAAACAAAAAGGCAGATTACAGCGAAATGATGTCTTGGAAATTATCAAAAATATGCCCGCATCTAATGTGGTCAATTACGTTTTCAAAAATAATGGCGGCATTACTTTTAGCAATCAAACCAAAGATTGGGGACTCAACCGCCCTTCCAATAGCAATGGGGCGGCTTATGCCGATTTGGACAATGATGGAGATTTGGATTTGGTCGTAAATAACATCAATCAAACCGCTTTTATTTACGAAAATAATGCACAGAAATTGGCAAAACAAAATTATATCCAATTCAAATTGAATGGATTAGCAGGGAATACGCAAGGCATTGGGGCAAAAATAAAAGTGAGCTGCAAAGGAAAATTACAAATGTTGGAGCAGTTGCCCGCAAGAGGCTATTTGTCATCTGTTTCGCCTATTTTACACTTGGGTTTAGGCGAAAATTCTGCCATTGACACCTTGCAAATCACTTGGATAGGTGGGAAAACGCAACTTTTGACCAACATAAATGCAAACCAAGTTTTGACTTTAGAAGAAAAAAATGCGAATAGCAAAGTCATCATTCAAAAAAAGCAAAAGCCTATTTTTCAAGAAGTTACAAGCGAAATAGATTTTACAAATGCCAAAGCACCGTTCAGGGATTTTGACAGGCAATCTTTGCTATTAAACGAATTTTCGCACTTAGGTACTTGCCTTGTCAAAGGAGATTTGAACAAAGATGGTTTGGAAGATGTATATGTAGGTGGCGGTTTTGAGCAAGCAGCTGCGATTTATTTGCAAGAAAAAAATGGCAAATTTAAAAAGAAAGAACTACCTGTTTTTGAGGCAGATAAGAAATATATAGATGCTGATGCGGTGATTTTTGATGCAAACGGAGATGGAAATCCAGATATTTACGTAGCAAGTGGTGGCTATCATAACTTTACAGAAGACAGCGAAAACCTACAAGACCGCTTGTATTTGGCTAATGGAAAAGACAACTACTTTAAATTCAATAGCTTACCAACTATAAAAACAAGTAAATCTTGCGTAAGGGCAAATGACATAAACAATGATGGCTTTATAGACCTCTTTGTAGGCGGGCGTGTGGTTGTGGGCAAGTACCCCGAAGTACCTGAAAGCTATGTACTTATCAATGATGGAAAGGGAAACTTTACCAATCAAACTGAAGAAATTGCCCCTGAAATTCAAAAAATAGGCATGGTAACAGACGCTATTTTTGCAGATTTGGACGCAGATAAGGCAAGCGAATTAATCATTGTAGGGGAGTTTATGCCTATCAAAGTATTCAGTTTCAAAGAAGGAAAAGCAAAAGACATGAGTTCCCAGTATTTTGAAAAAGAGTACAAGGGATTTTGGAATAAAATAGCTATTGGGGACTTCAACAAAGACAATAAGCCCGACTTTATTATTGGAAATATTGGCAGAAACACCCAATTCAACGCCACAGAAAGCCAGCCCGCCGTTCTTTATTATGATGATTTTGACAAAAATGAGCAGATAGACCCGATTTTTACATTTTATATTCAAGGCGTAAGCTATCCTTACGTTTCCAGAGATGAGTTGCAAAACCAAATGCCCATGTTCAGGCAACGCTTTACGGACTTCAAAAGCTACTCTACTGCCGCCGCCGCCCAATTATTTCAGAATGGAGAATTGGAAACAGCACGAAAACACACCGCAAACTTCATGGAAACTACCTGTTTTCTAAGTTCGCCAAGTGGAAAATATACGCTCAAATCTCTGCCCATCGAGGCACAATATTCCCCCGTTTATGCGATTTTGGTGCTTGATTACGACAAAGATGGAAAGCAAGACCTAATATTAGGCGGCAATTCCTTCTATGCCAAATTGCGACTTGGGAAGTTTGATGCCAGCTACGGAATGTTACTCAAAGGAAGTGAAAACGGTAACTTTGAGTACATCAGCCAGCGCAAATCGGGGCTAAATGTAAGCGGAGATGTGAGAAGTATCATCACAATCAAAAACAAAATTTTCTTTGGGGTGTGCGAGGGGAAGGTGAGGGGGTATGGATTTTGAGTAATTAATCTTTTGGTGTAGAACGAACAAAAATTGATTTAAAAAGGTTATTTTTGAAAAAAGAAAATCATGGAAGAAAGCACGACAATCATATTACAAGTAACTAATTCAAAGCTAAAAGCATTTTTTGATTTTATGCAAATTATTGACTTTGTACAAATTAAAGCACAGTTTGCTGGGCAAGACTTTACCGAAGAGGAGGAAAGTTTTGTAGCAGGTGATTTTATTAAAGGTGAAAATCCACTTCAAAAATTTGCAGGTATTTGGAAAGACAATGATATTACTTTGGAGCAAATCAGAAAACAAGCATGGCAAAGAGCAAGATAATCCTCTGCAATTCAGGAGTTTTTTCTCTTACTTTAAGGGGAATACGAACATTATCAATGAATTAGATAATGTAATTGGTTTTGATAATTTAGGAATTAGTGTCATTACCGTTGGGGAAATTTATTATGGCATGAAAAAAAGCGAGAAATTGACTACTAAAACTTTGATTAATCAGTTTAATAAATATCTGATTAACAAGGAGATATGTATAAAATTTATGGAGATGATGTTAGGATACTTGGATAATCGTATAGGTATTCCTGATGCTTTTATTGCTGCTACGGCAATTTGCAACAATTTAGAGCTTTATACTCTTAGTATTCAAGATTTTAACTATATTGAAGGGGTCAAACTTTACAAGCCCCATTATTTGCAATAACACTCACTTGGAAAAGGCGAGGGAACAAACAATGGCATAGCTTATCGTTTTAATGGTGAGTTTACAAAAATTTTCGCGAGAACAGAAGTAACAGCATAGAAATTTAAAAGTCATGCTCAAAATTTGAATTTTTCATATTTTTACTTATTGTTTCTAAATTTTTAAATGGGCTTGATTTTGCTAATTCATTAATAGCATTTAGCCCAGCAATTAATTCTTCTGTTTTATCATTTTGTAAAGCATTATCAACAATTCCAAAATATTTTTTAAAATTTGAGGCTCTCTCATCAAATGTCTTGTCTAAATAAGAAATTATAAATTCTTTTTTAGTTTCAATTTCAGCAAGAAAAACTTCTTTTTTTGCTGAAATTTCCGCTCTTTTGGTTTCTTCTTGTTCTTTAACAACTAAATAATCTTTTACAGTAGAAGTAATTATCTCTAAAACCGCTATTGGATTTTTCATCATTGCTAATGATATTAAATTTGACACACTACCAGCAAACTTCACTATATCGTTCTCTTGTTTCATAAATCTTTAGAATTTATAATTTTTTCAACTTTGACCACAATATTTTGTGATTCATTGGTTAGGTTTCCTTCATTATTTAATATTGGAGTATTAATTAGTTCTTGAATTGCTTTAACAAATAAGCCACTCTTCTGAAAAGAGGCTAAATGTTCTTTATTATCAAAGTTAAAATCGTTGGGATGTGTGCTTATAAGTCCATTTATCAAAATATCAGCATTTTCTTTTAACCAAACTATTAGATTTCCTAATTCATAAACTTTTCTTTCTATTGAGGTTAATATTATTTGCATTAAATCCATGATAGAAACTTCTTCCTCAACTTTCCTTGCGTACTCAAATGCTTGTGTTAACGCTTTTTCACCATCGGAAGCTAATGTATATCCTATTACTGTGAACAGAGGAGTTAATACTACTACCCCACCTAAAACAATTGTACCTCCCAAAATGCCTAATCCCCCTGTCGCTAAAGAACCACCACCAAACCAAGCTAATAAGGCATTGGTTGCGGCAGCTCCACTAAGACCGCCTATTGCGGTTCCTGTACTTGCAACTCCTATTGATTTTGCGAGAGTAACTAAGCCGCCTTGCACTCCGAAACTTGTGAATACTGATTTAATTCCACTTTCGAGAATACTCTTAGCTTTAAATGTTAAATCACTAAGTTTTGATAGCTCTTCTTGTGTGAGATTTATAGAAGATAGTATATCTAAATCTCTGCCTTTCTGTTTTTGATTTAATTGTTTTAAATAATCCAAAAAAGGTTTGACTGTTGTATCCAAAACATATAGTTTTGATTTGCCAAAATCTTCTATGACAGTATTAACTTCATTTCTATTTGCCTTTAATTTTTCCTTACGAGACTCATATCGTTTACTTGATTCTTCATTAATTTTATTAGCTTTTGCTAATGAACTCACCCCATCATACCCTTTTTTTATGCCATAGCTTGTTCCAGACAAAGCTATAGCACCTAAAATAATTGGAATAAAAATTGGCATATTATATTTTAGTTAAAATTTATAAATGAATATGCTACATCTTACGCAAAATAAAAAGGTTGTCCTATCCTACTAGGCAGAATTTGCAATCTTGACTTTATTCACCTGCGCTAGCGTTGGTATTCTTTTACCAACGCAAACACCAAAAGTATCACCTTTGCAAATTAGCAAACACTTTTGGAACACTGTGTCAAAATAACCTCTGTTAGTCTGAATTTATAATTGCTGCGGCAAACCGCTCGCCTTATTTCCTCCCTTGCACGTATTAGCAACTTGCAAAGAGAATATTGCATAGCAAAAATGTGTTTGTGAGGACATAAGCAACAGCATAGTAGAAAATACAACTTTAACTTGGGAAATAGTTTGATGCGAAAACGGTGCGTTATTCAAAAGCAGTAAAAACTGTAATTTTTAGTACATAAGGAAAATGAATTATTTTTCTAAAAAAATGCTAATTTATTTAATATTTCTTTACATTTGTAGCACATAAGTAATTGAAAGTAAGTTACTTAAAAATCTTATATTAAATCTTTAAAAAATCCTATTTATGAGTAAAAATTGCTCCCTTATTGCAATATTCACAACTTTGTTGTTTTTTGCGCAAAGTTGTAATTTGAAAGACCAAAATCTTGAAAACCTTTCCCCTGAGCAGAGAATGGCTGCCATTGGGAACTTTTCTTTTACTACTACCCAAGACGTAGAGGTAAATATTTCTGCCAAAGACTCCAAAGGTAGCCGTTTGGACATACGTAATATGAAAATATACGTAGGCGACCCCGAGCAAGGCGGAATAGAAATTTTGAACGGCAGTATCGATAAAAATGGTTTCTATGAAGCCATACGAACGCTACCGACATTCATAAGCGAAGTGGTGATAGTGCCTAACTATATTGGCGTTGTCGAAAAAATCACAGTTCCCATCGTAAACAATCAAATCAACTATGACTTTGCCCTACCTACTACCGAAGCGGGTGCTGTGCCTTATCGTACAGAGGAACAAGGCTGTACGTTTAGAACTTGGTCGGGCAGGTTTACTATCCCTAACCAAGCATCTATTGGCAATAGCGGTGGCGTTCCTGTAGTGTCTTGTTTCAGAGTTCCCGATGCCGAAGATGACGGAAGCAGATTTGTAGGCGGAGGTGATTTGACCGAACTCCTTAGCATTACCCAAGTAGGCGGTGCTTTGCCCGAATCTAAAAACAATGCGGCAAAAGCATTGGATGCTGTTAAAGGGCTTACTTTGGACAGAGATGCAGACGTGTGGGTTACATTTGTTGGCGAGGGCGCAGGCTATAAAAATGTCATGGGCTACTACATATATGACTCCAATAATCCTCCAACGAGCGAGGCAGACTTTGCAAGTAAAAATATCAAACGTTCGGTCATCTTCCCTAATGCCTCTCTGAATGGCAGTGGCGGCGGACTTGCACCTGGCGACAAAGTAAAGATTCCCGGTGGCTCTATTCGTGCGGGTAAGTCAATCGCTTTTTTCATCATTGCCGATGGGTGGGAATTGTTGAAAACAGCTTATCAGCCAGGTACGGATACAGACCTTAGCGCAGTAACCTCTATGCCTGTCAATATTTTTTACTCTGACCCCGCTTTAAATCCAGAAAGTAGTGTTACGCAAAAGGCACACGTAGCCATGCTAAACTACGAAGATAGAGGCGTTGTATTGGGCTTTGAAGACCTACGCAGAGATAGTGGAGCTAATGCCAAAGGCTACAAGTGCGACAATGATTTTAATGATGTAATGTTTTATGTAACAGCAAATCCTGCTGACGCTTTTTGTTGTGTATCAGAGTTGCCAAAGGCTACGCCTCCTCCTACGCCAAATGCAGAGTATGACTGCGTTTCAGAGGGTACACTCACTTACGAAGACTTATGGCCAAGTATGGGCGACTTCGACATGAATGACGCTGTAGTAGGCTATAAATTCAATGTAGTAACTGACCACAATAACTTTGTAAAGCGTGTGGTAGCAGATTTTGTGATACGTGCGAGTGGTGCGGGCTACAGCAACGGTTTTGCCTTTGAGATTCCATTCTTTAGTGGCGTTACAAGTGGTATGATTAGCCAAGCATCAGATGCTGTAGGCGGTAGAACAGCCTTTTTGGGAAGCGGATACACTAACTCAACCGTAGTAGTAACTGACAATATTTATAAATTTGCACCAGGGAAAGGTTCGATGCTAAACGTTTACAGAGGAAGATGTACCAAATTTGACAGAGTACCTACTATCACTATCAATTTTGAAGGCAAAGGCGTAAAAATGAAAGATATTGGTGCTGCACCTTTCAATCCTTTTATCATTTCTAACGGTCGCAGAGGCTACGAAGTTCATCTTTCGGGTTACTTGCCTACCAATGTAGCAGATGCAGGGCAGTTTGGTAAAGTAGATGATGATACACAAATAGGCACTTTCCCGCTTTCGGCATCAGCTTTGAGAGCTACGCCTAAGCACCTCATTAAAGCGTACCGCACCAAAGAGCTAAATGTAAGCAATGGCATTAAATCAAGCAAAATGCCTTTTGCGCTACATTTCCCTTCTTTGCGCAATAACGTGATATCAGGAATTGCAGGATTCCAATTCCAATATCCTTTGGAAAGAGTAAAAATTTATGACGCATATCCCAAGTTTATAGATTGGGCTGCAAGTGGCGGTAGTGCTTATTTAGATTGGTATCTGGACAGACCCGGACACATCAATCACGATAAGATTTACAAAGAAACTTGTAACGACTAAGCGAAATTGTGAAATAAAAACAAAAGGACTTCCCAAATTTGGGAAGTCCTTTTGTTTTTGGGCTTATTGTCTAAGTGCATTAATCCATTCGAGTAGTAAAGGAACTTTTTAGGAACACAAACAATGACATGGAAGCAAAAAAGCCAATCCTAAATTTCTATCTTATCTATTTCCTTCATCAGTCTGTCCGTTTCAGAAAGTGCAACAATAATTTTTTGATAGTGCAAAATGTCGCCAAATTCGAGTTTGCGGCCTTTGCGGTCTTTGAGCCATTTTTGGGCTGGTTGGTAGCCACCTATGTAAAACTCCCAAGCCACAAGCGGCACATTGGCAAAATACTGGGTATCGTTGATATACACTTTATCGCCTTGATATTTTGGTTTATCCACTACATTATTGCCATTTATTGAATAGTGCGTGATATATTTTTCTACTGTTGGGCTTTCTAATAAATGGATTTCTCTGATTGCACCGCCAAGTTTTACCAATTTCCAAAATGTGTTTTTATCTTTTGGATAAGGCACTCTCGGAAAATCTATTTTCAAAAACTCCTTGTATTTCTCTCTATAAGTTGGCGAATGTAAAACCGCATAGATGTAATCTAAAATATCAACTGGTGCAAAAGTATTTTCGCTTGTTTCTTTTTCATTAGTAAA
>Ga0163144_10021211_pt1 | contig 12923 bp, 11 predicted proteins | sample OliLak19BULKMAT1_FD_123175 | JGI IMG/M metagenome (GOLD analysis project Ga0163144, IMG submission 123175) | Freshwater microbial mat bacterial communities from Lake Vanda, McMurdo Dry Valleys, Antarctica - Oligotrophic Lake LV.19.BULKMAT1 | ecosystem: Environmental > Aquatic > Freshwater >...
GCACCGCAAAACTCACTTTTTAAAAATCAAATCAAAACGGGTGCTTGATTTTTATTTTTTGTATCTTTGTGAAAAAAATAGAAAAATCTATGTCAAAAAGACTCATTCGTTTCGATTGGGCAATGAAAAAATTGCTACGGCATAAAGCCAATTTTGATATTTTGGAAGGTTTTTTATCCGAATTACTTCGTTTTGATGTAACAATACAAAGCATTTTGGAAAGCGAAGGCAATAAGCAATATGAATACGATAAATATAACAGAGTAGATATTTTAGTCAAATCAGAGAATAATGAACTTATGTTAGTAGAAGTTCAAAATGATTCGGAGGTAGATTATTTTCAGCGTATGCTTTACGGCGTTTCCAAATTAGTAACTGAGTACATCAAAGAAGGCGAACCCTACGGAACTATCAAAAAAATATATTCTATCAATATTGTTTATTTTGGTCTGGGGCAGGGCAAAGACTATGTTTACGAATACAAAGGTGAGTTTATTGGCTTGCATGAGCATGATATTTTAATGCCTACTGTTTTACAAAAACAAAGATTTGAAGTAGAAAAAGTATCAGATATTTTTCCGAAATACTTTTTGTTAAAAATTAATAATTTCGACAAAGTAGCTGAAAATACGCTTGACGAATGGATTTACTTTTTGAAAAATGGGGAAGTAAAAGACGAATTCAAAGCAAAAGGCTTGGACAAGGCAAAGGAAAAATTGCGTTATGAAGAACTCTCAGACGAAGACAAAAAAATATATAACCGTTCTATTGAAAACCGTAGAATCGAAATGAGTGTAGCATACACCAAAGAACTCGAAGCAGCTTTTGAGAAAGAACAAGCAGCATTAAAAGTAGCTTTTGAGAAAGAACAAGCAGAATTAAAAGCGGCTCTTGAAAAAGAACAGGCAGAATTAAAAGCGGCTTTTGAGAAAGAACAGGCAGCGTTAAAAGCAAAGCAAGCGGAATTAGAAGCAGAGCAAAAAGGGAAAATAGAAGAAAAAATAGAAATTGCCAAAAATCTAATCAGCTTAGAGTTTGATAATGAAACCATTGCCAAAATCACAGGCTTACCCATTGAGCAAATAGCGGCATTGAGAGAGGAAATGAAATAACGACCGAAGGGCAAAGCCTGACCTTACAAGAAAAAAGAAACACCAATTTTTCGAAAATCAGTGTCTCTTTTTTTCATAGGCTAAACATCTGTTACATAAATCTCACCCCGATACTTAGCACATTCATATTAGGAGCTTTATCACTCACAAACAGGGAGTTAAGGTCATAATTAGCAAATAATTTTATCCATCGAAGTCCTAACTGCGTGCTGACACCATAGCGAAAATTATTAAGGTAGTAGCCGTCATGGTCTTTTTGCTTATTGCCATTTGAGGCAACTGCTTTTGTCCAGCTATCTACTTTATAGCCCACGTAGCCACCTACGCCAAAGGTAAATCCCCAACGCCTGCCAACTTCGAGCATGACAGGAAGGTTCAGGTAAGTAGCTGCCAATTTTGACTTTTGCAGCCCATTAGGGTCAATGGTCAATTCCAATCCCGTATCACGCATATTTAGCTGCACATCTTTGGTGAAGGAAAAATTATACCAAGACACTTCCAAACCAATGCGAGCGCGCACATACTTACTAAAATTGATGCGACTCATAAAATTCAGAGCTATATAGTTGGAACGCAAGGGATTGAGTTCGTATAGCGTGCCTGAAAGTGAGCCACTTTTAGGTATCATGATGTTCATGCCTACATCTATCCCAAAATCATAACCCATGTAAGTTTTGTAAGAACTTTTGGAAGGCTTATCTTGGCGGTTATTCCTATCAATATTGATAAAGATTCCATTCGAGTTTCTACCCATATCTTTGACTTTATCGTAATAAATGATGGTTTCACCATTTTTTTTAATGATTCTGTATTCGCCGCTATCGTCTTTGACCAAGGCAGTATCAGCTAATTGGTCGGCTTCTAAGTAGCGTAAAGAATTTCTTAGCGCACCGCTATCGTACATTTCTTGGAGTTTTTCCTTATCTGCTTTGCTGGCTACATAGATGATGATTTTGCTCGCTCCGAACTGAACAATTAGGCTGTCTTGGGGATTCATTTCCGCAGGGGCATCTGCCCATGACGAGGTGCTTAATAGTAAGCAAGTCATTAACAATAAGAAACTTATAAAAAACTTTTTCATTTTGTTTTATGTTTTGTGTGTTATGAATTATTTTGCCAATAAAAGTTCCTTTCTGATAAATTATATCAGATTAAACCCTTGATTAATAAATATTTAATTTTTTTGTGCCTATGAATATGCCTTATTCAGCCATTTTTTTCTTAGCAAATACCTTTTCAGTGTCTATGCCAAATACAGAAAAACTTGCTTTTTCCTGATTTTCGCCGCCATCTCTTGCTTGCTCTTCTTGTCGCTTTTTCTTCATGTTCGCCACTACTTTTCCGAGCCAAGATTTCTTGCTTTTGGCAACTGTACCATTTCCTTGCCCGATTTCTTGTGGTTCGGTAGTTTCATCGGCAAATTTGACAGTGATGCGAATTTCTTGCTCCTCTGATTCTTGGGGATTTCCTGTTTCCTCTTTTACTATCGAATTGGAAGCAATGAGTATTTCCTCTTTTGCTGGTTTCGCCTCCAATTTGCCAGTAGTTTGGCTAATCAAAACTTCGTTTGTTACTTTTGTACTTTTTGCTGCTTGGCTTTTTACTTGCGTACTTTTTGCCAAATATTTAGTAGGCTGATATGTTTTAACTTCTTCTATTTCAGTATTTTGTTTTTCTATGTTCAAGTTTTTTGCCTCTTCCTTTTTGTACTGCTTAGGCTGTTGGCTTGGCGTGTTTTTTAGTTTCGCACTCAAGTTTTCTTTTTCTCGATTTCCAAAATAGAAAACAGAAGCCACTAAGAGTAGGGCAACCGCCGCTGCTACTTTCCAATACACACCCAAGCTTCTCTGCTTTGTTTGCTTGCCGTACATTGCCTCTTCCAACTTTTTCCAAGCCTGCTCTGAGGGCTGCTCTTGATGCTGTAAGAGCTTATTTTTGAATAATTTATCTATGTTATTTTCCATTATTTCAATATTTCAAATTTTTTAAACCATTTCAAATTTCAAATCTTGTATCCCAAAACTGTTTTCTTTTGGGCGTGCTGCTTTTTCGCTATCCGTTTGCCAATGCTTGTCCATTTTCTCTATTGCGGCTTTGAGCATATTTCTTGCCCGATTAAGCTGTGATTTTGAGGTGCTTTCCGTTACTCCGAGCGATTCCGCTATTTCCTTGTGCGAATAGCCTTCGATGGCATAAAGGTTAAACACTGTTCGGTAGCCTGTAGGTAGTTTTTGTACCATTGCCAAAAGTTCTTCTGCCTCCAAATGTTTTTCTTCTATCTGATAGTCAGCGTGATGGTCTGCATTTTCTACTGGCTCTAAGTACATTTTGCTTTTCTTTCTTAGCATTGCCAAAGCCTCATTTACCACTATTCGCCGAATCCAGCCTTCAAAACTTCCTTCCTTTCTAAAATTTTCTAATTGGCTAAAAATACGAATAAAACCGTTGGTCATCGCATCCTCTGCTTCGCTACGGTCGGGCAGGTAGCGTGTGCATATCGCTAACATCTTGCTACTGTACTTCTTGTACAGAGCCTCCTGTGCTTTGCGACTACCCGCCAGACAATCAGCGATTAAGTCAGATTCGTTTTTATATAATTTTATTAATTTGAACATCTCAAAATTGCTATTTTTCTTAATTCATTAGTAAGATGTAAAACTGAAAACAAAGGTTGCTTGAGATAGAAAAAAATTTAAACTTTTTTCCTACCAAATTTTTCCACTACCCAGCTTTTGCCCCATTCTGCTATTTCGTCTTCAGTCCAGAGTTCGGGATAAAAAATTACTTTTTGGAAACGAGGAGGCAAGTATTTCTGCCAATTTGTACCACCTGTAGCGGCTATGTCTGCGGGTTCTTTGTGCAGATAGCGCACCGCAGCCCCAAAATGTGCCAATTTCCAATCTACATTAATGAGTGCGTCAAACTTGCGAAGCTCATTTTTTAGACTTTCTGAATGTGTAAATTTTCTTTTGAAGAGCCTCAAAAAATTTGTTTCCAAGTGAGTTTTTGCCAATCTAATAAATGTTTCGGCATATTTGTCTTCGAACTGCTTGAGCGTAAGTGTTTTTTTGCCTGTAGCCAGTTCTGTTGCTCCAAATCGCCAATAAATATGCTCATACATCTCCTCGAGGCCTGTGTGCGTGTCTATTTGCCTAAAAAAATCCTTCTCCACCAAGTATTTAAAATCTGTGGTGCATATTTCTATCATTCGGAACTGCCCCGACTGAAAGCCGCTTGCGGGGAGCAAAGACATTCTGAATTTGAGAAACTGCTCCTTGTCCATGCCATCGCCCATGATTTCGAAAGTGCTAACCAAGTGGGCAAAATAGCGGTTAATGCGCTGCAAACGAGCAATGAAAAATGCCTCTGTCAAAAACTCATGACTTGTTATCTGCCTGATTTCGTGCAAAATGAGTTTGAAATATAGCTCGGTGATTTGGTGGTACGTAATGAAAATCTGCTCATCGGGAAAATCTGTTTTTGGGCTTTGCAGGCTCAAAAGCGTATCCAAATGAATGTAATCCCAATAAGTCAGATAGTTGGCGTACAGTAACCCATCTAAGTAAGATGCAAGGTCTTGTCCCATTGCATCAAACTTTTGTTCCAATTTTTCTACTTGGGCAAGAATATTTGGGGAAATGTCATTTGTTTGCATAGTTTTTTTATTTCATGATTTCAATGCCGCTATATTAGAAAAAAAGCAAGATATTTGTATTGTTTTCGTATTTAAAAGTTCATTACAAACCAAATACACCTACTGTTCAGATGAGAAATATACTAATAATGGGATTTGTACTTATGGCAATATATGCCTGTAGCGACAATACACGACTAAATATGCAGGCAGAAGTACCTAATCCTCTGATAAGTAGAGAGGAAATGATAAAAATATTGATGGAGATACACTTGGCAGAGTCGGGCGTAGCAATGATGGCAGTAGACCACCACAGAAGCGTAGGGCTTTACAAGCAATACCATGCAGAAATCTTAAAAAAACATCAGATAGATACTGCAATCTATAACAAAAACTACGATTACTATATGCAGAAACCACTTGAGATGGAATACATCTTGACAATGGTAGAAGACTCGCTGGTAAAAGTGCAAGCCATTGCGAAAAAAAGTCAAGCGGGTGGCGGCTCCCGAGGGGGCTATCCTAATATGTTCCCAAAATCAGCTACGGGGCAGGACAGTATAAAGAAATAAAATAGCAAAATTTGGACTAAGTACAGAAATAAATATACTTTTGTTATGTCCCATTACTTATACTAAAAATGAACCTGATAGAATTTAAAATAAATTTTTTACTACAAGAGGAGAAGTGCCAAGTCATATCTTTTGATAAAGAGGGCTATTTGGTAGGCTCGTGCGATACTTTGCTACCTCTTAGCAGCTACAAAGGCAAAACCAAACGAGTCCCGCTGCCTATCATAGATAACATCCATGAAATTCTTAGAGATATGCCAGAGGGAGAGCGACTTATTTTTCCGAGAGTTGAAACTGATTTTGAGGGCTACCCAACGCAAATCTTTGATTTTATCTTACTCAAACAGCATGAAAGAGCAGATGTTTACTGCATTTGTGTAATTCGTGATTACGTAGTTCGCTATCACCATCTGCAAAAGATAGTTACTGAGCAGCGAGCAACGGCGATGGAGAAAGAGTTTCTCGAAATAAAGCATGAAAAAACTGCCTTAGAAAATGAGTTAATCAACCTTAAAAACAAGGAGCTCGAAATAGCGAGAGCAATCAAAAATGACTTTTTTGCCAAAGCAAGCCACGAACTTCGCACACCTGTTAACGGCATCGTTGGCTTGGCGGAAATGCTGATTAAAACTGCCTCAAAAGAGCAACAGGAATATTTGGGGGCATTGGGGCAAGTTGCCAACCAACTCAAAACGGTCATCAATGATTTGCTCGATTTATCAAAATTAGAAGAAAATAAAATCACTTTTGAGCAGGTAGATTTCCAACTCAAAGACGTACTAAATAGTATTTATCTATCATTCAAGACATTAGCCGATAGCAAGAAAGTGCAGATTTCTTTTGATATTTCTCCCCAGATACCAGATTATTTGAAAGGAGATAGCACTCGAATCTCGCAAATTCTATATAATTTGATTGGCAATTCGCTGAAATTTACAGAAAAAGGAGAAATCAAAATCAGTGCAGAGATAGAAAATAGCAGAGAAAAAAAAGAAATGTACTTGCTCCATCTCACCGTAGCTGACACTGGTATTGGCATTGCACCTGATAAGTTAGTACAGATTTTTGAGCCTTATTTGCAGGAAAGTAATGAAACGTATCGCATTTACGGGGGAACAGGCTTGGGACTCACTATAGTAAAACAACTTATAGAGGCAATGGGCGGTACGGTTTCTGTACAAAGCACTCAAGGCAAAGGAACTACCTTTCATTTTTCTATTCCTCTGGCTTTGGGTGAAACGCCGCAGATAGCTACAGACACTTCCTTCCAAAGCTACCATAATCATCAGCTGCTGATTGCTGATGACAACAATATTAACCTGTTGGTCATTAAAAAGAAAATGCAAGATATTGGCTTTGAAGTAGATACTGTCAGCAATGGGCAAGAAGCATTGGACTCTCTATCGAAAAAAAAGTATGATATATTATTTTTAGATGTGGATATGCCACTGCTTGACGGCTACCAAACCACTCAAAAAATTAGGGCAACGCCAGATAGTTATTATCAGCAACTTCCTATTTTCCTAATGACCGCCTATTCATATACCGATATTGAGGACAAAGTCAAAGAGATTGGCATTTCAGATTTTCTGACCAAGCCATTTGAGATGCGTACGCTCCTGCAAAAGTTAAAAAAACACCTCTCTGCCAGCAAAACGGATAGTGAGCAAAGTACATTGAACTTAGTGCAAATCAATGAATTTACTCAAGGAGATACCGCGTTTGAGAAGATTTTACTTACGCAAACATCAGAGGCAATAAAAAGCTTTGAGATTGAGTACAAAGAAGCTATTTATTACCCTACAGCAGAAAAAAGTATAAATAACTTATTACACAAGTACAACGTGGTTTTTGTGATGCTTGCAGATAATACACTGCAAAGGGAGGTAGAAAGTACAATTGAGGTGATGCAAAAAGCAACTGACCAAAAAGCTATTCAAGAAAAGCTGTCCACCAATATTCATCTCCTTTGCGAAGGTGTGATAGCTCAATTACAAGCAAGAATTTCTCTACTCTCCGAATAGCCAAATGAGTATCAAACAAACCACTATAGCAATGAAGGCAAGTGTTTTTTTGTCTTTGTACCACATTTTGCGAATGCCTTCTTGGGTGTGAAGTTGTTGGTAGATTGTTACAAAATTATTGAAATCCTTGTATTTCCGAATTGTCTTTGTGTCAGGGTCGGGCTTTTCTATAGTTACTTTGATTTTATTTGACATTTATTGCATTTTTAAGTCTGCTTACAATTTTTGGTTTTACTCAAAATAAACCGTAATTTCACGTTTTAAAGTGAAGTTACCCTAAGTGTGACGGATTGCCACCTAATAGCTTTACAATTACAAAATTATACTTTTTGTTCAAAAATAGCTTGGTTTTTTGTTTTATTAATTTTTTGTAAGTAGCTGTAATAATTTAATTGTACGTTCGCCTTCAGGCGAATAAACTGATAATCAATAAGTTCGTCTGAAGGCAAACGTACTTTTATAAACAACTCATAATTTATAATTCATAACTGCTTAATCTGTATTAAAATATGAAAAAAAAATACTTGTTCTTTCTTATTCCTTCTATTATTCTACTTTTAGGGCTTACTTCGGTAGAAACTAAGGACACCCAAACAGACATTCGGAGCTATTTAAACCGCTTAAAAAGAGCAAGTTGGGTAGATTCTGTTTTTGCTACCATGACTGATGACGACAAGATAGCCCAGCTTTTTCTCATAGCTGTTGAGCCTTCGGGAAACCCCAAAGCGGGAAGCGATGCAAGTGCGTCCATCAAAAAAAATCATTGGGGCGGCGTAGTATTTTTCAAAGGAATGCCTACCGAACAAGCAATAATGACTAACCGCTTTCACAAAGATTCAAATGTGCCTGTTTTGGTAGCTATTGATGCCGAATGGGGGCTTGCAATGCGTTTGGATAGTACCATTAGCTTTCCCTACCAAATGGCATTAGGAGCTGTCCAAGATGAAAACCTCATCTACGAAATGGGCTTCGAAATAGGGCGGGAGTGTAAAAGAATAGGTATTCACGTCAATTTTGCACCCTCTGCCGATGTAAATAACAATGCACAAAATCCTGTCATTAACTACCGCTCTTTCGGCGAAAACAAAATCAATGTAGCTACCAAAGCCTATTCCTACATGAAAGGAATGCAGGACGTTGGCTTGCTCACAACCGCAAAACACTTCCCTGGACATGGAGATACTGACGTAGATTCGCACTACGGGCTGCCTGTGATTAAGCATAGCAGAGAACGCTTAGATGATGTAGAACTGTATCCGTTCAAAGAGCTGATAAACAAGGGAATAAATGGCGTAATGGTCGCACATATTAATATTCCAGCCTTAGACAATACGCCAAACTTACCTACTACTCTTTCCAAGCCTGTCATTACAGATTTGCTTAGAAATGAGCTGGGCTTCAAGGGTTTGATATTTACAGATGCCATGCGCATGAAAGGACTTACCGCCCATCACCCTGTCGGTGAGGCAGAAATTAAGGCACTCTTAGCGGGCATCGACATCATCGAGCTTTCTGAAAATTCCGAAAAAGCACTTGCAACCATCAAAGAGGCAATAAAAAAGGGGCGAGTTCCCCAAGAACTCATAGATACTAAATGCAAGAAAGTGCTAACTGCCAAGTACGATTTGGGCTTTGCAAATTCCCAGAAAGTAGAAATGCAAAACCTTATTGCTGACCTAAATACAAGCCCTGCCCAAGAGCTAAACCGCAAACTTTCAGTAGCTACCTTGACTTTACTCAAAAATGACGCAAAATTATTGCCCATGAGGAATACAGAAAAGCAGAAAATAGCAGTGATTTCTTTGGGAGCAAGCGGCACGACCAAGTTCCAAAAAACGATAGGAGAGTCTGTAAAAGGTGAAAATTTCTCCCTACCAATTACGGCGGATGCAAAGGCAATCAAGAAAGTAAGCAGTCTATTGAAAAAATATGATGTGATTATGGTAGCCCTCCACGACACGCAAAAGCGACCAAACAACAAGGTAGAATATTCCAATGACTTGATAAACTTTGTAAATGAGCTATCAAAAAATCCAAAATCGGTGATTACTGTGCTAAAAAATCCCTATACGTTGGCAAAATTCAAAAATATAGATAGTGCAGGGCAGCTCATTATGATGTACTACGACAGCGAAAATGCACAAGAGGCTGCGGCAAATTTTATCTTGGGAAAAAGCTACGCTTCGGGCAAAATGCCTGTCAGCGTAGGAAGTTTCAAAGCAGGAGATGGGATTGAGCTAAAGTAATTTTCTCGATGCGTTCTTTGGCAAGTAGGTAATATTTTTCGCCCATTTCTATCCCAATAAAATTTCTTTTTAGCCCCATAGCGGCTACACCTGTGGTGCCTGTCCCGAAAAAAGGGTCAAGCACCACATCATTTTCACTGCTCGACGCAAGGATAATCAACTCCATGAGTTTCAATGGCTTTTGTGTTGGGTGCATTGCCCTGCCTTCCTCACCACGCAAGCGTTCCTGCCCCTGCACAATAGGCAACTCTATGAAATCCAAAAAATCTCGCATTTGCTTTACTTGTCCATCTTTGGTTTTATTTGGGTTAAATTGCTTAATAACTTCATAGTTAAAAATCCAATTTGCCCCTTTTACAAACCAAACAACAAACTCAGTAGCGTGCGTGAAAGTTCGTTTTGTGATGTTTGGCATGGCATTCGTTTTGTACCAAGTCAAAATATTATTGACTTTCAGCCCCATTTTTTTCCCTGTGGCTATCACTTCCGAAATATTGTGCTGCGTACAAGAGATGTATATACTCCCGTTTTTTTTGAGTAGCTCTACGGCTTTTTCTATCCAAGCCTCTGTAAAAACCAAGTATTCTGCATTGTCTTTGAAAGTGTCCCAAGCCTCATTTACTTTGTAAAAAGCTCCGCCAGTATTGTTATTGACCAAATCCAATTTTTTTCCTGATAGGTTATAAGGTGGGTCTGCGTAAATCAGGGGAATACTATTGGGAGGCAAGGTGGACATTATTTTTGTGCAATCACCGTGCAAAATTTGGTTTATTTTTTCCATTCTATCATTTTTTGAGTCTTTCCTAAAATAATTGGTGCAGCTTTTTGGTTATTTACAGCCCAATTGGCTTAATGTAATTCTTTTCAGGTCAAAGGTGAAGGTTTTTTCCTTTTTGCGTGCAAATATCAGAAATAAACTATTACTTTCGTGATAGAGCAGAATCACTTTGTGCTAAAAATACTAATTACAAAAACTATTAAAAATATGAAAAAACAAAATATGTGTCAAACCATTCTACTCATTGGTTTATTCTTTATTCAGTCGACTTTATTTGCCCAAGTACCTACTAAGGTCGCTTTACAACTGTATAGCTTCCGAGATGCTTTCGCCAAAGATGTGGCAGGAACAATGGCAAAAGTGCAGCAAATGGGCTTCAAAAACATAGAAACCGCAGGCACTTATGGCATGACTACGCCTGAATTTAAGAAAATGTTAGACCAATATGGACTAAAAGCGGTGAGTTACGGCTCTTCTTACGAGGAGCTAAGAGATAACATTCAGCAAGCTATTGATAACGCCAAAATATTAAAAGCAAAGTATGTAGTTTGCTTTTGGATTCCGCATAATGGAAATGATTTTACTATAGAAGACACTAAAAAAGCTGTGGAAGATTTTAACAAATTTGGCAAAATACTCAAAGAAAACGGTTTGTCTTTTTGTTATCATTTACATGGCTATGAGTTTCGCCCATATCAAAACATGAACTTGTTTGACTATTTGGTAGAAAATACAAACCTCAAGTACGTAAACTTTGAAATGGATATTTTTTGGGTACACCACCCAGGGCAAAATCCCGCTACGCTTTTAGAAAAATATCCTAAGCGTTTTCCTATTTTGCACGTAAAAGACCGCCAAAAAGGAACTGTAGGCAACCAAAATGGAACGGCAGATGTAGAAAGTGATGTAGAAGTAGGTGGCGGAGATATTGATATGCCAAGCGTGCTAAAGGCAGCCAAGAAAATCGGCGTTAAATACTACATTATCGAAGACGAGTCGTCAAGGTCGGCGGTACAAGTGCCTAAAAGTGTAGATTATTTGAAAAAAGGATTAAAATAGTTTGTTTCCCCCGACAATCCTACATATCAGGGTTTGGCTACGATTGCAAAAATATTTTTAATATTTTTATAAATTTTTTGTAATTCCAACGTTTTTTTTTTAACGTTGTGTAATATTAATATTACGAGAATTAGTAATTGTACATTACTTGGCATATTTATGCAATCGTTTGTGATAAATGCCTGATATAACTACTTGTTTTTCAAATTATTACATCTCGAATATTGATTCCAAACAAATTGTAAAGTATAAACTCGTTACTTTATTAAACAAACCAAATCGTATGAAAATGAAAAAAAATTACAAATTTAGCGCAGGCTATTTTGTTCCCATTCTTTTATCTCTCCTTCTATGGAGTTCTTTCACCTTTGCCCAGAAAAAAGTCAGTGGCAAGGTAACAGACGTAGAAGGTGGTACTTCGTTACCCGGCGTAACCGTAGTGGTAAAGGGAACGCAAACAGGTACTGCTACAGATGCAGATGGAAGCTATTCTATCTCTATCCCTGCGGGCAGTTCAGACATCTTGATATTTTCTTTTGTGGGTTACAAAGCACAAGAAATTGCGATAGGCAACCAAACAACCGTCAATGTAGCACTCGAGGCAGCACCAAGTTATTTGGACGAGGTAGTTGTAGTCGCTTATGGTGAGCAGAAAAAAGTAACAGTTACCGGAGCGGTAACCTCTGTACAAGGGGACAAGATTATGGCTTCCCCTGCCGTTGATTTGTCCAACTCTTTGGCAGGTCGCTTACCCGGCTTGGTTGTGGTGCAAACAAGTGGTGAGCCAGGAGCCGACGGCGCACGTATTTCCATTAGAGGTACAAACACGCTTGGGAATAGCTCTCCTTTGATAGTAATAGACGGTATTCCTGACCGCGATGGTGGTTTGGGTCGCTTGAATCCAAGAGACATAGAATCTATTTCTGTACTAAAAGATGCCTCTGCCGCTATCTATGGTGCGCGTGCTGCAAATGGGGCTATTATCGTAACTACCAAAAGAGGCAAAACAGGTAAACCCTCTGTTACCTACGATTTTAATCAAGGCTGGTCGCAACCTACTACGATTCCAAAAATGTCAAGTGCTACCGAGTACGCCAACATTATGAACGAATTGCCGATTTATAATACTATCCCTGTAAGGGAATGGGGTGCGGCATCGCAAAGTATCCGACAAACAGGGGCTTACCAATCCCCAACGCCTGGTATAAGGGCATTGAGTGCTAACTACAGCCCAGAGGCAGTGAGAAAGCATGGCGATGGCTCTGACCCTTGGCGATACCCTGATACAGATTGGTTTGGAGGCTCATTCAAATCTTGGGCGCCTCAATCCAGACATAATCTACAAATTTCAGGTGGAACGGAAAGTGTAAGATATATGGCTTCTTTGGGTTATGTATTCCAAGATGCTATTTATAAAAACTCTGCAACAAAGTACCAACAGTACAATTTCAGGGTAAACGTAGATGCCAAAATAAATGATTACATCAGTACCAATTTA
>Ga0163144_10021212_pt1 | contig 12922 bp, 9 predicted proteins | sample OliLak19BULKMAT1_FD_123175 | JGI IMG/M metagenome (GOLD analysis project Ga0163144, IMG submission 123175) | Freshwater microbial mat bacterial communities from Lake Vanda, McMurdo Dry Valleys, Antarctica - Oligotrophic Lake LV.19.BULKMAT1 | ecosystem: Environmental > Aquatic > Freshwater > Lake...
ATCGGTGCCCTGAATCGGTGCCCTGAATCGGTGCCCTGAATCGGTGCCCTGAATCGGTGCCCTGAATCGGTGCCCTGCATCGGTGCCCTGCATCGGTGCCCTGCATCACGGGCGCAAATCGCCGACTACCGTTTATCGGCCTGCTTCGGTGCGCCCGCGTCCATCCACTCGGGCGCTACGGGTAGCATGATCGCCGCGCCGCGGCCGGCGAGGTTGACGCGGCCGAAGCGGGCGGTGCAGTAGGCCCGGTTTTCCTTGATCCTCTCCCTGGCAAGGCGGACGCGCTGAATGCCGGAGCGCTTGGCATCGGTATCGATCAGCAGGCGCGCAAAGTCGTTGCCAAAGCGCTGTGCCAGTTGCCAGGCGTCGCCAACTTCCGATAGCTGCGCGTCATCCAAGATCGGGTTGGCGCCACGCGCCCACTGCATTGCCGCCAACACCGTGTTGTCGCGGCGGGTTTCGGCATCCATCGACAGTGCGCCCATGCCAGCGGGAAGTCGAAACGGCCCGGGAACAAATACGCCAATCAGCGCAGACGCACCCGAGGCGGCAGTCGCCGTAGGCGTGATCGCGGTCAGCACCAGCTCGGTTTGCGCGGTGCCGCTGGTCTGGCTGTTGGGGCGCACGAACCGGGCATAGGGCGCCAAGGCCTGGCAAACGGTCCGCGCGGCGTGATTTACCACCAGTTCGGCTTGCGCGATAGTGACCGGCGCGGCAAAGGCGCCAGCGGCGATGCGCGTGCGCGGCAGGCTCAGCGTCAGGGCGTCCCGCAACATCGCCGGGTCGACATACTGTTCGATGCGCACGTGTCGCGCTGCGCTTTTGACCTGCATGGGCTCGCTGAAGCTCAAACCGGCCGCGCTTTTAGGCGGCAGACTTGCGCAACCGACGACCCAGAGGGCCAGCAATGACAATCCTAGGCGGCGCAGAACAGCGTCCGCGCATGGCGCTTTGCGCATGGGTTTCAACTCCTGGGTGCTTGGCATGAAGTATCCACATGCCCTGCATGCAGGAATTGAACAGAGCGCGAAGGCTTCACTCACACGCACGGGGGAAGTGACGGCATGACCGGGTTGCTCGAAATGACCGGGTTGCTCGAAATGACCGGGTTGCTCGAAATGACCAGGTCGCTCGAAATGACCGGGTTGCTCGAAATGACAACATCGCCGCCCACCGTCATTCTGCGCGGAGCCGCTAGGCGCAGTCGCAGAATCCACCGCTTCCGGTTCATGCATTCCACGACTGCGCGCGCAATAACGGCTCCTAAACTTCCCGGGCACGCACCCTGTTCATTCCGAACTCAGAGACCCCAGTTCAAAGACCCAAACTCAGAGACCCGAACTCAGAGACCCGAACTCAGGATCCGAACGGCCAGAGTTTGCGCAACCAGCTGGCCCTGTCTGCCTGCGTGCCGGTGACGTACGGATGCTCCGGCGCATTGAGCTTGAGCACGGCCAGAGTGTCTTCGGCCAGCTTGGGCTCTTCAAGCTTCTGATAGCACTGCACCATCAAAGCCAGTGCATCGGCGGCCTGCGGCGATTCTTGGTAGCTCTCAATCACGTTCTTGGCGCGGTTCAAGGCCCCGATGAACGCGCCGCGACGAAAGTAGTAAGCGGCAATGCTGAGCTCATGAGTGGCCAGATTGTTGCGCAGATAGGTCATGCGTTGACGCGCGTCCGGGGCATAGCTGCTGTTCGGGAAACGCTTGATCAGTTCGGAGAAATCCACAAAGGCCTGCTTGGTTGAGCCCTGTTCGCGCAGCGCCTGATCGCCCGGCACCAAAGTGCTGAACAGCGTGCGGTCCCGCTCAAAATTAATTAGTCCGCGCAGGTAGTAGGCGTAATCGACCTGTTCGTGCGTCGGATAAGTCTTGATGAAGCGATTAATCGTGGCCGTGGCCTCATCGTACTTATCGAGCTTGAACTGCACGAAGCCAAGCTTCAGTTGAGACTGTTCGGTGTAGGAACCGAACGGGAAGCGGGCCACGAGGCGCTTGAGGTAGCGCTCTGCGCGGTCATAGCTGCCGTTTTGAACCGCAGCGTCGGAAATGCTGTAAAGCTCCTCCACCGGCAGCACCTCGGTATCTTCAGTCCGTAACGCCGAGCTACAGGCTGCAAGCCAGAGTGCGCAAAGACACAACAAGATGCGAAAGGCAGAAGTGACGGAGGATGGCTGTGGCGATGGCTGCATGGACAATGGCTGCATGAGGAGTGGCACGAAACGAAAAGAGCGCGAGTATAGCGATGCAACCCCGGAGTGTGCTCTGAACAGCTGGCGAGGAGGCGCGTTTAGGCGGCCCGAGACGGTCCGAACCGGACCGCGCCGCCCTGAACACCATTGTTTGTGCCGCTGTGCGCCGACACACAGCGCTATTCCACACAGCGCTAATCCAGCCGCATGCCAAGTTCTGCCGGCAGTCAGATTGGCGAGCCGCGCGCTATCATCGCGCGCTCACCGCTCAGCTGCTTGCCATGTCTCAGAACTTGCGTTGGTTAATTGACCTGGATTCCCGGCTGCGGGTCGATATTGCGACCGAGCGAAAAATCCTCGCTGCTTGGTCGTTCGATCATGCACGCCGGACTTTGCCGTTTACCCTCGATCTCAGTCCGCTGGACCCTCAGAGCTTGGTTTTCCGTGCCGGCGGTCGCCCCCGCAGTGGCGATCTCAGCGGTGCGCCGATTGCGCTCGATGATGAACTTATGCTCGGTGAGCTGAAACTCAGCGAAGTGGACCAAGGCAATCTGAAGATCGCAAGCACCGAAGCGTATCGGCGCGTAATTTCAGTCTCGCAGGCCAGCGGCTATCCCTACGTGCTGCGGGTTTGGAACTATTTCTCCGGGATCAACTTAGGCGATGGCGATCACGAGCGCTACAAGCTGTTCTGCAGCGGTCGCGCGCGCGGCGTCGGTCAGGCCTGGGAACACGGTGAACCGGCCGCAACCGTGATCGGACGCCCGAGTCCATCGCGCTGGCTGCACGTGATCTGGCTGGCCAGCAAGACACCCGGACAGGCAATCGATAATCCACGTCAGACCACGCCCAGAGACTATCCGCGCAGCTACGGTCCGGACGCACCGCGCTTTGCGCGCGGCACGCTTTGGCGCTGCAGCAAGCGCGGTTCAGTGCTGTTCGCCTCCGGCACCGCTGCGGTGATCGGCGCCAGTTCACAGCATGCGGGCGATCTGATTGCGCAGCTGGACGAGACCGTCCGTAACCTGAAAACGCTGCTTCAGGAAGCCGCCGTGCGGGCCGCGCGACCCAGCAAGTTCGACGCCGGATCGCTATTCATGGCCTATGTGCGGGACGAAACAAGGCAGGTCGAAGTGCGCGAATGGCTGCGACAGCAGTTTCCGAACTCTCCGATCATGGTGATTCATGGCGACATATGCCGTTCTGAGCTGCTGGTTGAGGTTGAAGCCATCCACCATTTCGATCCGCCGCGTTAAGGCCCGCACGCATGCAACCCGCTCCGCTCAAGCCGTCTCAGGCGCGCTTTCGGCACGCATTCAATCGTGTGGAAGCGCACATCGAAGCGCGCTATTGCATCCCGGTGCGCATTCTGGATGTGCCGGATCCGTTCACCGGCGATCTTGACGGCGCTGAGATCCATATCGACTACGAGCAGTCGCCGGAAGATGGTTTGGCGATCATTGCGCATCTGTTTGGCCATACGGTGCAGTGGAATCTGTCCGAGCGCGGCCGCACGCTTGGGGTGCAACAGCCCGATCCGAGCTTGAGTCAGCAGCGGCTCGACGAGCTCTATCACTACGAACTGGAGGCGGCGCGCTACTCATTGCAGCTGTTTCATGAGGCGGGTCTGGGCGAATTGGACCAGTGGCTAAGCGATTACTTCCATTGCGACTGGGGCTATTTGCAGCATTTTTATCGCACCGGCGAAAAGCCTGCCTTTATGAGTTTTTGGCAATCCGGCGGGGTGCGCATCCAGCCGCTTGCGATTCCAGCGTTTCAAACCAAGGCCTGGCGCAGCCGCTTTGGCGGCGTGGTGGTGTAGCAGCTGGAGATTTGCAACATGCCTGCGGCGGCGCGCTTGCGCCCGCGAACAGCGCGCCGCGCATGACTCTCAGATGCGGATCCTGATCACCTTCGTCTACGAGCTGCGCGTTACAATTGCGCCGCCCCGAGCCGGGACCGCGCTCAATCGCTCTGGACTCAAAGTCCTGATCCATTGGGCTTCAGCAACATTCACTGGAGCGCATTTCATGAACAAGCCTACGATTAAAAGCCACCTCGCAATCGCGCTGCAGTCGATCGACGCATTTGCCAACAACGGGAAACTAGATGCCCATGAATTGCAGCACATGCTCGATACCGCGCTGACAGACGGCGAAATCGACGCGGAGGAGCGGCGCGTGCTAGCCAAAATTGTGGCGCAAGCTGCGCCCACGTCGCTCGACGCTGAAACCATCGCTCTGCTGGTAAAGCTGAAGATGCGGCACGGTATTGGTTAGGCCCAAACAGGCCCAAGCAGGCCCGAGCCGCAAACCTGAGCCGCACGGCGCGCCAAGCAGGGCACCTTTGAGAGGAGTTTCCATGGCCCCCATGGCCAAGACTTTGCACGCGCTGACGATGTTAGCCGCCGTGCTGCTGCTCGGCTGCACGGCCCCACAGCGGCCGAACAAGCCCGAAAGCTATGCGTTGCCGAACCAGATTTCCACCCAGGCAGCGCCGGAAGTTTCTGCCGAAGTAGTTGCCAACAGCGTGCGCGAGGTGTTTCCACAGAGCTTCGAACATGCAGGCGATCGCGCGCTTGCGCCAACGCTATCGGAGCCCGTACGGCCCAAGCAGAGCCCGCCCAGTCCCGGTACGCGCGGCCTAGCGATGCCCAGCTTCAGCACGCTGCCTGAGGGAACGCCGAGTAACAATAGCCGCGCGCCGGACTCCGTACCCGGACCGCAACCCAACTTCAACGGCATTGATTTCGATACCAATGCCAGCAATACCGGCAGTTTGTTCATTCCGCCCGACAGTCATATCGCGGTCGGCCCGAGTCATGTGCTGACCGTGGCCAACGTATCGATGCAGATCCACAGCAAGGTGAGTGTACCGGCGCTGCTGAGCAATCGCTCCTTAAGCAGTTTCTTCGCCAGTCTGAGTCCAACCACCTTCACCTTTGACCCGAAAGTGCTTTACGACAGCTATAACGATCGCTATCTGGTGGTGACGCTGGAACAGACCGAAGCGCCCCGAACATCGCGCATTCTGCTCGCTGTTTCCGCCACCGGGGATCCGACTGGAACCTGGCGCTTCACTGCGATCAACACGCGCCTGACGCTCAATGGCCTTGAGCGCTGGGCCGACTTTCCGGGCTTCGCGGTCGATAGCGAGGCTGTCTACATCAGCGCAAACATGTTTTCTTTCCTCTCGGACGGCGGCAATTTTGCAGGCGTGCGCACCTGGATCATTCCCAAAACCGGATTCTATTCCGGCGGACTGGCCGACATCCGGCTGCTCAATCCTTACTCCGGATTAAGCCCGACGGGCAGCAACACCAGCATGGTGACGCGGGTCTCGGGCGCGGTGCCGGGCAGCATCGGCACTTGGCTGGTGGCCACCGCCTGGAACTCTGGCACCCAGGACCTTATTCGCTTGCTGCGCATTGACAATCCGCTCGCGAGTACTCCAGTGATTAACCAGCAGTTTGTCAACCTGGGCGAGGTCGACAACGAACTAGTCGCTGTGCCGGGCGCGCCACAACAAGGCAGTACCAGCTTGATCGATGCCGGAGACCGACGCGCATCCGATCCGGTGTGGCGCGACAACAACCTTTGGTTCGCTTACACCACGGTGCCGGGGTTCGGCGCCAATAGCGGGCAAGCCACCGTGCGCTGGGTGCGCCTGAGTACCAGTAATCCTGCCTTGCTGAGCGTGGCCGAGCAGGGCGCGATTGGCGGCGAGGAGCTTGGATTTGCCACCCACACGTACTACGGCAGCGTTGAGGTGAACGCTTTCGGGCACGCCGCAGTCAGCGTTTCGGTCTCCTCAGCGGCTCGCTTCGCCAGCTCCTACGTCGCCACGCGGCGCAGCTCGGATGCCGCCGGAATCACGTCAGCGCTGGAACTGTTGCGGTCCGGGCAGGATTTCTATCTGCGCTCCTTCAGCAGTTCTCCAGGCGGCAGAAACCGCTGGGGTGATTACAGCGGCACGGTGGTTGACCCCAGCAACCAGTGCTTCTGGAGCTTCAATCAGCACGCCATTACTTTGGCCGCGACGCCCATCTTTGGCGAGCGCGGACGCTGGGCCACTGCGGCGCAGCGCTACTGCGTATGTCGCGGCACCGAGTCCACCGGCGATGGTGATTTCGACGGCGTTTGCAGCAATCTTGACAATTGCAGTACCACCTTTAATCCCAGCCAGACCGACAGCGACGGCGATGGCATCGGAGATGCCTGTGACCCTTGTCCAACGGTCACGGGCACGCTGTGCAATTTGGTCACCACCAGTACGATCAACAGCGACACGCCCGATCCCAGTGCTGTCGGGCAGCCCTATGCGGTTGCGGTCTCGGTGCGCGCCGGGGCCAACCCGTTGCCGACCGGGAGCGTGAACTTAAACGACGGCACCGGCGCCACTTGCGTCGTGACGCTGAACGCAAGCGGCAACGGCAGCTGCAATCTGACCTCAGCCAGCCCGGGCACGAAGACTTTGACCGCGAACTATGTGGCAGGCCCGATCTACAACAGTTCAAGCGATACCGAAGCTCACACGGTCAATCGCGCCAACTCAAGCGTGCTCGTGGCCAGCGCCCTGCCCGATCCATCAAGCATTGGTCAGAACGTGCAGGTTAGCTGGGAAGTGAGCGTGCTGGCGCCCGGACAAGCCGCCCTCACCGGCAACGTCACGGTCAGTCACGACGGCGGCAGCGAGACCTGCACTGCGGTGCTTCCGGCCACTTCCTGTACTTTGCGCTTTGGCTCGGCCGGCAATCGCGTGATTGCCGTGAATTACCTGGGCAACAGCAATGTGGCGCCAAGTAGCCAAACGGAGCCACACACCGTGAACCGGGCCGCAAGCACCCTCGCGATTACCGGCGACGCGCCCGATCCCTCCGTGGTCGGCGAAGCCTACAGCGTGCAAGTCGCGGCCACAGGCCTGACCGGCTTGCCAGCACCCAGTGGCAGCGTGGCGGTCAGCGATGGCGTGGGCGGCAGCTGCAGCATCGCGCTTGCAAACGGCTTGGGCAGCTGCAGCCTGGTTGGCAACAGCAGCGGCAATCGGGTGCTCAGCGCAAACTACAGCGGCGACGCGATTTATCTTGCGGCCAGCGCTAGCGAACCTCATACGGTCAACCGCGCGCCCACCACCGCGCTCATCACCGGCGACAACCCAGATCCTTCCGTGATCGGGCAAAGCTACAGCGTGCAAGTCTCGGTCAGCAGCCCGGCCGGGGCTCCCACTCCCAGCGGCGTGGTTACGATCAGCGACGGCCTTGGTGGCAACTGCAATGCGACCTTGAATGGCCAGGGCGCGGGCGCATGCCTGCTGAATGCGAGCACCGCTGGCGCGCGCACGCTCACCGCGGCGTACCCCGGAACCAGCGCGCTGCTGGCGTCCAGCGATACCGAAGCGCACACGGTGGACCGCGCGGCAACCGCCGTTGACATCACCAGCGCGACGCCGGATCCATCCAACAGCGGTGAACCGGTCACGGTCGTGATCACCCGGCAAGTTCTTGCCCCGGGTCAGGCAGCGCTAACCGATTCCGTGGTCCAGGTGACGATCAGCGGCGGATCGGAGACCTGCGCCATCGCATGGCCGGCGACCAGCTGTCAGTTGCTCGCCAGCGTCGGCGGCAATCGCGTGATTACCGCAAACTTTGCCGGTAGCGCGCTGCTTCAGCCCAGCAGCGATACCGAGAACCAGTTCGTCAACAGCATTTTTGATCGCTTGTTCTTGAACGGCTTCGAGGCACCGAGCCGCAATTAGGCGAGCGCTGGTTAGTTAAGGATCCATGTGCAGCGCCCGACTGGGCGCCGCCGTCACGCGCAAACCCGTTCATTCTGCGTCCAGCCGCAAGGCCAAAACCCGGTCATTGCGCGCGCAGCCGCAAGGCGCAGTCGCAGAATCCACGCAACCACGGCAGCTCAATGTCTACCAGAGGCAACACACGGCCCGGCTTCGCCTCAGCAAACCGCTCGCCTTGACGAGCGCTTGGACTTGGCCCAAACAATGCACGGCCGCTCAATCAAACGCCAGGACAGCCATGCCAACAGCGTGCTCACAAACAGCGCGCTCAGGACCAGTGGCCAAGCCAGCCACTTGCCTTCGTCGGTACGGAACCAACTGAGCGCCATCAGCCCACCCAGCACCGGCATGTGCCACAGGTAAAGGCCATAGCTGATGTCGCCATAGAAGCTGCCGACGCGATGACCAAACAGAGCGCGTGCGATGGACGCGCCGCGCAGCACGCCGACCAACGCCAAGCCAATGCTGTAGCCGACCAGCGTGGGAAACAGTAGATAGCTCCAGTGTCCGCTCCAGTACTGCGCCAGATTCATCAGCAACAGCTGGGAGCAAAGGTACACACCGGCGACGCCGAGCAACAGGCTCAGATTGGCCGGTATGCTGCGGGTGCGCTCGATCAGCAGTGGTACCAGGCATCCGGCCACGAACACGTCCAGCAAGCCCGGCAACTGCCCGCTCATCAGCACAATGCGCGGCTCGCTGCCTTCACTCAGCCAGTGCACGCTTGCGTAACGGAAGCCGACTGTCACGGCGAAGCTGAGCAAGACCAGGGCCGGCAGCCAGCGCGAACGCAGCCACGGCAATAGCAGCGGCAACAATATATAGAAGCCGAACTCCACCGGAAGCGTCCACCACACGCCGACCAGTTGATCGGCGCGATAGGGCCAGGCGCCAAAATTCATCAGATACTGGCTCCAGTAGTCCCAACCGGTGGGCAGAGCGCGGTAGCCCAGCACCAGGATGGCGAGGCTGATCAGAATCAGCTGCACCCAGAAGGCGGGGAAGCAGCGCGCAATGCGGCGCAAGAGATAGCGTCCCAAAGCCAGCCTGGACACGCCCGATTGCAGATAGCTTTGGGTCAACAAACAGGCCGAAAGCCCGAAAAAGACATACACGCCAAGCCAGCCCATGCCCAGCCAGGAGTTCAGCCGAACCCCGCCGAGCTCGAGACTCACGCTGGGATCAATTGCCACGCAGTGATAGCCGAAAACGACCAGGGCAGCGGCTCCCCGCAAGCCCGACAGTGTTGCGTCGTGCGCCAGCTTGGGATCGGCAGCAGTGGTCATGGCGTGTGGCCAGCATGCGGCATGAAAATCCGCGCCGCACCGCGGCTTAAGTCACGGCGAGTAGCCAAGCGAGCTGGCAATCGATGGCATTTATCCACAGCTTGTCCGCTTCGCCGTGCAGCTCAAAAACCACCTTGGAAAGCTTTGCTGCGCCCGCAATGACCAACGATGCCACGCTGCGTGCATGAAAATAATTACCGGAGCAAATGCGTTTACGCCAATTTCTGGGTATTGAGACACCGACATGAATTCCTAAGGTGTGGTTGGGTCAAGAACCAGGCAAAGTGCTGGCGCAGTATTCACCCAAGGCGTGCGCCAGCGCCTGTGCGGATTGAAAGCGAGCTTCCGGCGCAGGTTCCAGACAGCGCAGCACAATCGGCTCCAGCGCCGCATCAATCAGCTTTGCGCCTGTGTACGCGTCACTGCTGCTTGGCATACGCTGCTGCGCTGCTTGCACTTGCCCCGGTGCGTCGAAGTGCGCCATTTCGGCGCCGGCATCCGCACGCAGACGCGTGGTCCGGTGCTTTGGAGTCAAAAGCTGACGCAGCACCACGCCAAGACTGTACACGTCGCTGGCGGGGCTCAAAATGGCGCCTGCGATCTGCTCCGGGGCGGCATAGCCTGGGGTAAAGTCACCGCGAACCTGCCCTGCTGCGTGCGCCGCAGGCGACCGCGCAGCGCCGAAATCGATCAGCGTGAGCTTGCCCTGCACGTCGATCAGCATATGCGCAGGCTTCAGATCACAGTGCAGGATCTGCTGATCGTGCGCGTGCTGCACGGCGATGGCCGCCTGCCGAATTAACTCCGCGCATTGACTTGCGCACAAGCAATTTCGGCGCGCGTACGCATCAATGCCGCAGCCTTCGAGCCACGGCATCGCAAGCCATGGTCGCTGCGTGCTGTGCAGGCTCTGGCCAGCAAGGCCGAGATTATCGAGGTTCTGATTGTCGAGGCCCTGACTTTCTAGGCCCTGATCAAGCAGCGGCACGATGTGGGGATGCCGCAGGCGCGCAAGCACGGCGCATTCATGCTGCCAAGCTAGCCGCGCGCCAGCGCCCTCTGCGCCTGAAAGTTCGGCGTCCCAAAGTTTGAGCGCGAATTGCCCCCCGGCGCGATCAGCCGCCAGCCACACGCTGCTGAAAGACCCGCGCCCGCGAACGGCCAAAAGTTCATAGCGCCCGACACGCATCAAGGTCGCGCTTGCTTGGTCAACAAACGGCTCCGTATTTGAGCTTGCTGCTTCCATGTGGCTTTAAGCGACTGCGCCTGGCGCCTGCGCGCAGAAAAACGTTTGGCGCCTGTGTCATTTAGACCGCCTGTGTCATTTCGATCGGCTATGTCATTTCGATCGGCTATGTCATTTCGATCGGCTATGTCATTTCGATCGGCTATGTCATTTCGATCGGCTATGTCATTTCAATCGACTGTGTCATTTCGATCGCCTGTGTCATTTCGATCGCCTGTGTCATTTCGATCGCCTGTGTCATTTCGATCGGCTGTGTCATTTCGATCGACTATGTTGTCTCGACCGACTATGTGGTTTCGCAGTCAATGCGCGCATGCTCGCGGTATCCATAGTTCGTGCGACCAGTTTCATCCTCCGCGGTGTCTTGACGCCCTGAAAGCTAGCGACGATGCCGAGCCATGGCGGCTCAGCGCAGCTCGCGGCGGAGCACCTTGCCGACCGGCGTTTTTGGCAGGGTGTCGCGGAACTCGATCACCTTAGGTTGCTTGTAGCCGGTGAGCTGCTGCTTGCAGTGCGCGCGAATGGACTCCGCAGTCAGTTCGGGGTCTTTGCGAACCACAACCAGCTTGATCGCTTCGCCACTCTTCTCATCTGGCACGCCCACGGCGGCGGCTTCCAGCACGCCCGGATGCATCGCGACCACATCTTCGATTTCGTTCGGGTACACGTTGAAACCGGAAACCAGGATCATGTCTTTGCGTCGATCGAGCAAATACAGATAGCCCGCAGCGTCCTGCTTTGCCACGTCGCCGGTGCGGAACCAGCCGTCGGCGAAAAACGCCTGCTTGGTTTCTTCGTCACGCTGCCAATAGCCGCTGGTCACCTGGGGGCCGCGCACGCAAAGTTCGCCGGCTTCTCCCAGTGGTACCACCGCGCCCTGCTCATCGCGCAGGGAAATCTCCACATCCGCCATCGCTAGGCCGATCGAACCAACCGGATTGGGTGCATCCCAATGATTCACCGTGATGCCGGCGCTGGTTTCAGAAAGGCCGTACATCTCGATCACATCGCGGCCAGTCACCTGCTTCCAGCGCTCGCCTGTAGCCCGGCGCAGCGCCGTGCCGCCCTGAATGCTCAGCTTCAAGCCGCTGAAGTCCAGGTCCTTGAAATCCGGAGCGTTCAAGAGCGCGTCGTACAGCGTGTTGACGCCAGCGAAGATGGAGGGTCGATACTGACGAAACAAACCCACCAAAGCCGGAATGTCGCGCGGATTGGTCACCAGCACGCAATGCAAACCGTGCGACCAGGCATACAGCATGTTGGTGAAAGCGGCGATGTGGTACAGCGGCAGGCAGATCAAGCCAATTTCGCGGCTTGGATCCAAGGCGCGTCCCAGCCACTGTTCGCAGGCTGCAACATTGGCCATCAGCGCGATGTGCGAAAGCACGGCGCCTTTCGAGACCCCTGTCGTACCGCCTGTGTATTGCAGCTGCACCACGGAATCCGCCTTCGCCTGACTGCGCACACGCGGCTGCCGCGCACCCTTCGCCAGCGCCGCAGTCCACATCACGGCACCCGGAATCGAAAATGCCGGGATCAGCTTCTTCACGTATTTGAGGGTCAGATTGACGATCGCAGATTTCGGCCACGGCAGCTGATCGCCAACCCGCGCAATCAGCACATGCTTGACGCCCGTGCCGGCCAACGATTGGGCCGCAACCTGACCAAAGTTTTCGAGCACGATCAGAGCCACCGCCCCAGAATCGCTCAGCTGATGCTTGAGTTCACGCGGCGTGTAGAGCGGGTTGACCAGCACGCTCACCAGATCGGCGCGCTGCACCCCGAGCACCGCAATCGGATACTGGAGCAGATTCGGCAGCATGACGGCGACGCGATCGCCCGGACTCAGACCCAAGTCGCCGCGCAGATAGGCCGCAAGATCGGCGCTCAGGCGGTCAATATCGCCAAAACTGAGCGTATGGCCAAGATTGGTGAACGCGGGTCGCGCCGCCAGTCGCTGTGAGGCATCAAGCAGCATTTGCGGCAGGCTCTCACCGCGATCAATGGCTGCGCTAGCCACGTTGTCAAAATCGGCCTTCATAAGAGGCGAGGGCGCGCGACTGCCAAAGGTTTGGGACATAAACATTCCTTATCTGACTGACGAAACCAGCTGCATTCTGCGCCTACATTTGTGCAGAGAAAGTCCACTTTTGGTTTGCTTGCACGCGACATTTCTGCCTCGGTAGCGCGAGGCCGTAGGGCGACATTGATGGCGCCCGCGCTTCGCCGCAAGGGTGCATGGTCTGGCCTCATGCAATCTGCGGGCACGCGCATTCCTGCAATGCGCCATGCACGTTCCCGGAGGCGATGAACCGGGCCCCAGGCGAGTGTCCGGACGCGATGGATCGCGCGCCTACAAAATTGCATCCCGGTGCCCCGTTGCATCCCGGTGCCCCGTTGCATCCCG
>Ga0163144_10021214_pt1 | contig 12922 bp, 9 predicted proteins | sample OliLak19BULKMAT1_FD_123175 | JGI IMG/M metagenome (GOLD analysis project Ga0163144, IMG submission 123175) | Freshwater microbial mat bacterial communities from Lake Vanda, McMurdo Dry Valleys, Antarctica - Oligotrophic Lake LV.19.BULKMAT1 | ecosystem: Environmental > Aquatic > Freshwater > Lake...
AGGAAGCCAGCGGAATGGGAGTCAGCCAGTTCAAGACCCACTGGCAGCGCCTGGGATTCTCCGGCCGCGGCCAGCCGCCCAAAAAAATGGACGATGTGGAAAAGGCCATTGCCCTGGTCAGCACCACCAAGGGCGCAATCGCCATCGTCCCTGCCGGCACCGAGGCCAGGGGCGTGAAGAAGATCGACATCCAATGATCCCAGGTGCGAGGAGCATGTGTCTGCCGTGCCACTCAATAATCACTGAGTCCATTTCATAAACACGAGCCACACATGTTTGTCCGCCGTCCTCTCTCCCTGGTTCGCAGCTTTCGGCACATCCGGTTGATTGTGCTGTTGATGCTGGTGTTTGCCGTGGTTCAAGGCGCCGTGCTCTGGCGTGCCTGCACCCACGGCATGTGGGCCATCAACACGCTGGACCGGGAAGGGCTGCCTGCCCTGCGCCATCTTTCTTCACTGCAAGAAAACCTCGCCCTCTTCCGCCTCCATTCGTATGAGCTTTTGTTCGCCCAGGAGGCGGACAAACCAGCGAAGGCCAGACAGGCGGAAGAAATCGTTCTTAAAAAACGCGCCTTGATGGTGCAACTGAGGCCGCTGTTCCCGTCAGGAGAGGGCCAAAAACTGGTGGCCAGCGTGGAGCATGAATTCGACGGAAGCGTCAAGGTGTTCGCAAAGGTCCTCAGCCTGGTGGATGCAGACTTTCCAGCGGCCATGAAGGCGCTGGATCAGGAACTGCCCCCTGTGATCGAGCGGATGAACAGCGCGGCCACCGCCTTTCAATCCTTTTGCCAGAAGGCATCCGACCGTCACGTTGAGGAGACGTTCATCGGCTTTGCCAACATGCAGCGAAACATCGCCGACTTCGGTGCGGCCAGTGTGGCGATTGGCATCCTGTCCCTGGTCTTTGTCACCTGGCTGGCCCGTCGCAGCCGCACCGCCCTGTCGGGCATCGTGACGCGTCTGGCCGATGGTTCGAGCACCGTGCGCTCTGCCTCCAACAGAGTTTCCGAAACCAGCCGGAGCCTGGCGGAAGGTGCCAGCTCGCAGGCCGCGTCGCTCGAAGAGACCGGCTCTTCCCTGGAAGAGATGTCGAGCATGACCCGCCGCAACGCCGAGAGCGCGGGCAAGGCAAAAGACCTGGCCACGCTGGCCCGTCAGGCTGCTGATGCCGGCTCGGTGGACGTGCAGGAGATGAACGGGGCGATGGATGCCATCAAAGTCTCCAGCAAAAACGTCGCGAAGATAATCAAGACCATCGATGAGATTGCCTTTCAAACGAACATCCTCGCCCTCAACGCCGCTGTCGAAGCTGCGCGGGCCGGTGAGGCGGGAGCCGGGTTTGCCGTCGTGGCGGATGAGGTGCGCAATCTCGCCCAGCGCTCGACATTCGCGGCCCGTGAGACGGCGACGCAGATCGAGGATTCCATCACCCGTAGTCAGCGTGGCGTGGCCATCAGTGCGAAGGTGGCCGCAAGCCTTCAGGAGATTCTTTCCAAGACCCGTCAGTTGGACGAGTTCGTCGGGGAGATCGCGAAGGCCTCCAAGGAACAAAGCCAGGGGATCGCGCAAATCAACGTCACGGTCGTGCAGATCGACAAGACGACGCAGGCTGCCGCCGACAGTGCGGAAGCAGGCGCCAGCACGTCGCAGGATCTCCTGCAAGAGGCCAACACGCTGCACCACACCGTGGAGGAGCTCGCCCGGATTGTCGGCACCACCACGCGGTTGTCCGATCAAAGCAACCTCCCGCTTCCAGGCGATCCGGCTGCGGTCCGCAGGAAATCCGGCGCGCCGGTGGTCGTTTCTTCCTCCAAGGACAAGCGAGATATCCACGGTCAATCCTTCAAAGACTTTTGAGATGACTTTGGTCTGAAGAGGCGCGTCCGCCTGTTCGACCAAGGAATTGCATCGCCGCTCAACCCGCTTCCAAAAGTTCGATGGACTTTTATTTCCACGATCTCGACGGCTTGCAATGAAGCGGCTGCGGCCTAGTCTTTCGCGGTGATCCGCGACAGCGTTCCAGTTTCCAGTCCATCCGCAATCTCCCCGTTCCAGGGGGTCGATCCGCGCCTTCCCGTTTTGAACTGACCTCGCCCCGTTCCCTGCGTGCCATGCCCCGAGAATCCTTTTCAGACCGCCAGGCCAGGACGCTCCAGATCATCGCAGGTCTTCGCGCCGCCTATCCTACCGCGCACTGCGAGCTGAACTTCTCCACTCCGCTGGAGCTGCTTGTCGCCACGATTCTATCCGCTCAATGCACGGACAAGCGGGTGAACATCGTGACGGCGGAGCTGTTCAAAAGGCTTCGTCGCGCGTCGGATTACGCGGAGGCACCGCTGGCGGAGATTGAGGAGATGATCAAGACCACGGGATTCTTTCGGAACAAGGCGAAGAACATCCAGGCGTGCTGCCGGACGCTCATCGAACGTCACGGCGGCGAAGTCCCGCAGACGATGGAAGAGCTGTTTCATCTTGCGGGTGTCGGACGCAAGACGGCGAACGTGGTCCTTGGAAATGTCTTCAGCATCAACGTCGGCGTCGTCGTCGATACGCACGTCGGGCGTCTCTCGCTCCGGCTGGGGCTGACCAAGGAGACGAACCCCGAAAAGGCCGAACAGGATTTGATGAGGCTGGTCCCGCGCGAGCAATGGACTCTGTTCAGCCATTGGCTGATCTGGCACGGACGCCGTCGCTGCACTGCGCGCAAGCCCGACTGCGCGGCCTGCGAGATTCGCGCGCTTTGCCCCACCGGGCTGAAAGCCGCCGTGCCCGCCGTGAGTTGAATTCCATGCACTGGCATCTGCTCAACTCTGGAACGTGTCCTTCCGCCGAAAACATGGCGTGGGACGAGGCGTTGCTGTCGTCGTCCGTGCGGCTCGGCAGACCGGTTCTTCGCCTTTATGGCTGGCAGGAGCCGGCGGCGACCTTCGGCTATTTCCAGAAATTTTCGGACGTCGAAGGCATGACGGCGCTGCGTCCGCTCATCCGGCGCTGCACCGGCGGAGGCTTGGTTCCCCACGACGCGGACTGGACCTACAGCCTCGTGTTTCCCCCGGGCGATCCGTGGTACGAACTGCGCGCCACAGAGAGCTATCGTCGCGTGCATGACTGGGTTCGCATGGCCTTTGATCGTCTGGGTGCTGCCGCCGAGCTGTCGCCCTGCTGCCGCAAGGAAGCGCCCGGCCAATGCTTCATCGGCGCGGAGCAGTTTGATGTGCTGCTGGACGGGCAGAAGATCGCCGGGGCTGCGCAACGGCGGACCCGCGCTGGCCTGCTGATTCAAGGCTCCATCCAGCCGCCGCCACGCTCGAACCGGGCGGAGTTTGAACGGACGTTCTGCGAGATCGCCTCCACGGAATGGGCCGTCAATTGGGAGCCGTTGCAGGCGGATGAAGAGTTGAGGAGCCTGGTGGCCCAACTGACCGTGGAGAAATACTCGCGGAAGGACTTCAACGAGCGGAGGTGAATGCCCGTGGCGGATCGCGCCGTCACGGCTTCTTTACCGGGACGAACTCGGATTTCACATTCGATCCTGGGGCGGGTTCCAGCGGCATCTTCTTTGGTTCCGGCCCGCTGCCCAGAGCGGCCCTGTATTTCGGATCCAGAATTTCGACGTTCGCACCCTGCTTCACCCGCGCGAAGTACTCCGGCATCGCGCGTTGAACTTCCTGCTGGGAGAGAAACTCCTTGAGGTCCTGCGAAATTTTTTCCAGCCCGATCTTCTTCGCCGGGATTTTCTCCAGCAGCTTGATGACGTGCAGGCCAATCGTCGTGGACACCACGTCGCTCACCTTTCCCGGCATCAGTGAAAACGCAGCGGCCTTGAATTCTGGCGCAAAACCGTCATCGCGTGAAAACGTGTATTCACCCTTGGTCTGCTTCACGCCGCGATCCTCGGAAAATTCCTGGATCAGCCTGGCGAAGTCTTCGCCGTCGAGCGCGCGCTTCCGGATTTTCTCCATCTGCTGGTGCTTGAACTTCTTCTGCTCTGCCGGCAGCGGTTCCTCGGTCTGCCGGTCCATTGTGGTCATGAAGACGTGGCTGACCTTCACCCTCTCCGGCTGTTCCAGACGCGAGAGATTGGCCTTCTTGACCTCGATGATGCGCTCCTTCACCTGCGCGGTGAGCGCGGGTGGTGCGGCGGGATCTTTTAACATTTTGTCCAAATCCGCCTGGAGCAGCCGGACGAGCAGGTCGGTGCCGGCGGTGTAGAAATCCTGAATCTGCGCGTCGGTGATCTTGATGTTGGCGGTGACCTCGCGCTGGATGATGGCCTCGACGAGTGACTGCTCGGTCACGCGGCGGTTGAACTGTTCCGGCGACAGCCCCATCGCCTTGAGCTGGCGGTTGAAGGCCTCCTCCGACGTGCCGTTCTTTTTGGCATCCGCGATGAACTTGTCGCTGATGTCCTTGGCGATCTTCCGGTCGGCGTCCGTGACCATGTTCGTGAGAACCTGCGTGACGATAAGCCGCTCCAACAACTGGCTCTCCTGCGCCAGCCGCTGGTCCTCGCGCATCTGGCGGCCGTTGGACGCGAGGTTCGCCTTGAAGGCCGTGAACGCGTCCTCCAACTGGCTGCGCTTCACCTCCACGTTTTTGCCACGAGCGATGACGTCATCGCCGAACAGGTCGGAAAGTTTCGGAGTGCGGCTCGTCGGGGCCGGGGCGTTCTCGGCTGCGTTCACCGCTGTCGAGACGAAGGCGGCGGCCAGAATCAGGGCGGCGGTGAGGCGAAGCATGGTCATTGCGGTTGCGAAAGGTTCAGAGTTTGACGACGCGAACATTCGTGATGTCGGGATCCTTGCTGATCTCATCGAGCGCGGCCTGCGGCGGAACGCTGTCGAGGTTCAAGACCGTGAGCGCCTGGCCGCCGGCCTGATCGCGGTTGAGGCTCATGCTCGCGATGTTCACCTTGTGCTTGCCCATGAGCGTGCCGATGTGTCCGACCATGCCCGGGCGATCCTTGTTGTTCATCAGGAACACGACGCCGGACGGAATGATCTCCACTGGCTGGCTGAAGAGCCGGACGATGCGCGGGTTGTTCGGCGAACCGAAGAACGTGCCGCCGGCGGACACGACTTTCTTCCCGCCGGAATGCACCGAGACATGGAGCCATTCATTGAAGGTCACCGGCTCGTCGGACTTTTTGTCCTCGACCACGATGCCGCGTCCGGCAGCGGCGGCGCGGACGTTCACGTAGTTGATGTCCTTGCCCGCGCTGAGTTCGAGGAAGCCGCGCACGATGGAACGGGTGACCGGGTCCGTGGCAATCTCCTGCGCCTTGCCGCCGTAAGTGATGTAGATGCGGTCCACCTGCTTCGGCGCGAGCTGCGAGAGCAGGCGGCCGAGCTTCTCGCCGAGCGCGAGGTAAGGCTTCACCTGCGCGTACGTCTTCGCGTCGAGGTTCGGAAGGTTGACGGCGTTGCGCACCGCGCCATTGACGAGGTAATCGGTGATCGCTTCGGCGACTTCGATGCCCACGTTCTCCTGCGCCTCGTCCGTGCTCGCGCCGAGATGCGGCGTCATGATGACGTTCGCATGGGCGCGCAGCGGAGAATCTTTCGCCAGCGGCTCGACTTCGTAAACATCCAGCGCCGCCCCGCCAGCCTGGCCGCTGTTCAACGCTGCGAGCAGATCGTTCTCATTGATGATTCCGCCGCGCGCACAGTTGAGCACGCGCACGCCCTTCTTCATCTTCGCGAAGGCGGCGGCGTTCACCATGCCCTTGGTCTCGTCCGTCATCGGCATGTGGACGGTGAGGAAATCGACGAGCGGATAAAGCCGGTCGAGGTCGTCGATGAGCTCGACCTGCAACGCGGTGGCGCGGGCGGGCGTGAGGTAAGGATCATACGCCACGACCTTCATGCCGAAGGCCACGGCGCGGCGGGCGACTTCACCGCCGATGCGGCCCATGCCGAGGATGCCGAGCGTCTTGCCGTAAAGCTCCGTTCCCGAGAACGCCTTGCGGTTCCACTCACCGGCCTTCATCGAGGCGTGCGCCTGCGGAATCTTGCGGGCCGTGGCCATGAGCATGGAGAAGGTCAGCTCAGCGGTGGAGATGGTGTTTCCGGCGGGCGTGTTCATGACCACGATGCCGCGTTCGGTGGCGGCATCGACATCGACGTTGTCCACACCGACGCCGGCGCGGCCCACGACCTTGAGCTTGGGCGCGGCCTCCATGACCTTGCGCGTGATCTTGGTCTCGGAACGCACGACCATCGCCTCGGTCTCGGCGATGAGCGGGATGAGCTCGGCTTCGGAGAGGCGCTTGTCCAGCACCGTCACTTTGAGCTGCGGCTGCTGGCGGAAAAACTCGATGCCTTTGGGCGAAATTGGGTCACAAATCAGGACATTCATAAAACGGGAAGCGGAGTGTATGGGGTGGGGCAGGGACGGTCAAAACAATGTTCTGCCAAGCTGCGGTTGGGGCGTTGAGGTGAGAAGCGGTGGGCATGAGATCGTGTCCGAAAGCCGGAAATCCCAGACGATGGAATACGCGCCAGAGCACCGGCGCAGTCCAAGACGCTTCGTGCCACCTTGGGCCGCAGATCATCATTTTCATCCAGCCCTCCGACCGCCCTGACGCTGGCAGTCACGGAAACAACCTCGCGGTCGCTTCCGCACCCTCACGGGCGAGGTGCATTGTCTCGGCAGCTTCCGACCCGACCGTTGCCAGTCACGCCGGTGCGGACAGGACCAGATTCGCGCTGGCAAAGTCACGCCGTTTGATGAATCGGCTGCCGCCCGCATCAAGGCGCAGGGGCGCAAGCTCCTCGCCGCCGAACGACGCGCCAAACGTTCCAGCGGACGTTGAAACACGCCCGCATCACCGAACTCGCCGGGTCCGATCTCGCCAAGATTTGGCTCTACATCGCCCGTGACAACCAGGACGTCGCCGTCAGTTCATCGACAAGCTCCGCCTCCAATGCCAACCCCTGGCCTCCGTTCCACAGCAGGGCCGTCCCCGACCGGAGTTCGCCGTGGACCTCCGCAGCTATCGGGTCGGCAACTGCTTCATCTTTTACTTTCCAACGGACAACGGCATTGAAGCGGCCCGCGTGCTCCACGGTGCGCGCGATCTGCCCCGGGTCTTCTAGCTCGATTGAGGCAACCTGCTGCGCGTTGCAAACTCGCGCTCCGGAGGTAGGGACGCGTTTCACCGCGTCCGTGAATTGTAGCCGCTGACGTGAGGTGGCGGATTTGCTGGCACAGGCGAGCACCCGCCTCGTTGCCTCGTCGGCTACGAAGGTAGGGACGCGTTCCGCCGCGTCCCACCTGTTTCCGTTCCCCGCCACGATCATGCCGAATTGATCAGGGACGATGTGGAAATCATCCCTGCCATGCGCGGCGACGCCAATGCCGGTAGGGACGCGTTTCACCGCGTCCGATTTATTTCCTCCGCACCTCTACATGCTTTCCATCGCGTCGCCTCGCCGTTAGCTTATCCGCGTCATGGCTGAGAACGCTCCCCTCTGGCCACACGTCGCGCGCAAGACCCCGGAGGGCGGCGCGCACATTCACCTGGGCGAACGCAACTTCTTCTTCGTCACGGTCAACACCAAGGACCGCGTGCCGTGGATGGCCCAAGCCGCCGTGCAGGAAACCCTCGTCCGCATCTGGCGATGGCCGGTGGAATCACCTTGCACTCGGTCGCCCTCAATCTGGTGCATGTGCTCATTCTGCCGTTCCAGGCCGCGCTGGATAAGCGCGCCGCAAGGAAAGCATTTATCAGGCGTCCCGTGATGGGAAGCGCTCGGCCATTGTGGCCCAGGGCGTCGCCAGAGAATCCGCCGAGGCCTGCTCACGAAGGCGCGCGAACGCCGAGTGCCAACCGGCACTTGTCATCCGGCGGACGCGTCGATATGGTCCGCTCCTCAATTTTAACGAACCATCAAGAACCTATATGCCCGCCGCATTCCCGAAGATTAAAGCCATCCGCTACGAAGGCGCTGACTCCAAGAACCCGCTTGCCTTCAAGCATTACAACCCCGACGAGATCGTCGAAGGCCGGTCCATGAAGGACATCCTCCGCTTCTCCGCCGTCTATTGGCACACCATGCGCGGCATGGGCTCGGACATGTTCGGCGTCGGCACGATGAATCGCCCGTGGGAGGACGGCACCAATTCCGTCAAGATGGCGCTCAAGCGCGTGCCTGTGATGTTCGAGTTTTGCCAGAAGCTCGGCGTGCCGTATTACGCCTTCCATGATCGCGACGTCGCGCCCGAGGGCCGCAACCTTCGCGAGTCGAACAAGAACCTCGACGTCGTGGCGAAGGAGCTGAAGAAGTTTCAGAAGGACACCGGCATCAAGCTGCTCTGGGGCACGGCCTGTCTCTTTGTGAACGCGCGCTTCATGCACGGCGCGGCCACCAGCCCGAACGCCGACGTCTTCGCCTACGCCGCTGGGCAGGTGAAGAAGGCGCTCGAAGTCACCCACGAGCTCAAGGGCGAAGGCTACACGTTCTGGGGCGGGCGCGAAGGCTACTCGACGCTGCTCAACACGAACATGAAGCGCGAGCTCGATCACCTCGCCGCGTTCCTGCACATGGCTGTCGAGCACAAGAAGAAGATTGGATTCACCGGCCAGTTCTACATCGAGCCGAAGCCGAAGGAACCGACCAAGCACCAGTATGATTCTGATGCCGCCGCGTGCCTGAACTTCCTCCGCGAATACAAGCTCATCGATCATCTCCAGCTCAACCTGGAGACGAACCACGCGACGCTGGCCGGCCATTCCATGCAGCACGAGATGGAAGTCGCCGCAGCAGCCGGCGCGCTCGGTTCCATCGACGCGAACACCGGCGACCTGCTCCTGGGCTGGGACACCGACCAGTTCCCGACCGACATCTATCTCACCACGCAGTGCATGCTCGTCCTGCTCAAGGCCGGTGGATTCAAGACCGGCGGCACGAACTTCGACGCGAAGGTGCGCCGCGAAAGCTTTGACCCGGCGGACTTGTTCCACGCGCACATCGGCGGCATGGACGCCTTCGCGCGCGGCCTGAAGATCGCCGCTGCCATCCGCAAGGACGGACGTCTCGACGCCTTCGTTAAGCAGCGCTACAGCTCCTACGACAGCGGCATCGGCCAACAGATCGAGAAGCGCAAAGTCGGCTTCAAGGAACTGTCTGACTACGCGCTGAAGATGGGCGAAGTGAAGACCAACCAGAGCGGTCGCCAGGAATTCCTCGAGAACCTGATCAACGGCTTCATCTGACCGGCAGTTCAGCTTTCAAAACACAAAGGGCGCACGAGAACCGTGCGCCCTTTTTTTATCCAGTTTCGCCAGCCTTTGCTTCAACCGAATTCATGCAATCGAAGACCGATGAGAGACACGTTGCCCTCGGTAGGACAGGGCTTCCAGCCTGTCTCCCAACGACTGCCGGCCACCAAGGTTTGATGCGGCAAATCCACTGGCTGGGCAACGTGAATAAACCCACCCCATCGGCCTGCGGGACAGGCTGGAAGCGCTGTCCTACTGCTTCTCTTTCCATTTCAGCGCCCGGTCTGGCGGGCCGCGCGGAACATCAGCTCATAGGCGGACAACCGGCGTGTGTCGTTGGTCGCGGTCTTGTTGGCCGAAGCGGATGCGGCGGACGCAGCGGCGTCCAGGCTGACGTAGCCCTTGAGCTGAAGCTCCGTCAACAGGCTGATCATCACGTCCTGCTCGGTCAGGCCGGCGTTGTTGGCGGCCTTGGTCCGCTTCTCGGAAAAGACGGCGGTGCGCGTGTATTCCGTCAGGCGCGCTCGGCGACAGTGTTGATGATCTGTCCGGAACCTTTGAACGTCCTCGGGAAGAACCAGGTGTTGGCCGACGAGATTCTGAGGTTCACGTTTTGACCCCGGTTAAACTCCATCGACTTCCGGCCGTCGCTTCCGCCGGCCCCGCTGAACGTGGTGTAACGCCGGCCACGCCAGCCCTCATACTCGACGACATTGGGCGCTCCCGCCTCGGTCGTATAAAATTTTCCCAGCCCGAACTTCGCAAAGATGATGATGGAGACATTGTTGTCGTCCAGGTTCCAGACGAAGTACTCCTGATAGCTGGTGTTCCCTTCGTATCCTTCACCGATCCGCTTCGTAGCAGTCTTGGCCTGGTAAACGATCACTTCGGCCTGGGCGGCCAGCGCGCTGATGAACAGGGCGGCAACGAAAAGTTGTTTCAGCATTCGCATACAAAATTATGGTTTGTCGTTCCTCAAAGGATGATGCCGTGCTCTGGGCTGAGACGGGTTGGTGTTCATCATCCATTGATGACTGGGAGCATCTCATTTTCACTTCGTTCCGGCAAATCCTTTGGTGGCATGAACGTGGATGCGCGTGACCGTGGCGTCAGGCATCCTGCCTGATGGCACAATGCCGCCGCTGTGAGCCAGGCAAAATACACTGGCTAGAACCGCACCGTTTTGTATCCTGCCAATCACCTGTTCAGTTATGAAAACTCTCTCTTTTGTCGTGCTCGCCGGGCTCGTTCTTTTCTCCGCTCAACCCACCACCACCGCCCAAGTGGTGATCACCGAGTTCATGGCGAGCAACTCCCGGACGTTGCAGGATGAAGACGGCGTTTCCACGGACTGGATCGAGATCCAGAACCTCAGCCCGACCAACGTCAATCTGCTCAACTGGTCGCTCACCGACAACGCCGGCAACTTGAACTCCTGGCGCTTCCCCGCAACGAACCTCAACGCCGGATCGTTCATGGTCATCTTCGCCTCCGGGAATGATCGCCGCACGCCCGGCGCGCCGTTGCACACCCGGTTCGCGCTTTCGGCCGGCGGCGAATACCTCGCGCTGGTCCGGCCCGACGGCACCATCGCCTCGCAGTTCTCGCCCGTTTATCCGCCGCAAGTCACCGATGTCTCCTACGGCTTCGGCATCGAGAACACCAGCTTCTCCCTCGTCACTGCGGACGCTGCGCTCCGCGCGTTCGTGCCGACGGATGCCAGCCTCGCCGCACTCTGGACGCTCCCAGACTTCAATGACGCCACTTGGATTCCCGGCACCAACGGCGCCGGCTTCGACACCGGCGTCGCTGATCCCAGCGAAGATTTCTTTGCCACCGCCGTCGCCAGCGCCGGACCGATTGCCTGGTATCGGTTCAGCGAAACGTCGGGAACGGTCGCGAACAATCTCGGCTCGCTCGGCAGCGCAGCCAACGGCGCTTACCTCGGCGCTCCGACGCTCGCGCAGGCTGGTCCGCGTCCGCCGGCGTTCGGTGGATTCGAGGGCGACAACAACGCGCCGCGCCTCAACGGCACCACCGCCCGAGTGCAAGTCCCGGATGTTTCCGCGTTCGATCTCGGCACGGGGACGTTCTCCCTCGCGCTGTGGTTTAATCCGGCCAACGCAGCGGCGCGTGGCGACCTCTTCACCTACAAAGGCACGGGCGGCGACTTCGGCATTCACGTCGCCTCGTCGGGTGCGAACACGATCAGCGTTTATCACAACGCCTTCATCGGGACGGGCGGCGGGGTGACGAACAACAACTGGTATCAATTCGTGTTCACCCGCGACGCGACCGGCAAGGCGACGGCGTTCCTGAACGGTTCCGTGCTCTTCACCGGCACGGACAGCCAGACCATGAGCATCGCCAGCGATCTGCTCATCGGCTCGAATCACGCCGGTACGCCCGCCACTCCCTCGTCGTGGTTCAGCGGCGTGGTTGATGAGTTCGCCATCTACAACCGCGCGCTCACCACCAACGAAGTCGCACAGCAATACCAGACCGCGACCACGGCGGGCGGACGCGCGTACGCCTCGCTGATCAAGACGGATCTTGAATCCACAATGTCCGGCCAGAACAGCTCGGCTTACCTCCGCATTCCATTCGTGGTGAATGACGTTTCGGCGGTGGACCGGCTCACGCTTCGCATCAAGTACGACGACGGATTCGTCGCCTGCATCAACGGCAGCGAAGCCGCTTCCGCCAACGCCGCCGAGACGAATCTCTGGAACGCCGCCGCCACCGCCCGCCACGCCGACAACGCAGCGGTGGGTTTCGTGGACTTCGATCTCGGCGAAGCGCGGGGCGCACTGCTGCCCGGCACGAACATCCTCGCGATTCACGGCCTCAACATCAGCGCGTCGAACCCGGACTTCCTCATCCACGCCGAACTCATCGCCACCCGCTTTGGCGCGATGGCCGCCGACGCCCGCTACTTCACTCTGCCGACTCCGGGCAGCATCAACGGAGTCGGCGCGAAAGACGTCGGGCCGATCATCGGCGCGGTGAACAGCATTCCGGCTTTGCCCGTGCGCCCGCTCGATACCGAAGACATCACCATCACGGCGCGCGTCACGCCGTCCTTCGCCCCGCTCGGCGCGGTCACGCTGCGCTGGCGCGTCATGTATGGAGCCACCAATTCCGTGCAGATGCTCGACGACGGCCTGCATGGCGACGGCGTGGCGGGCGACCGGATTTTCGGCGCAATCATTCCGGCCAACGCTTCGACGAATGGCCAGATGGTCCGCCACTACGTCACCGCGAACGACACGCTCGGACGCACGTCGCGCTGGCCATTGTTTGATGACCCGCTCGGTTCGCCGGAATATCTCGGCACCGTGGTGGCCAACCTGCCGACGGTCACCAGCGCGCTGCCGATTTGGGAATGGTTCGCCTCCGATGTTGCGAATGCGCGAACAGTCACGGGCACGCGCGGGTCCGTGTTTTTCAAAGGAGTGTTCTACGACAACATCCGCATCCGCCGTCGCGGTGCGGCAACTTCCAACGGCCAGAAGTTTGATTTCATCCGCAGTCATCGCCTTCACATCAACGACGAGCTGACGGATCTCGACGAAGTGAACTTGAACAACGAGGCGCAGGACCCGTCCTTCATCCGTCCGCCGATGGCCTGGGAAACCTTCCGCGTCGCCGGCAACGCCGCCTCGCTTTCCTTCCACATGCTCATGCGCGTGAACGGCGG
>Ga0163144_10021216_pt1 | contig 12920 bp, 9 predicted proteins | sample OliLak19BULKMAT1_FD_123175 | JGI IMG/M metagenome (GOLD analysis project Ga0163144, IMG submission 123175) | Freshwater microbial mat bacterial communities from Lake Vanda, McMurdo Dry Valleys, Antarctica - Oligotrophic Lake LV.19.BULKMAT1 | ecosystem: Environmental > Aquatic > Freshwater > Lake...
GATTTGAAGTGACGTCCGACCGCATCAGCGCCCTGCGGACGCCGCCATCCATCTGGCCGGCGATGTTGATCGGGCTTTTCGTGTGCATGCTGCTTTCGCCGCTGACATATACGATGGTTCGCGAGCTCACGCGTCGTGGGATGACGGATTATGGACAGACCCTTTTGTTATTCCTGGCCCTGCTGATGATTCCGGTCATATGGGTGATGACTGCGACCATTCGCCGTCGCCGGTTAGTACGCGGACTCACGCTTGAGATGGGGACGATCACTGTATACACGCCTGATGAAGCAATCGGCGTGACTCAGTTTCAGCTCGCGGATTTAAAGGATGTGAACATCGTTGCAGAACAGACCGCGTTGCTGGGGCAATCGTTCAAGCTCGTCCTCATCGGGCACGTAGGAATGAGCGTCACGGCGTTTCGCCAAATGTCATATGCGGATCTGAATCACATCGCCGCCTCCCTGTATCCAAGACTTCGCGCAAAGGCCAAAGGGTTTGAGGTGATGTCAATGGTCGAGAAAACCGATGATTCGAAACAAGCTGTTCGGCAAGCACTTTGAGGACATTTGTGTTGATCATCACTCTCATTTCAATCCTTGGATTCTGACCTCTTGTTCGTCAAGCATTGCCTCCATCTGCGATTCCATCATAATTCGATTATGAATGTGCCGACACTGGGTCAACTGAAAACACATTGACCGACCTCCGCCAACAACTTCAGGAACACTTCGGCCTTGACGATTTCCGTCCGAGTCAGCGGGAAGTTATTGACGATGTGCTGGCCGGCAAGGATGTCCTTTGCGTGATGCCCACGGGCGCGGGCAAGTCGCTTTGTTTTCAGTTACCGGCTGTCGTGCAAGGCGGATTGACTGTTGTTATTTCGCCTCTCATTTCTCTGATGACTGATCAGGTTCAGCAGATGCGCGATGAGGGCATCAACGCGATGCTGCTCAACAGCTCTCTCTCGCAGGTTCAGCAGCGCGAGGCGCTGGGGCAGCTTTCGCAGGGCTACGAAGGTCTGCTGTATGTCGCGCCGGAACGTTTCAACGCGCCGGGGTTTCGCAACCTGCTGCCGCAGTTGGATGTGAAATTGCTGGCGATTGACGAAGCGCACTGCATCAGCATGTGGGGGCACGACTTTCGGCCGGAGTATTCACAAATCGGTGAAGTGCATCGGCTGATGAAATCCCCGCCGACAATCGCGCTGACCGCGACCGCGACTGAAGATGTCCGCAACGACATCATTCATGTCCTGCAACTGCGTGAACCGACGGTGGTCGTCACTGGATTTGACCGGACGAATCTCATTTATGAATCGATTCGCATGGCAAAGGTCGCCGAGAAGGGCGATAAACTGCTGGCAATGATCCGGGCGAACAAGGGAAGCGGGATCATCTATTGCTCAACGCGTCGGACGGTGGATGAGCTGACCTCGTTTCTCTCCGCGCAGCTTAAAGACAGGTCCGTTTTTGCCTATCACGCGGGCATGGACATCAACGCACGTCAGCAGAACCAGGAGCAGTTCATGCAGACCGGCGGCGCGATTGCGATCGCGACCAATGCGTTTGGCATGGGGATCAACAAGCCCGACATTCGATTCGTCATTCATTACAATCTTCCCGGAACGCTCGAAGCGTATTACCAGGAGGCCGGCCGCGCCGGGCGTGACGGGCAGATGTCGCGCTGCACGGTGCTGTTTAATTATCAGGATCGCAAGACGCAGGAATTCTTCATCTCCAAGATCGGCGAAGGCAACGACAACGCAGACCCGGCGGCAATTGATGAACTTCGGAAGCGCGCCACGCACAAGCTCGATCTGGTTTTCAAATACGCGCAGACGCATCGTTGCAGGCGTCAGATGATCCTGGATTATTTCGGTGATGAAAGCGAAGTGACGGGATGTCAGTGCGATGTGTGCCGGCAGGGCGATGTGCAGTTGGATGAAGTTGTGCAATTGCCTGACGAGGTTGTCACACTGGTGCGGCAGATGCTCTCGGCCGTTGCGAGACTCAAAGGCAAATTCGGCATCGGTGTTGTCGCGGAAGTGCTTGCGGGATCGCGAAATGAAAAGACAACCCGATGGGGATTTGATCAACTGAGCGTGTTCGGAATGCTGAGTCGTTACCCGATCAAGCGGCTGATTGCGATGATCCATCGGTTGATAGAAGCAGGGCTGGTGCGGCAGAAGGAATCGCAGACCGATCGCAACATTCGCATGGTCGAACTGACCGTCAACGGCATCAACGTGATGAAGGGCGCACAATTACCGCCAAGCAGTCTGCGGGATCTGATTGGCAGCGCGCCCGCATCATCACGATCGCGCAGAGCAGGCGCGCCTGCGTCAGCGGCAAAGCTCGAAGAAGAAAGCCAGTTGGACGCCGAGGCGCAAAACCGGTTTCAGAAACTTCGGGAAGCGCGCCTGGATCTGGCCCGCGAAAAGCAACTGCCGCCGTATGTCATCTGTCATGATCGAACACTTCGCAGCATCGCCAGAACCGCGCCGCAGAACATGGAAACACTCGAGTCCGTCAAAGGCATGGGACCCTTGAAGGTGCAAATGTATGGTGAGCGATTGTTGATGGCGGTGCGCGCCGCCGAAGTTCAGTAGGCTCGAAACCACAGTCGCGAACCCCGAAACCCGAACGTCGAACCCCGATGGCTTATCTCGTCATTCAACTGGAAGGCAAACCACCCACGCGTCGCCGGCTCAAGGGTGATGTAGAGATCGGCCGAGGCATCGGCGCGGAGGTGTGGATTCACGATTCCGAAGCGTCCAGACAGCACTGCCGTATTCATCGCAACGGGGATCAATGGATGATCGATGATCTCAAGTCACGCAACGGCACTTTCATCAACGGTAAAAAGGTCAGCTCGCAACTTCTTCTTGACGGCGAGGTCATCCAGATCGGAACAACGCGGATCATCTTTCACAACAGCGATCTTGCCGAGGAGCACCCGGTGCGGCCAGTCCGGCCGACCGATCTTTCGGATTCGCAGCGCATTGATCTTCACGGCACGACCGCACTCACTCACATCGACCGGCCGCTGCCGAAGGTGAGTGTCGAACAGACGACCCCTGATCCGCACGATTATGCGAAGCGATCCATCGCATTCCAGCGTCCGCCCGCACAACCGATTCTCCCGCCCAAACCCGTTCTTCCGGATCCTCCGAAGCGTTCCTGGTGGCAGCGCATCCGCGGTAAATGACACAACATCCTGAAATCAGAGCAGGCTTTATCAAGCCGACGCTATGCAATGCCTTGAACTCAGCGGGCATGACCCGCTCAGCGGCATCACCCGCGCAAACGCTGAGATAAGTTGCCTTTATGTCTGCTCCTTCAACTGTTCCGTAAGCACCCGCTTCAATATCTTCCCCGTGGGTGATCTTGGAAGTTCCGCGACCACGAAGACTTCACGCGGGCATTTCCAGTTAACCAAACCCGCATCACTGCAGAAACTCCGGATCGTGTCGGGTGCGATGGTGTGCGTGTCTTTGGGGATGACGAATGCGACGACGACTTCTCCGCGCGATGGATCCTTTTTTCCGATTACAGCAGCCTCGGCGATGTCGGGGTGTGTCAGCAGCACTTCTTCAATCTCGCGCGGCGAGGCTTTTTCCCCGGCGACGATGATCAGGTCTTTCTTTCTCCCGGTGATGTAGAGAAAGCCTTTGTCGTCGATGCGTCCGAGATCGCCGGTTTTGAAGAATCGGTCGGACGTCATCGCGTCGGCGGTCGCATCGGGAAGGTTGTAGTATCCCTGCATGATCATCGGACCCTTCACCCAGATTTCGCCCGATTCACCGGCGCTGACATCCGCGCCGTTGTCATCGGTGATGCGCGCGACCGCGCCCGGGATCAGTTGTCCGACGCTGCCCGGCTGGTTGTATTGCGGGGCATTGAACGCGATCGGGCCGATGGTTTCGGTCAGGCCGTAGCCTTCGTAGATGTCGGCGTTGAAGCGCTGCTTGAATCCATCGCGAATGTTGCTGGGCAGCGGCTCGCCGCCGGAGATGCAGGCGTAGACATTCTTGAAATCATCGGGCGTCGCGTCCTTCAATCGCAGAATCGCCCAGTACATGCTCGGCACGGCGGTGATGACTGACAGTTGATGCTCCCGAATCGCCTTGATTGTGGCGACGGGACTGAATCTCCCGATGTACACAATCTTCGATCCAAGCTGTGTCGGCGCGAGCAGCGTCGCCAGTAATCCGGTTGAATGAAACAGCGGAACAATGCCGAGAAAACTGTGCTTCCCCTGCAGCTTCGCGTGCTGAATCGCGGCGTCCACATCGGATTGCAGATTGCCATAGCTCAGCATCACGCCCTTGGGCAGACCGCTGGTACCGCTGGTGTACATCAGCACCGCGAGATCGCCCGGCGCGCGTGACAGAAGCGCGGGTGCAGGCAACGTCGGCGCACTCGCGCCGGGGGGTGCTTGCGGAAGCGCGGTCAGATCAATGATCTTCAGCCCCTGCAGTTTGGCCGCGAACATCGGAATCGTGATGACCGTGTCGATCCCGCTGTCCCTGATGATGTGCGCGATCTCTTTCTCGCCCAGAAGAAAATTGATCAGCACCGCCGTCTTGCCAGCGAGTAGCGTTCCGAAGAAACTGATCGCGAAACCCGCGCTCGAGGGAAGCAGGATGCCCACATGCGGTTTGTTTGTCTGGCTCTTGAGATACATCCCAAGAGCAATCGCTGAGGCGGCAATCTGCGCGAAGGTGCTGGTCCCGCGATCATCGATGATCGCAACATCGTTCGGCGTGGCGCGGGCATGAGCGAATACAGAGTCAAATAGCATGGCTTGTACATCTCCTGTTATCGTTGACTAACCTTCGCACAGGCAATCACTTTTCTCAAGAGGCATGGATGCTCAAACTCAGTTCAATCATCACATCAATCATTCTGGTTTTGACGGGTCCGTTCCAAAGCGGTTGTCAGACGGCGGATGCTTCGAACAAGGTGAATCTTGATAACGGGTATCGCGCGCTGGACGCGCGTGATTACGATCAGGCGCTGGTGAATGCCGAGTCTTATCTGCGGGGCGATCCTGCGGGCAAAGGTGTTGCCGAGGCGCTGTATCTCAAGGGCCGAGCCCTCGAAGGACGGGCGGCGGCGACTTCCTCGGAAGGTTCAGCAAACTTCGCCGCCGCACGCGATGCGTATCAGCAATCGCTTGCCGCTGTTCCCAACAAGCAACTGATGGGGCTGGTGCATTCGGGACTTGGCAACACGAACTACTGGCTTGAGGATTTTGATGCCGCCGCCCGGAATTGGGCGCAGGCGTTTGATGAGATGGAGGATGAGAGTGCCAAGGCGTTCATTCTCTATCGAGTCGGTTTGTGCATGCAGCGGATGGGCGACTTCGCCGGGGCCGACCAGCGATTCTCGTCAGTGCAGCAGCAATACACCGGCAGCGATGCCGCAAATCGCGCACGGGAGAAACAGGGATTCAAGGAGTTCAACGTTCAGGTCGCCACCTTCGCCAGCGCACCCACAGCCAATGGAACCATAGCGCAACTGCAGAAGGATGGGCTCACCGTCCGCAAGGGGGCTGATTCGCGCGGCATGATCATCGTGTCCGTCGGACCGTATCCCAATTACGCACAGGCGAGTGCAACCCGGACGCGCATCGCGATGAAGTATCCCAGCGCGATCATCGTTCCCTGACCCTCGCGGCGGGATGCACTTTGAGAAACCGGGCATACTCCCTGCGGATGGCTTCGAAGAACGGATTGTCGGTGGGCTTTGGGATGCGATAGGGCACGATGCCTTCGATCAGATTGTCCTGCAGAAGATCGAAACACATCCGGATCTGACGCGCGACATTCCCGGGCGTGCCCTCCTGATCGAAGCGCTTCGCATGTTGTTCACCTTCGCCGCTTGGCATCAGGATCACGGGAAGACCGAACTTCGCACTCACCGGCTTGCTTACCGTGATATCAAACTTGCCGGCGCGTTTCTCGGTGAAGCGGAGATTTGTTTCAAAGTGTTTGTAATCCTCGGATGCACCGAAGATGCGGATGTCGTCGAATCGTGCGACCACTGGCAGTATCGCACGATTGCCCGTTTTTTTTGCATGAATGGAAAATTCCAGCCGATGACGTTTCCCGGCCTTTACGCGCCGGGAAAGATCGATCGTCACAGTTTCCTCGCGCGGCTGCTTCAAGGTCGGGCGCTGCCAGATGACTTTCCCATCCAGCTTGACACGCGCGACGCAATCGCTGGTGTCGTCCACCTTGTCGGTTGAGTCAAAGTAAAACGACAGTTCGGAAATCGACGGATCGACGAAGGTCACATTCGTTGACACGGCACAATGATCACCCGCGCCGGTGCCCTTGCGGCGGTCCAGTTGAAACAGCACGCTTGGTCCGTGTCGTTTTCCCTTGAGGTAACGCAGTGCGTTCTGCACGCCGGCTTCTGATTTCGGATAACAGATCACCACGCCGTCGATGAGCGATCCATATTCGCCCAGGAAGTTCGCCCACGGCGATTGGAAATACATCAGCGGAAAAAACTTCAGCTTCGGATTGATCGCCTTGCCCGCTCCGGTCATCCGCTTGACATATCCGGCAGTGAAACGATCTTCGTACTGCGTGTTGTCATGAAAATCGTCGATCACATATCCGACGATATTCTTGTGCGTTAGCGAAAGCCTGGCGATCTCCTGAGCCCACTGGATGTAGTCAGTGCGAAACGGCTCGGAGTATCCCCATCCGGACTTTTTCTTGATGGGAGATTCGCTCCAAGGGATGAGATAGACCCAGACGCTGATGCCCCGTTGTTCAGCTTCGGTGGCGAAGGCGGGAAGCTCAGTCCAGTCGTTCTTGTCGTGCCAGATGAGATAGAAATAAGTGTTCGCACCGAGACTGGTCAATGCATCCGCGTTCGCCTGTACGTCAAAGCGTCCGCGGGCGTCGCGAATCTCATTGTCCATATCGCCGAGGATCGGCTGTGCCAAGGAAGGACTGATTTGCCACAGATGGGGCACCGATAGACACACATAAAACAAGAGTTGCAGCACCGACCGCATAACTGTGTTCATTTGTGCCCCATCGGTGGCAAACTTCATTTCAGCTCTACAAGAAACCTTGCCACCCGATCGAGCCCTTTGTCGATTTGCTCCATGCTGGTTGCAAAGCTCAGACGGATGTGAGTGTCAAAGCCGCTGTCGTTTCCGGGGACAACCGCAACGTGGGACTGCTCGAGCAGTGCGGATGAGAATGAAATTGCGTCCTTGATCGCAATCTCTCCAGCATTCTTCCCGAAATACGCGCTGACGTTGGGGAAGCAGTAGAACGCGCCCTGCGGTTTCACGCAGGTGACCTTCGGCAGTTCTGTCAGTCGCTTCCACATGTGCGCGCCGCGCTTTTCGAACTGCTGACGCATTGCCTCGATGCTTTCTGCGCCGCGCGGATCGTTTAGAGCCAAAGCCGCGGGGATCTGCGTGAAGCTGGTGATGTGACTGCACATCTGACTCTGCAGTTTGTTGATCGCGTCAATCGCATCCTTCGGACCGCCGACGTATCCCACGCGCCAGCCGGTCATGGCGAAGCTTTTGCTGTGACAGTTGAAGGTGAGTGTCTGATCGAGCAGTTGCGGATGCAGCGCCGCGAAGCTGACGAACTTCAGTCCGCCGTAGAGCAGCTTCTCGTAGATCTCATCGGAATAGACCATGACATTCGGATGCCGGACCACAACATCCGCGAGCGCCTTCAACTCGTCGGGCGTATACGCATGTCCACCGGGGTTGCTCGGTGAATTCATGATCAATCCGCGCGTGCGCGGTGTGATCGCGGCATCCAGCTGCGCGGGCGTGATGCGAAAGCCGTTCTTCTCATCGCCGGGAATGAACTTGGGCACTCCGCCGGCAAGTTTGATCTGCTCGGGATAGCTTACCCAATAGGGCGTGGGAATCAGCACTTCATCGCCGGCATTCAGCGTCGCCATGAATGCCATGTACAACGCATGCTTTCCACCAGCACCCACGGAAATCTGTTCAGGCTTGTACGGGAGATGATTCTCGCGATTGAACTTGTCAGCGATCGCCTGACGAAGTTCGGGCAGGCACGGCGTTGGCGTATATTTAGTCTGACCCTTGTCGATCGCAGTCTTGGCGGCGTCCTTGATGAACGCCGGCGTGTCAAAGTCAGGCTCGCCCGCGCCAAAACCCACCACATCCACCCCAGCGCGCTTGAGCGCGGAGGCCTTGGCGCTGACCTTCAACGTGATCGATTCGGCAATGACATTCATCCGCTCGGCAATCTGCATGATCTGAAAATCTCCTGCGACCTGCTCGGCCGCGTTGCGAGGGGATTAAGTACAAGACACGCCGATGCGATGCAAGCGCATCCGCGTCATGCCTGTGATCGCTATATCGCCGGAAATTTGTCAAGGCAGCACTTCTTGTACTTCATCCCGCTCCCGCAGGGACAAGGATCGTTCCGGCCTATGAGTTTTTTCTTCAATGCGGGGGCGGGCTCGAGCTGGGTATCCGGCAACGGGAATTCTTCAGGATGATTCTCCTCCCAATCAATGCGTTGATGAATCATGTCTGTGACACGGGCGATGCCCCTGGCTCTGACACGGCGCTCCCATGTCGGAATCTCAGGAAACGCTGCCCCGATCGCCTTGGCGAGGGTCAGCATGTCGGCATCAAGTGTGTCATAGCTGCAGGCAAGGTTGTTCACTGAAACTGCTCGCAGATACGATAGCACTTCTTCCTCATCCGGGAACTGCTGCACCAGCGACATCTGCGCGTTGCCAACGGCGTCGGATGTTCTGTTCCGCGGGTGACGTGCGAAATCAAGCAGCACTTGTTGTGACTCTTGGATGGGATAGCAGCAGAGCACGCGGATGGCTGCATACTGGAAATCCATGTTGCTTTCCTGCAGCCTGCGACCGAGTTCGCCGACAATCGAAACGTCGCCCATTTCCACGAGCGCCTGTATTGCAAACTCGATCTGATCCCCTTCGTACAGATCCATCCGGCTTAAAATCAGTCCCGTTGCTTCAACGGCACGCAACCGTCCCAAGAGCACGATGGAGAAGGCTTCAAGCCACTCATCGCCGCGGACACTCAGTTCCTTGAGCGCGAGTGGTTTTGCCTCTTCGGGATGGCGGGCAAGCGCTTTCACAAGAAAGCCGGCTCTGGTGAAACAGTCGTCGTCCTGCTCAGCGATGATGCCTTCACCCGCCTGGCGGAGAAGATCCCAAAGCTCGTTCGCCGTCAGCTCCACGTATCGGAGCTGCAATTCAATCTCCTCCCGCGCTTCGGGATGAAGGGGAAGGGCGAGTATCGCATCAGCGTGCGTCTTGATGTCGTCAAGAGGCATCATCACCAGTGTTTCCAGAGCAATACCTGATGACTCGCCTGTGCCGAGTCCCGCCTCCTCGATCAGACGCTGCATCGAACGGCTTGACTGTCCGAAGTGTTCGAGCGCAACAATGAAATCAACGAGGTTGCTGCTGTCATGATCGATCGCGCTCCAGAGATCATCAGCCGTCACCGTGGAACGGTTATAAACGTGGCACAGATGAAACAGCGCCGCACGCCGCACATCGGCGTCCGGATGCACGAGCAGAATTTTCACTTTCGTTGTGTCTAGCATTTTCGGCCTTCTCCTCAAGTTCCTTCGGCACCACGTCCGATAATACACAAAAGATGCTTGAAAACCTTCTCAACGCACTGGTGGAATCCAAGAACGAGGCGGCGGACGATCTGCTGCTCGAGGCGATGGACATCGGCACCGAGCACGAGCAGTCGATGTCGCTCACTACGCTTCTGAGGCGCAAGAGCCTGCGCGGACTGGGCGGCGTGGTCGCGCGTTTCGGGAAACTCTCCGATTCCCTGCAACTTCAGGCGCTGGAGAACATCAAGCTCTTCCACACCGCGCTGCGGGAGTGCGGACGAAGCGACGAGAACCCGCTGCGGCTTGCGGCGATGAAAATGATCGCGCTGGGACGACAGGGGAAGATGTCCTATGTGCTCTCGGAAAATCTGCACGAGCTGGATGAGGATCTTTCCAAAGCGGCCGCCGAGGCGATGGTGGCGCTGGCGCGATGGGTGGCGACTGAAACGCGCGCCCTTCAGCGCGGGCGCAGTCAGAACGCCACTCATGACCATGCCACTGCAGTATACAACGCGCTGATCGAGAATCGCGCCGAGATTGAAACCTCGGTGGCGCGGGCGATGGATATTCATCGAGGGCGACACGGACAGGATCTGCTTCGCGCGACACTTCTGCTTGCGGACTCGCCGGGAAGCAAGACGCTGGGCATTCTTCACACCGCAAAGCACGGCGGGCAAAGCCCGATGGTCCGGCGGCTTCAGCAACCTCCCGCCGCCGAGCATGTCGAGGCGTTTCTTCTGGGCGCGTCGCATGGACAATTGCGTTCTCACTTCGGCATCGTGTTTTCTCACATCGAAGAAGCGCCGGTGCTCGATGCGATTCTCCGCAAGACCCATTGGCTGAAGGATCAGCAGTTGCAGATCTGCATGCACCAGGTTTCGCGGGGCGTGTGGTGGGGTGACATCGACATCGCCCGCGACATTGAACGCCGCACGCCCGGTGATGCGGCGTTGATTGCGGACTGGATCGCGGCATCCGGCATGCACGATGTGACACAGGATGAGCGGATGCTCACGCTGCTCAAGCACGGCAAGGAGGACTTCACCGCGCGACTGCGGATTCTGAAGCTTGCGATGGCGCGAAAGCGCGGGGCATCGGTGCAGTTGATCAAAGCCTTTCTGACCGACCCGGACGAGCGGCTGATCCGAATGGCGGCCCGGGAGATCATCCGTCGTCGGCCGACTGATTTTGAGAACACCCTGCTGCAACTGATGACCAATGCGCCTGAATCGGTGCGCAGAGTCGTCAGCCGTGCGATCGGGCAGGTGGGATTTGACCACTTCTGGATTCGCTTTGACCGCATGGAACGCGCCACTCGCAAACAAGCCGGGCGCGCGATGCTGAAACTGCTCCCGGATGCAACCACGCGCCTTAGCCGGCGCCTGTCCTCCGGGCCTCCTGAACAAAGAGTCAAGGCGCTGCAGATCGTGCAGGAACTGAATCTCGCCGAGCAGTTGCAGACTTCCATCACGCCGCTGTTCTCGCACCCGCACGCGAAGGTCAGGTCCAAGGCCGTCAGCACGCTGGGCGAGATCGCGCATGTCGCAACCGATGTGCTGCTTGAGAAAGTGCTGCACGACACCGACGCCCGTGTCCGCGCCAACGCGATTGAAGTGCTTGAAGCCAAGAATTCCACACAGTTCATGGCGACGCTTGCCCATCGCGCCCGCGTCGGAGTGAATCGCGAACGCGCCAACGCGATCAAGGCGATGGGAAAATTCAAGGTTGAGAACGCATCGGCGCAGCTGCTTGAGATGCTGAGGGATGAACGTCCCGAGCATAAGATCTCCGCCATGTGGACACTCAGGCAGATAGGCTGGTGGACAATGCTGAATGAAGTCGCACGGCTGGCGCGCGAGGACAGCAACATGCGTGTGAAACGATACGCGCTAAGCATTCTTAAACAAGTGCAGCAGGTGCTGATGCAATCCAAGGCGACAGCATCACAATCTTCATCGCCGCCGGCATCACCATCTCCGTCAACTGCAACACCGGCAGCCGGTCTGCACAGGAAGGCCGGTTGATCATGAAGCCGTTTTGTTTCACCGGATTGATCGTCGCGTTCGCAAGCCCGTTCTTCAACGCAATCGCTTCGGCAGCGCCGACGGACAAGGAATTTTTCCGGAGCGTACGCGACAACATCGACAAGCCCGTCGATGGAACCCGATTCTTCGCTGTCCTGATGGGCGTGGTTGCCATTCTGATCCTGCTGGTGATCTTCACACGCAAAAAGGAACAGCGGGTTTCCAAACCCAAGGGACTGAATCATCCGGGAAAGCTGATCAAAGAGATCGCGTCGGCGCTGCACATCAAGCCGGCGGAGATGAAGCAGCTCAAACTTCTGGCTGAAGCTCAGAACATCAGCAGCCCGATCACACTATTGTTATGTCCATCGGCGTTCGCCAGTGCAGTACGAGTCAAAACGAACAAGGTTGACCGCAAGTTGCTGGCTCAGATCGCCAAGAAGCTGGTGCAGGCCGATACCATGCAGTAATTGTGCAACTGCTTCCGGATTACTTCCGGAACATCTTCGCGACGATGAAGATTAAAATTGCTCCCCCGAGACCTCCACCCAGAAGAAGATACATCAGAGAATAGCCCGCCGCGCCAAGCATGAATAAAGTCATCATATGAAACGCTCCTTATCACCACGGCGACGGAAATCGCCACCGATGAAATGAAATTATGCCGGGCACAACCGCACGTGCATCGGGCGGACGCCGCTTATCGGTATCCGGCGACTCGCCTACGGCACCAGACCGATTGCAAACAGTCCAACACTTGGTGTTCCTACGGCTCCCGGTAAGATGACGCTATGGGGCAATGTCCTGACGCAATCAAACGGCTGATCGAACGTTTCAACCAGCAACTCGATCAGGTTCGCTCGCCTGATTACAACGAAACCCAGCTTCGCATTGACTTCATCAATCCCATGTTCCGGGAACTGGGCTGGGACATCGCCAACGCCCAGGGCTCCGCCGAGCAGTGTCGTGAAGTGGTGCATGAAGACCGCGTAAGAGTCGCCGGGCAGACGAAAGCGCCGGACTATTCCTTCCGCGTCGGCGGGCAACGCAAGTTCTTCCTCGAAGCCAAGAAACCCGCGGTCAACATCAAGGACAATTGGGAGCCTGCCTATCAATTGCGACGCTATGCGTGGTCTGCAAAACTCGCGTGCAGCCTGCTGACTGATTTCGAGGAATTCGCAATCTACGATGCCCGCGTCCAGCCCAAACAAATGGAGAAAGCCTCCACCGCCCGGCGCGAGTTCATCAAATACACCGAC
>Ga0163144_10021217_pt1 | contig 12920 bp, 10 predicted proteins | sample OliLak19BULKMAT1_FD_123175 | JGI IMG/M metagenome (GOLD analysis project Ga0163144, IMG submission 123175) | Freshwater microbial mat bacterial communities from Lake Vanda, McMurdo Dry Valleys, Antarctica - Oligotrophic Lake LV.19.BULKMAT1 | ecosystem: Environmental > Aquatic > Freshwater >...
GCCCCGTCGTGCGCAACACCTCGGCGTTCGCCTATTCGGTCGTCTATTGCGTCCACACGCTGGAAATGAGCGCGCTGCGCGGCTGGGGCGTGGCCTTCCTCGCCTTCGTGGCGGGCTACACCGGCTTTTCGGACGAGACGCTGTCGCCGGCGCTGGTCGTCACCGTGCTGGCGCTGCTCGGAACGCTCACCAGCATCGTCGGCAATGAAGCCTCGATCCGCTTCGGCCGCCGCCGGCTCGTGGCCACGGCCATGATCCTGTCGATCCTGTTCGGCGCGGTCGTGGGCTTTCTCGGTTCGACCAGCTACTGGCTCGCCGTGGTGCTGCTGATCGCCTACGGCATGGTGGTGTGGCTCGACTCCTCGTCGGTGACGGCGGGCGCCGCTGGCAATGCCGAGCCGTCGCGTCGCGGCGCCACGCTCGCCGTCCATTCGACCCTGGGATATGCCGGCGGCTTCGTCGGCCCGCTGGTCGTCGGTTTTACGCTCGATCTCGCCGGTGGCATGTCGCCGATGGCCTGGGGCCTCGCCTTCCTGGTCCTGGCGGTGCTGATGGCGCTGGCGCTGGGCGCCTTCCTTGTCATGCGACCACGCGAACTCGACGGTGATCGTGGACGCTGACTCATTTCGTTGTTTTTTGACGGTAACCCGCCGCCCCGTCGCGCGTTGCTCCAGCGTCAACCACAGGAGCACTTCATGACCAAGCAGAATGCGAAGAACGGCATCGAGGGCGAGGGCAGCTACAGCGGCACCAAGGCCTACAACGAGCAGACGGCGAAGTTCATCAAGGACGGCAAGGTCGACAAGGCCGCTCAGGAAGCCAAGCGTGCGCTCGATTCGCCCGAGGGGGCCGCGTTGAAGGCTGCCGAAGCCCAGGGTAAGGCCGGCGGTAAGGCCGGCCGGCCGAAGTGACGCCTACCAGAAGCCAAACGGCACGAAGCGCCGGCGCATCGGCCGGTCGGTGAACAGCACGAGGAAGAGCTGCGAGAACAGCGCACCGACCCGGGGATCGTCCGGGCCGGTCGCCTGCGTCCAGCCCATGGTTTCCGACAAAGCGAGATCGTTGCGGCAATAGACACCGTAGATATAGACGCGGCCGGGCGTCCCCGGCCTGAAGCGGGTGACGCCGTTGCACACCGGGCCGGAGCCGAGATCGTTGGCCGGGTCGAACACCAGCACCAGGCGATAATCGGGGTGCTGTTCCACCGCCGGCTGCGCATAGGTGAAGGTGAGGTTGGGCCGCGGCTTGTTGGCCTGCATCACCGGCAGCAGGCGCTGCTTCACTTCCTCGACCGGGAGCGACGGGAAGGGATTGCCGGCGAAGACCACGCGGAAGGGCCTGTTGTCGGTGGCGGCCCAGAATTCGCTGAAATCGTACTGCGGCGCATAGTTGTCGCCGCCCAGCGTCACCCCGGAAACGTTGACCGGCACGAGCCCACCTGTGCAGGCAGGAAGGAGCGCGGCGAGGAACAGGCTGAAGGCGGCGCGCACTGGACGCATGACAGAATTAACGCACCACACGGCCCGCCGTTGCAATGCCGACCGGCCGCCACTATCGACAAGCGCCTCTGCGGAGCGGCAGCCGTAACGGGCGCCTGCAGCGGCGCAACCAGAACCTTACTCTTGCCGGCTTATGCCAACCGCCATGAGCGTTGACTGCCCGAGGTGCGGTCAGCTTTCCTATGCCTTCCGGCGCCTGTTCCGGCGGCTCGCCGGCATGCCGCCGGGGGACTACCGCCGCAAGTTCCGGGTGCCTTCTTTAAGCTGATTGTTCTGGCGACAATTTCTGCAGCGCAGCACGCACGTCTCCCCGGACTGCCTTTCCCCTGTCAATCGCCACCGTCCTGCCGAATGATCGGGGGCCGCTGCGGTGCGTCAAGCGTGCGGTCGACAACGAACAAGAAAATGACATCCCGGGATGAACGCCAGCGCTGAGAAGGGCGGCCTCTTCACGATCAGTGGGCGGCAGTGGCTCATCCTGCTGATGATCCAGCTCGCCAACATGCTGTTCGGCATGACCATCACGCTGGCCAACCTCGTGCTGCCGCAGATGCGCGGCAACCTGTCGGCCACGCAGGAGGAAATCTCCTGGGTCATCACGCTCAACCTGGTCGCCACCGCCGTCGCCACGCCAATGACGGGCTGGCTGTCGGGCCGGCTCGGCTGGCGCAACCTGATGTTCTTCACGGTGCTGGGCTTCACCGTCACCTCGCTGCTGTGCGGCCTTGCCAACAGCCTGGAGAGCCTGATCCTCGCCCGCGTGGCGCAGGGCGCGTTCGGCGCGCCCATCATGCCGCTCGGCCAGGCCATCCTGCTGGCGACCTTCCCCAAGCATCTCCAGCCCATGGCGCTGGTGATGTGGGGCATCGGCGCGGTCTTCGGCCCTGTGCTCGGGCCCATCCTGGGCAGCATCGTGACGGAGGCCTACGACTGGCGCGCCGCCTTCTTCATGATCGTCGCGCCCGGCCTCTGCACGCTGGTCTGCATCTGGTTCGCGCTCAGCGACCACACGGCGCGGGGGCGCGCGAAGTTCGACTGGATCGGCTTCTTCGCGCTTTCCATCGCGATGGCGGCGGCGCAGCTCATCCTCGACCGTGGCCACCGGCTCGACTGGTTCGAATCCACCGAGATGCTGCTGTTCGCCTTCGTGGGCGCCTTGGCGCTCTGGGTCTTCGTCGTGCATTGCCTGACGGTGCCGGAGCCGTTCCTCAATCCGCGGCTGCTGCTCGACCGCAATTTCTCCATCGGCGTCCTGCTCGCCTTCACCATGGGCATGCTGAACTTCGTCAGCATCGTGCTGTTCCCGACCCTGTTCCACGACCTGCGGGGTTATCCCGACAATGCCATCGCCATGCTGATTGCCGCGCGCGGCGTGGGCAACTGGGCGGCTTTCCTGTTCATTGCCCAGCTCACGCGCGTCGCCCCGCGCTTCGCCATCGTCTGCGGCATGGCGCTCCAGGCGGGGGCCGGATTCTGGATGGCCCAGTTCGACATCAACCTCACCGATACCGACGTCTTCTGGGGCAACTTCCTGCTCGGCCTCGGCCAGTCGATCGCTTTCACGCCGATGACGGTGATGGCCTTCTCGACCCTGCCGCCGTCGCAGGTCACTGAGGGCTCCGCCGTCTTCACCCTGATGCGCAATTTCGGCTCCAGCCTGTTCATCTCCATCGCCGTGCTGACCGTGAGCCGCGCGACCGCGTCCAACTATTCGCGGATGACGGAATTCATCACGCCCTACAACAAGTCCCTGACGGTGCCGGGCGGCCTGCCGCCGCAGTGGAGCCTGGACGGTCCCGCCAGCCTGCAGAGCCTGTCGAACGAGATCCTGCGGCAGGCCACGATGATCGGCTATCTGAACGCCTTCTACCTGATGGCCTTCGTCGCCCTCGCGGCAATGCCGCTGGCCTGCTTCATGAACCGGCCGAGGCGGGATCCGTGACGGGGGTGGGAACAAGAAAGGATCGGCTACTCACCGCCTCCAGCTTCCTCATCCTCACAGAAAACGTCGCGGAAATGGGCGTGGTCTAACAGTGACCAATAAGTGATTTTAACATGAGGCTCCCTAAGGTGCTTCGGCGGACACGCAGCGCGTCAGGCGCCGCCAAAAAGTCGGCGTCGAACGCCGCCCGCATTCTCCCCGTCACAAAGTAATCACGAGCGTCTTAATTCGCTCCGCATAATCTGCCCACGACAATGCGCATAGGGTCTAGGTTGATTGCATCGGGCAAAATCTCCGAAGCGGTACAACTGGCGCCGGCCGGCGACACCGTACTAGCGGTGACGCGAAGCCGGCCACTCTCTCCCGTTGGCGCGGAGGCGCTCAATCCGCAGGCCCAGGCCTACGTGCTGCCCGAGGAGCCTGTTCTTCGCCGGACCATGCTGCTCCTCCAGCGCTCGCACCGCGCCACCAACGCCGTCCGGCCCGTGGCTCCCGGCGGCCGGCAGGTCGTCGCGTGGGTGGGGATTTGCATCTGCATGATCCTCGCCGCGCTGGGTGACGCCCTCGATCCGGCGTGGATCGGAGAGGCGGGACTTGAAGTCGCCATGTTCGACCTGGCCGGCGAATTCTCCGTGCTGACGATGCAGCACTGGCATCTGCGGCTTCTGCTGGGCGGCGCCGCCCTGGCGGCCGGTATCGCGGTGCTGCGCATCGGCGGCACGGGCTTCGATCGGGCCTTGCGCCCCACCCCGCCCAGGGGTGTCGAGAAGGTTCCCATAAAGCTCTGACGAGAGACTGAAACTGCCAGCGGCTCCTTGCTTAATGCCCGGGGCCGGCGGCTCGTGTTCACTTTTCCGTTGGAGATCATCGTGGAACTGAAATTTTTTTCTGACAGCACGCTTGACGAAGTGCACCCATCAAACGGGACATCGATGGGGATGAAGGTTGAAGCGGCGACCGCCACCGACGAGGAGGCCGCAATTGCAACGCTCGCCTTGGCCTTTGCCGGCGATCCCATGATGCGCTGGAGCTGGCCCGATCCGCGTGACTACCTTGAGAATTTTTCTGCGTTCGCCATGGCGTTCGGAGGGACGGCGCTGTTGAAGGGCACCGCCCATCGCGTCGATGGTTGCGCGGGCATCGCGCTATGGCTGGCGCCTGGGGTCGAGCCGGACGGGCGGGCGCTTGGCCAGTTGATGCGGACGACGGTGAAGGCGGAAGTACTGATGGAAGGCATCCTGATCATGGAGCAGAAGATGAACTACCAGCCGAAGCAGCCGCACTGGTATTTGCCGCTGATCGGTATCGATCCCGCCCATCAAGGCAAAGGGCTGGGCACCGCGCTGTTGCAGCATGCGTTGGCACAGTGCGATCGCGACGGCAGTCTCGCCTATCTCGAATCGAGCAACCCGACCAACATCGGGCTCTACCAACGTCAGGGGTTCGAGGTGCAGGGCAGAATCCAGATCGGGAGTTCTCCCGAACTTTTTCCCATGCTGCGCAAACCGCAACGGATGAGTTGCGGGACTTAAATCATGTCTTGATCTACCCGGACTTGTTGGCCCGAGCAGCAAGACAGCGCCTTCGCAACGGGCTGCCCGCCAGCCAACGGCACTCGGACAGGTTGTGAGGTTTGATTCAGGCGCAGCCCGGCCGTGCGCCGGCCGATGACAGCAGCGTGCACGTACGCGTCATTGTCGAAGCAAACCTGATGACTAGTGACCCGGTCGACCTTGAATCGGTTTGAATGAAGGGCTGGACGGCTTGGGACTGCCAGTTCAAGCGGACCTCCATCTTTCTCTTTTCCCAGGCGCCGCAAGCTTTCGAGCCAGCGTGTCGACAAAACTGAGTTTCGCATGCTGATCAACGAAGGTCTCGCCGGCAAGATCGTGAAGGAGTAGCAGGATATCGTGGCAGGCCCCTTGCTGCCTACAGTTACTAGTTCAGCTCCGCCGGCAGCGTTGCTTGTTCGGGCGTCATTGGCTATTCCGCGCCTAGGTCGACTACGTTCGGGCCCCGGTTGTTCCTTAATCGCATGCTGAAGATTTAATCAACCGTTAGGACTTTATCGTAACGCACTAGCCTGACTTCCGCCGGGCATTCAGCTTGGCTCGCAGCCGAAAAATTGCGCGCCATTCGAAGGCAACCAGACAGGCTCCTAGAACGGCCGCGCCCGCGAGGAGCTGAAGCGGCCACAGGTTGTCGAGTGACGCCGGAAGCAGCACAATCGTCGCCGCGACCGCTGCCGAGCACAGGAAGGGTGGTCCGATGATGGGCAGCATCGGATGCCAGAACAGTCTCAGGCGCCGGCGCACCACGAGCCCCAGCGCCACGATTAGCAGTTCCGAGGCGAGGGTCGCAGCGATGGCGCCCCAGGCGCCATATAGCGGCATCGTCACGGCGCTGATCGCCAGGTTGAACACGGCGGCGGCAGCGGTGATCTTGAAATGCAGATCCGAGCGCCCCCACGGAACGCACGTTGCCACGAGGCCGTAGTTCAGGAAGATGAGCCCGATGGCGAGGCACAGCCATTCGAAGTAGTGTCCCGCTGGCGCAAAGGCCGGCCCGTACAGCAGCTCGATTACATGCCGGCCAAGCGCCCATCCCAAGGCAGCCATTGGCAGGCCCATCCAGGCGAGCAGGCCGAGGTACTCTCGCGAGAGCTCGGTCGCCTCCGGCGGATGGTCATGCGAACGGGCAAACGCCGAAAAGTAGGCGTTCCACAAGGCCGCCGTGATTACCGCCGCCACCATCATGAGCCGGTAGGCCGACGAGAACTGCCCCACCGCCTCGTCGCCGTCCGTGAAACCCAGAATCAGGGTGCCACTGTGCAGCGTCACCAGGGTCGCCGCCTGGGCGAGCGCAAGCGGCCAGGCGTCGCGGAACATGCTTCGCGCTCCGGCAAGGGTTGGGCGCAGCAATGACACGCGCACCAGGACGCGGCGCCGCATGTACCAGAAGTTCCAGATCATCCCCGCGAGCGTGAAAGGCAGAGCGAGGGCGGCGTAGAGGACAAGATCTTCCGGCACATGGACAAGCAGGACGAGTGCCGGCAATTGCAGCGCGTTGAAGGCCAGGGCCGCGAGGCTGGGCGCGACCATGCGCTCATGCGCCTGCAGGACCCAGCTAATGTTCCACGCCGTGAGGAAGAGGGTGAGGCCCTGCACGGCCAGCAGCACGCTGACGACAGGTCCGCGCGGTTCCAGCGCGGCGATCACCAAAACCACGCCGTAAACCACGGCTGCGAGCAGCGTCTGCAAAGTGAGCACGAGCGCCAGCAGTTGCTCGCTGCGTTCGGGATGACGCGCGAGTTCCCGCTGTCCCACGGTGGCGAGACCCGGTGTCACCAGGACGGTGAGATACCCCACCGCGGCCATCGCCCAGGCTACCTGTCCGACCGCGGCAGGCCCTAGAATCCGCCGGACATATATGCTGATCAGGATGGTCACCATGAGGCCGAGAACACTGGTGCTGGCGAGCGTCAGGAAATTCGCAGCAATGCGGGCTCGCGCCGGTGGCAGCCGTTCGGCGCCAGCGCCATTTGTCTCCGCGGTAGAGGCCATGCGGGCATTGTCCTGGCCGGCGCCCTGCTGGAGCCAGTGATCAAGGTGTGACACAGCGGCCTGTCCTCAACGCCCGACATTTTATAAACAACCGGCACGGCCACCATTTAATCACCCATAAAGCAACGCCGAACGGGGAAAAATGGCTGCATGCGACAGTCTGCAGCGAGTCCGGACATCATGATGCCAGCTCTCTCCGTCCTGATTTGCACGCGTAACCGAGCTGGAAAGTTACGTCGTGCAGTCGACAGCGTCCTCGCCAATTCGTTCAGCGAGTTCGAACTCATCGTGGTTGACCAGAGTACCGATGGGGCCACCAGCAGCGCTCTTGCCGCGGTGGACGACTCCCGGCTGCGATACTTACACACAAATACGGTGGGCGTCGCGATCTCTCGGAACATCGCCATTCGCGCCGCGCGTGGGCGCATCGTCATCTTCACAGACGACGACTGCGTCTGCGACAGTGAGTGGCTGGCGTCGATCAAGGCGGAATTCGACTCTGATCCCGCAGCGCTCGGCGTCTATGGGCGTGTCATCCCCTTCGGCAGGAGGGGGGAGACGGGTTGGGAGTGCGTGAACGAGGCCGACGGCATGATCTGCCCTGCCATCATGGAGTCGACGACGCGCGCCGTTGTCGATGGCCCCGCGATTCCGCATCTCGTGCTCGGCGGCGGCAACAACATGTCGTTCCGGAAGGAGGTCTTCCTAGAGCACGGGATGTTCATTGAATCGCTCGGGCCCGGCTCGCGCATCGGTACCGGCGAAGATACTGAGTTCAGCTACCGCCTGCTGCATCACGGGTGCAGGCTGATCTACTCCCCGAATCCGGTGGTCGAGCATGACAACTGGCTCGACCGCCCCGGGTTTGCCCGGATGATGAAGGTGGCGATGCGCGTTCAGGCGGCAGTGTTCGGCGCCTATGTCCTCCGCGGCGACAGGCTGGCGGCCGTGCATCTGCTGCGGGTGGCATGGAATCTCTCGCGCGACAAGCTCGCCATCGGTTCCGCTGCCGCGGGGCTCTTCCATTTCGTGACGGGCCTGCCGTGGGCCCTCAGGCTGTGTTTCACGCCGCCGCCCTTCCTCAAAGCCTCCGAGGCCACACGTCCCCTCAGCGTTCCCGAAACGCCCTAGCGATCTGATCGGTCAGCGGCTTGACCGCATAGGACAGTGCCGTGCGGTCGAGCGTGCGGGCATAGATCTCGGCCGACATGCCGGGCATCAGCTTCAGCGTCGCGTGCCTCTGCAGCTCTTCCGCGTCGAGGGCGATCCGCGCGATGAAGTAGGACTCAGCCGTCTGCTGCTCGCGCGTAAGGTCGGCGGCGACATAGACGACGGTGCCGGTGAATTCCGGCGTCGTTCGCTGATTGAACGCGGCGAAGCGGACGACCGTCGCCTGGCCGACATGCACCTGGTCGATGTCGCGCGGCGCGACCCGCGCCTCGACGAACAGTGTTTCGCCCTCGGGAACGATCTGCATGATCTGCTCACCCGGGCCGACCACGCCGCCCACCGTGTGCACGGCCAGGTGGTGAACCGTGCCGGCGCGGGGCGCGCGGATCTCGACCCGCTTCATCATGTCTTCCGCCGCCGCGCGCCGCTCGATCAGTTCAGATATCTTGGTCTGGGCGTCGCGCAGCTCCTTCATGACCTCGGTCCGATGGTCCTGCTCCAGCCCGAGGACCTGGAGGCGCGTCTCCGAGATACGGGCCCGCGTGCGGGCGATCGTCGCTACCAGGTTGGCGCGCTCGCCCGCGATGCGGTCTCCTCCCGCTGCAGCGCCGTGTACTTGGCGAGCGATATCAGGTTGCGCTCCCACAGTTTGCGGTTCTCGGCCAGCTCAGTCTTGACGAGCTCGAGCTCGCGCGATTTCGCGTCGAGCAGGGCCTCGAGACCGGCGATTCCCTCGTTCAGCTGGTTGATACGCTCGTTGAGTTGCGCCTGCTGGCCCGTCCGGCCGGCCCGGCGGCTTTCGAACAGGCTGCGTTCGCCTAGAAAGATCTCGACGATCTCCGGCGCCGCCGCGCGTTGGTGCAGCGCGGCCGGCACGGACATCGTTCCGGCCTCGTCGCGCTCGGCCTTCAGCCGCGCCTGCCTGATGTGAAGTTCGTCGAGCTGGGTGACGATCACGCCGAGACTGGCGCGCGTCAGGGTTTCGTCCAGGCGCATGATGATGTCACCGGCGTTCACCCGGTCGCCGTCCTGGACCTTGATCTCGCTCACTACGCCGCCGGTCGGGTGCTGCACCTTCTTTACGCGGGTATCGACCACGATGGTGCCGGGCGCGATCACCGCCCCGGCGAGAGTGGAGGTCGCCGCCCATCCGCCGACGCCACCGACCATCAGGAGGACGCCGGCCAGGCCCAGCCACAAATACCGGCTCATCCCATCGCCAGGGCTCGGCGTGGACGGGCGGGTCATGGCGCCGCGCCCTCGGCGACGACCTTGAAGCGCGCCGGGGGCGGCCCGCCCTGCGCCGGTTGCAGCACGGCTTGCAGAACCTCGTCGCGGGGGCCGAACGCTTGCACCTGGCCGTCGGCCAGTACGAGGACCTGGTCGCATCCGGCCAGGGCCGACGGGCGATGAGCGACGATGACGACGATGGCGCCCCGGCTGCGGGCAGTGGTAATCGCGCGCGCCAGGGCCGCGTCGCCCGCCGAATCGAGGTTCGAGTTGGGCTCGTCCAGCACCACCAGGAAGGGCTCGCCGAACAAGGCACGCGCCAGCGCGAGCCGCTGGCGCTGGCCGGCTGACAGGACGGCGCCGCCCTCGCCGATCCGCGTTTCGTAGCCGGCCGGCAAGCGCAGCACCATCTCCTGAATATCCGCCATCAGCGCCGCCGCAATGATGGCGGGAGACTGCGCGTCGGGCGCGAACCGCGCGATGTTCTCCGCGACCGTCCCGTCGAAAAGCTCGATGTCCTGCGGCAGGTAGCCGACATGTTCTCCCAGCGCCTGGGGAGACCATTGGTCGAGCGCCGCCGAATCGAGGCGTACGCTGCCCCGCAGGGCGGGCCAGGCGCCAACCAGGGCGCGTGCCAGCGTCGATTTGCCGGCAGCCGACGGACCGATGACGCCCAGGGCGCTTCCCGCGGCCAGCGTGAACGACACATTGCGGAGGATCGGCTGATCGCGTCCCGGCGCGGCGACCCACAGACCCTCCACCGACAGGGAAGTCGACGGCCGCGGCAGCGCCATCATGGACGGTCGCTCCGGATGAGCCACCAGCAGCGCCGCCAGCCGCGTGGCGCTGTTGCGCGCCGCCAGGAACGCCTTCCAGTTGGCGATCGCCAGCTCGACCGGCGCCAGTGCACGGCTGGAGAGAATCGATGCCGCGATCATCACCCCGCCGGTCGCTTCGCCGACGATGACGAGGAAGGCACCGAGACCGAGGACGGCGGACTGGATCACGAGCCGCACGACGCGTGAAACCGCGGCGTAGCCGCCGGCGATGTCCGAGGAGGCGAGATGGTGCCCGAGATGCCTGTCGCCCAGCGCCGACCAGAGCACCGAGAGCCGTTTCTCCATGCCGAGCGCGCGGATGACTTCGGCGTTACGCCGGCCAGCCTCGAGGAAGACACGGCGCTTGGCCGCGCTGCCCGAGCTGGCGCGCGCCGGCGCGCGGCTGCTCATCTCGGTCAGGACGGTGAGGCCTATCAGCACCAGCGCTCCTGCCAGGGCCAGCACTCCCAGCCAGGGATGAAGCAGGTAGACCAAGGCGAGATACAACGGCATCCAGGGCAGGTCGATCAACGCCACCGGGCCTGGACCGGACAGGAAGCCGCGGACCTGGTCGAGATCGCCGACCGGCTGCAGCGCGTCCTGGCCGGCGCGCGACCGCAACGGCAGGGCGAGCACGAGACCGAAGACGCGCGTTCGCAGGTCGCGATCGAGCCGTGCGGCGATGCGGCTCATGATCCGCGCGCGAAGCCATTCGAACAGTCCGAGGAAGAAGTAGAGCCCGAGCATCAGCAGCGAGAGGCCCACCAGCGTCGGCACGCTGTGCGCCGGAAGAACGCGATCGTAGAGCTGCAGCATGTACAGCGAACTCGCCAGCGCCAGAAGGTTGACGAGGCCTGAAAAGACAGCGACGCCACCGATCGCCAGGCGGCTGCGCCGCAGGGGAGCGGACAGTTCGCCGGACATCGGGACTGCCGCTTCCATGCGCATCAGATGAAGCGGAAGTCTTCGGGATGCGTCTGCAATGTCGCCACTGTCATCGTCCCGGACGGATCGTGCAGCTCGATCGCCGCCCCCGACGATGTCGTGATATCGACGTCCCCCGCGCCGGCGCCGGCGGTCAGCGCGCCGCTGTTCAAAAACTGCGACACCGTCATGCCGGGGAACAGGTTCTGGTCGAGTTCGATCAGGTCATGGCTGGCGCCGGTTGCGGCGAAGGCGAAGATATCTGTCGTCGCGAATCCTTCGCGGAACGTGAAGGTGTCGGCCGCGGCCTCGGACGTGAAGGCATTCTGCGCGTCCTTCACGACCAGCGTGCTCGAGACCAGGCTGGTGGCCGCGCCCGTGGCCGGGTTGACTTCGGCCGCCGTGATGGCAAAGCGGCCGGAGATCGAGCCGGTCTGGAGCGACGAGGCCGGTGTCTCGGCCGGCAGCGCAATCGAGGCGCTGCCGGCACCATCCGCTCCCAGTACGACATCGATGAAGAGGGGCGCCTGCAGCACGGTATTGCCCTCGTGGCTGCCGAGCGCGATGTCCTGGCCCACGCCGCCGATCTCGGAAATCGAGAGCCGCACGGTCTGGCCCGCTGTGCCGGTGATACCCACGACGATGTCGTTGCCGGGGCTGCCCGCCAGGGTTTCAAGCCCGGGCAGGTTGGCCTTGGTCACGCCGCCGACGAGGTCCGTGGCCAGCGGTACGCCCGCGGTCGTGGAAGCGGTGAGCTGGGGAGCAGCCAGCAGGTTGGGCAGGAGGGTCGCGGTGCCGCCGCCGGCCGTGCCCTGCGTGAAAACCTCGGCGGTATGCGATGCGCCGTTGGCCAGCCCGACGGTGACGGCCGCGCCGATATGCTCGAAGCCCGAGATCGAGCCGGCCTCGTTGGGACCGGGCGACGGGCCCTCGATGCTCGCCGGGTCGGCATCGAGCCTGAAGCCGAATGTCTGGCCGGCGGCAAGACCGCCGCTGCCAAAGGTGACCTGCAGCGTCTTGTAGCCGCCTTCGGTGATTGGTCCATAGGTCCACGTCGCCGGCACCGGCGCGGCGTAGGGCGTGAAGTCGAGCGCCGCGGTGTCGCCGAATGTGCCGAAGGGATCGAAGACGTTGCCGGCGATCAGACTGTTGTGCAGGTCGATCACGAAGGAGGTGATGGCGACGCTGCCCGTGTTGGTGAGCTCGTAGCTCGGCTGGTTGAAGGTGCTGGCATTGAGGCCGGCACCGGGCGTGATCTGGAGCTGGGCGACGGGGCTGGCCGGTGCGGCATCGTCGTTGAGAATGGAGCCTGTGGCGGTGGCGGTGGTGATGGTGGCGCCGGTCGGCGCAGAGAGGGTGACGGTGAAGCCTTCGCTCGGCTCGACGGCGGTGTCGCCGGCGACGTCGACCGTCACCGTCTTGGCGGCCTCGCCGGCGGCGAAGGTCACGGTGCCCGTGGGCAGGGTGCCGCCGGCGAAGTCGGCGGCGCTCGCGGCGTTGGCGCTGGAGCCGGTCACCGCCCAGGAGGCCGCCGAGGTCGCGGCGAGGTCGCCCGAGCGGCTCACGGTGAAGGCGAAGGCGGTGCTGCCGCTGTTGCCTTCGTTCTGGCTGACATTGGCCGCCGCGATCGACAGGGTCGGCGCCGGCGGCGTGCTGCCGGCGGCATAGACGGCGAAGGCGTTGAGCTTGGCGTTATCGACGTTGCCCGGAGCGGAGCTGCCCGGCCCGACCTGGATCGACAGCGAGCCGTCGCTGACAGTGACTTGCTGGCTGA
>Ga0163144_10021218_pt1 | contig 12920 bp, 7 predicted proteins | sample OliLak19BULKMAT1_FD_123175 | JGI IMG/M metagenome (GOLD analysis project Ga0163144, IMG submission 123175) | Freshwater microbial mat bacterial communities from Lake Vanda, McMurdo Dry Valleys, Antarctica - Oligotrophic Lake LV.19.BULKMAT1 | ecosystem: Environmental > Aquatic > Freshwater > Lake...
CTCAACTTGTTCGGGCAACGTCTCCAGCAATCGATTCATTCGCTCTTGAATGCGTGCGTCCAGTGAATTTGGCGCGACCTCAAACGCGTCCGGATGATCGATATCCCAGCCGACAAAAATCGCATAAGTGTCGTCCAGGGAAATGTCCGCTAGATCCTGTGAAAAGGAATGGCACATCGGGCCAGAGAAACCGACGTTGCTAAAGATCGAATCCTGCATGTCGTATTCGAATCGAAACAGGAAACACTCCTGCGGTTGCTCGAATCCTGGCCAGCTAAGCGTTCGCTGATCCAGCAACTCCATGCGGCTTGGCGAAATGCCCATCTGTTCGTTCTGCGCCAGCCAGTTTGCCAACCTGGACTCCGCCAACGCTGCGGCAGTGGTCCAGCGTTCGTCGATTCGCTCTTCGATGCCCAGCTCTTCGGCATAAGCGACCGCGCGTTGCCGGCTCGAGAAATCAGCCGCCAACTCGATCAGCTGCTCCTGGCCTTTCTTGTCCCCGAGCTTGGCCAATGCAAAGGCCGCTTCGGTTCGAATGCGTCGATGGCTCAGTTTCGACGCTTGAGTCAGTTTGCCAACTGCATCCTGATTTCCGATAAGTCCGAACGTATCGCACAAGGAAACGCACAACGAAACCGAATCGAAGAGGATCTTTTGGATTGCGGCCACGGAGCTTCCGAACTGGGCTGGGTTCTCCTCGAGCATCCCAAGCTGGTTGACCAGGCCGCCCATCATTCGGATCAAAGTTGACAAATCCCCGCTGGCTGGGTGTTCCGCCAGGGACCGGCTTCGCACAACATAGTTAGCCACATCCAGGGCCGGCGACAGTACCGCCGGAGACGTGCTTTGCAGCAATTTTGGAAAAACGTCCTCCACCTGCCATGTTTTGGATTGCATCAGCGGTGCCAAGGACAGGGAAACATCGGCCCAGTCCCCTGGCGGCTTCGTTAGCAGCAAATCAACCCCCAGGTGAATCGCAGTCGAGTGCCCACTTGCAAAAAGAACCTGTAACAAGCTCCCTTCGCAACGATGCAGTCCCCAGCCGTGGACCGCGTTGTAGAGCTCAGCCACGTGCTGTACGAGGACCAGACGTTGAAGCTGTTCCAGGTCCGAATACGTCTTTTTCACAGCGATTGCTTGTCGGAAATTCCGAACCAAACAAGTCAGAAACTGCTCCAGCCGGGATCGATTCCGGGTGACCCCGTCGATTTGTTCGCGGACGGATGCGGCGTTTTCGCAGAGCCAATTGGCGCTCAGGATGGACCAGATTGGCTCGTCCGGTTCCTCCCATTGGTCGATCAAATTCCGGCCTGTGGACGTCGATTCATCGAAGCCCGCTTCCAAGATGGCTTCAGAGAGGTCGGCCCACGCATAAGCGGCGTCGGGCAGGTCAAAAGGAATGGTGTCCATGAAACAAATAAGTGCGTTGGGGTATTTTGAACTAATCAGGTAGCAAACTGTACCGTAGAATGCTCGTTTAATCGAGTAAAGAAAGAGATGGCCACGGCTTGCACTTGGCCGGAACACCATCCATCGACCGGACCATGGAAATAAAGACGCCAGAAACATTCGACGACTTGAAACTCTCCGCCATAACCCAGCGGGCAATCAAGCGGCTTGGATACGAAACCCCCAGCCCGATCCAAGCCAAAGTCATCCCGTGGGCTTTGGAAGGCTACGATGTGATTGGCCAAGCCAGAACGGGAACCGGAAAAACCGCTTCTTTTGCCATCCCAATTCTAGAACAACTCGATCCCCTCCGAACTTCGCGGTATCCCCAAGCCCTGGTTTTGGTGCCAACCCGTGAACTCGCAGCCCAAGTGCACGGCGAATTCGTCAAACTCGCCTACGGTTGCCCCACCGAAATCCTGGAAGTCGCCGGTGGCAAACACATGACGAAACAATTGAAAGCGCTCGAGGGAGCCGTTCAAGTCGTGGTTGGAACCCCGGGCCGTGTCATCGACCATATCAATCGCGGTACTCTCAAACTGAACAATATCTGGTGTGTCGTCTTGGACGAAGCGGACCGAATGCTCGACATCGGATTCCGACCCGATATCGAACGCATCTTGCGACGCTGCCCAGAAAATCGCCAAACGCTATTGCTGAGCGCGACTCTCGACGAAGAAGTCCAAAGACTCGCACAAAAGTATCTCTTTGAACCAGTCCATGTCGACTGCTCCCAAAAAGATATGTCGGTAGACACCATCGAACAACGTTACCTCACTGTCTCGCCTGACCGGAAATTTGACGTTTTGGTCGAGTTGCTTACGCGAGAGAAACCACCTCAAACGATCATCTTTTGTCGGACAAAGCTCGGAACAGCCAAGCTCCATAATCAGCTCGAAAAAGTGTTGCATCGAATCCCTGAACTCTCCGACATGAGACTCAGCACGATCCACGGCAACATGAATCAAACACAGCGCGATTCGGTATTCAAATCGCTTCGAAACGGCTCGATCCAAATCCTGGTCGCAACCGACGTCGTTGGTCGCGGCATCGATGTCACGACCATCTCGCATATCATCAATTACGATCTGCCCGACGAAGTTGACGACTACGTTCACCGCGTTGGCCGAACCGGACGCATGGGACGAGATGGTATTGCCTTTACTTTCATCTTGAAAGGACAAGGGGACGTGCTCACCGAAATAGAACAGCGGATGAATCGTCAGCTAGTAGCGGATCCCCTTGCGCAAGACTTCGGAGTGACCAAACGGGCGACTCCAGCGCTCTCGTCCGCGAACGAATCGAAGGACTCATCAGGAACAGAGACTGCTACTGTTGTCGAAACCAAAAAGCGAAGTCTCAATCCAATGCGTAGAAAAATCAGCCCACGCCGACGACGGTAACGCCCAATGGCCTCAGCTAACTCCGGGCTTAGCCAAAAAACTTGCGCTCCCACGAGTGAACTCGTAGGGGGCGGCGAGGCTCCCGGTCCCCCGTGAGCTTGCTCATGGGAACCAAAGCTTCTCAGCTAACAACGGGTTTAGTAGTAGCGACGCACACGCCCCTCGTACCTCAGGGCCTGCCACCCAATTTACAGTACCTCAGGGAGTGCCACCCAATTGCCCCGTTCACAACGGGCGGAACGATTGAATCGTGCCGGCTAAAATTTCTATCACCTCAAGCCGTTCATTCTGTATGCGAAGTGCACCCGAGTCGCTAATACCAAGGCATCGGCCCTGAGCCACGCCAGCCGCATGCTTCACTGTCACCCATTGACCATCCAGTAAGCTTCGTTCTCCCCAATGATCCAATAACCAACTTGGATTTACGAATTGACGTTGCTCCAGCGCAAGCCATTGATGAATAAACTGGACCAGCACGTTCTCGGTACTTGCCAGCTCGGTCGAATGGCTTCTGGCCCATTCATGCAAACTGGTCGCGTTTGCTCGAATAGCGTCCGGAGCATCCTGGAAATCCACTTGGCAATTGATTCCAATTCCGATCACTGCGATCGACGGTGCTGGCGATGGCTTGGGGATAACTTCGATCAAGACGCCGCATACTTTGCGTCCGGAGATATACACGTCATTTGGCCACTTTACCAATGGCTTCACAGACGAAAAGGGCCCTAAGCACTCCGCAACCGCAACCCCAACACGTAACGGCAATAATGCCGAACTCACGCACAAACTATCCGAAGTATCGGTGCCCGAAAGTTCCGATTCTCCAATTGGGATAGCCATCGAAAACATCAAGCATCCGGTCGGCGACCACCATTGATGGCTGCCACGACCCACGCCAGAGCTTTGCCGATCCGCCACGACCAGTGCGGGCAGTGGAGTCGATTGCTGCCGCACGGATTGGACCAATTGCTTATTCGTCGAATCGATGGACTCGACCCAGTCAATCGACTTGAAATACCCTAGCCCCGCAATCTCGTCTAACGCATATTGTCGTTTGATGTCGGGGATAGGATTCATTGCTTGTTGGCCATGACCAACCGATTCGAAACTTCTTACATCAACGAATTCAAGGCAGCGATGGCGGGCGCGTAGTTTGGCTCTTGGGTTACTTCTGGAACGATTTCCCCATAGACCACTTTGCCGTTAGCATCCAAAACGTAAACAGCGCGTGTCAGCAACTTCAGCTCATCGATCATCACGCCAAAGCTCATTCCGAAGCCGCCGGTTTGATAGTCGCTTCCCACCTTCATGGCCTTGATGTCCTCGGCACCGCAAAAGCGATTCATCGCGAAAGGCAAATCGCGGCTTACAGTCAAAGCATTGATCTTGTCTCCCATCGATCCAAGTTCAGCATTGAACTTTTTGGTTTGGATTTGGCAAACGCCGGTGTCGAGCGATGGCACGATACTGATGATAGTCGGCTTGCCCTTGAGATCGGCCAAGGAAATGGTCTTGAGGCCACCCTCGAAAAAGTGGACGGTGAAATCCGGTGCAGGGCTACCTACGGCGAGCTCCGTACCCAGTAGAGTCATTGAGGTACCCTTGAACGTAATTGCTCCGGAGCGTGCCATAGTTAAATCCTCGAATTCGGTAATGCTAGAAACTTGTTAAACAACTAGGAAAAGTAAGGTTTCTTTCTCGTTTCGTCAATCCTAGAACTAATCCAGCTTTTTCACCCGAAAGCTTCGGAACGCTACCGGATCGCTGTGGCCTGCAAAGCCAATATGCCCTTTTCGATTATCAAGTCCCTTGGGTGAAGTCTCGATCTGGCTGCGGTCGAGTTGATCGATATCGACGTCCAGAATTTTGGTCCCATTTAACGTGACCTTAATAGTCTGGCCACGGACTTCGATTTCTTCGTAGTTCCATTCGCCGACCGGGCGCAAGAAACCAGGCTTCGCTCCGACACAATGGTACAGCGAGCCATGGTACTGAAACGATTTGAGCTGCGCCGTCGGATGCTTAGCATTGTAGCCATCGTTATCGATCACTTGGATCTCGAGTCCGTCCGAGGAGGAGTGGCCGCCGGGGGGCGTTCGCAATGCGATGCCATTGTTTCCTGCAGGCGGCAATTTAAACTCGAATCGGATTTGGAAGTTTTCGTACTCCTCCTTGCTGAGCAGATCGCCACCTTTGCCTTGTTTGCAAACGATGGCACCGTCTTTCACTTCGTAGTTGTCGACGGCACCCATCCAATTGCTTAGGTCCTTACCGTTGTTCAGTTCGACGAAGCCATCCGCGTCGCGCGATGCTAGAAATTTGGTCGCTTCATCGGCTCCAATCTCTCGCACGAAAACATTTCGCCAACGAATTTCGCTACCGTGTGTTTGAAGTTGTATAGGACCTTTCGCGTAAACAGGATCGAGCATGAAGCCATTTGGCATTTTCGGTGCGCTTGCATCCTTCGTTTGTGCGTTCGGTTTTCCATACGCAAGGTAACCACTTTTTTGATTCGCAAAGAAGTTCTCAAGCACTGCATGATCGACGACTTTTTCGCCATTAAAGATCACCGTAACTCGTTCGCCGATCATCGTTATCTTGAGCGAATTCCACTCTCCGAACGGCTTGTCCATTTTGCTGGAGGGATCTTTGCCAAGTGCGCCTTTGCGGTTGTTAAAAAGCCCTCCTGAACCCTTGTCTTGACCAAGACCACGAGGGTCACCCTCAGTTGCATCCCAAATCTGAATTTGCGGGATGCCACGCAGATAGACACCGCTATCCCCTTTTGGCAACGCTTTGTACTCGAGATGAAGTTCGAAGTCTCCGTAGTCCTTGTCCGTAGTGAGATAGTAACCGAGACCATCGTTTACTAGCTCATGGTCTTCTACTTTCCAATGGGCGTTGAGGTGTTCATGGATGGGTTTGCCTTTTGCGTCCGTCAGTCCGCCTTCGATCGACTGCTTTTTGTACTTCGCTTGATCTTCCGGTGACATGGACCAAAGATCACTCGGATCGCGAGTCGACCATCCATACCATCCGCCGAGGTCCGCGCCATTGAAAATCGCCTTAAATCCTGGCGGGGGATCCTGGTGAGCTGACGCTGGAACAGCGCAGGCCAAGATGAGGAAAGAGGAAACAAGAATTGAAAAGTGAACGCGAGAGGTAACAGAAGGTTGGTTCATTATTGAGTTTATCCCGAGTGGCATTGAGTTAATGGGTGCGGAAGTGCGAAAGCACTGCACGCTCAGAGGCTGTGATTTTTTATAGTCGCCTTTCGCTCCGCGAAAGTACGCCTCGTTAACGCACTTTTGCGGAGCAAAAGACGACGATGTTTTGCGCCTCACGGGGAGCTTGGCAAATGGAACTAGCGACTCACACGCCCTTCGTGCCTTAGGGCGTGCCACCTCGGACCGAAATCCTTTGAGTTGATTGCTCCAAATTGAGGCGGCCTGCATGCCTTTTTACTTTGGATCGCTAGTTCTTGATGTAGTTTGCGTAGACTTCTTCGATCTTGGCCGACGCTGCGTCCCCCTCGTGAAACACAAATCGATGACGCAGTTTCATGGTTTCACCTTTGCGTAACGTATGCGGACCGTTGGGCGATTTTGGGTCGAGGGTCCCAAACGGATTGGCCGTGAACAAACCATAGGTCCGAACGTGCCATGTTGTCGGGTACCGGAAGCTCGATGGGTGATTCAAGATCGCGACCCCGTGTGTTGCATTTGCGACAGGGCCAGAATAGTCACACCATTTTGCGCGCTGCCCCCAAGCGGCCGCGTCGGTTAGCCCCTCGCTATTGAGGATGCGCCCACCGAGTTTCGAATCAACGGACATCGGGGTTGGTACGCGTATGCAAAGGCCCGCGTCTTTCTTGTCACCAAACGTAACGTCCCCTTCGCTCGCAATGAAATCTTGATTGAAATCAATCAATCGGAGCTTGCCTTCGAGACGGAAGATCAACGTTTGAATTTCAGTGACACTTTTTTTCCCGTCGGGGTTGATGTAGTCAATTTCTGACACGATGGTCGCTTTGTCTTGCGTGGCAGAAACTTCATTAAATTTGCGGTGTACCTGCTTGCCGAGTTTCGCGATTCGTTCCTTGTTTGCGTCGGACGTCTTTTCCCCTTTGACAAACGTACCGCGTTCCGTCCATGAATCGTAACCACCGATGTCCTCATGACCAAACCACACTCCTCGGTGGTGGTAGTGATCCTTTACTTCACCCGCGATATCTTTCATCGGAAAGTCGCGGGTCATAGCCACTCCTCCCGGCCCGAAAACAGGCCAGAGATATGATTTGTTAGTGGCTGGGTCGTTGGCTATGTATTCGGCAAAAGGCTTTTCGCCAGCCAGAACAGCAATCTTGTCGCCCTCCCGCTTGATGGAAAAACCGGGCTCGGCAGTAGTCCCAACTTGGCCGATCATGGCGACAATTGAGAATAGGTTGACAACAGCTAACAATCGAACAGGGAGAGAATGGTTCATAGCGGCATCTTGGGGGGAAATGGTTTGACAATCAAAAGTGACAATCGAAAGTGACAATTGACAACGAACTCTACAGGAGTGAGACATCTGGTTGCCTATTGTAACCCATTCCAACTCGGCAAAATGGACATCGCTCGATTATGTCGTCCAACGTCCCCCCCAGTTTCCCATTGTCAATTGATCATGCTGTGTTACAAAATGAACCCAAAACACAGGAAGTCGGTACCATCCCAAAAATTGGTCCTGGATTTTTGTCGAAGTCACCCGGCTCGCTAGAACCACCCAAACACCTTTTCCCACTCCATCCAAAGACCTCATGAGCAACATCGAAAACTGCGTTATCATCGGAAGCGGCCCCGCAGGCTGGTCAGCAGCAATCTATGCCGCGCGAGCCAACCTCCGCCCTTTGCTCTTTGAGGGAGCGATGACGGAGGAAAATCGAATGAACGGTCGCTATCCGATGGGACAGCTCGCTCAAACCACCGAAGTGGAAAACTACGCCGGCTTCCCCTCCGGCAAACTCAAGGAGTATTTGGATTCAGCAATCGGTTCCGATCGCAAATACATGTTGCCCCCGATCGAGGAACATCCGCACGCTGTGACCGGTCCTGAGCTCATGGAGCTGATGCGTCAGCAATCGACGAATTTCGGAACACGCGTGATCACCGATGACGTCGTAAGCGTTGATTTTTCTAGCAAACCGCTGAAACTGACCACCAGCGAGAATGGCTCCTTCGAAACACACACCGTCATTCTCGCAACCGGCGCCAGCGCCAACTATCTCGGATTGCCCAGCGAAGAAAAATTCAAGAACAAAGGTGTAAGTGCTTGTGCTGTTTGCGATGGTGCTTTGCCACGATTTCGAAACAAGCCACTCGTTGTTGTCGGCGGTGGTGACTCTGCGATCGAGGAAGCGACCTACCTGAGCAAGTACGCTTCGAAGGTCTATATTATCCTGCGACGAGGTGAAATGCGTGCTTCCAAAATCATGCAGGATCGAGCTTTCGCCAATCCAAAGATTGAGCTCATTAAGTTCTCGGTCGTGGACGAAGTTCTCGGCGATGCCGACGATATGCGCGTGGGTGTGACTTCCGTGCGTACCAAACATGTTGAGACGGGTGAGACGCAAGTGCTCGAGACCGCAGGTATGTTTCTCGCCATCGGTCACACACCGAATACGAAGTTTCTCGGCGGACAAGTCGAAACGCATTTAAACGGATACGTCCGTTGGACACAACTGAACCGAACCTTCACGAGTGTCGAAGGCGTATTCGCGGCTGGCGATGTCTCCGACGATTACTACCGACAAGCGATCACATCGGCGGGTACCGGCTGTATGGCCGCGCTCGACGCCGAACGCTACCTCGCGGCCTCTGGAGTTCACTAAAGAGTGACCGCACAGGATCAACCGATTGTGGTTCGCGGTGCACGCGAACATAATCTCAAAAGCGTCGATCTCTCTCTACCACGCAACCAACTCATTTGCTTTACCGGTGTTTCAGGCAGCGGTAAGAGCTCGCTCGCTTTCGACACGCTCTACGCAGAGGGCCAACGCCGTTACCTCGAGAGCCTCTCAACCTACGCACGTCAGTTCGTCGGCCAACTCCCAAAGCCCGATGTCGACTTCCTCTCTGGCCTAAGTCCCTCAATCTCCATCAGCCAAAAGTCGACCGGGAACAATCCTCGTTCGACGGTCGGCACGATCACGGAGCTCCATGACTTCCTGCGCGTTCTGTTCGCCCGTGTTGGTACCGGTTTTTGCCCAGAATGCAATTCCGAAATCACTTCGCAAACTCGCGATCAAATGGTCGAGCGAATCCAATCGATGGATCCCAATATCCCATTCCTCTTCCTAGCGCCAATCATTCGCGGACAAAAAGGGGAGCATCGCGACCTATTTGATGACCTGCGTCGACAGGGGTTCAATCGCGCTCGCGTCGATGGCCAAGTCGTATTGCTCAGCTCGCCACCCGACCTGGAACGCCAAATCAAGCATAACATCGAATTGGTCGTCGATCGCATTGTAATCGGACAGACGTCGCGGCAACGCATCGCAGAAGCGGTCGACAACGCCATGAAATTCGGCGAGGGTACAATGCTCTTGTCACCCCTTGCAGGCGATACACCGTCGAATAGCACAACCATGGAGTCGCCTCCCGCCGCGACGAAGAAAGTTAGCCGAAAGAAAAAGACTCCCGTTGCTAACTTAGACGAGACAACCGATGCTCCCTCGATACCCGCAAGCAAGAAGCTGGACACGAGCGATCCGTTGCTGGATACTGTCTTTTCATCGACTTATGCTTGTGCCAAATGCGGCGTGTCGTTCCCACCGCCGTCGCCCCAATTACTCAGCTTCAACTCGCCCCAAGGTGCATGTCCAGGGTGCGATGGTTTGGGTGAAACATTTACCTTCACCGAAGAGCTCCTGGTTACCGAACCGAGCAAGTCGCTCAAAAACGGTGCGATCGAGTTGATCGGTAAATCGACCGAGATGACGCGCTGGCTCCGGCGATCGATCACCTATTTCTGCAACTACGTCGAACACCTGAAGCGTCTCGATCGGAATTACCTGCTAACCACCCCTTGGCATAAACTGAAGCAGGAAGAAAAGAACTGGCTGCTATTCGGTTATCAGGGGCTCAAGGTCCAAGTCAAAGGGCGGGCGCTGCACGGTCAAGCGTTTTCTGGCATCGTCCATGACCTGTTGGCAACGTATCGCGTTTCCAAAAACCCACTCGTCGTAAAGAAGTACGAGAAGTACATGGAGACGAGCGCGTGCAGCGATTGCAACGGCACTCGCCTCAACCCACAAGCTCGCTCGGTTCGACTCAAGTCTCTAGCTCCTACCTTCAAAGCCAATCCATGGTTGGCCATAGGCGACTGCTCGCGACTACCGCTAAATCAATGTGCGGAGTTCTTCGGCAACCTCGATTTGACACTTTTGCAAATCACCATCGGCGGTGAAGCGATCAAGGAGGTGAAAGCCCGATTGCAATTCTTACTCGATGTCGGCCTCTCCTATCTTTCGCTCGAACGGACTGCACCAACTCTCTCCGGTGGCGAGTCGCAACGCATTCGACTAGCCAGCCAAATTGGGGCAGGCTTGGTCGGCGTGCTGTATGTGCTCGACGAACCCTCTATCGGACTGCACCCGCGCGACAACGATCGCTTGCTCAGATCATTAGAAAGATTGCGAGACCTGGGGAATACGCTCATCGTCGTTGAGCACGACGAAGATACCATGCGAGCCGCCGATACGATCGTCGATTTCGGGCCGGGACCGGGCGTTCGAGGAGGCGAGTTGCTGACTGCTGGCACCATCGAAGAAGTCGCGGCCAACCCTCGCAGTATCACCGGCGGCTTCCTCAATCGAACGCGTCTGATCCATCGCCCAGCCGAGCGCCGCAAAGGGAATGGCAAGTCCGTTCGAGTCCGTGGAGCACGTCATAACAACCTCAAAAATATCGACGTAGAAATCCCACTCGGCTGCTTTGTGGCGATTACCGGAGTTAGCGGCAGCGGCAAGAGTTCGCTCATCTCCGACATCCTATCGCCCGCACTGCGTAATGCTCTCCAACGGGCCGAAGACACGCCCGGTGCTCACGATGCCATTGATGGCATCGAACACCTCGACAAGATCATCGATATCGACCAAAGCCCAATCGGACGCACGCCGCGCAGCAATCCCGCCACCTACGTTAAACTATTCGATAATATTCGCGATCTGTTCGCCGAGCTACCGGAATCCAAGCGTCGGGGGTTTACACCGAGCACGTTTAGTTTCAATACCGAACAGGGTCGGTGTTCGGCTTGCGATGGCCACGGTGCCAACCGGCTGGACATGGAGTTCTTAGCGGACCTTTGGGTTCCCTGTGCAGTCTGCGAGGGCAAACGCTACAGCCGACCTACACTCCAAGTGGAGTTCAAAGGCAAATCGATCGCGGACTGCCTGGACCTCGATGTCCAACAGGCTCTCGAGCACTTCTCCGCCTTCCCAAAGATCTATGAGAAACTGCAGACACTTCACGATGTTGGACTCGATTACTTGAAGCTTGGTCAACCCTCGCCAACCTTATCGGGTGGCGAAGCACAACGCATCAAGCTCTCGCGTGAACTGAGTCGTCGTGCCACGGGTCGCACCCTTTATGTACTCGACGAGCCAACCACGGGGCTCCATTTTTACGATATCGACTTACTGCTCAAGGTGCTTCAAAGCTTAGTGGAACTCGGCAATACGGTCATCGTCATCGAACACAACCTGGACCTCATTCAAGCTGCCGACTGGGTGATCGATATGGGACCCGAGGGAGGCGCTGGTGGTGGAACGATCCTTTGTCAGGGTACTCCAGAGGCGGTCGCCAAACAAAAGAAATCGTATACCGGTGCTGCTCTTAAGAAATATTTTGAAACCCACGAACGAACCGATACGAAGTCCAAGACAAAGAAAGCAAAGGAGCCAGTCAAGCCCAAGAAATCGGTTGCGAGAAGCCTCGCATTGCAGGACATCCATGTAGTCGGTGCACAGCAACACAATTTAAAGAACGTCGATTTGACGTTGCCGCGGAACGAGATGACTGTGTTCTGTGGACAAAGCGGAAGCGGAAAAACGTCCATGGCCATGGATACTATCTATGCCGAAGGCCAGAGACGTTTTGTCGAAAGCCTCAGTCCCTACGTGCGTCAGTTCGTCGGCCAAATGCCCAAACCCATTGTGGAACGGGTCGACGGCCTAAGCCCATCGGTGGCCATCGAACAACGCAATCTTTCCCACACGCCCCGTAGTACCGTCGGAACAGTTACCGAGGTCTATGATTACTTCCGCGTACTGTTTGCTCGCTTGGGACAGATGCATTGCACGCGTTGTGACCAGCCCGTGAGCACGCAGACAAGCGACCAGATTGTCGATCGCTTGATGGAATTGGGATCGGAATCTGGCAAACGAGCGTTGCTGCTGGCACCGATCGCACCGCACGCAAACCAAACGCCCGAGCAGTTTCTTGCTGATCTTCAACAAGACGGCTTCGTTCGCATTCGAATCAACGGTCGAACGCACGAGATCAATCTTGTACCCTCACTGCAAAAAAAGAGCCGTTACGAACTGCAACTTGTCGTCGATCGAATCCGGCTTGATGGCAAAGATCGCAAACGGCTGAGCGACAGCGTTTCAACCGCTCTTACCATGGGCAACGGAGTGATCCAACTAGCAATCGTGGATGACGACCGTGCGGAATCGCACTGGGAAACGCACACGTATTCGTTGCAACTCGCTTGTGCCCCATGCGGCCTGTCCTTTCAATCCTTAACGCCACACAGTTTTTCATTTAACACCGCAGTTGGATGGTGCCCAAGTTGCAGTGGCCTCGGTACTCAAATCGGAACCGACCCTGCGGCATCCATCAACGACCAACTTTCTCTCGAGCAGGGTGCGATGTTGCTATGGCCCGATCTCGAAAATCCTCTCTCGCGAGGCATGCTTCGTGCCTTGGGTCGAGAGTCTGGAATTCCTCTTGATCGTCCCGTATCGCAGTTGACCGTCAGTCAGCGCTCGATCCTCTTCCACGGACTGTCGGACCGTGAAATCGA
>Ga0163144_10021219_pt1 | contig 12920 bp, 8 predicted proteins | sample OliLak19BULKMAT1_FD_123175 | JGI IMG/M metagenome (GOLD analysis project Ga0163144, IMG submission 123175) | Freshwater microbial mat bacterial communities from Lake Vanda, McMurdo Dry Valleys, Antarctica - Oligotrophic Lake LV.19.BULKMAT1 | ecosystem: Environmental > Aquatic > Freshwater > Lake...
AAATCCGCAATTGAATCCCCCCGACAATTTAACAAGTGCTTACTCCCGCACCACTTAGCCTGCGCAAAAACTTTCCATAGAGCGCACAAAAGCGCAAAATAACCATCAATTTGGACGTTCCTCCCGTGTATATATGGAGGGACAATGTTTTTTGCACGCCCAAAATCCTCGCTTCGCCGATCCAACGAGCGCCCGCTCCACGCGCGCTCCAAACTCCGTCGGCACCGACACATGACAACCCGAACCACACGCCAATCCGTAGTTATTTGCCCACCACTTCCCACCAAAACTACCTTAAATCACTGTCCGAAATCCCGATTCCACGCTACGCCCAAGAGCGCAAAGTTGGTGGCGCACACTTTCTCTGACTTTCATTCTTCAAGTCCACCAAAAACCGTTCAGAATTGGCTTCTAACCGCTCCCCACCCCGCAATTCATGGTTGACAAGCGCTAGATTTCAGCGCCCACAATCGAATAACGGCGTTCAGCGTGCTTCCCGCGCTGGCCCATCACCCGAATCCATCCGGAGAATCGCATGACAAGTCGTTCTTTGATCCTCGCGGCGGTTTTCGTGACTGCTATGCCCGTGTTCGTGGCCGATCGGTTTGCCGCGATGGCCCAAAACTCCCCCGCCGCCGCCACCACTCCGCCCGCCACCGCCCCTCCATCCCTCACGCCCGGCGGACAGCCCGGCCATTGGGAAGGGGTGATCGAGATTCCCGGGCAGCCGCTGGCGTTCGATCTGGACTTCGTGATTGCCCCCGATGGATCGATCACGGGCGACATCACGATCCCGCTGCAAAGCGCGAAGGATCTGCCCCTCGAAAAGATCTCGGTCACAGGCAATCAGGCCGCCGCGACAATCAAAGGCGTTCCCGGCGATCCGACATTCAAGGGCGAGATCGCGGCGGACGGCGCGAGCGTCAAAGGAAGATTCACCCAGGGCGGGGGCTCGTTTCCGTTCACCTGGACGCGTGTCAAAGACCCCGGCAAGGCCAGCGCCGATGCGCTCGCGGGCTTTGTTGAATGGGCGGACACCGCCCGCAAGGACTGGCGCGCGCCAGGCTTGGCGATTGCGATCATCAAGGATGGGCGCGTGGTGCTGAGCAAGGGGTTGGGGACGAAGGACATCGATAGTGAGGACGCGGTGACGCCCGACACGCTCTTCGCCATCGGCAGTTGCACCAAAGCGTTCACGACGTTCACGCTGGGAACGCTCGTCGATGAGGGGAAAGTGTCGTGGGACAAGCCCGTCCGGGAATACATGCCCGAGTTCAAACTGCGGGATGCCTTCGCGTCGGAGCACCTGACGCTCCGCGACATGGTGACGCACCGCAGCGGCCTGCCGCGCCACGATCTTTCGTGGTACAACTCGCCGCTTTCGCGCAAGGACCTGGTGGCGAGGGTTGCGTATCTGGAGCCGAACAAGGAACTGCGCGAGGCATGGCAGTACAACAACTTCATGTTCCTCACCGCTGGGTATCTGGTCGAGCGCGTGACAGGCGGAACGTGGGAGGAAGCGGTCAAGGCGAGGGTGTTCGAGCCTTTGAGCATGGGCAACAGCAACTTCTCGGTTGTGGAATCGCAAAAGAGCGCAGACTTCGCGCACCCGTGCGAGTGGCGCGATGAAAAGATGCGCCGCGTGCCGTTCCGCGACATTTCCCAGATCGGCCCGGCGGGGTCGATCAACTCCTCGATCAGAGACATGGCCAGGTGGGCGATGGTGCATCTTTCCAAGGGTGAGGTCGGGGGCGTGCGGGTCATTTCCGAAAACACCATCGCCGATCTTCATCAGCCGCAAATGCTGATGCCCGGAACGAGCGAAGACCCGGAAATCATCAACATTGGCTACGCGATGGGCTGGATGGTTTCGGCGTATCGCGGGCACGTGATGGTCGAGCACGGCGGAAACACCGATGGATTCACCGCGCTCGTCACGTTGCTGCCCAAGGATAATATCGCCGTCGTCGCGCTCACCAACATGAGCGGCTCGGCCCTGCCGACGCTGGCGACGTATCATGCGCTCGACCGGCTGCTGGGCGGTGAGAAGAAAGAGTGGAGTGCGATTGCCCTGCGGAAATACAGGGTCGCCGAAAAGATGGGCAAGGAAGGGAAGGCCGCGAAGGGCAGCGTCCGCAAGCAAGGCACCGCGCCGTCGCACTCGCTCGCGGAATACGCGGGCGATTACGAGAATCCGGGCTACGGAATCGCCGCGGTCAAACTCGATGGAGCGAAACTCGAATTGTCCTACAACAACATCAGCGCCCCGATGGAGCACTGGCACTACGACACCTTCGCGTGCGGCAAGAATGAGGCCGACCCCGCGCTCGAGGACGTGCGGATTCTCTTTCGCACAAGCCTCGCCGGCGACATCGACGGCTTCGAGGTGGCGCTGGACCCGACGGTGAAGCCGATTGTCTTCCAGAAGAAAGCAAGCTCTCGGATGAGCGACGTGGCCTATCTGGCGAAGTTTGTTGGCGCCTATGAGCTTGGCCCGCAGGTGGTCAGCGTTTCGCTTCGGGGCGCGGTGCTGGTGGCGACGGTGCCCGGCCAGCCGCCGTATGACCTGCTGCCCGTCAAGGATGACACCTTCTCGCTCAAGGGGCTTACGGGATTTTCGCTTCGGTTCACGACCGACGAGGGCAAGGTGGTCGACGCGAAGTTCATTCAACCCGATGGGGTGTACACCGCGAAGCGCAAGTGAGCAGCGCCGCCCACATCAGCACGCGCCCGCGCTCCACGCCGCGAAAAAGACCGCGACATCCGCGCCGTCTACCCCGCCGTCGTCATTGACATCGGAGGCAAGGCTGCCGCCGTCCCACGCCGCGAAGAAGGCGGCGACATCCGCGCCGTCGGCCCCGCCATCGGCGTTGAAGTCCGCGGGGCAGTCGTCGGCGAGGGTAAGCAAGAGCGGGTCGTAGCCATCGGAGACGAGGATCTGGCCCGCGTCGTTGATGGCGTAAGCGGCGGCAACCTGGATCCCGCGGCCGCGGGCGTCGCGATTGAGCATCGCGTTGATATCGGTGAGAACGCCCGCCTCATAGATAAAACCGACGGCGGCGCCCGAGTCGGTCTGACCGAAGCCGACCACAGCCCCGAAGTTGTTGATGCCCGTGGCGGCGATGTCACGTCCGCCGAGCGTGGGAAGATCGAAAACGGTTCCATCGGGGTAGCGGATAAAGGCGCGGGTCGCGTTTCCCACCGCGCGGGTGCCGCAGATGATGCCCGCATTGTTGATGGCGATCGGGGTCAGCGCACCCAGGTTGACCATCGCGCCGTTCCAGAGAAACCCCGATCGCCCCCCCAATGCGTTGTCGCCCGTGCCGATGACTACGTCGGCATCGTTCAGGCCCGACGCCGCGAAGTTCACGCCGTGTGGAGGCTCGATCTGTCCGAGGTCGATCGTAGCGCCCGATGCGAAGAGGTACGCGTGAATCATCGAAGGCCCGACCTCGGTGCGACCCGCGGCGTGGTTGGAGTTGTTCATCGCGGCGGCGTCGGAATACATTCCCGCGATCGGGGCCACCTCGGTGAACAGGCCGTGATTGTCGATCACAGCGCGAGCCAGAAGTTCGCCCGACGCTTCGGTGCGAAAGCCGGTGAAACAGAGCACGCCCGCGTCGTTGATCGACACGGAACGCTGAATGGTGTAGGGGCCGGTCAGAATTTCAGGGGGCACCGAGGGAGCCTGGTTCCGGCTGCTCCAAACATACGCGCGGGTAATCGCAAATGAAACGGTGTACGTTCCCGCGACATCGCCCGCGTTGTTCAGGCTCCGCGCGAACGAATAAGCGCCGGGATACGCAACGTTCGCAGCGCGGTAGCGGGACGCGGATGCTTGAGCGTGGGCGGTGTCATGCCCGAAACTTGCAAAAATGACCATAATCAAGCCGACACGTGCGCTGTACCTTTGCATGGCAGTTCTCCTCGCGGCGGATGCTTGCTTCGTTTCTCTCCGCACGCCCTATAAGCATTGCGGGGAGGGGGAGCTAAGTCAAGAGCGCGAGAGGTCAGGTAGCGGAGTATTAACGCCGCGGAAGGGGCACGGCGGGCGCGGACTTTTGCTTCAGCAGGTCAGAGGCGCCGACCTTGGCGTATGTCGGCGCGGGTTGGGCGAGGCGTTCGCGCTGAAGCGCGGCGGCTTTGATGAGCGTGGCATCAGCGCCCGAATCGACCGCGGCCAGCAGCGGGTCTTCCGGCGAGGCAACCCGCGTGAGCACCGCGATGAGGCGAATGGCGGGATCGGAATCGGCCTTGATGACGTCATCGAGAGGCTTCAGGTCGGCGAGCTGACTTTGCGGGGGCATCATGGCGGCGCACAGGGTGCGGGCGGGGACGCTCCAGGTGGGATATTGGGCGACGAGCGCCTGAATAAGCGAGCCTTTGCCGGAGTCGGCGAAACTCTCCGAGTCGGCGTTTTGAAGCGAGGCGCGGGCGCCCACGAGCAGCGCGGCGATGGTGGCGTCGCTGGCGGCGTTGAGACGCTCGACGAGTTGGTCCATCGGAATCTGGGACTCGAGCAATGCCTCGCGGGCCGTGGTGGGCGTCGTGTACTCAAGGCAACCGGGTCCGCGATCCTTGGCGCTGGCCGTGGCCTCAAATCCCTGGAGAACTCGCCAGCGGAGGCGTGTTGGACCTCGCGAACCATTCTGGGTAAGATAGCCGGTGATGCCCGCCTCGGGCCACACAGTGACAGACATCTCTTCGTTGGGCATCAGGCGGAAGCGGCGGTCAAACTCGTATACCTCGGGCTCGCCGACGGCGTCGCGTTCGGAGGACCCAAGCTCGATCATTGGGTTAAACAGAAAGCGGGTATTGATGGGCTTGTCCGAGCCCAGCGCGAGCGGAATCGGCGAGATGTTGCGGAGGGTGACGGTGAGGGTTGTTCGATCGAGCGGGCCGACGCGCTGGGGAGGGGTCACGACGGTCATGGTCTGAATGAACTTGGGCTGGCTGATGATCGTGTCGATCCAGCTTGGAATCTGGGCGGCGTATTCGCCTGTGCTACGAGCCAAGGGGGTATCGGCGTCGCCGATCCGCGGGGATTGGCCCAACACCTTGGCGGAAAGGTCGTAGGCGTACGTGCCGATGATCGAAGTTGGCGATTCCGCCGAGATTTCCAGCAGCGCCGCCGCGGCTTCGGTCTTCTTGCCGGCGGCTTCGAGCGCGGCGGCGCGGGCGAGCGCGGCGTGAAGATCAGCGTCGCCGGGGCGATCGGCGATTTCGAGCGCCTTGGCCACATCGCCGGCTCTCACGGCGACCCAGGTTTCGATCGCGCGCTTGCGCGCGTTGGTGTCGGGCACGTCGGCGATGGTCAGGTCGAGGGTCGAGATCGCCTTATCGACATCCCTATTGATAATCAGCCTCCAGAGATTGAGTTCCTGACGCGCAAACCGAGTCTCTTCCGCAGCGGATTCATCGGTCCAACCGGGGCCGCGTGCCTTTGGGGCGGCGAGAACTTCAGCGCGGCCCTCGACGGTGGCCGCGAAATCCTTAATCGATTCGGCCAGGGACGTCTGATCGTCGAGGGTCGCGCTGGTGGCCAGGCGGACCTGCTCGAAAAAGAAATCCAGGCGCACTTCTTCAGGCTTGAGGTTCTGGGCCAGTTCCCCCTGATCGGCTTTGCGCTCGCGGGCGTCGCGGGCCGCGATATTGCGCTGGGCGCTCAGTTGCTTCTTGATGTACTCGAAGGGGTTCCTCACGCCTTCGCAGTGCCAATCGAGCATGATTGAGCCGATGGTGTTGCGGGGAGAAAAATCGGCCCCGGCCAGACGACGGATTTCCAGGCCGACCTTGTGAAAGCGCCGGGCCTGGTTGAATGCGCCCGCCGAGGCCAGTTCGTTGGAGAGCATCATCAGCACATTGGGGTCGATCGGGTCGGCATAGAGCAGATTGGCCATCAGCTCGAGTTTGCCCATCACGTCGGAGACGCGGGAGTTATAGAAGTTGAACGCGAGCAACGCGGCGTCTTTGTTGGTCGAATCGAGCTGCGTCGATTGCTTGAGTTTGGCGATGAAGTTTGCCTCATCGCCCTTTTCGCGATAGAGCAACGCGGCATCGAGCGCTAGGCGGCTGCGGATCGACGCGTCCAGTGACTGGCCCTTGACGCCCAGAAGTTGCTCCATGCGGGTGAGGCGCTCATCCGTTGTCTGGAACGCCGCGAGCCGTTTTGAAATCAGACGCAACTGGGCGACGGTGTACTGTGGATCGAGTTGGACCATGCGCTGGGTGATTTCCATCAACAGGTCGGAATCGCCCGCACCCCACGCGGCGTCGGCGCGGCGACGCAGAAGTTCTTCATCGGTGGGTGCATACGCCTGAGCAATTCCCAGCAGCGCGGCCGCCGCGGCGTAGTCGGTGGATGTGGGAGCGGGAACGACACGAAGATCGAAAAGCGCCAACCGGATGACCGCATCGGCGGTGAGGCGGCGAAGGAACTCGGGAGTCGCCTCGGGAGTTTTGGCAACCGTAATCACGGGCTTGGTCGGCAGGGTTGATGGCGCGGGGGGCGGAACGAGCTGGACCGCGGACCCTGTTGAGGGGATGACTGCTGGAGGGGGGGTGGCCCCAGCGGGATCGGAAGGACGGTCGGTAGGCTTAGGATCGGTGGATTTGGATGGGGTTGGGGTCGGCTGAGTCTGCGCGTGCGCGGCGGGGCGCGCTAAACCACCTAATGCGCAGAAAAGAAGCCCTGCTGCCGTGGCACGGGAGAAGGACGAGGGAGATAGGGGAGTTGATGCGGTTTTAGTTTTATGGTTCATGCGGCTGGTCCCGCTGTGTGTTTCGGTTGCGGGAGGGATAGGACAATAGACCTACGGGGCCGGGGTGGAAAGAGTTTTCGGATTGGGAAGAATTCGGGTATCCTGTACGCGCACACTTATCGGCAGATCTTCCATTCCTAACCTCGTGTCGGCGATAGGGCCGTTTTCGTCCTTCAGCGTCGCGTCTTTCTCTGCTCTACCTTACGTGAGCGACTTGATCCAAGACACCGGGTGGAAGCCCGGTGCCACTGCCATGCAAAATGATCTTCCCACTTCCCCCCCGCCCGCCCGCCTGCTTTCCCTCGATGCCCTTCGAGGCTTCGATATGTTCTGGATCATCGGCGGGGCGAAACTCTTCGCCGCGGCGGAGGCCAGGATCGACTCGCCCGCGTTCACCGCGATCACGAACAACCTCGCCGAACACGTCGAATGGGAAGGTTTCCACTTCCACGACATGATCTTTCCGCTGTTTTTGTTCATCATCGGCGTGGCGATTCCGTTCGCGTTGGGCCGCCGGGTTGAAGCAGGCGCGATGGGCGCGCGGGCTGGCAAATGGAAACTCACGATCAAAATAGTGCGGCGAACGGCGCTGATGTTCCTGCTTGGCCTTATCTACTCGGGGTTGTTGCAGTTTAAGGGTCTGGATCACCTGCGCATCATGGGCGTGCTTCAGCGGCTCGCGCTTGGGTATGGTATCGCGGCGATGATCGTGCTCTACACGGGGATTCGTACGCAAGCGATCGCGGCGGCGGTGTGCCTTGTGGGGTATTGGGCCGCGATGCGATTCATTCCCGTGCCGGGCTTTGGCCCCGGTGACTTTTCCCCCCAAGGCAACCTTGCCAACTACATCGACCGTGTGCTTTTCCTTCCCGGCCAACTTTACGAAATACACGGCGATCCCGAAGGCCTGTTCTCGACGATCCCCGCGGTAGCAACCGCGATTCTGGGCGCCCTGACCGGGCACTGGCTGCGTTCGACCCGACCGCCGATGCGCAAGGCCGTGGGCATGGCCGCCGCGGGTGTGGTCTTGATCGGCGCGGGCTACCTTTGGAGCCTTGACTTCCCGATTATCAAGAAAATCTGGACCAGTTCGTACTCCCTGGTGGCGGCAGGGTGGAGCCTTTTGCTTCTCTCGCTCTTTTATTACCTGATCGATGTTCGAGGGTGCAATCGCTGGTGTTTCTTCTTCGTTGTGATCGGAATGAATGCCATCACGATCTACGTCGGACAGAAAATCCTCAACTTCGATTCGGCCGCGGGCTTTTTCGTCGCCGGCGTGGCCGGACATTTTCCCGCCGCCGCGGCGATCATTCTGGCGGCGAGCGCCCTGTCGCTCAAGTGGCTGGCGCTGTGGTTTTTGTACCGGCGGCGTGTTTTTCTGCGGTTGTGATCGCGGCTGGGTTCCCATGAGCGGGCATGGCAACGGAACCTCATGGCGGTGCACATCTCAATGAACGGGGAAACGAATGCAGCATCAGACGCAAAAGGGCGTTTATTAGTCCTATAACATATTAGCCTGGCAATTGAAGGACGAAGGGAGTAATGGGAAAATGAGATCATGGGGTAAAAGTGCCGGGGGATTTGATGGCGCTCGTAGTGGGCACCCTTAGCGCAGTATTAATGCTCTTTGGGGTCATCGCCGCCGCGTTTGCGTGGTTGGGTTGCGAACGATTCCGAGTAGGAAATAAATTGGATGGATCATGTAAAACGCAGGCAAATGGAGTCAGGCATGAAGCAAACCGTAAACCGCCTTTTTGCAGCCGTGTTGATGTCGCTCACCATTATCGGGGCGGTGAGTACAAGCCGCGCAGAGGCCGGCGATGTTCGCCTGCAGGGCGCGGGGGCGACGTTTCCCAACCCGCTGTATCAGTTGTGGGTGAGCGAGTATCAGAAGGCGCATCCGAACATCAAGATCGACTACCAGTCGATTGGCTCGGGCGGCGGGATCAAGGGGATCACCGAGAAGACGATTCACTTCGCGGGATCGGATGCTCCGCTGAACAAGAAGGAAATCGAGGCGATGGGTGCCGACAACGTGGTCCAGGTTCCATCGTGCGCCGGGGCGGTCGTACCGGCGTACAACATCGCGGGCGTGACCGTGCCCATCAAGTTTACCGGCGAAGTGCTCGCGGACATCTACGCGGGGAAGATTTCCAAGTGGAACGACGCCAAAATCGCCGAACTCAATACCGGGGTTCAGCTTCCCGACGCGGGCATCACGCCGGTGTGGCGATCCGATGGCAGCGGCACGACATATGTCTTCACAAACTACCTGGCGTCTCAGAGCGAGACTTTTAAGGGCAAGATCGGCGCGGGAAAGCAGGTTCAATGGCCGGTGGGGCAAGGCGGGAAGGGCAATGAGGGGGTCGCCGCGGCGGTGCAGCAGACCACCGGGGCCATCGGCTACATCGAGTTGAACTACGCCCTCGCAAACAAGATTCCGTTCGGTGAAGTGCGGAACAAGCATGGGAAGTTTGTGAAGGCCAGCCCGGAGACAGTGTCCGCGGCGGGCGAAGGGGTGGCGGGGGAGTTGAAAGGCTCGATTCTGGCGGGAAACATCTGGAACCAGCCGGGCGAGAAGTCGTACCCGATTTCATCGTTTACGTACCTGATTTTTTACAAGGATCTTGCCACCGCGAAGAACGACGAAGAGGCGCGGGCGCTGGTGGGATTCGTCAACTGGTGCATGAGCGATGGGCAGAAACTTGCGAAGGACCGAGACTACGCGCCGCTCTCCGAGGCCGTCAAGGGCAAGGTTGCCGATGCGCTCAAAGGGCTTACGTATGAGGGAAAGCCGATCGGGCCTAAGTAGGGCGGTTGCTTTCCGCTTGCTTTGATGCACCCGACGAGGAACCCCAACGGATAAAACGCGCAACGCCGGTCTTCATACGCGGCAGACTCGGAGTGAAGACTGCGGTCGTACCCTGAACTTCCTATTGCTATGACTACTTCAGGCTCCGGCAACTTCTCCGCGGTTGAACAACGAGTGGCCTCTCGCTCGCGGCGGCTGCGAATGGCGGATCAGTTGATGCTGTGGAGTGCGCGCTCGAGCGGTGTGGTGATCCTGCTGATGCTCGCATCGTTGATTACGGTGCTTGCGATTGCTTCGGCTCCGAGTCTCAAGGCGTTTGGGCCGGGGTTTATCTTCAGCACTGATTGGCGGCCGAATGAACTTGAAAGCCCGAAGCGCGACGCCGCGGGGAGCGTTGTGATGGAGGATGGCGAGGTGGTCATGCAGACCATCGCGCCCGAGTTCGGCGCCCTGCCCGTGATCTACGGGACCGCGGTGAGTTCGGTGCTCGCGTTGGTCTTTGCGGTGCCCCTGAGCCTGGGGGCGGCGCTCTTTCTGGTGCGGGTTGCGCCCAAACTGCGGGCCGTTGGGCCGCTCTCGTTTCTGATCGAGTTTCTCGCGGCGATCCCGAGCCTGGCGTATGGCATCTGGGGGCTGTTTGTGCTGGCGCCGATCCTGCAAAACCATGTGGAGCCTGCGCTGGCAAGGATGCTGGGCGACATTCCCGGCCTTTCATGGATGTTCCATGAACTCATTGGCGATGGCCCGGACGCCATCAATCGGGAGTTGCCCTTGACGGGGCGCGATATGCTCGCGGGGAGCCTGATTCTCGCTATCATGATCGTGCCCATTATCACGGCGGTGGCGCGGGATGTGTTGCGGGCCGTGCCGCGGGTGCAGATTGAAGGCACGATTGCGATGGGGGCGACCTGGTGGCAGAGTTCGTGGTCGATGCTTCGGTATAGCCGAAGTGGGCTGTTCGGGGCGGTGATGCTGGGGCTGGCGCGGGCAGCGGGCGAGACGATGGCCGTAACAATGGTCATCGGGAACAACAACCGGATTTCACCATCCCCGTTCGCTCCCGCGCAGACGATGGCGAGCCTGCTTGCCAACGAGTTCGCCGAGGCGAGCGGAGCGCTGCACCGTTCCGCACTGCTTGAAGTGGCGATGATTCTGCTGGTAATGTCCTTGGCGATCAATATCGTGGCCCGGTACCTTGTTGTTGGAAAGGCTTCGCGGACGGCGGCCGCGCACTGAGTTTTCCATGCTTTCACGTCACGACACATTCCGCCGGTCCCTCAGCGTGACAATGCTCGCGGGGTGTATCGCGTGCGCGGTGCTGATCGTCGCCATGCTGCTGTGGGTCCTAGGGTACCTCGTTTCAATCGGGGCCGGTTCGATCAGCCTTGCTTTCTTCACGCAACTGCCGACGGGGGATGTGGTCAACCCGGGCGGCATGAAGCACGCCATCATCGGGACGCTGGTGCTGGTCGGTTTGGCAAGCTGCATCGGCGTTCCGCTGGGCGTCGCGGCGGGGGTGTACCTTTCCGAGTATACCCAGGACCGCTGGCTGCTGGGACCGGTGCGATTTACGGCGGACGTCCTCACCGGCGTTCCAAGCATCGTGGTCGGGATTCTCGGTTATGAACTTCTGGTAGTCCCCATGGGGGGCTACAACGGCTGGGCCGGCGCGTTTGCGCTTGCGTTCATCATGGTTCCCATCGTGGCGAGGACCACTGAAGAAATGCTCAAACTCATCCCCGACAGCTACCGCGCCGCGTCGCTTGCGCTGGGGGCGACCAAGGCGCAAACGGTGCTCAAAGTCGTGCTTCCCGCGGCGACCGGCAGCCTTATCACGGGCGTCATGCTCGCCTTGGCCCGCATCGCGGGTGAGACCGCGCCGCTGCTCTTCACCGCGCTGGGTAGCCGTTTGCTCTCGCTTGACCCCAGCAAGCCGTTTCCTTCGCTGACGGTGCAAATCTATACATATGCTACGGGGCCGTACCCCGAGCAAAAGCGTCTCGCCTGGGCGGGAATTCTGGTGCTTGTGGCGTTGCTTTTTGTGCTCAACGTGCTGATCCGATACGTGGCGAGCCGGTCTGTGACGCGGGGGATTGCATGACGACTCCGGGTTCTTCGATGAAGGCGACGGGCGCTGCTGGCGGTAATGGCGGGGGCGATGGGAGAAGTGGCGGCAACGGGGGCAGCCGGGGAGCAGGCGAGCGCGTCCAAGTCATTCGCCCCATGCCGCTTCCCGAAGACCCGCTTCTCGATGACAGCGCGCTGCATCATCCGCGGCGGCCGCTCGCCGACGCGAAGTATTCGGCCCTGACCGCGATTCAGAACAATCAGCCGCACGCTCCTTGCATTCATCCGGCGTTGGCCAGCGTCGATCCAATTGTTGAAATCAATGACTTCAGCCTGTTTTACGGCGCCAAGCAGGCGCTGCATTCGGTGTCGCTCGCCGTGGCCAAGGGCAAAGTGACAGCGATGATCGGGCCATCGGGGTGTGGCAAATCGACGCTGCTGCGATCGGTGAACCGGCTGAATGACCTGGTGGAAGGCGTCAAAACCACCGGCGATATTGTGGTGAGCGGCGCGAGCATTTACAGTTCCAAGACCGATGTGATCGATCTTCGCCGGCGCGTGGGCATGGTGTTTCAGAAGTCAAACCCGTTCCCGATGTCGATCTTCGAGAATGTGGTCTATGGGCTGCGCATTCACGGCGAACGCAAGCGCAGCGTGCTGGAGGCCGCGTGCGAAAGCAGCCTTCGGGCCGCGGCGCTCTGGGATGAGGTGAAGGACCGTCTGGGCCAGTCGGCGATGGGGCTCTCGGGCGGCCAGCAGCAGCGCCTGTGCATCGCCCGCGCGATCGCCATCGAGCCGCAGGTGTTGCTGATGGATGAGCCTTGCTCAGCGCTCGATCCGATCGCGACGCTCCGCATCGAGGAACTGATTCAGGAAATCGCCCGGCGGTACACGGTGCTGATCGTGACGCACAACATGGGGCAGGCCTCGCGCGTGAGCGACTACACGGCGTTCATGTATCTGGGGCGGCTGGTTGAGTACGCGCCCACGTCGCATATGTTCCAGACGCCGACGCTGATCGAAACCGAGCAGTATATTACGGGGCGGTTTGGGTGATGCCCGATGCGTGAACGCGAAGGCCGCGGAGCGAACGGAAAAGCCCCGCGCCGCTCTCGCGCGACACCACATACACGTATTCCTTGTTCGTCAAATGGCTGATCTTCCCGACCTTCTTTCCCTTCAGGTTGTAAATCCCGATCTGCGCGCCGACGTATCGCTTAAAGTCGTTCTCGATCGTCGTGACTTTCCCCGTGCCGCCCCACAGTTCCCCGAGCATGGCT
>Ga0163144_10021220_pt1 | contig 12920 bp, 10 predicted proteins | sample OliLak19BULKMAT1_FD_123175 | JGI IMG/M metagenome (GOLD analysis project Ga0163144, IMG submission 123175) | Freshwater microbial mat bacterial communities from Lake Vanda, McMurdo Dry Valleys, Antarctica - Oligotrophic Lake LV.19.BULKMAT1 | ecosystem: Environmental > Aquatic > Freshwater >...
AAAATAAACGGAAACGTATCTGAACTTTGGACAGTTAAAAACGAAAAATTACAATCTTTGAGAATATATTTTGACACTTTGACTTTTGCAAACAACACAAAGTAATTTTCAAAAATGGGTTACGACACTAAACTTGCTGACAGAATTAGAGAATATCTTGCCGAAATTCCAAATTTGAAAATTGAAGAAAAGAAAATGTTCGTGGCTTGACTTTTATGGTAAACGGAAAAATGTGTATAAACGTAAGTGGCGAAAACTTAATGTGTCGCTTTGACCCAAAATTACAAGACGAAATTGCGAAAAAAAACGGTTACGAAACAATGTTGATGAAAGGCAAAGAATATAAAGGATATTGTTACATAAATCCAGACGGATTTAGAGACAAAAAGGACTTTGAATATTTTATAAATTTATGCCTTGACTATAACATAATTGCAAAAGCGTCAAATAAGCCGAAGAAGAAAACAACGAACCGCTAATTTCCGCGCTGGTTTCTTCCTGTATAGGACTTGCACCTTCAAGAGTTCTTTGTACTTTCGTACCTTTGTTCATACTGGGCACACACAGCACCTGCAAGAAATTGGCGGTTCATAAAGCCATCTAAAAAGCGTCGGAAAACCAAGCCGTTAAATGACCACAACCACTACTTTTTCAGCACCATTATCCGCTCCAACCGATCTTCCCCATCCCCTTGTATCACCAAATAATAAACACCATCTGCCAAATCCCCCAAACTAAACCGCCACTGCGTCTCCCCAGAAGCCACCTCACGCGGACTGAGCAGCATAATTTTCTGCCCCCATTGGTTTATGATTGACATATCGAGCACCGCTGCTTTTTCTTGAAAAATTTGGACTTCCAGTTCATTTTGGAAAGGATTCGGACGTGTTTTTGCTAGGAAAACTGGCCGCACTTCAAGGCTACTTACGGGAGAAAATGTTTCTTTTCCATCAAAGTCCATTTGTTTCAGGCGGAAATAATGCGTTCCCGGCGCCAGGTCTCTTACTTCGAAGGCATAGTCGTTTTGCTGGGAGGAAGTACCCTGTCCGGCCACAAAACCGATGGGCTTATATTCAAAATGACCCGAGCTGTTGGTGCGGGCTTGTTCTATTTCAAATCCCTTGTTATCCTTTTCTGTGGCTGTTGACCAGGTCAAGGCAGCGGTAGTTTTGTCTTTCAGACCTGCATTGAATGCCATCAACTCCACAGGCAGCGAAAAGGTGATGGTGAAGTTTACATTTGAAATATCGTAGAAAACATTGCCAACGCCGGCTATTTTGATGCGGCAAGTGGTGGAAGGTATGTTTGGCACCGTAATACTTTGGGTGCCATCGTTGGGGGTACTGGCCAGGATAATGGTTGGATAGCTGTAGCCCCCATCGGTAGACAGTGAGATTTCTACATTGGCACAACTTACCGGAGATCCGGTGGTGCCGTTCACGTTCCAGGTGACGGTTTGGGTGGAGTTTCCGGCCCAGGTGAGGCCAGTATTGGGTGCCGTGACTTGAAATGGGCCGGAAGCGGCAACAGTAAGCAACATGTTATCCTCATGGGTACAGCCCGCCCCGCCGTAGTTGTCTCGTACTGAAAGGCGGAAATTCATTGAACGGGCCACGCTCGACAGTACTTCCCAAGTTGGATTGTTGTTGTTAATCACATCCGGCAAGGAAGGAAAATAGCGCTGCGGGTCAGGAGTTGGCGTAATAGAGCGGAAGTTGGGCCCTACGGTACTCGTAGAGACAGGCGGTTGCGTAGAGCTTTGGTTGTCATACTGTTCCCAGCAGAAGGTAATGGGATCGCCGTTCGGATCGGTGCCAACCCCAGTCAGTACAAATGGTGTTGATTTGGGAATGGCATAATCATTTCCGGCATTGGCCACAGGCTTGGAATTTCCCGTGACGATCTCTGTATCGCATGTGTGGCCGCTGCCAGTCACAAATGCACCCGTTTGTTGGAGGGTTCGTGCATGAAAATAAGCATCGCTGTTATTTTGAACATCCTGGCTGCCACAAATGCCCGCATAAGCCATGATGGTGGACCCACTCCCTGGCTCATAAGCAGAGGAGGATGAACCATTCCCGTTACAGGAGCCCGCAGTGCCATTGAAGGTATGGGAACCCGCAAATTGATGACCCATCTCATGTGCTACATAGTCGATGTCGAACGGATCGCCTACGGGCGAAGAACCTCCAGTAACCCCCTTTGCTTTGTTGGTGTTAATGCAAACGCATCCCAAAACGGCGACTCCGCCGCCACCCGTACTGAAAACGTGGCCAATATCATAGTTTGCATTGCCAATAACGGCGTTACAATTCGTTTGATTTTCGTTAAGCATGGCAGAGCCATTGTTGTTGGTGTAAGGGTCGGTAGCACCATTCAGATAAATGAGGTTATCGTTATTGGCCACCAAAATCATCGTTACCGCGAAATCAATTTCGTAAACGCCATTCACCCGGTTCAGGCTGGTATTCATCGCCGCTCCGGCAAGCGCAGTAGTGCCACCGTGAAACCCCGCGTACTCACCCGTACAGGCCAGCGCGAGCGCGTATTGCCGTAATTTACAATCACCTTGAAAATCAGGAGAAGGTTCCTTTTCTTTCGGCACTTGGCTATCATCCTTCACCAGGCAATCCCAGCTTTTATTGGCAGGAAGGAGGTAGTCCCTTTTAAAATAAACCGTGTAATGCTCCCGATCCCCGACGCTGTAAGGATCCATAAACCAGTCACCTTTTTTGCTCCTGAGTACCTGAGCATGGAAGCCGTGCGGTGTGAGGTCGCACTTAAGCACTGCTGTCGGGTCATCTATGCCCGTACCCGTATAGCATCTCGTTTCTGGATGCAGTACCTGTAAATCAGGTGCCATAGTGGGCGATTCCGTGAGTAGGAAGCGGCTCGTGCGGCCATCGGGTGTGGGAAGTTCAATGGTCAAGGTATTGCCAGAGGCCTCCGGGCTGAAACGCAGGGGCGCTGCTGCGAGCAGGGGCTGCAATTTCCCAAGGTCTATCTTAACCGTTCTGTACAGTTCCGGTACAATGCGGCGTTCCCCACTGGCAGGTATGCTGGATTGTGGCACGTCAAGCCATAGACTTTGAGCAAAAAACAAGGAGGGTAAAAGGAGCGCGAGCGGTAGCAAAAACTTTTTCATTAGAAAAATAATAACAGAGAAAGATAAAAAGGGCACATTCTACCCTTAAATGGAAGTGCTAAAGTACTACTTTTCGTATTACCTTTGCCGCCACAACCACCACTTTCAAGATATGTTTCACCTGACTGAAGAGCACCTGGCCGTTCAACAAGCGGCACGAGATTTTGCACAAAACGAACTCAAGCCTGGCGTAATCGAACGCGATTCCAAGGCGATGTACCCGACCGAACAAGTAAAAATGATGGGAGAACTCGGGTTCATGGGCATGATGGTTTCACCTGAATACGGCGGCGGCGGCATGGATGCCATTTCCTACGTCCTGGCCATGGAAGAAATTTCCAAAGTAGACAGCTCCTGTTCCGTTATCATGTCGGTCAATAACTCGCTGGTTTGCTGGGGTATTGAAACTTTTGGTAATGAAGCTCAAAAACGCAAATACCTGCCCAAACTCGCCTCCGGAGAATGGATCGGCTCCTTCTGCCTTTCCGAGCCGGAAGCTGGCAGCGACGCCACCAGCCAACGCACCACCGCCATTGACATGGGCGACCACTACCTGCTCAGCGGCACCAAAAACTGGATCACCAACGGCGCAACGTCCAAATTGCACCTGGTAATGGCCCAAACCGACGTTGACAAAGGCCACCGCGGCATCAATTGCCTGATCGTGGAAGCTGACTCTAAAGGCATCGCCGTTGGCGCCAAAGAAGACAAACTCGGTATCCGCGCTTCCGACACCACATCCATCATGTATTCGGATGTAATCGTGCCCAAAGAAAACCGCATGGGCGAAGATGGTTTCGGCTTCAAATTTGCCATGAAAACCCTCTCCGGCGGCCGCATCGGCATTGCCGCACAAGCATTGGGCATAGCAGCAGGCGCTTATGAACTGTCGGTAGCTTACGCCAAAGAACGCAACGCCTTTGGCAAACCCATCGCCCAGCACCAAGCCATTGCGTTTAAAATTGCAGACATGGCGACCGACATCGAAGCCGCCCGCTTGCTCGTGCACCGCGCTGCCTACCTCAAAGACAAGCACGAAAACTTCGACCAAGCCGCTGCCATGGCCAAACTTTTTGCCTCGGAAACAGCCATGAGACATACCGTGGAAGCCGTTCAGATTCACGGCGGCTACGGATTTGTAAAAGAATATCATGTGGAACGCCTGATGCGCGATGCCAAAATCACACAGATTTATGAAGGCACTTCGGAGATTCAGCGCATGGTGGTGTCGCGGAATGTGTTGAATGGGGAGCTGTACGTACCTATGCTTTAATGGGGGTTTCAGGTTTCAAAGGGTTTCAGGTTTCAGGTTAAGGGTTCTTTTTGCTTAGCCTACCTTAATAACATAGGCCAAGAGGATGAACCCTTAACCTGAAACCTGAAACCCTTTGAAACCTGAAACCTTTGGGAGCTGGAAGCTCCAAACTTTCCCATCTTCAATATCAATTTCCTCTCCCACGAATTGAAACCCCAGCTTTTCGAGCAGGTGGTTGGAGGCGTTTTTTTCGGCGAGGGTGTTGGCCGTGACGCAGTTCACGTCGTCAAATTTGAAAGCAAGGTCTACCAGGGCGCTTGCTGTTTCGGTGGCTAATCCCTGGCCTTGGTAGGCATCCGCTATTTCGTAGCCGATCTCCACTTCACCGTGAAAATCAGGCGAACCTTTGTAGCCGCAGGTGCCGATAAGCCGCACGTCGCGGCGGTGAATGACCAAATAATTCCACCAACCCAGTTCTGCTTCGTTTTCGCGCAAATAATCACGCATCCAGATCATGGCTTCGGGAAAATGAAGCCAATGTTGCGCAATATCCACGCCGCCAAGTAAGGCAGAAAGGGCAGGCCAGTCTGCTGAAACGATGGCCTCCAGTTTGGGCAAATCAGCGGTAACCAAGAATAGTCGTTCAGTTTGTATCATATCGGGACAACTTTCGGGTATTTTTTCGGTTCTGGAAAACAATAGGGTGCAAAAATGTGCAATTGTTCGGAACTTCCCACAAGCTAAAATAGCAACATGTTGACAATGAATGATTTAATAATAAAATCCATCCGAGAATCCATCAGCACCAAACAAGCGATGTTGGACGACGCGGCATTTCAGGCAAAAATAGCAGAAGCTGCTCAAATATTGGTTGAAACGTTTCAAGCTGGTGGAAAAGCACTTTTTTGCGGCAATGGCGGCAGCGCTGCCGACGCGCAACACATCGCGGCGGAGCTTTCAGGGCGCTTCTATACCGATAGACCGCCGCTCTATGCGGAGGCGCTGCATGTCAATTCCTCCTACGTTACGGCTGTGGCCAACGACTATGGCTACGACATGGTTTTTTCCCGCATGGTGCAAGCCGCCGGTCGACCTGGCGATGTTTTGGTGGCCATTAGTACTTCTGGCAACTCCGGCAATATTTTAAAAGCGATTGAAATGGCCAGTTCAAAAGGTATGACTGTGATTGGCTTTACAGGCGAAAATGGTGGCAAAATGAAAGCAAGTTGCGACCTGCTGCTCAATGTGCCGAGCACGGATACACCCCGCATACAGGAGGCGCATATTTTGCTGGGGCATATTATTTGTGAAATTGTGGAATTTACCTTGTTTGCTTAACGCCGCGAACTATCCAGCGTCACCGCCCCCATCAATCGATCATACCGGGCCGCAAAAGGCCGGAAATACATCAGTATCGTGTATTGATTCCCCGTTTCATACCAGTTGCCTTCAAAGCCATCCACATCGGGCTTCCCTGTCTTGGTATCCACCACCATGTATTGATAATTGTAATAGCCCTGTTTCAAAAAAGCATCGAGATAGTACATGTGTGCTTCCTCGCTGTAACTCATTTTGAATTCCGGCTTTAGCTGCCAATCGCTCAACTCCCCAAACACATACACATCGGCATCATCCAGTGGCAAATTTTGGCTGATCGAAAATAACACGTTGGCATAATCGCATTGCAGCAGTGTCTGGTTAAAATTCTGGTTATCAATGACAAACCGCCCGTTTGCATCCGGCAAAAAAGTAACCGGACGACCGTTGCGTGATTCGTCGGTAAGCAGCGTGACTTCGAAATAATCTTGGTTTTCTGTGATAATTTTTACCCTATCACCCCGGAAATCAAAGGTGCGGATATCAAAAAAACGGAACTCCTTACCGGCCGGAAAGGTCACTACATCCTGATAATCGTAGGAGAGCGATCCACTGCGTTCGATGAAGGGCTTTAAGGGGCCAATGGCATTATCCCAACGACCGTTTTGAAGAATAAAGGCTTTCACATCATTCTGGACATTGTTAATGCGCGCGCCTTTCGGATCAACCGAAAAATCAATCTCATGCCAGGTATCGAGCTTGTCTACTTTTACCGTGCGCACAAATTCCGCCGCGATGCGCCATTGCGGCTCCACGACCATAAAACGCCGGGTAATCACCACCCGATCATTGTCGTCTTCATCAAATACTTTTAGGATATAATTGCCGGAAATCATCCAGCGCATGTTTCGATTGGGTAGCCCTACCATATAGTGCGTATACGGCATGAGGGTATTGAAGGAAATATTTATGTTCGTTATTCGGTCGTTTGTAAATCCGTCAATGTATTCGTTATCATCAAGTTGGGAGGGCTTCCAGTCGCTGTTGCAATGCACGATGGTGTAGGAGTAATCCCGCAGCTCATCGCCGAGGTGGTCGAATTGTAGCACCAAAATTCCGCTGCCCGATTGAAGGTTGACGATCGGAAGTGATAACTGGGAACTGGCCAAATTAAGTTGGACCGTTATGATATTTTCGTCAAGGACCTGGTTGTCGATTTGAGCAAATAGTGCGCTGGAGGAGCATAAAAATGAAGCCATTACGGCGCTTTGGATTATGGTAAATTTCTTTTTCAAATGCATAAAGTTCGAGTTAGAAGGCAAAAACATGCGTCATCACGAATTATTAAGAACTCCCAATTTAATTCTATTCGAGCGCTACACCTTCCAGGTTTTAAAAACCTGGAAGGTCTTCGCCAAGAAAGTCGAAATAAAGTTTGGCTTGTGTAGGTTTCTCGCCTGGGGCTCGAAATGACTAGTCTTGGAGATAAAATAAGGTATGACCAAAGTTGCACTTCGCCCAAGGTTTTGTTCGGATCGATGGCGCGTTCAATTGTTGGCCAGCAGAATGGCGATAAAAGTAGGTGAAAAGTTGCTTGAATTTAACGCCATTGGTATTGAAATGACCGAATGGTTGTGAATGTTGTCCAGTTTTCCCTCCTTTGCACTTGTTTTGCAAAATGTTCGGTGATCAATTTCAATTAACAATGATAAAAAGAATGCTTCCCCTCCTCACAACACTGCTGCTGACCCTGCAAATCGGTCTGGCACAATCATTTATTAAATCCGTTTCTTCCCCAAATGCTCATATCCAAGCAACCCTGATGTTCTCCAATCAGGGCGAAATCGGCTACAATGTCCGCTATCAAGGAAAAGAAATTGTGGGAGATTACGGCACCATAGCCGATATAAAGAAAGGTTCCAACGAACGGTACCGCGGCAACATGCCCGACGAAACACCCCGGACATTAAAAATCAAGCTGGCGGCAGGAGGCGGCACAGCTATATCAATCAAATAAGGGGTTTCAGGGTTTCAAGGTTTCAGGGTTTCAGGGTTTACACGATGGGTTCGTGTACTTGAAAAACAATTTCAAAATTACCAACCAATCGTGTAAACCCTGAAACCATGAAACCCTGAAACCATGAAACCATGAAACTTTACTAAGTATGAAGTATATTCTATTTTTTCCACTTTTTTTTCTGTCTTGCACCCTTTTCGGGCAGGATACCCTGGTGCTGCGCGATCTTTCTTTTTGGAAAACAAGCGAGGCCAAAAACTGGCAGATCGTCGCGGATGTAGCCGCCGATCTTGACAAAGACGATGCCATGAAATCCAGCCCAGGGACTGGGGTTCTGGCCAATTTGCCCGATGCGAAAAACCGCAGCAACCTGCTTTCGCAGTCCGAATACGGTGATGTGGAGGTTTCCTTCGACTTTATGATGGCCAAACATTCCAATTCTGGCTTCTACTTGCAAGGGCGTTACGAAGTGCAATTGCTCGACAGTTGGGGGCATCAACACCCCACGTTTGGCGATTGCGGCGGCATTTATGCCCGGCGACGCTGGAACCCGAACGAGCAGCTCTTCGATGGACATGCGCCGCGCCTCAACGCCTGCCTGGCCCCTGGCCTTTGGCAGCACCTGGAAATCAGTTTTCAAGCGCCGCGCTTCGATGCTGCTGGTAAAAAAACCGCCAATGCCCGCTTGCTGAAAGTCGTGTTGAACGGTGCCCTAATCCATGAAAATCTTGAATTGACCGGTCCAACGGGCGGCCCTGTTTCCGAACAAGAAGCTGCCAAAGGTCCTTTTATGATTCAGGGCGACCACGGTCCTGTTGCCTTTCGAAATTTCAACATTGTGGACAAAAGCGGCGAAAAGGTTACTGCCGGAAAATTCAGCTACAAGGTGATTTATGGTGATTTCAGGTATCCAAATGATTATGCCGGCAAGAAAATTGACAAGGCAGGCACGACGGATCAATTGACCTGGGAAGTGGTTGGCAAAGACAATGGCTATGCTGCGATGTTCAACGGCAACATCAATTGCCCTAAAGCAGGAAAGTATCACATTACCTTGCAAGCAGCCGGAAAATCCATCCTTAGTGTTGACGGAAAAGAACTGCTTGCCGATCAATGGACCTACGCCTCCAACCAACGCCATGCCAATATTGGGCTTACAGCTGGCGCGCACAGCATCGAAATTGTCACCTATAAAATGGACGGCTGGATGCCCCCTTTCCTGGGCTTGTGGGTGGTCGCGCCCGGCGCCAGTGCCGCTGCATTGCACAGCATGGGCTCTGCCCTGGCCCTGGAAGCGTCCGACCCCATTGGCCTGGATGCCGCCAGCCCAAAAGTTTTCCGATCTTTTATGGACATCACCTTACCCAACAGCCAGCGGGGTGACAATGACTTTCTGAATTTCAATACCCAAAACCGCAAGCGGGTAGTACACGCAGTTCAGGTAGGCCATCCAAGCAACCTGCAGTATACTTACGACCTCGACAATGGTGCCATCGCGCAAATTTGGAAAGGCGGCTTTTTGAACACTGCCCCCATGTGGGACAATCGCGGCGACGGTTCTTCGCAGCCAATTGGGGCGATACTGGTATTGGATGATATTCAAACGGTAGTTTCCAAAGCCCAACTTTTTGATCTTAAAACCTCAGAAAACGATCCCGTTCCAGGGTTCAAGCCCCAGGGATATGACCTGGATGAGCATGGGTATCCTACTTTTCGCTACAGCATTGATGGCACCGAAGTGGAAGACCAAATCCGGGTGTCGGAAGGCAAATCATTAAACCGGATCATGACTTTCAAGAACGCTGGGAAAACGGAGCAAGTCGTTCGCTTGGCAGTCGGAAAAAAAATTGAAAAGGTTGATGACAACCTGTGGGTGGTGGACGACAAGCGGTATTTTGTTCAGGTGACCAAGGGGGCTAAGGGGGGCGTTGAATCGTCAGGGGGAGTTTCGGTACTGTATTTGGCGGTGAAGGAGAAGGTGGAATGGACGGTTATGTGGTGAGCCCCCATATCTTAACACAGCAACGGTGGCGGGAGCTTTTTTGAGCCATTTCGACAGCTGTTTTTGATTGACGATTGGCAAGTACATGATTGACGATTGTTGAAGTGTCCATCCCGTTTGGTCTTTGAGAACAAATAAGGCGAAGCCCTTTACACTTTTGTCGGTTTTAGTTTAAGCCACAGGTGCTTTAGAGCAGTGCCAACTTCAACAATCGGCAATCATGTACTTGCCAATCGTCCATAAATAACTATCGAAAGGCTCCAAACCCGCCAAAGCCAAGGCAATACCAGAACAGGATAGTTGCCATACAACAACCTTGTAATCAACAATATATGAAACAAACTACCCTATCCCTTTTTCTCCTCTGCTTCGCATGCACCCTCTCCGCTCAGGATAGTCTTCCCATGCCCAGCGAAAGCGACTACTACCGCATCATCAAAGTGCCCATCCCTGAAGGTATAGTCCTGGAAGTGGGCGGTATTTGCACCCTCAACGACGGCAATATTGCTGCCAGCACACGGCGTGGCGATGTATGGGTGATAGAAAACCCTACGGCTTCACGGCCCAATTACCGCCGTTTTGCAACGGGTTTGCATGAAATACTGGGGCTTGCTGAAAAAGATGGACAACTGTATTGCGCCCAGCGCGGCGAACTGACCAAACTCGTTGACCGCAACGGCGACGGCATCGCAGATCGGTACGAAACAGTGTACGCCTGGCCGCTTTCGGGGCATTACCACGAGTACAGCTTTGGCCCAAAAGTGGCCCCGGATGGCGACTTTCTGGTGACCGGAAATGTCAGCTTTGGCTCCAGCGATTGGTGGTCGGGCAAGAGTTTTGTGCCTTGGCGTGGCTGGACGATGAAAATTTCGCCCGACGGCAGCATGAAGCCCTTCGCTGCGGGCATGCGCTCGCCCTGCGGTATCGGTATGGTCAATGGTGAGTTTTTCTACGGCGACAACCAGGGCGACTGGATGGGTTCGGGTTTTGTGACGCATGTCGAGGAAGGCGATTTTGTGGGCCACCCTGCTTCATTGGCTTGGGCCGACCGGCCAGAATCACCCGTAAAAATGCGCAGTGCGTTGGTGTACAACAAAGTGGAACCAAGAGACGACCCCAAGAAAAAACCCGAATATATTGCCGACGAACCCATGACCACCATTTACGAAATGGGGCATAACACATATCCATACCAACAAATAAAAAGCCCCGCAGTATGGCTTCCCCATGGTGTTTTGGGGGTATCAACTTCTGAAATATTGCCCGATGAAACTGCGGGCGGCTTCGGGCCTTTTGCCGGGCAAATTTTCGTTGGCGACCAGGGCATGTCAAAAATAGCACGGGTTTTCCTGGAAAAAATAAATGGGCAGTGGCAAGGTGCCTCCTTCGATTTCCGCAGCGGGTTCCGTTCTGGCGTTTTGCGTATGTGCTGGGGCAGCGATGCCAATACCATGTTTGTCGGCGGCACCAACCGCGGCTGGGGCAGTACAGGCAAGGAACCTTATGGCCTCGAACGCCTGGTATGGACCGGGCAAATGCCCTTTGAAATGAAAGCCGTGCGCGCCATGCCTGATGGTTTTGAAATTGAATTTACACAACCGGTCGACAAGGCAAGCGCCCAGGATGTGGACAGTTATGTGGCTACCAGCTACACCTACAAATACCATCCAGTGTACGGCAGCCCCATCGTTGAATTTAAAGAAAACGCAGTGCTTGGCGTAAAAGCCAGCACCGATGGTTTGAAAGTGCGGATTGTCGTGGACAGCCTGCGCGAAGGCTTTATTCACAGTATTCAGCCCCTGGGTGTACGTTCCTACACGGAGGAAATGCCGCTCCTGCATCCGGCGGCCTATTATACCCTGAACAGCATACCCACAGGAGAAAAAGCTGCTTTTACGCTGGCTGCGGCTAAACCAAAAACGCAAAAAAAAGACGGCGCATCAGACCCCGGAACTGCCGTAAACACCCCTGATAACCAGATGAAGGAAGCCCGGCCCAGCACGGCAGGGGAGGCGAAAAAAGTGGCTGCTGCTGCCCCCGCAAAGCCTGCTTCAAAACCAACACCTACAGTAGCGAGCTCAACAGAAATCGCTGCTTTACTAACCAAATACACCTGCTCCGCTTGCCATAAAACAAACGAACGGGCTGTAGGCCCAGCATTCAAAGAGGTGGCAAAACGCAAATACTCTGTGTCGCAGATGGTCAACTTAGTGTATGCGCCAAAGCCGGAAAACTGGCCCGACTATACGCCCATGGCACCGATGCTGCACGTACCGAAAAAGGATGTGGAGAAAATTGCTGCCTGGATAAACTCCTTGAAATAAGGAAATACAAAAGCCCATCCCGCGTGTGCGCGATACGGGCTCTGAGTGTCTGTTACTTTGGTGACACAAAGGTGGCCCTCTCAGAGGCTGGGGATCACGCGCAAATCTGCGTAAATGCACTACGTAGATATGCGCAATAAAGGGGGTTTCAGGGTTTCAGGGTTTCAAGGTTTCAGGGTTTCAGGTTTCAAGGTTAAGGGTTCCTTCCTTTGGCTCCTGCTAATAACTTAGAGAAAGCGTGAGAACCCTTAACCTTGAAACTTTTAACCATGAAACCATGAAACCCCTTTTTTTAGGAATGCAGGGTGAACCCAATTGACCAATGATAAAAAGCAGCGGAAAGAACAATCGCGGTTGCTGTGAACTGTCAAAACAATTTTTACTTTTACAACAGAATACGCACCCAGGAGATGGGTCTAAAGGACGGGCACCAAAAAAGGTACAATCTTTTATTCTGTTCGAGCCTTCAACCTCGTAGGTTTTTTTCAACCTACGAGGTTTTCGCCAAGTAAAAAGAACAAAATTTTAACCTGTATTCAATGCTAAGCCTTTTGACACAAGACCTTAAATGCCGTTACACACCCTGTTTTCCTGAATTAATTATTGATAAAAGCATGATCGACAAGTACCTACATTACCATAAGCCCTTTTTCAGGCCCATTCCTTTCGCCGTTTTCCTATTACTGCTTTCAAGCTTTGTCGCTGCAAAGCCAGTATGGAACAGTAAATACGCCATAGATGAAAAAGTAATCACGGGCCATGTGCGCTCCGCTGCCGGAGAATCCCTCATTGGGGTAACCATCAAAGAAAGTGGCGGAAGCAACGGCGCCGTTACAGATATGAATGGGAATTATAGCATC
>Ga0163144_10021221_pt1 | contig 12920 bp, 9 predicted proteins | sample OliLak19BULKMAT1_FD_123175 | JGI IMG/M metagenome (GOLD analysis project Ga0163144, IMG submission 123175) | Freshwater microbial mat bacterial communities from Lake Vanda, McMurdo Dry Valleys, Antarctica - Oligotrophic Lake LV.19.BULKMAT1 | ecosystem: Environmental > Aquatic > Freshwater > Lake...
AAAATCTTTCTTGTTTCCCGGTTTAGTAACCCTGGTGTTTTTCCGTGGAGCGAAGACAACCGGAAAAACATCACACCCCCAATGGAGTGGCGACGCCACCATGGACTGCAAAGCCTGCTTTACCCCAAAAACTCAGCTCCACGAAACACCTATCAGGGCAGTACAACCTCAAATGGATTGATGACGCGAATCCCCGCGTAGCTTTGGCCGTGGTTGAGGTCTTCCGAATACACGGTGTGGCAACCAAGTTCCAAGGCCGCCGCAATGATCGCCGAATCCCAATAGGATAGCTGGTAGCGGGCCTTGATGTTGAGTGCCGACCAGAACACCGCTTCGGTGATCGCCAGAACCGGATAGGCTTCGAGGGATTCCAGAATATTCACCACCCCGTCATGGGGCAGTTTGAATTTGGTGGTCGCGTTGACGTAGAATTCCGCCTGCACCTGTACCGATAAACCGCCGCCATCCATCGCGAGAAGCTCCCTCGCCTTCGTCCGCTTGTGCTGCTCCGCCTTTGCGCTGGATGCGGCATAGAGGAGGATGTTTGTATCGAAGAAAAATTCAGCGTGCATTGGCTTCGGAACGGCTGAGGCGCTTGCCGGCGGAAATCCCCGGCACTTTATCCATTTCCGCAAAGAGCTTCTTGGCACGGTCTTTCGCCGTCACCTGCTTCTCTGCGATCACCTGACCCAATCCCTGGATCACCAGCGCGCGCAGGCTGGTCCCACGCTCGGCAGCGATCACCTTTGCCCGTAGCACCATGGCATCGGGCAGTTCAATCGTTGTTTTCATGACCCGTAGATACGGTTATACGGGTCACTAGTCAAGCTCGTTGAAGGAAGGGCCAATGTAGAAAATGAGGGGAAATTTTCGGATCGCACTTTCCGGGAAAGATTTCATTCTGGATCGAGTCCCATGAAAATCCTGTCTGCCATTACGATCATCACCTCCATCATCGCACCGATGCACGCGGAAACGCTATTCCCCGCAATTGATCTGCGCTGCGACGGCTTACAGAACCCACTGGGAGGGCCGGCGAAACCAATGCTTACGTGGCAGATCGTTTCGGACGATCGCGGTGTCACGGCGAGTTCATGGCAGGTGCTGGTTGCCAGCAGCGAAGAGATACTTGGACAGGAAAAGGGCGATCTCTGGGACTCAGGGAAAGTTGCAAGCGGTCGCGAACCGGGGCTCAGCTACGCAGGCAATGCGCTTGCCTCCGGAGCGCGCTGCCATTGGAAAGTCCGCTGGTGGGCGGGCGGTGACGAGGCATCGACATGGAGCGAACCCGCCATCTGGGAAGTCGCCCCCGCAAAACCCGCCGACTGGCAGGGTGCGAAGTGGATGGATGACGGGAAAGCGAACCCTACCAAGGACGAGGATTTCTACAAGGAGGATCCCGCACCGCTGATGCGCCGCGAATTCGAGGTCACGAAACCGGTCACCCGCGCACGGCTGCACGTCACCGGCCTCGGCCTATGCATCCCGAGCCTCGACGGTCAGCCGCTCGCCGACCATGCCTTTGATCCTGCATGGACAAATTTCGACAAACGCATCCTCTTCCGCAGCCACGATGTCACGGATATGCTCAAGGAAGGAAAGCATTGCCTCGGCATCCAGCTCGGCAACGGCTGGTTCAATCCCCTGCCCCTACGCATGTGGAGCCATAGGAACATCCGCGGCTCCATCCCGACCGGAAGGCCTCGCGCCATCGCCCTGCTGGTGATGGATCACCCGGACGGCACAACGACCACCGTCACCACCGGCGACGGATGGAAAACCACCCAGGGGCCGACGATCCGCAACAGCATCTACCTTGGCGAGGAACGCGATGCGCGCCTCGAAAAAGACGGCTGGGACAAGCCGGGCTTCGATGCAAGCGCTTGGGAAAAAGTCCGCATCACCGCCGCTCCGTTGGAACCCCTCCAGCCCCTGCACATGCCGCCGGTGCGGGCGAAGGGTGTGCTTGAAACGAAATCCGTGAGCTCACCATCGGAAGGCGTCCACATCATCGACTTCGGGCAGATTTTCACCGGCATCCCGGAGATCAAGCTCAGCGCCCCCGCAGGCACCCGTCTCACTTTCCGTTTCGGGGAATTGCTCCATGCGGACGGCACCCTCAACCCCATGACCGGCGTCGCCGGACAGATCAAGGGATACAAAGACGGGACAAAAGACCCGAAAGGCGGGCCGGGTGCGCCGGAGTTCGCCTGGCAGCAGAATGTTTACATCGCCAAGGGCGGCGGCGTGGAGGTTTTCCAACCCCGCTTCACGTTCCACTCCTTCCGCTACATGGAGATCACCGGACTCCCGGAAGTGCCCGCCGCCGCCGATTGCCGCGCCTTCCCGCTGCGCACTGATATCCCGGATGCAGGGAAGTTCTCCTGCTCGGACGAGGATCTCAACCGTATCCAGGAAATGTGCCGGAAGACTTTTCTCGCCAATGTCATGACCGTCCAGTCCGACTGCCCGCACCGCGAGCGCTTCGGCTACGGCGGCGACATCGTCGCCACCAGCACCGCCTACATGATGAACTTCGACATGGCGGGCTTTTACGCCAAAACCGTGCGCGACTGGGGCGATGCCGCCCGCCCCGATGGACGCCTAACAGATACCGCGCCCTTCGTCGGGATCGACTACTGCGGCGTCGGCTGGGCGATGGTGCACCCGCTCCTGCTCGAACAGCTCCACCAGCACTACGGTGCGGACGCCCTGTTAGATGAGCAGGTCCCCGTCGCGATGAAATGGCTCGATGGCGTAGCCGCCACCCGCAAGGAAGGCCTCGTCACAAACGGCCTCGGCGACCACGAATCCCTCGAAAAGGGCAAAGGCCCCGAGTTTCTCACCGCGATGTTCATCGATGCCGCAAGGCGCGTCGCCCGCCTCGCCCGCATCATTGGGAAAGGCGATGACGCCACCCGCTACGAAGCCATCGCCGACGAATCCGCCGCCGCATGGGCCAAGGCATTCCTCGACAAGGAAAGCGGCAAGGTCGGGGTTGCCACGCAATCCGCGCAGACTTTCGCGCTCGGATACGGCGCAGCCTCCGCAGCGGATCGCAAGGCGGTCTTCGGCGAGTTGGTGAAAAACCTGATGGCTGAAGAGGACTCGCCGCGACTCAGCACCGGCATCTTCGGCACCCAGATGCTGCTCGACGAGCTTTCCAAAAACGGCCGCAGCGACCTCGCCTTCGCCCTCGCCGACCGCAAGACCTTCCCCTCCTGGAACTGGATGTTAGAAAACGGCGCAACCACCCTATGGGAACACTGGGAAGGCAGCGACAACACCTACTCCAACAACCACCCGATGTTCGGCTCCATCTCCGCGTGGTTTTTCCGCTGGCTCGGCGGCATCCAGTGCGCGGAGGATGCAGTTGCCTTCGACCGCATTCTCATCCGCCCGCAGGTTGTCGAGGGTCTCGAATGGGTGAAATCCTCCCACAAAACCGTCCGTGGCATGGTGGTTTCAAACTGGAAGGTCTTTAGAAACGGGCGAGAGTACGAAATCACCATCCCGATCGGAGCGACCGCCACTGTCGAGCTACCCACCCAACCCAGCGACATCATCACCGAAGGCGGGAAGCCTCTAACAGATCACCCTGAGATCATCCAAATCGAGGGCGAGTCGACCAAGCACAGTCTGAAACTCGGCAGCGGGAGCTACCGCTTCTCGGTGGCTCCCGGAAAATGATTCGATCTCAGCCTCCCGGCTAACTTGAATGATTATGGAAGTGTTGGCTAACCTCGGATTACTCTTTGTCCCAACGGGACTACGCATAATAGCCCAGGGCAGCGCCCTGGGAATTGCCAGGAATGAATTTGCCGGCGAGGGGGGAGTCCTTTCGTTCTCACACGTGACCGAAGCCGGATTCCAGCCAAGCCATTTGCGGGCTGCGACGGAATACGGGTGGTAATCCAACCGCCCCGCTTGCCCGTAATAATGGTCGATCCAATTCCCAGGGTTTCGCCCTGGGCTAGTATGTAGCAGCCCCGTTGGGGCAAGAAATTGAATGATTATGGAAGTGTTGGCTAACCTCGGATTACTCTTTGTCCCAACGGGACTACGCATAATAGCCCAGGGCAGCGCCCTGGGAATTGCCAGGAATGAATTTACCGGCGAGGGGGGAGTCCTTTCGTTCTCACACGTGACCGAAGCCGGATTCCAGCCAAGCCATTTGCGGGCTGCGGCGGAATACGGGTGGTAATCCAACCGCCCCGCTTGCCCGTAATAATGGTCGATCCAATTCCCAGGGTTTCGCCCTGGGCTAGTATGTAGCAGCCCCGTTGGGCAAGAAATCGAATACCTATCGAACTCAAATCGCTGTTCTCCGGGATCATCGGACAGCCCAGGTTACTCATGGTTCCACACTCCCACGCAGCGCGGGTTCTGGTGCTAAAAAGGAAACCACCAGCATCGCTCCGAAGTAGAATTCCTTGAGACCAGGTCATGTCTGCCCAAGGAAACAGTAAGCGCGATGCAGTTTCGCGAACCTCCCTTCCCACCCCACGGCTTCCGCTACGATCAGGCCTCCTTCGCGTCTGTCTTGGTCTTCGTATCCAACAGTGAGAAGCCCAGCATGATGCAGAAGAAAGCACAGTTGAGGATCATGCCCAAGCTCTCCAAGGGCGTCTTGCCATCGACGAAGATCATCCTGTAGGTGAAAAAGCACAGAACCGCGCACATCGGGACGAGGAAAACGCGCACCCAGAAAGGTCCCTTGGTATTGAGCCCGTGACCCGGATTGGCGTCGGCCGCCTTGATGGCGACGTTGTAGCAAAAGATCGCAATGAAGGATAGCACGCCGATGCCGGTGAAGACCCACCAAACGTATTCGGGCGTATAGATATCAAACAGCAGATCGCGCACGCCCCAGCGATCAAGCCCGAGGGTATTCTCGAAGAAAGGCATCACCTCACCCTTGGTCATGCTGGAGACCGTCCCGGCATCGATCCCCTGGTTTTCCACAAGATACTTGCGCGCCAATTCCGACTTGTCCCCGGTAGTCTGATAGATCCCCCCAGCCACAATGGAACCCAGCGACCAGCCTATGCCCACCGTGAAGCCGGAATACCCCTGGTAGAGGGCTTCCTTTCCCCTCGGGGCGATGGAGGCCAGGTAGCGGGAGGTGGTCGGCGAAGCCATCATTTCCCCGACCGAGAACAGGCCGATCACCGCCAGAATCCACCATCCGCTGAGGGACATTCCGAGCGCGGACATCGCCACCACGGAAACGATGACGCCGATTACGATCACCGCCAGCGATCGCAGCTTGCCCATGGCATAGCCTACCATGAATGCGAAGATGCTGATCAGCAGCGCGTTGAAATTGAGCATCCACTCCTGGGTCAGGTTGCCGCCCTCGACCAGCGGGACCGCTTTCCCGAAGATACCCACCAGGAAGTTCGCCAAACCGCGCGAATCCACCCAGTCGTCGATGTAGTTCGGCAGCAGGTCGAAGAACTGGTAGGCCATCGCCCAGAAGCCGGCGAAGCTGATTGTGAAGAAGAACAAACGCGGCTCAAGCAGGCCCCGGAAAGCCGCCACCGCAAGCTTTAGCGGACCATCCTTGGGAGCCGAGTCACCGCGCTCGGGTTCCTTGAAGAGGAATAGGGCAATGAAGTTCAGCGAAATCCCCACCGAGCAGGCGATGAAGACATATTCCCATTTCAGCACCCGCAGGGCACCGGCCAGCAGCGGCCCCAGGAAGGCACCGATGTTGACCATCTGGAAAAACATCCCCCAGCCCAGCGCCGCCGAGCGCTTGGGAATGCAGCGCACCAACAGGCCACCAAGGCCCGGCTTGAAGATTGCGGTTCCGAAAGCCAACCAAACCGCGCCGAAGAGGAACACCGAATAGCTGTGATCCCTACCCGCCTCACGGGCTTCGGCAAGGGGCATGCCACCTGCCAACATGCCCGAGATGGCGACGCTGTAGCCCATGATGATGTAGCCGATGATCTTCGCGATCGTCGCCGCGCACAGGCTCGCCTTGTAACCATAGCGGTCTGTCATGCCCCCGGAAAGAATGGGTACGAACGACTGAACCGCCGCCCAGATCGCAAAGATGCTCGCCTTCTGAATCTGGTCCATTTCCAGGCCGCCATCGGCGAGGGCGGCCACCATGAAGACCGGGCAGACAACCCGCGCGCCGTAGTAGGCGAAGCGCTCGATCAGCTCCATCCAGTTGGCAATCCAGTAAGTCCGGTCGAATGACCTGAACTCTTGCCAGAGCGATAGTTCCTTTGCGTCTGCGCCTTGCTGCTCGCTCATTGGGTGATTGGTAACATGCCCAGGAAAGCCGCCTATCAGGCGATTTCCCAAGTGTAGGGAGCCTTGGAGATCAGCTCGTTGCCGCCGGGGGTGATGTGGATCATGTCCTCGATGCGGCAGCCGCCGAGACCCCTGTAGTAGAGTCCCGGCTCGATGGTGACGGCCATGCCGGCCTTGAACTTCCAGTCAGCCCCGTGGCGCATGAAGGGAGCCTCATGCACCTCCAGGCCGATGCCGTGGCCGAGGCCATGAAAGAAGCCTTCCGGCTCCGCCGTGTCACGGACGGTCTTGTAGCCTTCCTTGTCGAAAAAGGTCTGGATCGCGTCCTGCACCTTGCCTCCGACGGCACCGGGCTTCGCAAGCTTGATGCCCAGCTCGTGGGCTTTCTTGACCGTGCGGACAAGCTTCCTCTGGGCATCGCTGGCCTTGCCTTTCAGGAAAGTCCGGGTCATGTCGCCCCAGTATCCGTCCTCCGGGCGGCGCGGGAAAATATCCACCACGATCAGCTCGTTCGGACGGATCGGGCCGGAGCCGGCGTTGTGGCAATCGCATGCCTGATCCCCGCCGGCGGCGATGGTGTGTAGGGCGATCGCGTCCTTCTCAAGCGCCGCAAGGCTGATGAGTTCGCGGAGGCGCTCCGAGGTCAGCACCTTGCCCTGATGGATAAGCTTGTCGCCGCGGACTTTCGATTCGGAAAGGGCTTTTTTCACCGCCCGGAAACCTGCGGCGCTGGCGTCGTTGCCCTTGCGCAGTGCCTCGATCTCTACCGCGCTTTTCACCACGCGCTCGGGAAACAGCCCGCCGTTCATGTCCGGGGAGATTTTCAAACCGGCATCCGCAAGCTGGAACGCAAGTCCGGCCGGAAATTTCGGGCTGACGCGGAATTCGCGGATCCCGTAGGACTTCGCCAGGTGCCTGACAAGCTGGACTTCGTCCGGTTTCTTGCCTGATGGCAGCTTGAATTGCTTCGCAGCGCCTGCCTGGATCTCCGGCAGCAGCAGCACCTCGTCGAAGCCGGATTCCCGCACCATGCGGCCGTATTCCATGCTATGCGAAATGCCGATTTTCTTACCGTCCAGCGAAAACGCCAGATACGGATCGAAGGCACTGAAACGGCTGAAATACAGCATGTCGGGATCAGCCGCGTCGGCGTAAAAAAGGATCGATGGCTTAGGTTCGCCCGCCTTTTTCCGTGCGGTGGTCTTTGGATTGCTTTTGTTCATGAAAAGGACTGGTTCTTGGGATGGAAGGTAGCGCCGGTTCGCCGTGCGATTCAGGACACGGAATCGGTGTGCCCCAGCAAAATGAACCATCTGTCAAAAGGCAAGCAAAAGCTGGATTTGCGGGATTTCTTCCGTAAGGTATCCTGTAGATATTTTTCCAAAAACACCCAATTATTTGCGGTTTATTTCCGCTTTTTTGCGCCATTTAGCCCTTGCCTCAGGATCAAGGATCGTTAAATTCACCTAATTGAAACCTTCGAAAGGTTTCATGCCACGACCATGAAGGGGAAACAAACATCACAAAGACGCCGGGTCGCGATTGCGTTGGACATGGACTGGGCGTTCAGGCGCCACCAGGACACCTACGCAGGCTGCCACACGTATGCGGAAAATGCGGGGTGGGAGTGCTTCATCCATCCGGCGCCGGAACGGATTCTCTCCGCTGCGCGCGGCGCGCGCGCCTTCGACGGCATCATCGCACGCGTCGGCACGGGACTGGCAGAGGCAGCGATGAAAACGGGAGTCCCCATCGTGAACGTATGGTTGAACTCACCGGTCAAAGGCCTGCCCAACGTCTTTCCCGATTCCCGCACAGCCGGGGTCATGGCCGCCGAACACCTCCTTGGCCGCGGTTTCAGGAATTTCGGTTTTCTCGGCTTCCAAAGGGACGTCGATACGCGGGAACAATGGATGGGATTCAACGATACGATCCGGAAAGCGGGAATGCGGTGCTCGCAGCAACGATTTTCCAGGGCGAACCTCGAAGGGACAGCCCCATCATGGGAAGCCTTCATCTCACGACTCGAGACATGGATCAGTTCCTGGCAAACCCCGATCGGGATTTTCGTGACCCAGGATCTCTATTGCCGCTACCTGATCGACGTTTGCCGCTCAAAGGGACTCCACGTATCCCAGGATGTCGCGATCGTCGGCTGCGGCAATGAGTTGATCATCTGCGACTCCCCGTCCCCCACCCTCACCAGCATCGACGTAGGCCACTCACGGGTCGGCTACAGGGCGGCCGAGCTGCTCGACGAGCTCATGTCAGGCGGGAGGGCTCCGCAAAAGCCGATCCTCGTTGCGCCCACCGAGCTTGTGCCCCGCCAATCGACGGACGCTTATGCGGCAAATGATGCCATGGTAAGCCAAGCACTGCGGTTCATCGCGGAAAACAGTCACGAGCGGATCGAAGTGAAGGAGGTCGTATCCGCAGTCGCAACGAACCGTCGGTCGCTCGAAAGACGCTTCCGCAAATCCATCGGCCGGAGCATTGCCGAGGAGATCACGCGCCTGCGCATCGAGCGGGCGAAGAGGCGCATCGTTGAGTCTGATGCCCCGTTGAAATATGTGGCGGTGGAAGCGGGCTTCCGGAATGCGGACCATTTCCACAAGGTCTTCACCCGCATAGAGGGCATCACCCCCAGCCGGTTCCGCAGGGAAAGGCAACAGGTGTCTCAGGGGAAATGACAAGAGGCGGCTGACACTCAATCAAGTTTCAGCGTCTGGATCCACACATTGCGGAAACGGACTGGATTGTGGTGGCCCTGCAGCTTGATCGGCCCGGGCTCCGGGCCTTCCTTTTTGCCCGCGCCGGTCTGCTTCGCGATGGCGTAGTCGTCGTGGATCAGCTCACCGTTGTGATAGACGGTGATGCGCGCGTTTTCCGTTTTCCTGTCACCCTTGAAACGGGCGGCGCGGAAGGCGATGTCATAGGTCTGCCATTCACCGGCCTTCTTGCTGACCAGAAGGTCGGGCTTCTTCTGCTTGTAGATGCTGCCTCCGTAGCTCGGCGTGTAATCTCCGGCGGATATGCCAAACGAGTTGTGGATCTGAACCTCGTAACGCCCCTGGATATAAACGCCGGAATTGCCATTTCCCTCCGGATCCTTCGTGTCGCCGGTATCGTTTACATTGAACTCCACATGCATGCGGAAATCGCCATATGGTTCCTTGGTGACCACACTGTCCCATTGCGGCGATGCGGTGAGAACACCGTCCTTGAACTCCCATTTGCCGGGGCCAGCTCCCTCCGGAACCATGTCGTATCCATTCTCACCGACGAGCACGACCGCATCTTCCGGGCGGTCTGTTTTCGCGGGGTCGATGATCCCCTTGGTGGTCGGGGAATCTTTCGCAAACGCGGTGGCGCACAAGGCACCTATGAGGGCGGGGATGAGGATGCTGGATGAAATTTTCATAGGATCATTTCTTCGGTGGATCGGTTTCAAGGGCCTTGCGGACGGCGGCGGCCACAGCCTCGCCGAGCGCCTGCTGCTCGTCAGGTTTGTAGAAATGCACATCGGTGGTCTTGCGCCAGCCATCGAAGACCGGTGAGTCTTCCACCACCCCGTGGAGATCGTTGATGAGGATTTCGGGATGCCGTTTCATCACCTCAAGCGCCGCCTCGTTGAATTCCTTCGCAGCACCCTTGCGGCGCGCGTACTCGCCCTTGATATCCGTCGGCACCGGCGTGGTGGTGCACCAGATCAGCTTGGCACCCGTCTTTTTCAGGACCGCGATCTCCTTATCAAGGCTGGCTTTGTAGAGCTCCTTGGAAACGGCGTATTCGCCAAAAGTGTCGCTCGCCTTGTCGTAGGCCTGCTTGAGGTCATGGAGACCGTGGTTGAACTGGATGACATCCCATTGGCCGCCTTTCTCCTGGTAATTTCCCAGCCACAGCTCGGCGTTGTTCACACCATGGACACTGGAAAAGGAATTCCCCTCGTTGCGGTGATAGTTCGCCACTCCCTTGAGTGCCTCCTTCGCCGACTCATGGTAGTTCATGCTGATCGAGTCCCCGATGACGAGAACGCGCGGCAGCTTCGGATCGTCTGATTTTCGTGGATCCTCCAAAGCGGAAACCTCCATCCGCCCAACCACGAAACGCCCGTCCTTTTCCGCGCCGTGAAGTGTCGCTTTCCAAAAGCCCTCGCTGAGTTCCTCGGGGCTGACCGGCTGATGATGAAAGATCCGCCAGTTGCTCTTGCGCAGAGACACGGCAACGTCCTTGCCGTCCACCTTGATCGAGCCGCTGCGGATATCTTTTCCTTCCGCCGGAGTGAACCAAGCGGTGATCCCGTTGCCGTCTTCCGAGATTCCGCTGACAGATTCCGCCCCTGCCCCGGAGTGAATCTCCGCGACCCTTGCCTCGAACGGCTTCCCCTCGCCCATCGCAGTGCGATTCGCTTGGTCGATGCCGAGAAATTTCGCGAGCACCGGCCCCTTGATCCCATCGAAATTTTTCACCTCTTCGATCCGCGTGATCTCAAACCCGTCCTCCCAGTGGATCGTGAAACGCGATTTCCCGATGTCGGTCTTAGGATCGTATTCGGTCTCCTTGAGCAGCTCGAAGGTCTTCGCCGCCACATCGACCTTGAAAACATTTCCCGTAGCCCCGTCGAGACCCGTAGGAAGCTCGGCTGAGGATGATGACTGGGCGGCAGCAAGACAAAGCGCTGCAAAAATCGCGTTATTGAGGACGTTCATTGCTATTTCCCTCCGATACGTTTCGCATCCTCAAAACTGATCATCTCGGTGGTTCCGGTCGAGGTCTCGATCTTCGCGACCATCTGATCCCACTGCTTCTGGAACTTCCCGGCATTCACCGCCTTGTCCTTGGGCAGTGCGTATTTGGCGTTCGCCCCATACTTCGGCAGCACATCCATGAGCATCCGGATCTTGAACCCGGCCTTGCCCGTGGGATCCTCCAGCGAGGCGAAGGCATACTCGATCCCACCGCCGATATTGAGGTTCGCGTAGATCGAGATCGCCCCAGTCTTGGGACCCATGTTGTGGTAGGAATGGTAGTTGATGTCCTTGTCCTCGATGATGTAGCGCACCTGGTCGGCCACGCGGTGAAAATCCTCCAGGGGCACTTTTGAAATCAACTGTATGCCGGCGATGCGGCCGCTGGCGCGCTTGTGGTCGAGCAACTTGTGGATTGCCGCGTAGAAGAGTTCCTTGTCCTTCACCAGTCCGGCGGAGTAAGGGTCAGCACACATCGAATTCAGCCCGCCTCCCACCACCTCATCGAGGCGGCCGAGGGGATCATTCGGCTCGTCGGCCAGAATGATTTCCAGCATGTCACCAAAATAGGGATATGCCTCTTCGCCAAGCCATGGCAAGGCGCCCGCCACATCCGCGCGCAGATCGAGATCCGCTGCGGGATCCTTCAGAATGGCACCGAGATCGTCGCGCACCGGACGCGCCAGCTCCGGCGGGCACTTGTACCCGAAGTAGCCGATGGCACTGGACCGCTGGTTTTCGGTGCCCTCCTTGATCATCTTCACGATGGCTCCCAGCAGCTTGTGCTCCCGGCCGCGCAGCGCCCACACCGCCTCGATGCGAAGCTTGGGCATCGGGTGCCCGAACAGTTCCAGGAGTTCCCCGTCGCTCTTTTTTCCGATCTCCATCGTGGCCAGCGCAACCGTATCGGAAACCTCCTTGCCCTTGATCTGGATGGACGGGTCGGCATCCCGTCCGGTGATGTAAAGCTTGTGGCGTGGCAGGCAGTAGTTGAGCAGGTGCGAACCCGCGTCGCTGATGTTGCGGTAGGAGTAGTTCGGCGTTTTGTAGCCGCAGTCGTCGTAGGTGAAGCTCCCGTCCCAGGTGCGGTTGAGCGTGCGCAGCCAGCGCGTCTCGCTGAAGAAGGCTGAGGTCGCCTCCGGGCCGGCGAGGTTGGCACCGAGCCCGGTCCATAGCTGGTTGAAATAGTGGCCGGTGTGGCCGGTCTCCATGGTGTTGTGTGCCGCCAGGGACATCTGCGAAAAGAACGCGGTGCCCTCCTTGTCGCCGTAAAGCGACATCGCGATTGCCGTCAGCCCGCTCATACCGTTGTTGTTGTAAGACTTGGCGTTGGGATTATGCACGCCGTAGGGAAGCGTGCCCTTGTTGGTGAAGCCGGAGTAAAACGTGTGATTCTGCTCGATGGCAGCCCGGACTTCGGGATCCTTGACCCCGCACTTCTCGGCCAGCAGCAGGGAAATGAAACACGGCAGGCTCGACTGGTTCATGACCGCATATCCGAACAGACGGCCGTGCAACTGTCCCCGGTTAGAAGCAGGATCGGCCATACGATGCCCCCACAGCCCGGCGGCATCACGCCCCTTCGCGATCGTCACCGCGTAGGTGTTGATCGCGGGGAGGACCGATTCGTCTCCGGTCAGCAGGAAGTATTCGCAGAGCGTGATCGCCGTGTAACCGTAGTCCCAGGCGCTGCTCGCGGGACTGAGGGTCAGCTCCACGTCCGGCTTCGACCACTTCGCCTCGTGAACGGCCGCCTTGACCACCTCGATGTATTTGGGCTCGCCCGTCGCCATCAGCCCGAGCAATCCAACCTCCATCCTTCCGAATTGCTTCGATGCGGCGAGATGATCTGCAGTCCGGGTGATGATGGCATCGCTTTTCGGGCAATCTGCGGGAGCCGTC
>Ga0163144_10021222_pt1 | contig 12919 bp, 13 predicted proteins | sample OliLak19BULKMAT1_FD_123175 | JGI IMG/M metagenome (GOLD analysis project Ga0163144, IMG submission 123175) | Freshwater microbial mat bacterial communities from Lake Vanda, McMurdo Dry Valleys, Antarctica - Oligotrophic Lake LV.19.BULKMAT1 | ecosystem: Environmental > Aquatic > Freshwater >...
CGAGTATTGAGTTTTATCAAAAATGGGCTCTGCGACTGCAATCTGCTCTGTAGGCGTGGCAGGAATTATCTCTTTTTGGTTATGCCTATCAATAAATGTTTTAGTTCCAACAGCACCAATTAGAAGTAGAAGCAAGACGCCGAGGACTAACAGAAATCGTTTTACCATACATATATTGTACAATATGCGTAATGAAGAGCACTGATATAGCACCAATAAAACTCCTATGGATGGATTTGGAGTTTACTGATTTTGATTACCCTAATAATCTTGTACTAGAAGTATCTGTCGAAGTTACGGACTTCAACTTCCTAACACTTGGGAGCTATGAAGCACGTATCAAAAACAATCCCGACAAGGTTGTTGGGAGGTTCAAGCTCAATACTTTTTGGGAAGATTTTCCGCATAACAGGGATGATTTCTTAAAGAATAATGACAAAGGCAAGGGTATCAAACAAGTAGAAGATGAATTAATTGCCTTTGTAGAAAAGCATTTTGGAACCGAGCCGGCAATCTTAGCAGGAAACTCGATACATTCCGACCGACAAGTGGTAAAGGCTCATTGGCCTAAGCTAGACCTCAAACTCCATTATAGGATGTTAGACGTAACTTCACTCAAGATATTATTGCAGGGCAAATACGGGGTTGTGTATGACAAGAATAGTACTCACCGTGCCTATGAAGATATCCAAGCCAGCATTGCCGAATTACAATTTTATCTCGACTGGTTTAGCAGGGGCAACGAATAGTCTCGCACGATAGTCTTGAACTTTTGGCTATCCAAAATTCTATAATCCATAATCTTTAATCTATAATTCTTACGTTTAGTAATAAATTATATGCCGAACCCCGATAATCCTTCCTTTAAAAAAATAGATTATCGGGCGTGAAGCTATATAATCTAATTCTATGGATCACAAGACAGTTGAAGAATACATTTTGAGCATGCCAAACAGTTATTTAGACTATCCGTTTGGTGCGGATGTAGCTGTATATAAAGTAGGGCAAGTCCGCCAGCTAGCGGAAGAGGGCATAGAGCAGAGTGGTAAGATGTTTGCCTTGATTTCAGAAAAAAGTGAGCCCCTTAGGATTAGCCTAAAGTGCGACCCAATTTTGGCAGTTACTCTGCGGGAAAAATACGAAACAGTCATGGAAGGCTACCACCTTAATAAAAAGCACTGGAACACGATACTTTTAAGCGGTCAGTTGCCTTGGGATGAGGTCAAAAGCCTAATTCTACATAGTTATAATTTAGCTTCAGGTTTATAAAGTTCTCAAAGTGTAGGGCAGGACCTAGTATGGTCTTCTTTTAACTTTATTAACCTTATAAACTTGCCACTTTTTACTTTAGTAGCGTTGCGACGCTGTTGTAGCTGTCGGCCAGAATAGTTTTGCTTTTGGCGTTGCTGGCTGAATCGTGGTTCTTTTTTATGTCTTTTGTATATGTAAGTAGGCTGGCTTTTAGCGTTTCCGTAAAAACACTGTCGTATTGATTGCTCGCCACTGCTTGGGCTAGAATCTTGTCCGTTTCAGTATTCTTTTCGGCGCTTAACTGTGCGGTTGTGTACTTGACGTTTTTCGACTTCAAATAGCTTAAAAGTTCGCTTTCCTGAGAAGATACTACTGTTTTAGTTGTCTGGGCAAAGTTAATAACCACAGGGTCTTTAGCATCTGCAACACCAAGAGTAGCAATACGAACTACTTCTTGTTGCTGGGCCACAAGAGCAGTCAGCAGAACACCGTTATTTGCACTAGAGCCAAAAGCAAAGCGTGAGATTACTACTACTAAAATAATAAGCACCAAACCTCCTCCAGCTATCTTGAGGATGCGTGAGCGCAAAGAACCGCCACGCATTGGCGCAGAAGCCTTCTTTGGGCGATGATTCGTATTGGTAATAAAATCATAAGAACCTGCCGAGGACTGTGCCTCTGTGGGAGTTTCTGTTGGTGTTGATGCGCCTTGTGGCACCTGATTTTCAGGATTCATAAGCATTATTGTACCAGCTAGCACTGGTACAGAGAATACAGAATACAGAATACAGATTTTAGAATAAACCTCCAGGCCGCCTCAGCATATGCTGATCTAGTAATAGGCCCCGGGTGATTCTAAAGCTGGCGGGCCCGTCGAAGGTGTGAGTACGAGGCCAAACTACTGGGTTGACAAATAAGCATAAGTATGATAATATCTTACATAGTGCGTAAAGATAAATAGTCAAAAAAGGTTAAGATCAATGATCAACGAAGCAGAGCCACTGACACCAGTCGTACCTGACACAGCCAAAGCCGACCCTGCTCAGATAAAGCCCCCTACTGAAGATAATGCCACTCATGTTGGCTGAAGTTGAGAAAAAGATGAATCAGCCAAGCCAAATCACTAATCAGCAGACTGAATTTAACCCAGTAGGTATTATTCACGGACCTCACAAACCAATGATGCCTGACGAGTTTAAAAAAATTGGTCAGGGGCTGAATAATGAAGAGATGAGAGATCGAGATGCGGATATACCACGCATTGACCGCATGAGATTTAGGGCTCACGATGCCTCTCAAAATATTCACCGTCTGACCAATGCTGAGATATATTATCCACGTGAAGTTCAAGCTGTTGTGGCTCATGATTCTATTACTATTAAACAGGCGCGAGAACATTTAAGTACTGCCCGGTTTCAAAATATCATGAATGAAGATGCTCTGCAGGAAGCACTAGAGGGACACAATATAGCCGAAGGCAATTTTCGTCTCGGCATGATTGCACTGGGTGATCAATGGAGGGAAAACAAGGATACTTATACCAAAGCTTTAGGTGATATCCATAAAGAAGCATTGGCGCATAAAGCCGATGAGACATTAAAAGCTAGTTCGTAAAGCGCTTATACTTTCTACTTTATACTTTCTACTTCATACTTACCCATATGGATGCTGTTTCTGAGGTCAAAGCGAAGCTATCAATAGAAGACGTAGTCAGCGAATACGTTGAGCTGAAGCGTTCGGGCCGTAATTTAAAAGGCCTCAGCCCGTTTGGCAACGAAAAAACACCAAGCTTTGTGGTCAGCCCAGAAAAGCAGATTTGGCATGACTTTAGCTCTGGCAAGGGCGGGGATATGTTCACCTTTATAGAAGAAGTTGAGGGGCTGGATTTTAAAGAGACTTTGGAGCTTTTAGCCCGTAAGGCGGGAGTAGATTTAGAACAATTTCGCGGCAAATCGGCTGGCAACAGCAAGCAAAAAGACCGTTTGTATGAAGTCCTTGATCTAAGTGCCAAATTCTACCAAGCACAGCTCAAAAACAGTAACGTAGCTCTTGAATACTTATTAAAAAAACGAGCTTTTACTAAAGAGACTGTACTCAAATTTCGCCTTGGCTATTCTCCAAACACAGGCGATGCTTTGGTTAAGTTCCTAAAATCTAAAAAATTCACTCAGGATGAGGCTAAGGCCGCCGGTTTGATAACCAGCCGGTATAACGGCTGGGGCGATATGTTCCGTGGGCGCGTTATGGTGCCCTTGAGCGACGCGCAGGGTAGGGTAGTGGGCTTTACGGCCAGAATATTAGAAGATGACCCTGATGCTCCTAAATATATCAACACGCCAAGCACCTTGCTCTACGACAAAGGCCGTCAGGCCTACGGGTTGCATCTGGCCAAAGACGCTATCAGAAAGCAAAAATTTGGCGTGGTAGTTGAGGGCAACTTAGATGTTATTGCCAGCCACCAAGCGGGCATCACCAATATTGTAGCCGCCGCCGGCACGGCTTTAACAGAGGCACACCTCAAGGATTTGGGGCGTTATGCCAGCGACATCCGCTTTGCTTTTGATAGTGATAAGGCAGGCATTGCTGCTACAGAGCGAGCTATACCATTAGCCCAAAAATCAGGGGTAAATGTTAGCATTATTAATATTCCTGAGGGCAAAGATCCTGATGAACTAGTACGCAAAGATCCAAAGTTATGGCAGGACGCGTTAGAGAAGCATCAATATGCCGTGGATTGGCTGATTGAACGCTACAAAAAGCTGTTGGATATAAAAACTGGGCAGGGAAAGCGCCAATTTACCGATGTAGTTTTGCAAGTTATTAAAGGCTTGGGCGACAAAGTTGAGCAAGACCATTACTTAGGCGAGCTGGCCAAAAGTATAGGCGTCAGTAAAGAAGCCATGACCGGAAAGCTTCAAGAAGAGGCGTCTAAAGTTAGGCCTAAAAAACTAAAGACAGGCAGAGCGGAAGGCGGAGGGCAGAAGGCAGAGAGCAGAGATATCGTCGATCAGCGAAAAGCCGAACAACATTTGCTTGCGATTCTATTAATGTATCCAGACTTGCGAGCTATGCCATCACACACAACAGAAGTAATGTTTGTAGACACGGATGCCAGGACTTTATACGGGTTCTTGCATAAAAATGTCGACTTTGAGATTAGCAAGGCACTTCCTAAAGAGTTGCAATCTATTAGTGATTATGTAAAAATTATAGTATTACTTTTTGAAGAGCTCTACCGGAACCTCGAGTTATTAGAACTTCGTAACGAAGTCACTCGGTTGCAGGAACGACTGGTAGGGATATATGTCAAACACCAAAAACGGCGAGTGCGAACGGCAATGGAGCAAGCAACGGAAGCCGATACTCGCAAACTCCTTGAGGCCGATAAAAGACTTAACGATTTACTAAAAGCAAGCAAAGGATAGAAGTTTAATGCCAAAGAAAAAAGAAGAAAAGCAAAGTCCAGTAGTACCGAAGATTACCGCCGGAAAGACTAGTAAGAAGGCTGAAACAGCGGTGGCAGTACCACTGACGCCTGACGAGTTAGACCTGCAAGACCTAAGACAAAAACTGCTCGATAAAGCTAAAAAAGACGGTAAAATTGACCAGCGTGAAATATTTGCCGCTATTAGTGATACTCCTGATCATATTGATGTTTTAGACCAGTTATACGGCGAGCTAACAGATATAGGCGCCGAATTAATCGGCGCGACCGAACCAAGTGCGGAAGAATTTAGTGATGGTTGGGTAGCTGAAGAGGAAGAAGAAATTGTACTAGATGACCAAGTATATCTAGACGATATTGCTGATGACTCAGTCCGCCTTTACCTACGCGAAATCGGTAAAATTCCGCTTCTTAAAGCAGACGAAGAACTGGCGCTTGCCAATCGTGTAGTAGCGGGCGACAGGCTGGCAAAAGACCAGATGGCCGAAGCCAATATGCGTCTGGTTGTATCAATTGCTAAGCGTTACGTTGGCCGCGGGTTAGATTTACTAGATCTTATTCAAGAAGGCAACACAGGTTTGCTACGTGCGGTAGAAAAGTTTGATCCGGATAAGGGCTTTAAGTTTTCTACTTACGCCACTTGGTGGATTCGCCAAGCTATTACGCGTGCAATCGCCGACCAAGCTCGGACAATTCGTATCCCAGTGCACATGGTTGAAACCATTAACAAACTTCTGCGTACTCAGAGGCGCTTAACGCAAGAGTTAAACCGTGAGCCTTCAAACGAAGAGATTGCCAAAGAAATGGAAATCGAAGTTGATAAAGTTGAACACATTATGAAGATTAAGCAGGATATTTCCAGCCTTGACGCCAGTGTGCGTGACGACGAGGAAGATTCCGTGCTTGGTGATTTTATCGAAGACGAAGACACTGTCAGCCCAGAAGAATCAGCTGCTGGGCAGCTGCTAAAAGAGCAGGTAAAAGGTTTGTTGGGGTCGCTTACTGAGCGCGAACAAAAGATTTTGAAGTTGCGGTTTGGATTAGAAGACGGCAAAAGCCACACTTTGGAAGAAGTAGGGCAGGAATTTAGCGTTACGCGCGAGCGTATTCGCCAAATTGAGGCCAAGGCCCTAGCCAAACTTCGTAAGCATAAAGATTCTAAGAAACTTTTAGATTACATCAAGTAAAAATATATGAAAAAGCAACTAGACCCAGCCGAACTTTTCCCAACTGGTCAGTTTGATGAGATTCAACGCTTAGGAGCTCAGGGTAACCCCTCATTACGCACTTTAGCAGAAGCACGTCTTGTTCAGCTTCATGATTATTACGTTTCTTGTGCAGAGCCACAGCCTAATACTAGAAGTCCGTCGGTTCATAGAAATGTGTCTAAGTTACTGATTGGGGCTGGAATAGTACAATTAGGATCTGGTATTAACGACAAAGATTTGTTGATGGGGGCTGTGGGGCTATTTTTTGTAAGGGTAGGCATTTCTGGTCTTAGAGTAACCGAGACTCAAGAACTTGATCCACGGGTTGAGATACTCCAGAGTTCTTTGGCTGGCTTCAGGTCCCAGAGCAGCGGGGAGGGCCAAACTCTATGAAAATCATCGGCATATCAGGGTCATTTGCGAGTGGGCAGGATACATTAGCCCAATATTTGCGCGACAAGTACGGATTTATCTGGTTTTCTACTAGCGACATGGTGCGTAAATATAGTATGGAGCGACATGGCTCAATCGAACGCCCAATGTTGGCCGAAACAGCGACGTTTTTGCGCAAGACACGTGGTGGTGGCGTGCTGGTCGACCTCGGGCTAGAAGAGTTTGAGTTGCTTGATAACAATGTTGGGCTAGTCCTGTCTGGTATCCGTAGCATGGGCGAAATGAATGCGATTTTAAAGCTCAAAGGGCAGATGGTATATGCCGATGCCGACCCAGAGTTGCGCTTTGAGCGCATGGTTATGCGCCAGCGCGATGCTGAGTCTAAAATTGCCAAAAAGGAATTTCTTAGACGTGAAAAAGCAGAGTGGCATGTAGGGGACAACGAAAATGACTTTAATAAGCGCGACATCAAGGCCTATTGTGAAAAACAGGGCATGATTATCCATAATGAAGCTGATTTGGCGGCCTTTTTCCACCAGGCCGAAGAAAAGCTGCAACTTACTGAGTAGTAAGATAGCCATAAGCTTGACAAAAAAGCATAAGCATGCTATATTTATAGATGTTAATAACAGATAAAAATTATGTCTATAACACTACCCAAACAGCTTCCTGCTCCCCACGACCTGTATTTGCAATCAGGTAATCCTCAAGTTGTTGGAGCTTGGCCTCTTAACCCCGAACATGGTGCTGTGTATATAACGCCTACTATGGTGGGGCGTGAATCAGAAAGGTGGAAGGCTATGCCTGTAGAAGCCAGAATTGGTCAGCTAGATCGCCGCATAGACTTATTACAAGACGTTGGTAAGGTGGCGAGCGTCCACATTGATTCCCTTAAAGAAGAACTAACTACAGATTCACTTACTGGGCTCAAAAACCGCCGTGCATTTATGACGTCGTTACTAGAACACGTCAGTGAGAAGCAAGGACATTTTGCTATTTCTTTTGTAGATTTAGATAGATTCAAACAGGTCAATGATACGCAGGGGCATGCTGCAGGAGATAGTCTGCTCGTGATGATAGCCGATAGAGCTCAAAAAGAAGTTCATGTGCGAGAAGGTGACGAAATATTCCGGCTTGGTGGTGATGAGTTTGCAGTGCTGATTGGTACCCAGAGCACTGGTAATGACCGTCGTAAGCAGCGTCCAGAAGGTGAAACTATTGCTGGATTCGAAAAGCGCATTGTAGCAGAGGTAGAACAAGCCGCACAGGAGTGCGGGGCGCCTTTCGTGAGCGCTAGTATTGGTACTGCAAGGCATTTGCTGGGCGAAACAGCGGAGCAGCTGTTGGCGCGCGTGGATGAAGCCATGTACGCCGACAAACGAGCCCGTAAGGTCGTTGCCTAAAAGGTCAATAACATGCAAACTCTTCACGAAGCGCCAACGACTTTGGAACAGCAAACTCCTTTAGACAGGGTAGCTTCACTCAATGATTCCCTGAGAAGAATTGGTATCAGTGCGGAAGTACCATCTGGAGTAGTTGAAGAAATAGAACTTACTTGGCAGGGCAAACATGAAGAACTGTTTGCTGCCGAAGCTGGACTGCAGGCCATGATAATGAGTCCAGGGGATGGACCTGGTAGCAGTACGGACGAGTCTGGCCAGCTTCGTATAGTCACGGATCAAATAAACAGCTTCTTTGAACCTTCGCTTACAGGGCTATCAGGATCGGTTGAGGATCGTGATATGTTGGGTAATTTTATAAAACGAGCTACAGATATGCTTGCCCAGAATGGCCTGCATTCACTCTTGCCAGTTAGTCACGTCAAAGAAAGAATAGCAGTTGAGGAAAGTGTGGAAGGTTATTTTGTCCGACATATAAGTGAAGCGGCTAGTACTTTACTAGAAAGAGCTGGTGTCCGTATAAGTTCTGGCGATATGCCGGTTGTAACCTTTACGCCGCGTTTACATAAAATTATACCCGAAGGTAAAATCCATCCCGCATCTTCCGGTCAAGTAGTCATTGCAACTGGCTCTCACTCGAAAGGCACTCATTTTACTAAAGTGCTTGAAGATAGGCCAAAGGACGCGCTTGATTATTTGGGCTATGCTACACATCAGAGAGGACATGGATGTGTAACAGACGCCAGGCACCAGCCGGATACCTTAAAAGGTGCTGTCATATTTCGTGAGGCTGACATTATAGCTAATAACCCGTATCGTCGCCAAACTGATGATGGAACTGCAGGCCAGGGTATTGATATCGTGTATTACGACAGTTCTGGTCACGACGCTAGTTTCAGCACAGATGACGCTATGTTTGAGGTCGTGTCTAATAATATGGTTGGATACAAAAGATTATTTGAACCGACACTGGCACAGTTTCAGACGGGCGTCAACTTCCATGCCCCGAATAATGTAGAGGCACTTAAAAAGCTGGGAATCGATTCGACCGTTGCCAAACGGCAGCTTTTGTCGGAACATTCTCCTAGCTATCTAGAACCACCAAGTGGTAGCTACTCAGACGAAATCATGGCTAGTATCGCTAAACGGGCTAGAGAGCGTTTTGGTAATAGCGGAACAATCGTTGTACCACTTAGAGTTGCTAATAAGAGCGAAATGCCAAAGGGTTTAGAGCCTATGGACCGTGCATATGCAGATGAAGCCCGTTTAGAAAAGTGTGTCGTCTTAGAGCTAGTGAAGTAGTTCTATAGCCATAATCTTGACAAAAGAGCATAAGCATGCTATTTTGTGTAGATGTTAATAACAAATAAAAACTCCAGCAATGATTAGCGAATTATCACAAAAACCAGCAGACCTAGGTATCACTTCCTCACTTCAAGCCGAGGCTCTTCTGACTCAACGTGATGCGTTGGTGCACGATGATAAGTTGCGTAGCTTGATAGATGCTGTTTCGCATCAGCGTTTTGGCCGTTCTGCAGGCGAATATCAGGATTTTGAAGGCTTGCGTACGACAATGCGTGGTGCCTTTGATTTCAGATCTGGAGCTGATGGTTCGTATGGCGAACGCTCAGAAGCCGAAGATTTTGCCTGTGACGAGGTAATGGCTGATGCTATTGATTATACCGCCAAAAAATTTGGCCTGACAGGGGATACACAGCCAGAAAATTCTGATGTCAAAGTCGCATTGGTACTAGGGGGGGCGGCCCTCTCACCGCTAAATAGAACTGGATATGCTAAAGAACTTATAGATCAGGGTAAGCTAAACCCTGAGATTATTGCTCTACTCGGAAGTGACCGCCCTGTTGATGTTGCAGAACGTGCCAGAGGTGGCGATTACGCTGTTAATGCAACTACTGAATTTGAGCTGATGATTGCGGCCACGGAAACTGTTTGGCGGACAAACCTCAATCCTGAAGATGTGTATGAGCTAACCGACCCGCTAATTGCAGATAACTTACCGCGTCATGCTCGCATAGCCCACATACCAGCTGACAAAGACCATACCGATATATTTATTCTTTCCGCTCCAATGTTGACCGATCCATTTGAGGTGCGTAACGGCAAGCCGGGCAGACGGGCCAGAACAAATAGCAGGGACACCTTCAATATGCTTGCCAGAGTAGGCAATTTTCAAGTAGGCGATCGGGCCGTGGCTATTACTAATGCCCATTTTCGTCCTTTTCAAGGTGCTGATGCAGCCGGACAGCTAAGTGTACTTGGTGTTGAGACTGAAATAGTTGGCTATGACTCAAAGCATTTTGGTGATCCTGCTAAAAAGCCAAACGAACTGTTGCAAGAAATGCTGACGGCAGCGGACTCTTTAGCAAAAGCCGTATAATAATAGCCACAAGCTTTTTACGCCCCCATCTGTTCGGAGTATACTGGTAGATAATGACGGAGCTTAAGAAACTAGCGATTATTGACGGCAAATCGGTGTTCTATCGTGGGTACTATGCCATGCCATCGCTCAGCACCGCTACAGGTACTCCAACCGGCGGAGTGTTCGGTTTTGCGGCCATGAGTTTGGAACTAATTAAGAAGTTAAAACCCGATTATGTAGCCGTAGCGTGGGACAAGCCTAAAACCAATATCCGCTCGCGTCTGGCAATGTATCCGGCCTATAAGGCAGGGCGCAAACCGGCTCCACCGGATTTTTACGCGCAGATTCCGATACTGCAGGACCTATTAAAAGCTTTTGGCTGGCCGCTTTATGAGCTGGATGATTACGAAGCAGATGACATTATGTGCACATTAGCTAAAAAGGCGCACAATCGTGGCTTAGAAACGATGTTAATCACTTCTGATCTTGATGCGCTACAGTGCATAGACGAACACACGCACATTTATATACTCAAAAAAGGCTTTAGTAATATTGAACGGTTTGATATCGAGCACTTTGTTGAAAAACACGGCATTAGTGTCGACCAATTCTTGGATCTTAAGTCTCTAAAAGGCGATAGCTCCGATAACATCCCTGGTGTCCCGGGCATAGGCGAGAAAACGGCCACAGAACTGTTGCAGAAGTACAAAACTCTGGATAATATTTATGAAAATATCGACTTAATTAAAGAAACTACTCGCAAAAAATTAGTAGCCGGCAAAGACTCCGCATATTTAAGTAAAAAAGTTGCTCTGCTCATGGCGGATGCACCGATTGAAGTTGATTTAGAGGCAACCGATACGCATAAACTGGATGTTGAAGCGCTGAAAGTTTTATTACAAAAGCTCGAGTTCAGGAGCTTATTAAGAAATCTGCCTGACTATATGCGTACAGCAGAAACAGACATGCCTACAGTTGAGATTAAAACAGACGGCAAGAAAGCCAAGGCTCACCAACTTGTAGCAGACAAAGTAGTGATGATTGAATCTGACGTGGCGCTTAAAGCTGTGGACTTTAAGGATAAAAAGGAGCTTATTCTGCACACTTTCAGCGCAGGGTCGCACGGCAAAGACCCGCTAGTCTTAATCCTAGCCGATGCAACGACAGCCTACGTATTTGACCTTACTAAATTATCTACCTCCGCTCTACTACGCCAGCTGGCGGACTCGCTCTCCGCCATCCCTCCAGTCACCGGCTACGACGTTAAATCTAGTTTTCAGGTTCTACTGGAGTTAGGGGTGCCGCTTCCTAAAGTTGCGGGCGACGTGCTGGTAGGCAGTTTCTTAATCGACCCCCTAAGGCGGGCCAGGGATTTGAGTGAAATGGCAGAAGTAGATTTGGGTTACGACGGCTCAAGCCTCGATAACCTCAGTGGAGAGGAAACAATGCAGCGAGCAGGCGAAATAACCGCTGTTATTCGTGCGCTCAATACCTTCCAAGGCGAATCCGTTAGCGAACTTACTAAACTTATCCAGCTTGCCGACCAAGTTGAATGGCCGGTAATTCCAGTTCTTGCTGAGATGGAGTACGAAGGTATAGGTTTGGATTGTGATTATTTAAATAAAATGAGCGTGGAGCTAGCCGATCAAATTAGCGATCTTGAGCAGTCCATTTATGGTCATGCCGACCAAGAATTTAATATATCCAGCCCGTCGCAATTAGCTGATATTTTGTATGTAAAGTTGAACCTGCCAACTCAGAGCGTAAAAAAGGGCAAAACCGGCTATTCTACAGCGGCCGATGAGCTTGCAAAACTGCGCGGCCTACACCCAGTTATTGATTTGATAAGCCAGTATCGCGAATATACTAAACTCAAGAGTACTTATGTCGATACTCTGCCAAAACAAGTTGATGAAAACAGTCGCGTTCATACGACTTTTGCAATGACAGTAGCCCAGACAGGAAGGCTTAGCAGTAACGACCCAAACCTACAGAATATTCCAGTGCGTACTGAAGTGGGCAAACGTATCCGCACGGCATTTGTAGCGAGGCCAGAGCACATGTTTGTGAGTGGTGACTATTCTCAGTTCGAACTACGTTTGGCCGCAGCATTAAGCGGGGATCAGGACATGATTGACGCGTTTAATGAAGATAAAGACATCCACCAATTAACTGCGGCGGCGGTGCTTGGCATCAAGCCCGAGGAAGTCACTAAAGAACTGCGCTACAAAGCTAAGGCCGTAAACTTTGGGATTTTGTACGGGCAAGGCCCACATGGCTTAGCAGTCACAAGCGGCATGACCTACGGTGAGGCTAGGGAGTTTATCGCTAAATATTTTGAGATTCGCCCGAAGCTTAAAGAATATTTAGACGGATTACGTGAAAAGGCAAAGACCAAAGGTTTTGTCGAAACGCTTCTAGGGCGTAGGCGCCCAACGCCGGACGCCCAGAGCACTAACCATATGGTACGCGAATCAGCCTTAAGGCAGGCGATTAATATGCCACTGCAAGGGACTGCAGCCGATCTTACAAAACTGGCCATGATTAAAGTTAATGAAAAACTGCCAAAAGGCGCCAAGATGCTTCTGCAAATCCATGACAGTATTATGATTGAGTGCAAACAAGAACAAGCTGACGAAGTTGGCAAAATCTTGAAGAATACTATGGAAAACATTTACCCAACCCTTGGGGTTAAGCTAAAAGTGGACATTTCCGGTGGCGTAAACTGGGGCGAACTCTAGAATTTATGAAAAGTTTTCAAGAACAAGCAAAAGACTACGCAGTAACGTTGGCGCAATTTGTGGCAGAGAATGATTTGCCAAAAGAATGGTTTGCGGTTGCA
>Ga0163144_10021223_pt1 | contig 12919 bp, 6 predicted proteins | sample OliLak19BULKMAT1_FD_123175 | JGI IMG/M metagenome (GOLD analysis project Ga0163144, IMG submission 123175) | Freshwater microbial mat bacterial communities from Lake Vanda, McMurdo Dry Valleys, Antarctica - Oligotrophic Lake LV.19.BULKMAT1 | ecosystem: Environmental > Aquatic > Freshwater > Lake...
CAATTTGAAGTTAGATTTTTGGAGATTGAACCTTCGATTTCGGGCAGCGATCGCTTGACATTTTGGTTTAGTGCGAATCCTGGCGAACCATTACAACCTTTAGCCGATACCGCATCTGGCGGCGAAATGAGTCGATTTTTATTGGCACTCAAAACTTGTTTAGCAGAGCGCAAGCAAGAAAAAAACTCTGAGGAGCTAGATCTAAATAATTTAGGTAATACCTTAGTATTTGATGAAATTGACGTAGGCGTATCTGGTCGAGTAGCTCAAGCGATCGCCGCACAACTCTATCAACTCAGTCGCCATGCTCAAATTCTCTGTGTTACGCACCAACCAATTATTGCGGCGATCGCCGATCAGCATTTTCAAGTAGTAAAACAGACTCTTCCAGCTTTAAATGGAGATCAAAGCGAAAGAACTTCTGTGCTGGTTAATTATCTCAATCCAAAACAGCGCTTACAAGAACTGGCACAACTGGCAGCAGGTGAAGCAGGAGTCGGCAAACAAGCAAAAAATAGTCTTGCCTTTGCTAAAACTCTTTTAGAGCAAGCCACTAACTTGAGACAAAAAGCTTAATATAATCCTAAGTAAGGTAAATTTAATCACAAACAAATACTAAAAGTAGATTAGAATAAACAACCCTAAAGATGTTGCAAGATTTAAATTAAATTCAGTTGCTCTTTCTACCTCACTATGCCTACACCTACTATTAAAACTAGCCAATTAGAAACTAGCCCATCAGAATCTAACCTGTCAGAATCTACAAGACGCTTACAATTGCTTAAGCACTATCAGAAGCTGACTGAGATAGATCAGAAAATTGTGCAGTTGCTGGCGGTTTTGTATGAACCTGTGAACAGAGCATTATTTACTGCCAGCTTTCTAGAACTTGCAGAAAACTTTAACGCCAAAGACCAAGCCGCAATTGGCAAGAGTTTAAAGTCCAAACTTGATCAATTAATTCAGCTTGGGTTATTTAAGTCGCTAAATGCTTCGACTATTTGTTGTGATCCTTTAATCCTCGATATTGCGGTTCGCAATGCTTTAAGTAAAGGTGATTTTGAAAAGTTTGTAACTCAGATAGGGAAAAATTTTCCCATTTCTACCTATAAAAATGGCTCACGTTACTTCACCAGCGATGCCCAGTTTTTGCGAGAAATTCGGATTGGCATTTATCTCCATGACTTGAATTTCATAGAAAAGCAATACAACTCGTTCCTTCGCTATGGCGATACAGTTAAATATGAGCTTAGTTTAGAGTTTATCCTCAAAAAGCTGATATCTAATCCTTTTGAGCTTAGTTGGATTCAGTCTCTACCATTATCTCTGTTTGAGATCGCCGTGAATAGTATTTATATTGATACTATGCTCCACTTAAATCCAGTGCCTGAAGTATTTAAACTGCTATCTGAGCGTTGTTCGGTAGGTGGAGAGTTTGCCACAGATTTTTTAATAATCAGGCTAAGTGAGCAATTGATGTTGCAGGGACGTTTAACTGAGGCGGAGCATTATGCTCAGAAACTAGCTGAGGGAAACTCGCGGACTCTGCTTATGGGTGGAATTAGTTTTTTTCGCGGTGATTATGACCAAGCGATCGCTACCTATACACTTGCGCTAAAAGTTTTGAGAAAGGACGTCGGAAAACGCAATATCTTTTTCAGTGGAATCGCTGGCATATACTTCGTTTTGGCATTAATTAAAGTGGGAACGGGCGATCGCCTAAGTGAGGCAGAAAACTATAGCTTGATGATGACTGGTAGCAATAATCATTGGCTGCAAGGTAGCTTTATTTCGCTGTTGACGGTAATAAAATTTCAGCGAGGAGATTTATCACAAAAAGAGAATATTATCAGAATAAAAGTTCCTTCCTACACAGAACATCATGCAATTGGCTCTTTAATTACTGCCCTATGCCTGTATTGGCTCAATCCAGAAGTAGCAAAGAAAATTCTACCCAAAATCCTAGAGCCTTTATATCAACAGGCAATGGCGGCTGAAATGTATTGGATCGCCAGAGAAAGCTTTGAACTACTTGGCAAGGTTAAAATCACTAAGCAAGGAAAAGGTTTTGGTGATGATACCTTAAAAATGCCGATCAATATTGCTAAGGGAATGAGCGTGATCCCGACAATTGTAGAATTTGTTCATCCCAAAGAAAACTGGGAAATCTCGCTCAATGCGTTGGCAAATTTAAATCAAACAACAACAACTGCTGCTACCAAAGCAGAAAATAGTCTGCGCATGGCATGGTTTTTAACTTTAGGAAATGGGCAATATTCAATTCAACCAAAGGAGCAAAAACTAAGTGCTAAAGGGGTTTGGAGTAATGGGCGAAATATTGCGCTAAAGCGATTAAGCGAGACCCCAGGAGAACTTAATTATTTAACCACACAGGATTATCAAGTTTGCGCTCAAATTGAAGTATCTAGTTCGGGGTATGGTTATAGTTCTAACAAGCAATACTCATTTGATGATAAAGCGATGCGGAGCTTAGTTGGACATCCCATGATTTTCTGGGAAGATTCGCCAACTGTAGCAATTGAAGTGGTTAAGGGCGAGCCAGAATTGTTAGTCAAGCAGAAAAACAGTAATTATTTAACGATTGAGTTTTTCCCTGAGCCTCAAGAGAACCGAGAATTAATGATAGTCAAGGAAACTCCCACCCGCTTAAAAGTTTTTGAAATCAAAGAAGAGCATCGGCGGATCATCAATATTATTGGCAGTAAGAATAAATTGGAAGTGCCAGTATCGGCGAAAGAACGAGTTTTGGCGGCGATTAGTGCGGTTTCTGGGATCTTAACCATCCACTCCGATATTGGTGGTGGTGCGGTCAACGCTGAGGAAGTTGCAGCAGATTCTACTCCCCATGTTCACCTTCTCCCAGCCGCAGATGGCTTAAAAGTAGCAGTATTATCCCGACCATTCACTAGCATCGGCTCCTATTATCGTCCTGGTACAGGCGGTGCTACGGTATTGACTGAGATTGAAGGTAAACGCCTGCAAACCACTCGCAATCTTAAAGAAGAGAAAAAATTTGCAAATGCGGCGATCGCTGCCTGTCCCACTTTTAATTTGCATGAATCGACCGATGGTGAGTGGCAGATTGAGGATCCTGAAGGTTGTTTAGAACTTTTAGGCGAACTACAAGAATTGGGCGATCGCGTAATTTTAGAATGGCCTCAAGGCGAAAAGATGCGAATTAGTCATCGGGCGGATATTGGCAATTTTAAGATGTCGATTAATCGCTCCAAAGATTGGTTTGCTTCCGAAGGAGAATTGAAATTAGACAATGAGATGGTACTGGATATGCAGCAGTTAATGGCGCTTTTGGCTAAAACTCCTAGTCGATTTGTGCCATTAGGAGATGGGCAGTTTTTAGCATTAACTCAAGAGTTTCGTAAACGTTTAGATGAATTGCGCTCACATTCGGAAGTGCATGGTAAAGGAGTGCGATTCCATCCACTTGCTGCGATCGGTTTAGAAGAATTTGTAGATGAAGTTGGAAACCTAAAAGCAGACAAGCATTGGAAAGACCATCTCAAACGCTTGAAAGAGATGAAAGAATTGCAACCTGTAGTTCCTTCTACTTTGCAAGCCGAATTGCGAGATTATCAAATTGAAGGCTTTAACTGGCTCTCTCGCTTAGCACATTGGGGGGTTGGAGCTTGTTTGGCAGATGATATGGGCTTGGGCAAAACCCTACAAGCATTGGCTTTAATTCTCAGCCGTGCACCTCAAGGCGCAACTATGATTATCGCTCCGACTTCGGTTTGTAATAATTGGTTTAGTGAAATATTAAAATTTGCTCCCACCTTAAATCTAATTCAATTCGGTGCAGGTTCTACCGAAGCAAGGCAGAAGATTCTATCAGGTTTGCAACCCTTAGATATAGTAATTTGTAGTTACGGGCTATTACAACAGGAAGAAGTCGCAGAAATGTTAGCCCAAGTGCAGTGGCAGACCCTAGTTTTAGATGAAGCTCAGGCAATTAAAAACTTCGCCACCAAGCGATCGCAAGCTGCTATGAGTCTGCAAGCCAAATTTAAGCTAATCACTACAGGCACACCTGTGGAGAATCATCTGGGCGAACTTTGGAATCTCTTCCGCTTTATCAATCCTGGCTTATTGGGTTCACTAGAGAATTTCAATACCCGTTTTGCCAATCCAATTGAGCGATCGCAAGACAAACAAGCCCGCAATCAACTCAAAAAATTAATTCAACCCTTTCTTCTCCGCCGCACCAAAAATCAAGTGCTGCAAGAACTGCCATCACGCACTGAAATCACCTTGCAAGTAGAACTCAGTCGTGAAGAAACCGTATTTTATGAGGCATTAAGAAGAGATGCGATCGCTAAACTCACAGAGATAAATGCCTCACCAGGACAGAAACATCTACAGGTATTGGCAGAGATCATGAAATTACGGCGGGCTTGCTGTAATAGCCGTTTAGTTAAGCCAGAGATTCTCTTACCAAGCTCTAAGCTCCAACTATTTGGCGAAGTCTTGGCAGAGTTACTTGAGAATAAGCATAAAGCCTTAGTATTTAGTCAATTTGTCGATCATCTACATATCATTCGCGACTATCTCGATAGCCAAAAGATTAGCTACCAATATTTGGATGGCAGTACACCGATGAAAGAGCGAAAGAAGAGAGTAGATGCCTTTCAATCTGGGGAAGGAGATGTATTCCTGATCAGTTTAAAAGCCGGAGGTACAGGGCTAAATCTCACAGCTGCCGACTATGTAATCCATATGGACCCATGGTGGAATCCTTCGGTAGAAGATCAGGCAAGCGATCGCGCCCATCGGATCGGTCAAATGCGTCCTGTGACCATCTATCGCTTAGTAGGCAAAGATACAATTGAAGAGAAAATCGTAAAGTTACATAGTCAAAAACGTGATTTAGCAGACAGTCTGCTTGAAGGAACAGACGTAAGCGGTAAAATCTCTACTGAAGCCTTATTGAATCTAATTAACGAAAGTTAGAACAAATTTTCTACGTTCGCTTACAGCAGTTTATGATCAAATGTGCTATGGATAGAAGGATAAAAAAGTATGGGGCTATGCCCAGCGATCCTTTTTTGCGGCAGACTTAAAATTGAACTGCTGTAAGTAAAAGCTTAATTTGTCCAGATCCAGTTTGTAAATTCTGGCTTGTCAATTCCATACTCATGGGCGTAACGACGAGCTTCAATCTGAAAATCACGAAATTTTTCTTTGGCATGAGCACCCGCCACCTTCAGATGGGGAATCCGCTCAATCGAATCAATTGCCAAGCTAAATCGATCTATCTCATTATTGATGGCTAGTTCTAAAGGTGTATTAATGTTTCCCTTCTCCTTGTAGCCTCGAACGTGAAGATTAGGATGATTAGTGCGGCGATAAGCAAGACGATGTACTAGCGAAGGATAGCCATGAAAATTAAAGATAATCGGTTTGTCTAAAGTAAATAGACTATCAAAATCAGGATCAGAAAGTCCGTGGGGATGTTCAGAATTTGGTTGCAACTTGAATAGATCAACCACATTGATGAAGCGAATCTTTAGCTCAGGGAATTCTGCTCTCAGTAAGGCCGTAGCAGCCAAAGCTTCTTGGGTCGGAATATCACCCGCACAAGCAAGCACTAAATCAGGCTCAACTCCTTGATCATTACTCGCCCAATCCCAAATACCAATCCCTTTAGTACAGTGAGCGATCGCTTCCTCTATACTCAGATATTGCAGGTGCATTTGCTTATCAGAGACAATTACATTCACATAGTTTACACTTTGCAAACAGTGGTCAGCTACAGAAAGAAGACAATTCACATCAGGTGGAAGATAGATGCGGGTAACATTTGCGCTCTTATTTACGACTACATCTAAGAAGCCAGGATCTTGATGGGTAAAGCCATTGTGGTCTTGTCGCCATACTGTAGAAGTAATCAGGAGATTTAAAGAAGCAATTTCTTCTCGCCAAGATATATGATTACAGATGTCTAACCATTTTGCGTGTTGATTGAACATGGAATCAATAATATGCACAAATGCTTCATAGGTCGAGAAGAAACCATGTCGTCCAGTCAGCAGATAACCTTCCAGCATTCCTTCGAGGGTATGTTCGCTCAACATCTCAATTACTCGCCCATCAGTGGCAAGTTCTCCACCATCTTGGTCTTCAGGGAAAAACTCAGCATTCCAAAACTTTTTGCTAACTTCGTAAATTGCATCAAGCTTGTTCGAGGTTGTTTCATCTGGACCAAACACCCTAAAGCTAGTAAGATTCAGCTTCATTACGTCGCGCAAGAATTGCCCCAAAGGCTGAGTATTCTCTGCTTGAATCTGTCCGTGCTTTTCTAAGGCTATAGCATAGTTGCGAAAGTCGGGTAAACGTAATGCTCGCTTTAATACTCCGCCATTTGCGTGGGGATTGGCACTCATCCGCCTTTTCCCTTGGGGAGCGAGTTCTTTCAGTTCAGGGATTAGGGTTCCATTAGCATCAAATAATTCTTCTGGCTTGTAACTGCGTAACCAGGTTTCTAACTGTTTTAGATGTTCAGGATTCTTTTGCACCAGAGTTAAAGGAACTTGATGCGATCGCCAGAAGCCTTCTACTTTATGCCCATCTACTTCTGTCGGGCCAGTCCAGCCCTTAGGGGAGCGCAGAATAATTACAGGAAATCTAGCACGGCTTGCAATTCCAGAATTTCGAGCTTCCTGTTGAATCTTTCTGATCTCTAGAATGCAATGTTCAATCGTAGCAGCCATCGCTTGGTGCATAGATTCATGCTCTGAACCCTCAACAAAGTAAGGAGTATAGCCATAACCTTTGAATAAATTCTCTAATTCTTCGTGGCTGATCCGCGCGAATAAGCTAGGATTATTAATTTTGTAGCCATTCAAATGCAGAATCGGCAAAATTGCACCATCGCGAATGGGATTGATAAACTTGTTGCCATGCCAAGAAGTTGCTAAAGGACCCGTTTCTGATTCACCGTCTCCAACTACCACTGCGGCGATTAAATCTGGGTTATCAAAAACCGCACCATAGGCATGGGAAATACTATAGCCAAGCTCTCCACCCTCATGAATTGAGCCAGGCGTTTCTGGGGTACAGTGACTGCCAATTCCACCAGGAAACGAGAATTGTTTAAAGAATGCCCGCATTCCTTCTTCGTCTTCAGTTTTGTCGGGATAGACTTCAGCGTAAGTTCCTTCTAGGTAAACAGGCGCAAGCACACCAGGTGCTCCATGTCCTGGTCCTGCCATGAAGATCAGGTCTAAGTCGTATTTTTTGATTAGGCGATTTAAATGGATGTAGCAGAAAGCCAAGCCAGGACTAGTTCCCCAATGCCCTAAAAGCCGCTTCTTAATCTGTTCAGGCTTAAGTGGTTCTTTTAATAAAGGGTTATCCCATAAATAGATCATGCCCGCAGCCAAATAGTTACAGGCTCTCCAGTAGGCATGGGTTTTTCGTAATTCTTCTGAACTCAGAGGAGATTCTTTTATGGTGGATCTGGCTTTCCCATAGGCGGTAATGGCAAGATTAGAGTTTGATTCAGGTGAACTAGATTTTGAATTGAGATCTTGTTGAGATTCAGTTAATTGAGTTATCACTTGTTCGGTCACTATCTATCTCCAAATTGCTTAATGTCGTATGTTCTGAATATCTTGAATTTTGAATAAAAGCAGTTGAAAAAGTATGGATATGGTGATTTTGTAAGGATTGTGAATTTTGACCAACTATAAATCAACTGGAACCAAAAATAATCTGTCCAAAGAATGATGTGCCAGCAGATATAAAGAGCAAAATAAAGTTGAACGATAGAGAGATAGTTTTGTCAATTTAAACAATCAAGCACAGTCGGGAAAGCCAATTCGCAATTCAAATTACCTTTCAGTAAGAAAAGATTTAAGTTTTAGCTTCATGGGCTTTGTTTAAGGTGCTGGCAGTTTGTCCAAATAGAATCTTTTTGCTCTCTTCAGTCACAGTAGGGCTAGTTTTGAATTTTCCCTGCTCATAGGCACGAATTACCGCAGGACGCTCGGCAATAGTATTAAACCATCGTCGTAAATTAGGGAAATCTGCCAGGTTTTGAAGTTGACGTTCGTGGAGTACAATCCAAGGATAACAAGCCATATCGGCGATCGAGTAATTATCTGCCAAAAATTCGCGGTCTTGCAAACGTCGATCCAAGACTGCATATAGGCGATTTGTTTCTGAAACATAGCGATTAATCGCGTAGGGAATTTTTTCGGGCGCATATTGGACAAAGTGATGATTCTGTCCTGCCATTGGTCCTAGTCCACCCATCTGCCAGAAGAGCCATTCCAAAGTGGTTTTGCGATCGCGTACATTCTCACTTGCCAAAAATTTCCCTGTCTTTTCTGCTAAATAAACTAAAATTGCCCCAGATTCAAATACCGAAATCGCTTCACCACCATCCTTGGGGGCATGATCAATAATTGCGGGCATTCGATTATTCGGCGCAATTTTCAAAAAGTCAGGCTTAAACTGATCACCTGCACTTATATCAACTTGGACAATTTGATAATCTAGCCCTGCTTCTTCTAGAAAGATGGTGATTTTGTGACCATTTGGCGTGGGCCAGTAGAAAAGCTCTAGCATAATGTAATAATTCCAAAAATAAATGAGTAAATATTAATCAACATTATCATTCTGCGCGACCTCTCAATCGAATAGATTCTTGAAATTTTATCTGAATGCAAAGAAAATTTATTTCAGCGATCGCGACAAATTAGACCATCTTGAATTCTAATAATCCGTTTAGTTTTTTCGGCTACGTCATGTTCGTGGGTGACGATTATGATCGTGATGCCTTGATTATTTAAGTCGGTCAGAAGATTCATCACCTCATCGGAAGTTTGGCTGTCTAAAGCGCCTGTGGGTTCATCTGCTAATAATAAGGCTGGGCGATTTACCAAGGCTCTAGCGATCGCTACTCGCTGTTGTTGACCACCTGAAAGTTGGCTAGGACGATTTGACATTCTTTCTTTTAATCCTACTAAAGTTAAGGATTCCATTGCCAATTGGCGGCGTTTAGCTTTTGGAATATGGGCATAAATCATTGGCAGCATCACATTTTCTAGGGCTGTAGCTCTGGCTAAGAGATTGAACTGTTGAAACACGAAGCCAATGCGGCGACTGCGAATAAATGCTAATTCATCATCGTTGTAAGTAGTTAATTCTCTTCCTTCTAAGTAATATTTGCCCACAGTGGGACGATCCAAACAGCCAATGATATTCATCAAAGTGGATTTACCTGAGCCTGACATTCCCATAATTGCCGCATATTCGCCTGTGGCTATTTCTAAATCAATTCCCTTTAGCACAGGAATATCAATTTCTCCCAGTTTGTAGGTCTTGCGAATGTTCTTTAACTGAATCATTTTAAGTTCTTCCTAATCACTGCGTAGAGCTTGAATTGGATCTAGTTGGGCAGCACTTCTAGCCGGAATTACGCCCGCAATTAATCCCACAATCATCGATAAACCGAAGCCGCCAACTACTGACAACCAAGAAATTACAAAGGGAAACTTGAAAGCGCTAGCGGCAATAAAAGCGATCGCGATCCCTAAACCGATGCCAATAAAGCCGCCCACTACCGAGACTAAAATTGCCTCTGCTAAAAACTGACTGAGTATTGCTGACTTAGTTGCACCCAAAGCCTTTCTTACGCCGATTTCCCGCGTTCTCTCTACCACCGAGACTAACATAATATTCGCAATCCCAATTCCACCTACCACTAGAGAAATTGCAGCGATCGCGCCGACCATTAAAGTTAAAAGTCCAGCAATGCTAGTAAAAGTATTGAGAATATCGGTTTGATTGATAATCCGAAAATCATCGGGTTGAGGTGGAAAAATTTTGTGACGAATGCGTAATAGATTTGTTAGTTGAAACTGGGCTGCATCGATCTCTGCTTCGCTTTGAGCCTTTACCCACATACCGCTAATGGAAGTACCACGAATGGAATTTGAGCCGACAATCCGCGATGCCATATTCGATAGGGGAATGTAAACACGGTCATCTTGATCGGTTCCACCCGTAGAGCCTTTTTGTTCCATCACACCAATTACATCATATTGATAGCCCTGAATCCGAATCTTTTTGCCAATTGCCACTGCACTATTACAGATCTCTTTGAGAGCATCCTTTGGATCAGCGATCGCGCCAAATAAATCACTACAGACCTTATCGCCCAAAACCACTACAGGTTGCGCCGTATCCACTTCTTTCTGTTCAAAATATCTGCCTTCCTTCGGGAAAATATTTCGTGCTTGAGGGAATTTTAAATCTGCACCTAAAATTGTGGTAGAGGTATTTTGATTGGCAAAAGAAACCTGTCGCATTCGCTGCAAATAGGGCGCAACCAAACTAATTGCGGGGGCATTGCCTACGGCGGTCGCATCATCTAAGCTGAGGGTTGAAGCATTTCCACCACCCAAATTTACTCCACCTACGGTGGGTGCACCTGCAATTACATTAATTAAATTTGTGCCAAGTGCTTGTAACTGAGCCTCAGTGGAAGCTTGAACTCCTTGCCCAACCGAGGTAATCGCAATTACGGCGGCAATGCCAATAATTACCCCTAGCATGGTTAAGCCAGAGCGGAGACGGTTACTCCACAGGGATTCTGCTGCCATGGAGAGGATTTCATCAAAGGGAACTTCCGCGATCGCTAAGGACTGCTTTTTGACTTTGGGCTTACTTTTACTAGACATTTTCTAGTTAGCCTCTGCTGCCACGTTGAGGGCTAGAACCAGGTATTCCAGGCACACCTCCCTGACCTCTAGAGCGTGGACGTTGTCCTTCAGGGAAGGAAATATAGATTTCTTGACCTTCAGTTAAGCCAGTTTTGACTTCAGTTACATCTCTTCCCTTGGCATTTTTACCTGAGATTCCAGTTTCAATTGGCAGAAATTCTGGTTCGGGGCTTTTCTCACTCTTGACATACACGCCTGTCATCCCCTTTTGCCGCACAATTCCTACAGTTGGTACTACTAAAACTTTCTCCAAGCTACCGACATTAAATGAAACACTTGCATTCATGCCAGTCTGCATTAATCTTTTCGCTTCGCCTAAAATATTTGATTTCACTTCAAAACTGGTGACATTTTGGGTAACTGTAGCTTGAGGCGTAATTGATTTAACCTTTCCCTTAAATTGCTGATCAGGATAGGCATCAGCCTTAAAAGTGATTTCCTGACCAACTTTTACTCTAGCAATATCGGTTTCCGCCACAAAAGCATTCACTTGATTATTGGAAGTCAATGCCAAAATTGAACTAGCAGTCGCAGAACTAACCGAACTACCTGAAGTTTGAGGCGTAACGTAAGCACCAGGATCAGCGAATTTTTTGGAAACTACACCGTTAAAAGGCGCACGAATGGAAGTGTCATCAATCAGAGTTTTGATGGTCAGTAGATTTCCTTCGGCAGCAGCGACATCGGCTTGGACACGGGCAATCTCTTCGGGACGAGATCCCGCTTGTTGTAGAGATAATGCTTGCTGAAATTGGCGCACTCTGGCTTGATTCGCCTGGAGGCTGGTGCGGGAGGTTTCATAATCTCTGCTAGAAATTGCCCCTTCTTTAAAGATTTTCTCGTTTTGGCGAAAAATGATTTCGGTCTGTTTGGCAGCCGCGATCGCATTCTCTAGGTTTGCTCTGGCTTGGGCAATATCTTGCGCTCGATTTCCTACAATTACTGCTTGGGCAGAGGCTTTGGCAGCCGCAACCTGTGCTTGAGATTGGATTAGTTGTCCTTGTAAATTAGAATCATCCATTTTCGCTAGAATTTGACCTTTCTGCACGGCTTCTCCTTCTTTTGCCAGCAGGGTTTTTAATCTTCCCGCCGTTTTTGGGCTGACATTGATCGAAGTCTCAGGCTGAATTGTGCCGTTAGCAGTAATGATGATTGGCAAATCTGCCCGTTTTACACTAACTAAACGACTTTTTCGCTGGCTATCACCACTCTTAGGCACAAAAAATTGGCTATAGGCGAAGTAGCCACCGCCCCCTAGCAATGCTAGTATCAGCAGCCACAGCCACCATTTCCGTCCTCTCTTAGCTTGAGCGAATTCCATCTCACTAGCTTGATCTTCAGCAGGCTCAGGCTTTTTTATTTCAGGCTGGTGTTCTGGCTTAGTCTCAGGCTCTGGGTTAGGTAGGGGTAAAGTCTTAACCTCCATCTTTTTTTCCTGCTGCATAAAGTTTTGCTCCAACATTAGGCACTAAGCAACTGGGATAGGATCATATTTTCTCAAACCTTTAGCAGATCGCCAATAGGTATAATTCAGTATATGTTCAAAAAAATTTAAGATGCTTGAAAAATTGCAATTAACAAATTCCTACACATATTCTGTAGCACTTCGCAACTGGTGTTGGCGTGGTTGGCAAATTCGCTATGGTTTTGTTCAGGCAATTGAAGCACCAGAAGCGAAAAAAGAAGACATTCCAATTTTGCTAATTCATGGTTTTGGGGCAGCGATCGCTCACTGGCGCAAGAATCTAGTAGACCTAGCTCAAAATCGTTCAGTCTATGCGATCGATCTAATTGGCTTTGGCGCTTCTGAGAAGGCGGCAATTCCCTACAATGCTGAACTTTGGGTAGAGCAAATCTATGATTTTTGGCAAACTGTAATTAAAGAACCGATGGTAATCTGTGGTAATTCAGTGGGTGCCACGGTGGCAATCTTAGCAGCGGCAAAATATCCGCAAATGGTCAAAGGTGTAGTGGGGATTAGCATTCCCGATCTAGCAGAATTAGATGAGAAGGTGCCCGTGGCCATTAGACCATTAAGACAATCGCTTGAAGCCACAATTGGCGGCTTAGTTGCAGTTCCAGCTTTTAACCTGATTAAGCAACCTGGAATTATTCGCTGGGTATTAAAAAAATTGGTGTACGGCGATCGCGCA
>Ga0163144_10021227_pt1 | contig 12917 bp, 16 predicted proteins | sample OliLak19BULKMAT1_FD_123175 | JGI IMG/M metagenome (GOLD analysis project Ga0163144, IMG submission 123175) | Freshwater microbial mat bacterial communities from Lake Vanda, McMurdo Dry Valleys, Antarctica - Oligotrophic Lake LV.19.BULKMAT1 | ecosystem: Environmental > Aquatic > Freshwater >...
GCAAAAAATCGATTTATTCGTGCCGAATATTCGTTGGCTTGGGCAGGGCGCAAAGTTGTCAACTTTGTGTTTTGCTCAAGATTTCGCCCGGATTGATTACTTGTCATCCATCGCTTTTCTGGCTTATGAGACGGCCTCTGTGCGTGACGCTCAGCAAAAGAGCGTCCTGATGTACCTATCAATAACAGGTTATTGTAGCCATAAAAAAATTACTTTTTTGCGGTATATTAAAAAAACGCATTATAATTGCAGCCAATAAGTAAAACCATAAATTTTTAAACTTAAAATGAAACAATTATGGAAGGAACAATGGCGGTAATTACTATTTTCGCAGGCACTTTTGCGCCTCAGAACTGGGCCTTTTGCCAGGGTCAATTACAATCGATCGATGAAAACTCAGCACTTTACGCGTTACTTGGAACCACGTACGGGGGTGACGGCCAACAAACGTTTGGCCTGCCTGATTTGAGGGGGCGCATCCCCATCGGCACTGGACAAGCTCCGGGCGGATCCAACTATGTTTTAGGCCAGCAAGGTGGCTCTTATTCGGTTACCTTAAATTCAAATCAGTTGGCTTCGCATACCCATGGCGCCACGGCGACTGTTCCTGCCAGTTCGGCAAGTGCCACAACCAACTCCCCCAATGGCAACGCTCCAGCAACCACGGCCACCAATTTTTATGCGCCGGTCAACAACAATGAGCATTTGGGAGGGGTAACTGCTTCTCTTCAGCCAGCAGGAGGATCAGCACCTACTAACCTGGGAATGCCGTCGTTGGGTTTGAATTATGTCATCTGCCTTTTCGGCATTTTTCCATCGCGCAACTAAGGATTCAACCCACTCTTTCTTCACCTCTTTGACGAAAAAATTTTATCATTATGGAAGGTACAATGGCCACAATTACGATGTTTGCCGGTGATTTCGCGCCAAAAAACTGGGCGTTATGCATGGGTCAACTCGTTGGTATCAATCAAAACCAGGCACTTTTTTCGCTCCTTGGCACTACTTTCGGGGGCGATGGGAGAACCACCTTTGCGCTACCGGATTTTAGGGGGCGCTCGGCAGTAGGCACAGGACAAGGAAATGGCTTGACAAACCGAGTACTCGGTGAGGTAACAGGTAGTGAAACAGTCACACTGACAAGTAACAACCTGCCACCACATACGCATACGGGTACAATTACGGCAGCCAGCACATCCAGCCCTGGGAACACAGATGAGCCACCGACAATGATTTACGGCGCTGGCGGCACAAACCATTTCGCAGCTGGTGCACAGGCTCAGGGTTCCCTCGGCGGGGTTACTGCAACGATAGCCCCTGCGGGAGCTTCCCAGCCGGTAAATATCCAACAGCCTTATCTTGCCTTAAATATCATCATTTGTCAGTATGGTATTTTTCCAAGCAGAAATTAACCCATTTTTTTCAAAAAAATCTTTTTTACTATGGAAGGTACAATAGCTACTATTACGATGTTTGCCGGCAATTTCGCGCCAAAATCTTGGAATTTTTGCGCAGGACAAATAATACCCATTGCCCAAAATACGGCACTTTTTTCCCTCATTGGCACGACCTATGGCGGTAACGGCACACAAACTTTTGCCCTCCCCGATTTGCGCGGAAGGGCAGCTGTCGGCACGGGTCAGGGGCCGGGGTTGCCCTCAATCGTGCTTGGAGCGGTATTCGGAACAGAAAATACCACGATGACAATGTCAACCATGCCATCGCACACACACGCGGTTGCCGCGACTGTCGGCGCAAGTACAAGCAGTGCGTCTTCTGAACAGGCGGTAGGTAATGTTCCCAGCAATGTTGGTCCGGATTTGTACGCTGCTCCTCCCGGCAATGGCGCGCTCGCTGCGGGCACAATCACAACCCAGGCAACAGGATCGGCTGCGCCATTCAGTTTGGTTCAACCGGGGCTTTGTATGAATTTTGTGATTTGTATGCAAGGGGTTTTTCCTGCCCGTAACTAAATAATAATTGCGCTAATCACGCAGCCATTTCAACATAACAGGGAACGGCGGGACATTTTGTTCCGCCGCTTTTTTTTCATCAAATGTCATTCCCATCCACTGCAGAAGGGGCAATCCTATGTAACTACCAGATTCAAACTGCTCTATGAACCATTGCGACTGACCCTTGTACCCGCCTTCATGAAATACAAACGCGGTCGGCAAGTTCAGGTATCGAAGCGCAGCGAACGACCAGAGGATGGCCACGATTTCCAGCGATGTGGCCAGCGAATCGTTTTTTACGTCATCGAACATGTGCAGGCGGCCCTCACCAGGTGTGACGGCAATGTGGCCCGCCTCGTGCAACAAATCGCCGGGGTAGGCCAATTTCTCCACGTCAACAACCAGCCTGCCCGCTTCTATTTTGATACCAGGCAAAAAGGTCGTTTCCGTAATCGCCCTGCGCTCAGAGTCGATCCCAATTTTTTTCAAAAAATCAAGAACCAGGTCTATCTCTTCCATAATGAGCGATGAGTGATGAGTTATGAGTTATGAGTTATGAGTGATAAGTTATGAGTTATGAGTTATGAGTGATGAGTGATGAGTTTGCACAGCGTTTGTGTTTTGCCCCGAAATTGTTTTTCAGCACCTAAATCGGGAAATCGTTAAGGTGCTGAAATACTCAAGCCAAACAAAAGTAAAAGCGCCGTGCTAACTCATCACTCATAACTCATAACTCATCACTCATATCTCATATCTCCGCCCACATCCGCACCAAGTTGCTGTAAACCTGCAAAAGCACCAGGTTCTCGTCCGGATGACCGCCTTTCTTTTCAATCATCGACTGGGCACTTTTTAACTGAAACAATATTTCGCGTTGTTGTGTATCCCGAACAGCGCACTGTAGCCAGGTGACGGCTGCCAGGCGCACGCCTTTGGTAACGGGCAATACACTATGAATTTGTGTGGCGGGGTAAAGAATGGCATCACCTTTGGGCAGTTTGTACTTTACTTCTCCTGTTTGTGTAAACAGCGACAATTCACCGCCTTCATAACTTTCTGGTTCTGCTAAAAAGAGCGTCATGGCCATATCTACCCGGATGGCACCCATGTGTGGGTCGGCCATAAGCGGGCTATCGACATGGTTGCCGTAATGCATGCCCGGCTCATACTTGCTGATAATGGGCGGTAAAATGCGGGTTGGTATCAGCGCGGCCTGAATCAAAGGGCTTTGGGCAAGCGCCTGCATGATAATCGAATCTATTTGTTGCTTCGCGGGCGAGCCGGCTTTGGGTAGCTGAAGGTTTTTCTTGACGGACTTGGCAGCGTCCGTAGCCGTTGCTGCACCGTCCTCAAAATGCGCCGTTTGAAGCAGCCTGTGTATGGCTTCTATCTCGCCCAACATCAACAGGCCAGGCACCAGCAGGTAAGTATTTTGCTGTGTCATTTTTTATCCTTTTACACAACGAATGCCAATTTCCCGTTCCATACGAATGATCTCTGAATCCCAGAGGTCATCATTAGGGATGCAGGCAAACATTTTCAAATTAGGGCGGTGTTGCACCGTAATTCCTTCCAAAGAGCTGATCTTGTTGTAGTTGCAACAAATGTTAATCAATTGGCTCACGTGCTCCAACGGCATTAAAGAGCTGATCTGATTGCCTTGGACATACAACTCGGTGAGGTTTTTCAACCCTTCAATACCTTCTAATGACTCAATTTTGTTGTTGAAGACAAAAAGCGACGTCAAATAATCCATGTGGCTGATTTCCTTCAGGCTCGTAATGTTATGGTGGGTAACCACCAAAATCTTCAGGTTTTTAAGGTCGGTGATCCCAGAAAAATCTTCCAGTTCAATCGACATGTTCGGATAGGAAGCCGTGGGACCGGCAAACCGCACCACACTTGTCCGGTACACATTGTGCAACGTCTGATCGTCCAGCATCTCCGTAGAAGAACGGCGAAGCGTGACCTCATTAAAAGCCTGTTTCCACGGATCCGTCAGGCTGTTCCACCAGGCGTGATTTTGTTGGTTCTCTGCTGCGGTTGGGGGGACTGACAGTTCTGCTTCTTCCATTATTGGTGTTTTATCAATTGTTTTATTGCCGCTGCAAATATTTAAATTTTAAAGGAGGAACCAAGCCTTTGGCCTCAATATTTGTCCATATTAAAATTATTTAATTTTATTATGGTTAAAATCAAACATGGTTTTGAAATTGGTATTACACCAGTATATTTTGGACAAAAAAAACCTCCTGTGCTTTTGAGTACTAAAGCACTCAAATGTGCACAGGAGGTATGAATCGCCAACTTATGGGAGCGATACCGTTCCACCGTGAAAGGCTGTGTATTCGCCCGTAGCCGGTATTGCCATGCGGTATGTGCGCAATACACAGTCACCCAATTGCATCATTACCGGTGCGCCTCCATTGCCGGAAGTGCCTTGCAGGATGGTTGGGTCGTTGAGTTTTAGCCCGCTGTTATCACCGGGTAAAACTTCGTGTAACTATCCAGCTGCCCTTCCGCCAATTGCTTCCCTTACCCTGAGTTGTCCTGCTGTAAGCATCCGTCCACGTAAAGTGCGCTGAACGTACCAATACAGCAACATCCTGTTTTACTTTTCCCCTTTAAACGTGGACGGATGCTGACAGCGCGACAACTCAGGGTAAGCGAAGCGGGCGATGGTGGCGGCGGCTGGATAGTTGCTTTGACTTTAATCAAATTTTAATTTCCAAAAATTATGTCGAATGGCTCAAATTATACAATTCACCTACATGAATATTATTTTCGCCCAAAATCCGCCGGTATTTCCCCCCAACTTTCCGTTTCCCATTTCAAAATTGGGTTGTTTATCTTGTTAACTGCCAGCCATTTTTCGGCGCGTTCGATGAGGTTGAATATCTCGGCGTTGCGGCCCGTGGCTTCAAGCTTGGTGTTGCATTTGCCCTTTTTTACCCAGCCTTGGGCGGTTTTTGAATCGGAGTAAATGATCAGGTTGGTTTTCCCCTGGGTCTTCAGCATGGCGAGCGCGTGCACAATGGCCAGAAACTCCCCAATATTGTTGGTGCCGTCTTTCAATGGACCTACGTGAAACAGTTCGCGGCTATCGGGCATCCAAACGCCGCGGTATTCCATGTCGCCGGGGTTGCCGCTACAGGCAGCATCTACCGCAACGCTTTCGCGCACGATGGCGGAGCGCGGAACTTTGCCCGCTGGCTTGGCACTGGTGTCGCCTTTATTGACAAATTTCCAATAATTGCTTTTGAAGGCCATTTCTGCCTCCGCCACGGAGCCAAAACTTTTGTACTTGGCCTGTGCAAAGCCATCCACTTGCTTTTTACACTCGTCCCAGGTTTTGTACACGCCGGGCTTATGCCCTTCCCAAACGACGTAGAATTTTTGTTTTGCCATGCCGCAAAAGTACGCGTTGCTACCCAAAAAAAAACCGGATGGTTGGTGGCCATCCGGTCGAACTGGAAATTTATAACTGTAGTGTATGAAGTCAAAAAAGAGCTGGGGCGCAAAATAAAACCTGTCCTCCCCGGCTTTGGGTATGATGCTTTTTAAAACGCCTCGAAAGCGGCTATTCCGTTTAGTTCTGTCACAAGTTCCTCCCGACTCTGTGAAAACCAATTTGGCTCAGTTTCCTTCACTTGTAACCTGGGGTTTGTGACCTCAAATTCAAGTCTATCGTACTTATATAAGCCCCAGGCACCATTGTTGTATTCCAATGCACTTAGGTGTTCCACCCAATCGCCACTATTCATATAAGTAAGTGATTTACCATTGGGCAACGCCACTTCGCGCATTTGCGGTTGGTGAATATGGCCGCAGATAACACAATCGTACCCTTTATCCGCAGCTATATCTATCGCAGTTTTTTCAAAATCGGCTATGAATTTAACCGCGCCTTTCACGCCTTTTTTTACCATTCCAGCAAAAGAAACCGGGGAAAGTCCAAAGAACTTGCGTGTTGCATTGATGGCCCTGTTGATTCTTATCAGCAGGTCATATCCCTCCGCGCCGAGCTTGGCAAGCCAACGCGCCCGTTGGATGCTGATGTCGAACACGTCGCCATGAAAAACCCAATGCGTGCGGCCATCCACCTGGAACACCAACTTATTGCGCAGGTGAATAAGCCCAAGCGACAGCTCGCCAAATTTTCGCAAAACATCGTCATGATTGCCGGTCAGGTAATAAACCTTGGTGCCATTAACGGCCATTTTCAGCAAGCGCCGCACAACTTCCATGTGCTCCTTGGGAAAATAACTTTTTCTGAAATTCCACATATCAAAAATGTCACCATTCAGCACCAGGGTCTTTGGTTCTATGCTTTTGAGGTAATGGTGCAATTCTTTGGCGTGGCAACCGTAGGTGCCCAGATGAATGTCGGAAAGGACAACGATGTCGATTTTACGTTTCATGTACAATGGGCTTATGCTGGGTAAGGGAATAGCAAAAAGCCCGCGCCATGGAAAGCTCCCCATCTGCAGGAATACCTGACAGGGCATCAGGATTTTGAATAGTGCGACCGAGTTGCAGACGGGCGGAGAGAGATAATTGGCGCGGGAGAAAAATCATGCAAATGCTTATTAATTATACAGCAAAATTACATCTACTCGCGCCAAGGGCTGTTAAGCGTGTATAAAGTTAGGGTTAACAATTACTGCGCTCTAAAGAACTTCATCGTTTGCGCCTGATCAAATGATTGGGGGCGGACATCAGGTTGTGTCCCCGCTTCGTAGCAGTAACGGAAAAGCGAATCGGCGCTCCACTCAATGATACCGAACAAGGTTTTTCCTTGAAATGGCCCCGCATTAAAATCTGAAAAATCAAGTGTAGTCGGGTTTGTCTTGCAATTGAGGACAAACACACAGGAAACCGTGTCCATTATTTGACCAAACTTATTGAGCCACAAGGCTTTGTTGTTGCTTTTGAATACCAATCCATATCCCTCGCGGTTGCTCCAGGAACTGGCTAATTCCGGGCAATTGGGCGGCCCTTGGCATGACATAAGCATCGAGGTTGCCATGATTATCAGGCAAATAAATGTAAAAAATTCACGCATATCCTGCTCTTTCGGTTTAACTAATTGGATGTAAAGACAAGTGCTTCGCTCAAAAGTCGCAAATATCGGGCTTCAAAGTAGCTGCTGCTTCATCCAAGATAGCGATTTCTTTCCGTACTTTTCCTGAACATTCACTTTCTACCAAGCGTTAGAGCCAATTAAAAGCAGCAGCACACCATTATTATGCAAAAACTCTCCCTCGGATTTTCCCCGTGCCCAAATGACACTTTCATTTTTGATGCGATGATTCATGGCAAAATAGACACTGAAGGACTTGAATTCGACGTGATTATGGAAGATGTGGAAGCACTCAACCAACGTGCCTTTGCCGGAAATATTGATGTGACCAAGCTCAGTTATCACGCTTTTGCACACCTGACCCATCACTACAACCTACTGGATGCTGGAAGTGCTTTGGGCAAAAACTGCGGACCGCTGCTGATCGCAAAAAAAGCCATGGACCGGGCGGAAATTAACGCCGCACATATTGCCATCCCTGGCAAAATGACCACCGCAAATTTTTTGCTCAGCCTTGCCTACCCGGAAGCCCAACAGAAAACACCTGTACTTTTTTCGGATATTGAAGCTGCTGTGCTCGACGGTCGCTGCCAGGCTGGACTAATTATTCACGAAAACCGCTTCACTTATGGTGAAAAAGGGCTGGTTAAATTAATGGATCTGGGCGAATACTGGGAAAATACGACTGGCCTGCCGATTCCACTTGGCGGGATTGTGGTGCGGCAAAATTTGCCTCAGGAAATTCAGAATAAAGTAAATCGCTCCCTTCGGCGCAGTGTGGAGTACGCCTTTGCACACACTGATGATGTAATGCCCTTCGTGCGCGCCCACGCCCAAGCCATGGAGGAATCTGTGATGCGGGCGCATATTGACTTGTATGTGAATCAATACACGATTGACTTGGGCGTGGAGGGAAAAGCTGCGGTGCGGGAGATGTTTCGGATGGCGCGGGAGAAGGGCGTTCTGTCTAGGGAAGGCGCATGAACGTAGTATCGCGATGAGCGTTATTTTTGAAACATCTCGCGGGCTGTTTTTTGATTGACGGCTGTTCGGTGGCTTGGCCTAGCGGCGGAGTGAGAATTTGTCAACATTTTTTTATGTTGACAAATTTGGGCGAATGTTCAAATCCTTTGCTCAAATAGGTGGTAATTCACCCGTCGAAACTGACTTGACGGCCCACTAGTGGCGCGAATACCAAGTAACCTATAGGTTACTTGGTATTCGCGCCACCAGTACCTAACGCAACGCCAACTTTAACAATTGTCATGTATTCGCCACTCGTCAATCAAATTATTTCTTGCGGATATCCTTCACATACAACGCCAGTTTCCGGTGTCCTTTCCAGGTTTCTTCTTTCAGGCTGAAAGCAATATCAAAGGGGCCATTTCTGACTTCTTCAAATGCTTTTCCCAGGCCAAAGCCAATGCCCGTAAAGATTGGCTTATCGGCATCCTGACGCAGTGACAGCCGCACATGGTTGTTGTCCAATACCTTACTATGGCCCGTATCCACTACATTTTCTGCCCAAAAGATTGGACTCATATTGGCCGGGCCAAATGGTTCAAACTGCTTCAGTTTTGCCCAGAAAGTAGCGGTAATTTGCCTGAATTTTATTATTGAAGCAATCTCAATGGTCGGGCTTTCCTGCTCTAAAACAATGCTGTTGCTGACTACGCTTTCAAACCTTTCTGTAAACGCTGCCACGTTCTCTATTGGCATTTGCATGCCCGCTGCAAAGGCGTGACCTCCGTAGGAAAAAAACAGGTCTTCACAGAGCTGCAAAGCGGCATAGAGATCAAAACCCCGCACCGAGCGCGCCGAACCAACCGCCCGACCATTGCTTTCGGTCAAAATCACGGTTGGTTTGTAAAAATCTTCCGCGATACGGCTAGCGGAGATACCAATGACCCCTTTGTGCCAGGCTGGATCAAACAAAACAATGCTCTTTTTCTGCTCCCAGCCTGGAATATTGCGGAACTGTAGGCGTGCTTCATCCGCCGTGGCGTAGTCCACCGTACGTCGGTCGGCATTGCGGCGCACCAAATGGCTGGCGGCTTCCAATGCACTCGCTTTGTCTGCTGACAGCAGGAGTTTTACAGCATCCCGAGCATCACCCAAACGGCCGGCAGCATTGATCATGGGACCGAGGCCAAACACCAAATCCATGACGGTGAGCGGTTTGGGGCGGTTCATGTGTTCAATCAGGGCCGCAAGACCTACGCGGGGCGAACGATTGATGCGGCGCAGTCCAAAATGAACCAGGGTGCGGTTCTCATCGGTCATGGGCACAATATCGCAGGCAATGCTGGCAGCCAGCAGGTCGAGCAGTGAGGCCAGTTCTTCGCTGGGTGTATTGTGGTGCAGGCTGAGTGCTTGGGCCAATTTGAAAGCGATGCCGCAGCCACTAAGCTCCTTATAGGGGTAGGGACAATCAGCGCGTTTAGGGTCGAGATTGGCTACCGCATCGGGCAGTGCGCCTTCCGGCAAATGATGGTCGCAAACAATGAAGTCGATGCCATAACTTTTGGCCAATGCTACTGCTTCGTTGGCTTTGATGCCGCAATCCATGGCAATAATAAGGGAGCAGGCGTTTTCGCGGGCATATTCAACCCCGGCAAGGCTCACGCCATAGCCTTCTTTTTCTCGGTCGGGCAGGTAATAGTCGAGGTTTGTAGTCAGCCGTGAAAGAAAGGCATACATCAAAGCCACACTGGTGGTGCCATCCACATCGTAATCGCCGTACAACAAAATACGCTCCTCGTTTTGCAAGGCTGCATCCAATCGCGCAACGGCGCGGTCCATGTCCTGCATGAGGAAGGGGTTGTGCAGGTCCGCAATATCGGGCTGAAAGAAACGGCGGGCAGCTTCGGGGCTGTCGATGCCGCGTTGGGCAAGCAAGTTGGCAATTAGGGGTTCAAGGTCGAGCGCTGTTTCAAGGCGCTGGGCAAGGGCATCGTCAGTGGGCATCAAATGCCAGCGGGCAGTTTTCATCGTAGGTGAATAGGTTTCTTACGAAGATAAGGGGTTTTATTGAAAAGTGTGTGGTAAAAACCTCGACGTTACCGCGGCAGCACCCGAAACTCCGTACGGCGGTTTTTCTCGTGTTGCGCTTCCGTGCAATTAACACCATTGCCGCAATGGTTTACAAGCTGGGTTTCGCCATAGCCGTGGTACTCCAGGCGCGAACGCTTGATGCCTTTGGATACGAGGTAGTCTACAACACCCTGTGCCCGTTGTTTGGAAAGTTCCATGTTGAAATCATCTGATGCCCTTGAATCGGTGTGTGCATTGATTTCTATTCGAATTTCGGGCCTTTTGAGCATTAATTTCAACAATTTCTCGTCGACTACATCCCTGGCCTCGGCATTGAGGGTGGCACTGTTGAGCCCGTAATAAATGGGCAATATGTTGTAATCCAACAAGTCGCATTCGATTTTTTTCCACTCAAAGCCCTTGTTTGTACCACTCCGATCGTGCACCAGAAACACCTCTTCGCGCTCTACCGGGCTTACTTCCACGGAATCGACGGTCGCATCTTTATCGATCATTCGTTTTTTGATGGTGATGTATTCCGCCGGAATTTCTATTTCACGAACAGTGGCTGGAGTCTTGATAACTTTTTTCGTAATGGTTCTGAAGCGCCCTTCTTTTGGCGCTACTTTGACAAAAGCAGGCTTAATCAGTATCTTCTGGACAGGTATTTGTTTGATGACAGCTTTGTGTTCCACAAAACAAATCACATCACAATCCCCTGGGGTTGGCGAGGTGCAGCCATCAATAGCCGGGCGCGTTTCAAAGCGGGAATAGGCGGGCTCAACTTCAAACACCTCGAAGGTATCGAGGGTTTTTACAGTGGTGATGGCGTACTGACTGACGGGCTCTTCCATTAAAATTGTTTCCGTAACATCCTGATATTCAGCGGGCACATATTCAAATTTCTTGGAAGCTTCTTTTATCAGAATACGCTCTTCCACGGTTTTGTACACGGCTGGCACCACTTTGTATTGCTGGTAAGCAGGGGTAACGACAACTTTTGCTTTTTCGGAAATTTCTTCAATAGGGCAGCGAATAAAACAGTCGCCCGGCTCGGCATCGGTCGGGTAATTTTGAGCCGAAAGTGCGACACTGAAAAATGAGGCGAGCAACAAAAAGAAAGAGTACTTGTGCATTGTAAATTTTTTGACTTGTAAAAACGGTTTAATTGATTGAATTTAGTGGTTTTGGAACAGGTTGCGTATATTCCCACAAACAAACGGAATAAAAAAAGCGCGCAAAACTAGAAATATTATCAAAGCTGATAACAGCAAAATTTTTCGGCGGGTGCCGGTCTAGCTTCGGCCGCAAATATTCCACTAAAAAAGAAGGCTACCAAGCTCTGGGCAAAAAAGAGCAGCCAATATTTATCATTATTCTTTGTGACAATAAACGCTTCAAAATCGGTTTCCCCCATGCCAAATCAATTACAACCCGTCCCAAGTAAAAATATTCCAAGCTGCTGCCCTGCTGCGTAATTTTGTACCCTAAATTCAGCACAAAGCATCCAACCATGAAATCACTTTGGATTTTCCTCCTCGGGGCCACCATTAACCTGGGCTTTATTTTTGTCATCCTGAGATCTTACGGGAAAAGTGAATATAGCAACGAACCAGGTATGACCAAGCCGGGATTCCCCATCTATGCTATCATGATTGGAATGTTCCTTCTCGCCGGAATTCTGGCGCGGCACTTTGATCATCCGGGCTTAGGGAATATTTTAGTGATGATCGTTTCTGGACTGGCCGTATTGATAGCCTGTATTTTGAGTTCGGCGGCAATGAAGTCGTTGCGATTAAACGCGCCAGACCGGGAACAATGGTTCGAAAAACGGGCATCACTCTTGAGCAGCGGGAGCGGATACTGCACGAGATCGGAGCGGAAGCGGTGGCATCGCAGACGCGAAGTGGCCGATACAAACTAGCGGGCAATTCTATAGTCGTTTACAGTGGTGGACGGGAGACTGGTGACGGTTTGCACAACATTTGAACTTTGGATTGACATTTATTTTTCAGCACTTTTGGCCAGAAAATGGAGAAAGACCAACCCTGCTGAAACTTTGTGTCTAACTTGAAAACCAACGTCGTGCAAACCGTCCACCGTCTATCGTCCACCGTCTACCGTTTCACGTAGCAAACCCAGCACTTGCCACGTCGATATCCTATTTTTATAGTAATATCACGCCCTTATTTCACCGGCAAAGTCAACAATATGCATCGCCTGCTCCTCTTACTATCACTCGCTGCCCTATCGTGGCAAACTCCAAACACAGCTTCCGACAATTTTGTATTTGAAACCGCCACTTTACGGCTGGCCATTGATGCCACAGGACAGGTGCTTGAACTTGTCGATAAAACCAGTGGAAAAAACTACTGCGCAAAAGACACTACAGCGCCCTTTTTATCCATCCGCATTGCCGGGAAAATGCACTTTCCTGTTGCAGCAAAAGCGGGAAAAGATAAGGGCAGCCTTGTGTTGACATTTGACAATGGCGCACAGGCAAAGGTGCTCGTCGCAGAAAAAACAAGCCATCTCAGGTTTGAATTGGCGGCGCTTGACAGCCCTGAAAAAGTGGAGCTTGTCGTATGGGGGCCATACCCTACTACTATTGGTGAAACCATCGGCGAAACCATTGGCGTGGTGCGCAACACCGATTTCGCCCTCGGATTGCAAGCATTGAACCCCAAAACCATGGGTGGATACCCCTGGACCGACAACGACTGCATGCCGCAACTCGATATCTTCGACCAGGCCGACCCCTCGGACTTGAACGAAGCCGGAAAGCGCTACGTGCTGTACCGAGTGGAAGCCGCAAAACCGGAGCTGTTTGGCAGCACTTTGCAGGC
>Ga0163144_10021230_pt1 | contig 12917 bp, 11 predicted proteins | sample OliLak19BULKMAT1_FD_123175 | JGI IMG/M metagenome (GOLD analysis project Ga0163144, IMG submission 123175) | Freshwater microbial mat bacterial communities from Lake Vanda, McMurdo Dry Valleys, Antarctica - Oligotrophic Lake LV.19.BULKMAT1 | ecosystem: Environmental > Aquatic > Freshwater >...
GTTTTATTACCTGGAGGACACGCGCTGAAAAAAAGATCGGCTTCAAAAAAAATCCCCTTTCTTTTTTCTTCACAGAAAAAGTGGATCACGAAATTGGAAACGGAAAGCATGAAATCGAACGCAATTTTGAATTGATTCGTTCTTTAATTCCAGCTCAACTTGTCAAACCAAAATTGTATCCAAATCAATCAGACATTAAACAAGTAGCCGATTTGCAAATAGGTACTGATTATGTTGTAATGGCGCCATCGTCAGTCTGGTTTACCAAACAACTGCCAGGCCACAAATGGGTAGAATTAATTTCACGATTCCCAAACGATAAGACGATTTGTTTAATCGGCGCAAAAAGTGATATTAATTTTCTTGAATCCATTAGATCACAAACTACCAATAAACGCGTCATTAACCTTGCCGGACGTTTGAATTTACTAGCTTCTGCACATCTTATTCAAGGTGCAAAAATGACTTATGCTAACGATTCTGCACCAATGCATTTAGCTAGCGCAATGAACGCTCCGATAACGGTATTCTTTTGTTCAACGGTGCCTGAATTTGGATTTGGACCATTGTCCGATGAAGCTAACATTATCGAAATCGCTGAGAAATTACCTTGCCGTCCCTGTGGGCTACACGGTTACAAGGCCTGTCCCAAGGGTCACTTTGACTGTGGTAACAAAATTGTGCCAATTCCGTAGAACCATTGGTTAAGCGAAGACTTTCCTTCGTTGAGCGAAAAAAAACCTAACTTTGTCGTCCGAATTGAAAAGAATGAAACTGTGTTTACTTACACTTTGGCACTTAATGGCCGGAAGCATCTTGTATGCCCAGTCGGATACAACATTTTTTACAAGTGTTCGTGCACTTCAAAAAATGTTCGACGAAACTAATTACAAGCCCATTGAGTTTCAAGACACATCCTTAAAAATCATCGATCAAATTTCTCATCGTAGCACTTCGATTAATTCATTTAGTCGATCACTTTATCTCGAAAAACAAAAAGAATACATTGAAAGAGATTATGGTTTAGCAATCACCGGTGGTTATGTTGAAAATTTTGGGCCAACAGCAGGTGATTTGGACGATAATATCATGTATTCTCGACGATTTGGTGCAGGCGTAGAATGGAAAATTTTGAATGATGGTTATTTTGAAAACAGAGTACAAGCCGGAATTCTAGAAGATAAAATACAACGAAGTCATATGATGAATGACGCTACGATGGAGAGTTTTCAATATCTTGAGCGTTTTGATTATACCATTTTTGTTTTTAATAAAGTGAAAATTGATTTGTTGAACAAACGAAAAAAACAGCTCGAAAATCAATACGATATTATCGCAAATCTTGTCCTGCTAAAAATGTTGACCAAACAAGACGTAATCAACTTACAAACACGCTTAGTTGAGGTAGAAAGTCTCATTCATGTTTATCAAAGTTATAACGACTATTTAGCCGTTAATGAAGATTCCGTTTCATTTGATTATTCAAATCTTCCATTAATTGATTTAGATTATGAAAGTATTTTTTCTAAAATGGGAATGCAAACAGATAGTTTATTGTCAACCAATGTTTATTCTGATTATTATAGCTGGTATCATCAAATCACGTTAGGAACTTTTGTAAGGTATAATTATTACGATGTGATTAGTAATGATAATCGTTCGTTTTTTTCGGCAGGATTAAATTTCTCCATTCCCATTCCTTTTAATCACAAATTGCAAAATGAAATTGAAGCAGAGAAATGGAAATATGACAATGAAAAATTAATTCAAGGCAGAATTGATTTACAAGAAAATGTATTGAATATTGGCTACGAGTTTCGCTATAAATTAAAACAGTTCATTGGATTTTATCAAAAACGAAAAATTTTCATGGAGCGATTGCGCATTGAAAAAGTGAAAGCTAGAATGGGTGATAATAATGTTGACCCTTTGGCCGGTTTAGAATTATATGATGATTTATTGCAGATAGATATTGAATTGGTTGACTTGCTTCAAAATCTTTATTTAAAAGCATTGAAAGTTCATTCTACTATTCCTCACGCAGATATTCGCGACATTGTTAAAACACAATCCACAAAGGACATGAGCGAATATTTAGACAAAAAAGAGCGTTCGGTTTATGTTTGGAGTAAAACGTTTGAAGATTTTACGCCGGTTTTTTTGGCCGAATATTTAATCTACAACGAATTTGAAAAAGTTGTAGTTGCTGTTCATTTAGAAGATTCATTGAAAAAAGAAAAATCACTCTTCATGAATTACGCTGCCGAAAATGGAGAAGTTTATTTTATGATTGGTGACAATCGATTAATGGATGAAAAAGATGTAGAAGGACGATTGAATAAAATTTTAGCTGATTACAGCGATGTAAAACCAAAAGGAATTCATTTAGATGTTGAACCGCATACGTTTGATAATTGGGGAATTGAAAAACAAAAATTACTCAATCAATATTTAGAAATGGTTGGCAAGGTAAGTACTTATTGCGACGCAAAAAATTTGGAGTTGGAAGTTTCAATTCCGCTTTACTATGGACCCGAAGTGGTAGATAAACTTTTAGCATTGGTAGATCGTATTTATTTTATGTGTTACGAAAATGTGAAGACAGAATATTTGGTTAGCAAGCTTACAACCTATATAGACAATGGCAAAGATCAGATTGTTGTTGCTGTTAGAACAGAAGACTTTGAGAACCGCATTGAGATGGAAGCCAAGATAAAAGAAATTGAAAAGCAAACCGGAATCACAAAATTTGCGTATCACGACTTAAGGCGTATGATATCGTTTGATAGAAAGAGTATAGAATAAATGAAAAGTCTTAATTTTAAAAGGAAAGAGGATAGTTATCTCCGTTATTTTGACGAGACACAAAAACGTGCCGTTAAAAAGCCTTTTAATTGGGATCGATTAATTTATATAATGCTTCTTTTCTTAACGCTCTTTTTTGTTGGTCGTTTTTTGGTGAATAGCTATTTGTATATTGAAGGTGATGGTCAAGTTTTGTTTGAAAGTGTTGATATCAGACATACAGACGACATAAGAATTTACAAGTTTTTCAAAAAAGAAGGGGATGATGTAAAAATAGGTGACACGTTATTCACTTATTTCTTAGATGAAGATGTATTTGGAAATGGCGGTGGCGGAGGTGGAAATGCCGTGAGTATTTCTGATGCTAACGGTGAAGATTATTCTTGGATAGAACGAGAAATTTATGCATTGAGAAAAAACATAGATTTGAATTATGTCAAAATTTCTGACAATAATAAATTACTAGACATTTATAAAATTGATTTGGAACGTGTGCGCAATGAGGTTATTCTTGACGCCGTTTCACATACCAATTTAGAAAATCTCGAATTTCAAATTACACGATTAGAATCTGACAATAATTTATTAAGCGAACAGAATCGAATTTTTAGAAAACAAATAGGCTACTTATCAGACTTAATAAAGAAAAGTGATGATTTAGAAAAAATTCAAATCAATCAAAGTGGACATGTAATGTTAACTGGCGCTGAGAACGATTCAACATTTAAAATTTTCACTTCTCCAATTGATGGAAGTATTACTCATATTGATAAACAGCCCTTCGAAGTTGCGTTGAAAACAGAAGTTATTCTTTCTATTCATCAACCCAATTTTGTGCACATAAAAGGTTTCTTTGATCAGGAAGATTTGAGGTATTTACGTGAAGGTGATATTGTAGACATTGAATTTGCTGATGGTACAACAAGTATTGGAGTCGTGAATCGATTTTATTCAGCGACCTATATTTTGCCCGAAGAGTTTCAGAAAAAATTTGAACCAACAACACGAACACTTGCTGCAGATATTTTACCAATTACGGAAGATGATTTGGATGTCTGGAAAAAATATTACAAACTCAGCGTAAAAATTACCAAACGGACTTTTTAATGGAAGATAACGGAAACAATATAAAAGTCAACGACTCTGTTATCGAATATTCAGGATTTACCTTCTTGTTGATTGATGCGTTGGATAGTTTAAATGTAGATAAAGTACAGTTCAACAATGCCGTAATTGTTGATGGAAAAGATCCTGATTTTATTCGTCAGATTGTTAGAAGAATTCGGTCAAACAACAGTCCTGATATTTATTTGAAACCTATTTTTATTTTGAAAGGAATCAACATCATCGATCCTTTCGTGAATAAATTGGTTGATGGAACTATTTTTTCGTTAGAGCAAATTGAATTCATCGTTCCAACGGTAGAAAAAATTCTAACCAAAGTAAGCGACTTAAAATTTACCAACTCCATTTCGTTTGAGGCGCAGATGATTGAAAAAACAATCAACTTCATGTACACCTGCGATGTGTATGATTTAGAGCCAGTGCCTTATGTGTATGCGGGAATCAACTATTCGTACCCAATATTGTCAGTGAATTTTAGACAATCAGAAGAATATATTGTGTTGGATATTTTAGACATAGCTGAACGTGAAGGAATTTTTGAATCAGAATATTTTGATCGAATTTATTTGTGTTCTAATTGTTCAAACGGACATTTAACGTATCGCGAAGTTTGTCCAAAATGTGGAAGTTCTAATTCAACTACCGAAGATATCGTTCACCATTTTCCTTGCGGATATGTTGGACCCATCAGCGATTTTAAAAATGAAATTGATGATCAATTAGATTGTCCAAAATGTAATAAGCGTTTACGTCATATTGGTGTTGATTATGATAAACCTTCTATTTTGCATGAGTGTAAGGGTTGTGCACATAAATTTCAAGATTACAATGTAAAAGCAAAATGCCTGAGTTGTTTAACTGACAACGGAGTTGAGATGTTGAAAGGACGTGAAATTAGAAAATACAAACTCACAAAAAAAGGAGAATTGGCCGCCATAAATGGTTTCGTTTCTACGTCAAAAGACATTGAAGAAATTATTGGTACAGTTAAATTCGACACCTTCAAAACCATGTTAAAATATGAGATTGAGCGACTTCGTCAAACAGAAGGCTCGAGTAATATTTGCGCTATTCACATCAGCAATCCCTCTCAGGTATATTCAAAAATTGGCAGCGAAGTTCAAAAAGGTTTATTGAAAGATTTAGTGCGTGTAATTAGAAGTAACATTCGTTCATCAGATGTTATTACATTCCAAAGTTCTTCAACTATCGTTCTTTCAATGAACGAAATTCCGAACAGAATTGCAAAACGTATCTTGGAAGAAATCATTGTTATGTTAAAGCGTTTGATGAGTACTGCGTTTAAAAACATGGAGGTTGATTTTGAAACAAACGTCATGTCGCTTGATTATAAATTATCACCAGAATTACACATTCAACAATTGACCAAAGACTTTAAATAGTGATTGACGAAATAATCGATAATTACATTCGGTTTTTAGGCAGTTTAACTGTTGAGCATTTCATTCGTTTATTTTGGTTCTTCATTTTCTTTGAGTTTATTCGTTATTTCATGATTGAGTTTGTAGTACTCAATTTGTGGAAATTAAGTAAGTGGTTAAATCGCAGCGAATATGATAAAGCGCGACAAGAATTTCTTTTCGAAAATCCACTCATCTCTATTATTATTCCGGGAAAAAATGAGGGAAAACACATTTACAAACTCATCAACTCACTCAAAGAACAAACTTATGCAAACGTACAAGTCATTGTTATTGACGATGGTTCGGATGATGATACACCAACAATAGGAAGAGATCTAGAACGAGCCGGATTAATTGATCTTTTTATTCGCAACGAAATCCGTGGTGGAAAAGCTTCTGCTGCAAATTTTGGTTTACGATTCACAAAAGGAAAATACATCATTCACATGGATGCCGATTGTTCTTACGATCGAGATGCAATTGAAAAAATTATCATTCCCTTTTACCTCGATAAAATGGTTGGTGGCGTTGGAGGAAATGTAATGGTGCGAAATTACGATGAATCGCTGGTCACGTCGTTACAGGCTATCGAGTATTACGATACCATCAGCATTGGTCGTTCTGTTACATCGTATTTAGGAATTTATAGAATTATTTCCGGAGCTTTTGGTGCTTTCCGTGCCGACGTGTTGGAGCAAATGAAAGGCTGGGACATTGGCCCGGGACTGGATGGTGACATCACCGTAAAAGTTAGAAAGCTCGGTTACAAAATTAAATTTGAGCAAGACGCAGTTTGTTTAACGAGCGTTCCAAACACGTTCAAAAAATTAACTAAACAACGTTTACGTTGGGATAAATCGTTGATTCGTTTCCGTGTTAGAAAACACAAAGATGTCTTGTTTCCCAATCAGGCGTTTAAATTTTCGAATTTTATTTCCTTCGTAGAGAATATTACTTATAACCTCATTCTCAATTTTAAATGGTATTTTTATTTGATTGATATGGTGATTAATTATCCTTCGTTGATTGCAAATATCTTGATTACAAATTTCTTGCTCTACACAATCACCAACTTTTTAAAATTTGTGATTTATTCACTTTACAGAACAAGGAGCAATGCGCCGTATTCACACTTCCTGATTTACATCCCCGGAATGGTTTTGTATTTTGGATATTACCTGCGAATTGTACGAACGATTGCTTACCTGCAAGAATTCTTCTTTAAATTATCATACAAAGATCCTTGGAATCCGGAGAAAACATCGGTGCATGCTAAGCGGTTGAAGTTGTAGTAAAATAAGTGCATTCACTGCTGTAAGTGATCTATTTTTAAAAAACCAATCTGCCATTCAGCCCTAATCCTTCCAGCAACATTGCTTTCTTTATAAAGTCTGCGCTCTCTTCAAAATTCAGTGTTTGTTGCCCGTCTGAGGCTGCTTCTTCAGGTGTTTCGTGAACTTCGTAAATTACGCCATCAGCACCTGCAACAACGGATGCAAGTCCTGTTTTAGAAACGTAGTCACGAATACCAACGCCGTGCGAAGGGTCTGCTATGACCGGTAAATGTGATTTGTCTTTTAAAATCTGAATCGCATTAATATCAAACGTGTTGCGGTACGCATTTTCAAATGTACGAATGCCTCGTTCGCACAACATTAATTTTTCATTTCCAGCACTAAAAATATATTCTGCTGATTGTAAAAGTTCATCAATCGTAACACTCATTCCTCTTTTAATTAGTACCGGTTTGTCTACTTTTCCTAAGGCTTCCAACAAATTGAAATTTTGTGAATTTCGAGCACCTACTTGAAATACATCAACATAATCGTGCATTTCATTTACTTGAGAAACTTCCATTACTTCTGTAATTAGTTTTATGTTATTTTCCTTGCAAATCGACGAGAACATTTTGAGCCCTTCAATACCCATTCCTCTAAATGCATAAGGTGAACTGCGCGGTTTGTAAACTCCGCCGCGCATAATGCGAATATTGTTTTTAACCAAATGAGCAATTACACTTCTAACTTGTTCTTCACTTTCAATTGAACATGGGCCGGCCATTAAAGATAATTTTCCGTCACCAATTTGCACTCCATCACCAAGATCAATTACGGTAGAATTTACTTTCCATTTTCGTGAAACAAGTTTGTAGCTTTCGGATACGCGGTGAACATCGAACACACCTTCTAAGGCACCAATATTTCGAATATCGAAATCTGATTTGCCAATGCAAACCAAGTAGGAGCCGCGCTGGGTATTTACTTCAGTACTTTTGTATTTCATCGATGCAACTGTATTAATAATTTGTTGCTTTGTTATTTCACCGATGTTTTTTTGTAATTGAATGATCATAAAATTGTTTTTAAAAAGGTTAAACGAGGATTGAATTTTTAATGGAATAAATAAAAGCGGAAATGTCTTTTTTTAAATCCATTGTTTCTTTAATGGCGTTAATAAATGCACTTCCAATAATTGCTCCGTTGCTTTGCGCACAAGCTTGCTCATAGCTCTGGTTGTTTGAAATTCCAAAACCAATTAGTGTCGGATTATTAAGAGAATAATTTTTAATTCGATTAAAATAAGTAAGCTGTTCTTCACTCATAACTCCCTTTGATCCAGTTGTACTGGAAGAAGATACCATGTAGATAAAACTAGTAGAATGTTGGTCAATTAGTTTTACTCTTTCTTCTGAGGTTTGCGGAGTGATGAGTAGTATGTTTTTTAAATCGTGTTTTTCGAATAGTCTCTTGTAGTCGTCAAGGTATTCTTGTAAAGGAAGGTCGGGAATTATTATACCCGATATTCCGCAGTCTTTTGCTTTCTTGCAAAATTTTTCAATTCCAAATTGTATGATTGGATTCAAATAGCCCATTAGAATTAAAGGAATTTGTGCATGCGGATTTGTTATACGATACGCTTCGATTTGTTCGAATAATAATTTTAAATTCATCCCATTTGTTAATGCTATTTCACTGCTATGTTGTATCACAGGGCCATCCGCCAAAGGGTCTGAAAACGGAATGCCAATTTCTATAAGGTCAACTCCACTTTCTTCAAGATGCTGAAGTATTTTGGCCGTATCATTTAATTTCGGAAAGCCAGCAGTAAAGTAAATGGAAAGAATATTATTTTTCTTTTCATTGAATAAACGGTTGATTTTGTTCATATAATTTTTTTAATTGTTCAAGTATTTCATAAATGTTTCAAGGTCTTTATCTCCTCTACCTGAAAGATTGATAACGTTAATATCATCCTTCTCAAATTTTAATTTTGACAAACACGCAAGTGCATGTGCACTTTCTAAAGCAGGAATTATTCCTTCAAGCTGACACAATTCAAATGCGGCTTGCACTGCTTCATCATCTGTAATGCTTATAAATTTTGCTCTGCCTGTTTCAAATAAATGTGCGTGCATTGGACCAACACCCGGATAATCTAAACCGGCTGAAATGCTATAAGGTTCAGTTATCTGCCCATCTTCTGTTTGCATGAGCAACGTTTTACTTCCATGAATGATTCCAGGTTTTCCTAAAACACTTGTAGCTGCTGAATGTCCTGAATCAATTCCTAATCCAGCGGCTTCGGCGGCAATAAGTTCTACATTTTTATTTTCGAGGAAATGATAAAATGCACCTGCAGCATTACTTCCACCTCCAACACATGCAATTACACGCGTTGGATTCTCTGAATTTTCTTTTTCCAGTAATTGCTTTTTCATCTCTTCACTTATGATTGATTGAAACTTAGCAACCATATCGGGATAAGGATGAGGGCCAACGACAGAACCAATAATATAATGTGTGTTAACCGGATTGTTAATCCAATCGCGGATGGCTTCGTTGGTTGCATCTTTTAATGTTTTACTGCCTGATAACGACGGAACAACTTTAGCGCCCAATAATTTCATTCGCGCAACGTTTGGCGATTGTCTTTCAATGTCTACAGCACCCATGTAAACAATACACTCTAATCCCATAAGCGCGCAAACAGTTGCGGTTGCTACACCGTGCTGACCGGCCCCGGTTTCTGCGATGATGCGTGTTTTACCTAGTCGTTTTGCGATGAGAATTTGTCCAATGGTATTATTTATTTTATGTGCCCCGGTATGGTTTAGATCTTCGCGTTTTAAATAAATTTTTGTTCTATACTTTTCAGATAATCGTTTTGCGAAATAGAGTGGTGTTGGGCGTCCAACATAATCTTTTAATAAATCGTTAAACTCTTTTTGAAAGGACGGTTCATTCATTAATTGCAAATAACAATTTTTTAGTTCTTCAATATTTGGATACAAAAGTTCAGGAATGTAAGCACCGCCAAAATTTCCGTAATATCCTTTTTCATTAACGTTATATGGCATATTCTTTAGTCTTAGAAAGTAGTTCGTTTAATTTTTGAATATTCTTTAATCCTGGCTTGTCTTCAAATTTGCTGTTTACGTCAATTGCAAATGGATCGAATTCTTTTAAGCTTGGAATATCAGAAGTTTCTATTCCACCACTGAGGAAATAGGGTTTGTTAATTTTATAATTTTTTAAAAGTGACCAATCAAACTTTATTCCTGAACCTCCATGCCCCTTTGTTTTGGTGTCAAATAAAAAGTAATCTGTGCAGTTTTCATACGTCAATAAAATTGAAGAATCGAAATTTGAATCTATTTGAAAAGCTTTTATTACTTGAACATTTTTTTTAATTTCTTCGCAGTCTTCTTGCGATTCAGTTCCATGCAGCTGAACAAGGTCAAGATTATATCGGGCAACAATATCAAGTATTGTAGAGCTATTTTCATTCACAAAAACGCCCACTTTTTTAATGTCTTTATCTAATTGATTTAAAATTGAAGCATTAAATTTTTCGCCTACATAACGTTTTGATTCTTTGTAGAAAATAAATCCCATAAAGTCTGGTTTAAGTTCGGCTACTTGTTTGATATTGTCTTCGTATTTTAATCCGCAAATCTTTGTTTTCATATTGTTGCAATTTCTTTAGATTTGATTAAGTGTTGAACTTCTTTTATAAATTGAGTGCATGCATCTTCTGGGCGGCTATGTTTCATAAAGAATTCGCCCATTAAGAAACCTTGGAATCCCTCTTCTTTTAAACCAATAATATCTGTCGCTTTCTGTATTCCGCTTTCTGAAACTTTTACAGCATTTTTTGGAAGTAACGAAGCAAATTTGAATGACTGTTCTAAATTGATTTCCATGGTTTTTAAGTTTCTGTTATTTATGCCTACCACATCAATTGAATCATTGTATTTATTTAATTCGTCCTCGTCGCGCAGTTCTAATAAAACTTCAAGGCCTAACTCGTGAGCAGTATTTGTGAATTGAATGATTTGTTTTTCACTTAGAACATTTGCTAATAGTAGAATGGCATCTGCGCCAATTGATTTTGATTCTATAATTTGATACTCGTCAATTATAAAATCCTTTCTTAAAATTGGACAATAATTAAATTTTCTTGCTGTCGTTAAGTCTGAACTTTTTCCGCCAAAAAATTCTTCATCCGTTAATATTGACAAGGCATTGGCTCCGGCTTGCATGTATCCGATGGAAACGCGTTCAACGTCAATGTATTTATTGATGATTCCTTTTGAAGGAGATTTGCGTTTAATTTCAGCAATGATTCCAACCTTGTCATTGCGCTGCAAATATTTTTTTAGCGAAACTGTTTTCGCAGAAAAGTAGATGCTGTTTTCTAACAGTCGAATTGGATAAAGCTCTTTGCGTTGTTCAACTTCTTTTTGCTTATGCTGAATTATTTTGTCGAGAATATTCATTTTAGTTGAGATTAATAAGTTTAGTAAAAACGGTAAGTGTATTCTTGTTTAAAAGGTTTTCTCTTGCAATTGCAATACATTCGTTAATGTTTTTAGTTGTTGCGCATTGAATCGCATACCCTGCATTAATTGCTACTACATTATTTTGGTGAACAGTCCCATTCCCTTCAAGTATTTTTTTAAAAATGCTTGCCGCTTCTTTAACTGTATTTCCTCCAAAAAGATCGTTCTCAACACATCGTGTTATAGTGTGTTCTTCTGGCTCTTTTAGCTCTTCTCCAAGTTGTGAAAAAAGTTTAAAGCTTGATGTAGTTGAAATTTCATCGTATCCATCTAAACTATGAACTACACAATAACTACTTTGTTCTGCTTGCAATAAATAATGATAGATGCGCGCCAACTCAAGGTTGAAAACTCCAACTAATCTGTGCTTAGGTTTGGCTGGGTTTACTAAAGGTCCAAGCATATTAAAGAATGTTTTTACACCCATTTCTTGGCGAATAGGCGCTACTCGTTTAAGTGCAGGATGAAACAGTGGAGCGTGCATAAAACAAATATTGGTTTCGTCTAATTGTTTTTGAAGTTGGCTTTGGTTATCTGAAAATTTATATCCAAAATATTCTAATACGTTTGAAGAACCACTGATTGATGAAACACCATAGTTGCCGTGTTTTGCAACTTTTACTCCACTTGCTGCAACAACAAATGAACTAAGTGTTGAAATATTGAACGTGTTTTTTGAATCACCACCGGTTCCACATAAATCAATTGTTTCTCCATCAAGTTGAATAGGTAAACATAATTCGAGCAAGGCTTCTTTAAATCCCTTTAATTCATCAACATTAATAGAACGCATAAGGTACACAGTCATAAAAGAAGCAATTTGACTATTGTTTGCATTGCCTGAGGAAATATCCACGAGTGCTTGCTTTGCCTCTGCTTTGCTAAGTGTTTTATTTGCGTATAATTTTTCTAAGTAATTTTTCATCATTTATTTTTTTGTCAATATGTTTTATGCGTTCGAATAAAAAACTCGAACAGAAAATATAATTTCTTGAAGTTTTTTTTAATTCGTTTGTTCTAGCCAATTTTTCATAATCACTTCACCATATTCTGAAAGAATAGATTCTGGATGAAATTGAACTCCGCGAACATTGTACTTTTTATGGCGCAACGACATTATATTTCCAGCCTCATCTGTGGAAGTGATTTCTAATTCTTCTGGAAGTTTCGCTGTATCAACAACCCATGAGTGGTAGCGTCCTACCAAGAAAGTTTCGGGGCAATTATTAAAAAGCAATTCTTTTTCTTTAATTTGAATTGGGCTTGCAATTCCATGATAAACTTGTTCAAGATTTTTTAGCTTCCCTCCAAAACATTCGCCAATCGCTTGTAGCCCCAAACAAACGCCAAAAATATCTTTTGATTTACCGTAAGTTGAAATTATTTCTTTTAAGATTCCGGATTCTGAAGGCAGGCCTGGACCAGGAGACAAAAGGATTTTATCAAAGCGTTCAATTTCGTTTATAGAAATTTTATCGTTGCGATGAACTTCAAATCTAATATCACTTACTTTCTCAATTAAATGAACTAAGTTGTAAGTAAAACTATCGTAATTATCAAGGATTAATAAGTTCATTTTGCTGAGTGTTATGATTTAATGAATAGTGTTTGTTGTTTGCGGCTAAAGCAATTGCTTTGCGAAGCGCTCTAATTTTATTATGTACTTCTTGCATTTCACTTTCTTCGTTTGAATTAACAACAATTCCGGCACCTGCGCGAAA
>Ga0163144_10021231_pt1 | contig 12917 bp, 7 predicted proteins | sample OliLak19BULKMAT1_FD_123175 | JGI IMG/M metagenome (GOLD analysis project Ga0163144, IMG submission 123175) | Freshwater microbial mat bacterial communities from Lake Vanda, McMurdo Dry Valleys, Antarctica - Oligotrophic Lake LV.19.BULKMAT1 | ecosystem: Environmental > Aquatic > Freshwater > Lake...
ATGGAATTGCGGGTACTTGGCAACCTGCATGCATCGGGGGTTCGGCGTTCGGTCCGGTGTTCGGAAATCTCATTGCTGCAACGGCTCGAAATAATAAACGAATCAAGCTGATCGGCGTTCTAGCGACCGACTTCGGCGAGACGCCCAGCGGTCAGCCCTTCCTCGTGATGGAGCGGCTTCACGGGCGCACGCTCCTGGAGGAGCGCAACGCCCGCGGTGCCCTCCCCCTAATCGAAGCGATCGATCTCGCGTGTCAAGCGCTGGCAGGGCTCGAAGCCGTCCACGCGATGGGTGTCGTTCACCGAGACATCAAGCCGGGAAATCTCTTCGTGTGCAATGCGCGGGACGGTGGGCGGCGCACGCTCAAGATCCTGGACTTCGGCGCCGCAAAGCTCGTGGAGCGCGACGACGCGGCGCCCTCGACCGTCGCACCCCGCGCGATGGAGACCGCCCAAGGCACAGTGATAGGATCGCCGCGCTACATGGCGCCCGAGCAGATCGGCGGAACGGCTGCAATCGACCATCGCGCCGATCTCTACGCGATGGGCGCGGTGCTTTTCTCCCTGCTCACGGGCCGCGGTCCTTTCGATGACCGAAAGGACCACGTTGCGATCGTCCTGGGCCACCTCCACGGCACGCCGCCGGCCCCGTCCACGCTCGCGCCCTACCCCTTGCCCGAAGCGCTGGATCGTGCGGTCCTTCGAGCGCTCGCGAAGAAACCCGCCGAGCGCTTTCCAGACGCGCGGAGCTTCGCCGCCGAGCTTCGCCGTGTCGCAGGAGAGATGCCCCAGATCAGGGAGCGAACAGCACAGCTCGAACCCGTCCCGCTCAGCGACACGCGCGCACAAGCGCCGGCAGATCCCGAGCCCACCACGACGATTGTTTCGCCCCCGTTCGCGATCGAGGAGGACGCGCACGCACGCGCGAAACGGTGGATGCTGTGGACGGCGCTCGTCGGGATCCTCGCGGGCGCAGTTGTGGGCCTCTACGTGCTCGGGGTGCTTCGGTGAGCAAAGGGGACGACAAGAAGCCCAATCTCGTACGCTTGGACGAACAGCTATGGGGCAGAGATGATCAAGGCGATCCCGACTGTTCGAGCGCAGGCGAGAAGCGCACCGGGTTCATCTTCCAAGAGGATGGGGACTGGTTTGGAAGCGACCGCTACATCATTATGTGGATGCTCGGCAAAGGCGGGATGTGCGAAGTCTGGCTTGCCCGCGACAGGCACGTGGACTCGGATGATCCAAAGAGCTTCGTAGCAATCAAAGTGCTTCAATCGAAGCTTGAGATTGACGACAAGAGTCGGAAGCGCCTCAAGGCCGAAGCGCTCGCGTTCATGAAGATCAAGGATGATCCGAATCTGCCACGCGTCTATTACGCGGACGTCGATGCCGAGCGAAACCTCTTTTACTACGTCATGGAGTACCTGCGAGGCGAAACGCTCGAAGAGCGAATCCGGCGCACGGGGCCTCTACCTCTCGCGGAGGCGATGCGCATTGTCGCCAGCGTCACAGAAGCCCTCCAGGTCATTCACGACCTGGGCATCATCCATCGTGATCTAAAGCCCGAGAACATCTTTCTCACCGAGGATGGTCGCGTGGTCCTTCTCGATCTCGGTGTTGCGAAGTTCGACGAGGAGCGCTTTCCCAACCGGAGCACCTTCCGCACGGACGACGCATCGATCGCCGGAACGTTCGCGTACATGAGCCCCGAGCAAAGCCTCGGAGAGAAGCTCGACGGCCGCTCAGACATCTACGCTATGGGCATCATTGCCTATTGCTGCATTGCTGGACGTCACCCCGCGCAGGAGACACCCGGGGGATGGATGCCAAATGGCTATCGGGCGTGGAGCGGTTGGCATATCAACAATCAGCCCAAGTCGCTTCTTCTCGTCGTGCCAGGGCTTCCCGCGAGTGTATGGACGGTCATTTCCAAGGCCATCGAGAAAGATCGAGCGCTGCGTTTTGCAACAGCGGCCGATCTCGGGATCAAGTTCCGCGCGCTCGAACGCATGGCGAAAGAGATCGACCTCTTGATGCCTCCACCCGAACCGTACAGCGCGCCAAGCGTGGAGGCGACGACCCAGCCACACGCTTCCATCCTTCCCGCAAAATCGCGGCGCAACGACTCCTCGGCGCACGCGATAACAGAGAAGGCCGAAAAGGATCCTTCGTTGCCTCATCCGACCGTTGAGGCTCTGGACCGCGCAAGCACGCCCGGATCGCCTGACCCAAGCTTCGATCCGCGGAGCCGAAGCTATCACCCGCACACGGAGCCGCGCCCGATCGTGCTTCTCCCGCTCAGCTCGGAGGCTCCATCGACGGCGCCGCGGTCGCCGAACGGGACGGAGATCATTACACCGCCGCCGCGGTCCTCTGCTTCGGCGAGCTCGCGCACGGCGAGCGGGACCGAGATCATCTCGGTTCCATCGCGCGCATCGCAGCCTGTCCCGACAGCAGCGCCCGCACGACCCGCAGAGCCGCAGTCATCGCGAACCACGCCGCCTGCGGACACGCGCCGCGCGGTTGCTCCCAGCGCTCCGCCGGATCAACAGCGCTCGACGCGCGCCGAGGACCTCAAAGCATCGCCGTCCCTGGCACAGCGTGAGGAGCGAAGCCGAGAGCAGATCGCGGCGCCATCGCGCAGGAGGGCCAACGACGAGCCGAACAAGATCGCCCAAGCCCTACGAAGCACGCCGAGCGCGCAAGCTGTACCGATTGTGACGGCGCGATCACCCGAGAAGCCGAGGCGCTTTCCTCGCAGGATTGCGGCCTTTGGCGCGGGCGGTTTGGCGGTTGGACTGGCCGTCGCCGCCTTGGTTGCAGCGCTTGTGAAGCCAAACGGGGCGCGCGCCACGGCGCCCACCGCCACCCCTTCGACGGCGCAAACGGCGCCGACCGAACCACCATCTCCGAGCGTGCCTGTATCGGCTGCGCCGAGCGTGCCTGTATCGGCTGCGCCGAGCGTGCCTGTATCGGCTGCGCCGAGCGTGCCTGTATCGGCTGCGCCGAGCGTGCCTGTATCGGTTGCGCCGAGCATGCCTGTATCGGCTGCGCCGAGCGCGCCGCCAACAGCCAAGACGCCCAGCACATCACCGGCGTTCACCACCACGGCGAGCACCGCCCGCCCGTCTCCACGGAACCCACCGGCGCCGACGACAACTACCGCGAAACCCAAGTCCGATCGCATCGTCGATTAGCGAGGACTGACCTATGAGCAACAAGGACGAACGCCTGCCCGGTGAAGACGAAATTGCCGCACAGGTTCACGCGAGGATTAACCGCACGCTGGCGAACCCGGAGCTACAAACCGCGCTCGAAGAACTGCGCGCGCTGACGCCGCCGGGAGAGCCGATGTTTGGCTTCAAGCTGCAAGCGGCGGACGCACGCTCTGAAGTGCCGAAGGCCGAACACATCGAGCCCGAGGCTGGACAAGCGATCGTCGCCGACAAGGACGCAGCAGCCGCCTACGTTGAAGGCGCCGTGCCGACTGCGGGGCCATTGCCGCGCATGCCGACTGGCAGGGTGAGGCTCAGCACGGGCGAGCAGACGGCTCGGGCCGCCGCGAACACGAACAGGGCCGCGGACGCCGACAACCGACGACAGACGACACAACCGAGCATCCGAAAAGGTGGATCCGGCCCTCCGCCGCCGACGCTCGCCGACGACCCGGAGAGCCCTTGGGCGACCGAAGCGGGAGCAACCGAAGCGAGCACGACGCCCACGGCCACGAGCGAGCCCGCGACCGAGCTTGCACACGGGCCCGCAGCCATGACCGAGCCCGCGAGCCGCCGCCATAGCGAGCCATCGCGCCGACGAGAATGGATAGCTGTCATGGTGGGACTTCTCTTCATGGCGGTCGTTGCGGCCCTCATCCTGCGCGCTCCGCCGGGTCACGCGCCGGCCATGACGAGCACGACGGCTACCAGCTCGCCCGCGCTAGCGCCTCCCGAGCCGAGTGCGATCTCGAGCACCGCAAACACGACGGCTGCACCCATCCTCACAGGCGCACCGAACGCGGCGGAGACGTCGAGCAGCGCGCCAATCATTGCGCCCCCGTCAACCAGCTCGGCCGCGCCAAGTGTCGCGCCGAGGTCCAGCGGAGCACCAACCGCTACGGCCGCGCCGACGAGCGCACCGACCGCGCCCACCGCCCCGCCGAGCGCATCGCCGACGGTGGCACCAAGCGCTGCGCCCGCGGTTGCCCCGAGCAGCGCGCCAACCGCGGCGCCGAATGTCGCGCCGCGCGCCACGACTGCGCCCACTACATCACCCGCCGCACCGTTCACCGGACGGCAGTTAGAGAAGGACTAGCGATCCATGCTTGCCGATCATTTTTTCCGACCTTGCGTGCGCCTCGCCGTCGCGCTGAGTGCCTTGCTCTTCTGGAGCACATCGAGCGCGCACGCTCAGCCGAAAGATCAGCCGACCCCACACGACGCCATCAAGGACACCGCAGGCGATCTGTTCGACCGCGGGGTCAAAGCGATGGATGAGCAGCGGTGGGAGGACTGCCGAGCAGCCTTCCTGGCCGCATGGGGCATCCATCGTCACTACCAGATCGCCGGCAGCCTCGCGATCTGCGAAGCCAAGCTCGCACGCTATGCGGAAGCGGCTGAGCACGTGTCGTTTTTCTTGCGCGAGATGCCAGCGACAGCGCCGGCCGAGCGAAAAACGGGCGGCGAAACCTTCTTCAAGGAGATCCGCCCGAAGGTGGCCGAGCTTTCGATCCGCGTGAACAAGTCGGGTGCCGAGGTCTTCGTTGACGGGCGCTCCGTGGGCCGCGCGCCGCTTTCGGTGCCGGTGTTTGTCGAACCGGGCGACCGCAAACTGGAAGCCAAGTTTGGCGACGCGATCGCGCGCGGCACGGTGAGCGCGAAGGGTGGAGGAACGCACGAGGTAGTCTTGACGTTCGGAGAGCTGACCAAGCCGTCGCAGGGATGGAGACCGCCGCTCCCCCTGGTGCTCGCCAGCGGCGGGCTTGCGCTCGCGGGCCTCGGCGCTGGCGTCGGCCTCACGGTGGCCGCTATCGGCAAGGGCGATGAAGCGAAGGCGGCAGCCGTTGCTGGAGGGCGGTCGGCTTGCTTCACACCGCCAAGCGGACGGAAAACGGCCTGCGATGCGCTCGCGTCGGCGTGGCGCGATCGAGACTCGCTGAATAACGCAGCCGTGGGAGCGTTCGTTCTCGGCGGTGTGCTGACCGCGGCCACCGTAGGGCTCTTCGTTTGGCGTGGCTCGATCGGCGAACATGCGGCCATCCAGGTTGCGCCGTCGGTTGGCAAGCGGAGCGGGGGCGTCATCTTGACGGGCCAGTGGTGATGGAGGCGGCAATGCGTGGATTTGGCCTTGCGCTTGTTGTCTGCGTTGTTGCGCTCGTGACCGCTCCAGGCTGTTTTCACGAGGCGGACGACTGCGAGAAAACACAGACGTGCCCCCCGGAAGCGAGCGGCGGAAGCGGCGGAGGAACTGGCGGCACGGGTGGTACACCGCTCTCGTGTGTTCCCTCGAATCAGAGCGATCCGGTCGAGGATTCGTGCGGCGTATTCGTGAGGACCAGCGGTAGCGACGCGGACAAAGGCTCGAAAGCTGCGCCGTTTGCCACGATCGCGAAGGCCCTTGGGGCGGGAAAGCCTGTTTACCTGTGTGCCGAGACGTTCACGGAAGTGGTGACCATCGGCGGCGGCGCGTTCGTTTTCGGTGGTCTCGATTGCGAGCAGGGCTGGGCCTACGTGGGCAGCTCGAAGCCTTCGGAGATTACCGCGCCGAGCGATGCGATCCCGGTGCGCGTGGGCGCGAAGGTGAGTGCGGAGCTTTACGACGTGACGATTCGCGCGGCGGACGCGACAGCCAAGGGCGGATCGTCGATTGCGCTTCTCGCCGAAGCGGAAAGCGAAGTGCAGCTCTCGCGGTGCGCTGTGGAAGCGGGCAACGGTGTGGCGGGAGCGGAGGGCGAAGACTTCGCCGACGCAGCGACAACCGGCGCAGCCGGAGAGGACGGCGGCGAGGCTTGCGCGGCTCCTGCGGTGCTGGGCGGCATTTCGGTCAAGAACACCTGCGACGACGCCGACTCCATCAGCGGGGGAGGCGGCAACGGACAAGAGGTTAGCGGCGGACCCGGCGGACCGGGCGATCCCTTCGTCAATGACAATGGCGGCAAGGGAGAAAACGCCGCGAGCGTTTGCGCGGCGGGCACCGAAGGCGCCGCCGGCATGAGCGGCGGGCCGGGCGCGGGCGCGACGGGACTCGGCGCGCTCGAAGCGTCGGGCTACGTCGGGCCGAGTGCGAACAGCGGCGCTCCAGGGGGCACAGCTCAGGGCGGAGGCGGCGGCGGAGGGGCGAAGGGCGGCACGGGCGCGGGCAAGTGCGCCGATGGCGCGAAGGCCGGAGGGGCGAGCGGGGCGAGCGGCGGCGCGGGCGGCTGCGGCGGGCTCGGGGGCAAGGGCGGCGGCGCGGGCGGAGCCTCAATCGCGATCATGAGCCTTGGAGCCTCGTTCACGTTCGAGGCGGTGAAGGTTGCGACGAAGAGCGGCGGCAATGGCGGCAGCGGCGGTAAGGGACAGACGGGCGGCGCGGGCGGCCCCGGAGGAACCGGCGGCGCGGTGCCGGGCGGACTCACGTTGAATGCCGGATGCAGCGGCGGGCCCGGCGGCGAGGGTGGCACCGGCGGCAAGGGCGGCGGGGGGCTCGGTGGGCACTCCATCGGGATCGCGTACACAGGCGCAGCGCCGAGCCTGAAAGGCCGAAGCATCACGATCGGAACGGCGGGCAACGGCGGCGCAGGCGATGGCGCGAACGGCAACGGCGACCCCGGCACCGCTCAGGAGGTGCAGCCCTTCTAAGCGAACGAGGCACGTAACGGCGAGGGATTGAGCGGCGCCCATCGCGGCGCCGCTCGCAGCAACATCGACAACGAAGAAGCGCCGCGCTGCGGCGCATTGGGCACGTCCGTCTCTCGCGATCGAGACGGCGACGGGCGGACGTGTACCCGAAAAGCAGCGGGAGAGGTGACGGACCAATGTTATCAGCGGCAGACATCCATAACGAAAGCAACGGCGGGCGAAGCGTCGCGCGTGAGGACACCGCGATTTCGCAGGTGCGCACGATCGCACCGTTCGACGCGGCGGGCGCGACCCACGCGGGGCAACTGCGCGCGAAGAACGAAGATCGTTTCGCGATCGCGAGCGACTTGGGCCTGTGCATCGTGGCCGATGGCTTGGGCGGCCAAGCCGCCGGGGAAGTGGCGGCGCAGCTCGCGATCGATGACGTCGCGACGTATCTGCGCGAAGCGGACGCCGATCCGACGCCGCAAGAAGAAGAGGACGAGGACACCGCTCCGCGCCTCACGATCGGGTTTCTGGCGCTCGCCGTGCAGCACGCCAACAAGGCGATCCACCTTGCCGCTCGCAACGTGGCCGCCTGCAACGGCATGGGCACCACGATCGCCGCGGTGCTGTTCGTGGGTGCATTCGCGCTCTTGGCGCATGTTGGTGACTCGCGTGTTTACCGCCTGCGCGGCGGCAAGCTCCAGAGGCTCACCGAGGATCACTCGTGGGCCGAAGAGTACCTCCGCATGCACGGCAGCGGCGCGGATCTGAACATCGCCCGGGCGCGATCGCACCTCCTCACCCGCTGTCTCGGAAGCAATGCGGACGTACGCGTATCGGTTCGCGTCGAGCGGTCCGAGCACGGCGATCTGTATCTGCTTTGCACGGATGGTCTTTGGAACGTCGTCGAAGGCGAGGCGATCGCGCAGGTGCTTTCAGAAGCGGGGGATCTGAAACACGCGATGAACCGCTTGATCGACCTCGCGAACGCAGCGGGAGGCCCGGACAACATCACCGCGATTCTCGTTCGACCCATCGGCGCGGGCGCGGACGAGACCCACGAACCCCAAGCGTAAACGGCAGAGGAAGCGAGACCATGGCGCGCACAGCACCGGCACCGAATTTTTTCGCGATCCCAGGGATGAATCCAGGCGTCTTCGTGATGGGTGGAGGAGGCGACGGAGGAGGAGGCAACGGCAAGGGTGGCAATGGCAAGGGCGGCAACGGCAACGGCAAGGGCGGCAACGGGGGCAACAACGCCAACGGCGACGGCAAGGGGGCGGGAGGATGCGGCGCAGGAAGCGGCGGAGGATGCCCGAACCCACAGCACGGCAGAGGCGGCGGCACGCACGCGGGCGATCCTGTCGACCCGATCACGGGCCGCGTCTACACGATCCCGCAAACGGATCTCCCGCTGGTCGGGCCGCTCGTTTTCGCGCTGAAACGCGCCTATTCATCCTTCGCGCACGAGCGCGATATCGGTCTCGGGTTCGGCTGGTCGCACTCGCTCGCGTGGACCATCGAGCTACGCCGCCGGACGATGCAGATCGCGCCGCCGTTCCTCGAACCCGTCACCGTCGAGAAGCCCGAGCCCGGCGCGGTACTCCGCGTGCGCGGCATCGGCGCGCTTCGCATCGACGGCGGCGCGATCGTCCTCACCGACGCCGAGCACGGCTTGATCCACTGGTTCGAGCCAACCGCGGCGGACCCCGCGCGCTACCAGCTCGCCGCGATCCTCGACCGCGCCAAGAACCGGATCGCGCTTCGCTACGACGAGCGCGGCGCGCTCGCGGGCCTCACCGACAGCGCTGGACGCCGCGTCCATGTCCGCCGCGACGCGAGCGACCGGATCGAAGGCTTCGAGCTGATGACGTCGCGCGGTCGCGCCGTCTGCTTTCGCCGCTACGAGCACGACGAGCGCGGCGGCTTGAGCGCGACCGTGGACGCGGAGGGGCGCCGCGTGCGCTTCCTGTACGACGACGATCACCGCCTCATCGAGCAGACCCATCCATCGGGCCTGCGCATCGTGTGGCGCTACGACCGCGCCGGCCGGTGCGTCGAGACCTGGACCGATCACGGCGACGCGGAAGACCTCGCGCTCGCGGAGGACGCGCCCGCGGTGCTCGCGGACGGCTACACGAGGGCGCGCGGGATGCTCCACGTCCGCATCGAGCACGGGCCGGGCATGACGACGATCTACAACTCGCGGCAGGCGAAGCGGCTCGACCACAACGCGCTTGGCTTGATCGACCTCGCGGCGGGCCCATGGGTCGAAGCGCTCCGGTACGACCCCACCGGGCACGTCATCGAGTACACCGACCCGAACAACCAGCCGACCCGCTACGAGCGCGACGCCGCCGGCCGCGTCGTCGCGGTCACCGATGCGACGGGCGCACGCGACGAGCTCCAGTACGACGACGCCGGCAACCTTGCCGGTGCAGTAGACGCACTCGGCGCGGCTCTCCAGTACACGTACGACGGCGCCGGCAACCTCACCGAGACCACCGACGCGATCGGCTCGCTCCTGCGGTGCGCGTACGACGCGCGCGGCTTGCGCGTGCTCGCGGAGATGCCCAACGGCGCGATCACGAAATGGGAGCACGACGCCGAGGGGAACGTGATTGCCCTCACCGAGCCGCACGGCAAGCCGCGCCGCTTCGAGGTCGACGACACGGGGCGGATCGGCGCGTTCACCGACGAAGAGGGACACCGGACCGCGCTCCACCACGACGCGACGAACGCGCTTCGCGCCGTCACCATGCCGAACGGCGCAAGCTACAAACTCGAGCACGACGCAGACGGAAGGCTTGCGGCGTACACGGGCCCGGACGGCGCGACCTGGCGTCTACGGTGGGGCGGCTACAACTGCGTCCATACGCTGGAGAAGCCCACGGGCGAGGCGCTGCGCTTCCGCTACGATCGCGAAGGCAATCTCGTGCAAGTGGTGAACGAGCGCGGCGAAGTACATGGGATCGAGCGGGATGCGGGCGGGCGCATCGTCGCCGAGACGTTCTTTGACGGCCGCGCCTACCGCTACCAGCTCGACGCCGCGGGCCGGCTCGCGCGCCACGAGAACGGCGCGGGCGAGCGGACCGAGATGGAGCGCGACGCGGTGGGCCGCGCCGTCCGACGCGAGTACGACGACGGCACCGCTGACGCCTTCGAATACGACGCGATCGGCCGGCTCACGCGCGCCGACAGCGGCGCGGTGCGGTGCGAGTGGACGTACGACGCGCGGGGCAACCTCACCCGCGAGACGCAGAGCCACGACGGCCGGACCGTCGCGATCGATCACACCTACAACGCGGCGAACCAGCGCGCGAGCACGCGGGCAAACCTCGGTTACGCTGTCTCGTATGAACGCGACGCGATGGGCCGGGCCGCGCGCCTCGTCCTCGCGGACGGCGCAACCATCGGGCGAACGTTTGACCCTCTCGGCCGAGAGGTGCTCCGCGCGCTACCGCACGGCGGGCACATGATCTGCCGCTACGACAGCTTCGCCATGACGGGGCGAAGGATCGAGGGCGCGCACGCGGGCACGCTGGTAGGCAACCCGCCGCAATGGGTGGGCGAGCTTCCCCCGCTGACGACCTTCGCCGAAAGCTTCGTGTGCTCGCCGGCCGGCGATCTCATCGAGCACGCGATGAGCACGGGCGAGCGCGAGCACTTCGCGTACGACCCCGCAGGCCGCATCCTGGCCCGCAGCTCGTCCAGGGGAGCGCGAGAGGTGTACGGCTACGAGGGAACGGGCCGCACGATCGAGCCCGCGGGCCCGGCGCGCAGCTACGGTACGGGCGGCGCGCTCCTTTCGCGCGGTGCCCAGCACTTCACGTACGACGGCGAGGGACGCCGGACCAGGAAGGCCGACGAGGAGCAACCCGAGACCCGGTACGAATGGAACGGCCGCGGGATGCTCGCCGCGATCGGGCTCCCGGACGGCTCGCGCGTCGAGAACGTCTACGACACCCAGGGGCGGCGCATCGTCAAGCGCGCGCACCGACCGGACGGCTCGCGCACCGAGACGCGCTTTGCATGGGCGGGCGACGACATGATCCACGAGATCACCTGGAGGATCGCGCCCAGCTCGCCGCCCGCGCCCATCGCCGCGCGAGCGTACGTGTACGACGACGACGGCGCACCGCTGGCGCACCGCGAGACGACGTGGACGGACAGCACGCCGCACGAGGGCGAATGGATCCACTACGCCCTTGGGCCGGGCGAGATGCCGGCGCTTCTCGTTGCGGGCGACGGCGCGATCCTCGCGCAGCTCCGCGCGTCTGTGTGGGGCCGCGTCGAGCACGACACAGGCGCGAAGGCCCGCACACCTTGGCGCTTTCAAGGCCAGTACGAGGACGAGGAAACGGGGCTCTTCTACAACCGATATCGCTATTATGACCCGGCTATCGGACTCTACGTTTCGGCGGACCCCATCGGGCTTTCGGGCGGGCTCGGCGCCTACGAGTATGCGCGCGCGCAGCCCTTCGGCATCGTCGATCCATCGGGCCTGATTCCGATGACGGCTACCGTTGTTGGGAGTGCGGGCAGCTTCAATGCGACGAGCGGAGGGGACCCCGGCGAGATCCATCCAGTCGTCGCGGCAGCAATGCCGCCCAAAGCAAACGGCGTCTATCCAAGCGTCAAGGACGTTCCGGCAGGCCAAGATCCCGGCACAGGGACCCGGCCTACCTCGTGTGCAGAACCCCGCGCGATGAGCGCGTACATTCGAAAATGGGAGGAGCAAAACGGCGGTCCATTGGACCCTAGGGACAAGGCTCGGGTAAGCGCTTGCCTCGGATCTATTACGGGCATCGGCGCCTCGCAACGGGAGAAGGACGGCGCCACGAACCCACGCGCTCCGTGCCCCAATTGCAGTCAAATGCTCGCGGATCTCAACGCCACCTACGGGCAACCAAGCCCCAGCGTGATCCAACCTGGGGCGACGGAACGCCGCAAGGGTGACTCGACGAATTTCTCCCCGCCACACCCACGATGGGCAGACAGCTCGCCCACCCGCGCCGATGGCACGCCATACACCCCGCGATATGGCTTTCCGAATCAATGAGGTTGCAATGAACGACGAAACCGGCCCCCGCTGGGCGGACATCCTGGCCCACCTCTTGAGCCCTCATGCCACAGCCTATTACGAGCGCACCGGGTCGCGCCGCGCCGCCGCTTTTGCATGCGACCGTGCCGGCTTGGCCGGCATGCTCGCGGAGCGAGGGCTTCCGATCTTCGATGCCGTCCTCGCCTACGAAGCGCTTATTGGTGGCGTATCGGAAGCGCTTCTTGCCCATGAGCAGCTCTACGGGAAGCGCATTTCACTAACACTCGACGGACTGCTCACATACGAAGGGAAGCTATTGCTACCGCTCACTGCGATCCCCACTTACGAGCACTGGATGGATGAAAGCGGAACTATCTATCTCGTCAACCAGGACGTGGATTACTGCGAGCCCAGTGTCGAGTCCTTCATTCACGTCTTCGAGCAGGGTGCCTTTCGCGAAGACCTGGAATCGTACAAGGCACCGCCGCCGGGGTCCGACGCTGCACGGCGCCCCTTCGGTTTTCAGCTTTGGTCGCACCTGGGCGAGACCATCGCTAAAGCGCTCGACGTGCCGCTCTTCGAGCCCGCATCTGACAAGTACGGTCCAATCTGGTACGGCGAGCGGGCCTTTATCAAAGAACGGCGTCTTCGCAAGTGGGAGGAATGGACGGCGGTGCGCGTTTCTTCTATGGACCTCGCCGTGCTGGCCGTGCAGGCAGCTACCAAGAAGGACCCCGGCGCGCGCGGCGAATGGCAGAGCACTATCGACAAGCAGCCCGCCGCAGACGCGCCTATCGCCGCTCGCTTCTGGTTCGGTCCATCCGACCCGTGCGGCCCTACAAGCATCTATGGTGAGGTGCAAATCGTACGCGGGTCAGACGGCTACCGCGTACACCTGTCGCGGGCATGACGGAGGCCGTAGGGGGGGTGAGCAGCGCCATAAATCTGGAGGGTACTTTGGCTCGCCCCAGCCAAAAAGATTGAGGGGCGCAGTGCGTCAGAGGCGACTTGACCGGAGTTCCTTAATGTCGCACCAATTCGATGGGTCAA
>Ga0163144_10021232_pt1 | contig 12916 bp, 5 predicted proteins | sample OliLak19BULKMAT1_FD_123175 | JGI IMG/M metagenome (GOLD analysis project Ga0163144, IMG submission 123175) | Freshwater microbial mat bacterial communities from Lake Vanda, McMurdo Dry Valleys, Antarctica - Oligotrophic Lake LV.19.BULKMAT1 | ecosystem: Environmental > Aquatic > Freshwater > Lake...
ATCAAGCCGCCGCGCAAGGCCAAGGATCACTGGGACAAGAAGAAGAACGACGACAAGGACTGAGCAGTCCTAGAGCGCAGTCAACGAAATCACAGGGCCGGGAACCTTTAAAAGTTCCCGGCCCTTTTTGTTTGGGCATCGACGCGAGATTCGGTTCATGCCAGCCTTCTCGCAGCATCACCATGGAACCCTGATGGAAGAACTGCGGAGACATGTCAGCCGGATCGTGTGCGCCACCCTGTTCCTGTTGGCCGTGGTGCGCTGCCCGGAATCCTCTGCGGCGACTGTGATTCGATGGGAGACCGAAGCGGCTGGACGAAGCGCAGCGGTCCAGCCCATTTCTATTCCAGGAAAAATTCTCGATCTCACGGAGCCGGCATTGACTGGCCTCCTGTTCACCAACGTCCTCAGTGCTGAAAGGCATCTCACGAACCAGATTCTGATCAATGGTTCCGGAGTGACGGCCGGCGACATCGATGGGGACGGCTTATGCGATCTGTTCTTCGCCGGTCTAGCCGGTGGAGGAAAACTGTTTCGCAATCTGGGCGGCTGGAAGTTTGAAGAAGCCACAGCCCGCCTCGGCTCCGCGCTGGCCGGACTTGATCAGACGGGAGCGGCGTTTGTTGATCTCGACGGAGACGGTGATTTGGATCTGGCCGTGAACTCGATGGGTGGCGGCACCCTGTTTCTCGGCAACGATGGCCGGGGCAGTTTCAGTTTGATGGGAGAGGTGGTTAATCTGCGGCATTGCGGAAGTTCGGCGGCGTTCGCGGACATGGATGGGGATGGCGATCTCGATGGCTATCTCACGAACTACCGGACGGTGACCATCCGGGACCAGCCCAATACGCGGTTCGCGATTCGCACGGTCGAAGGTCGCAAGCAGGTGGTGAGCGTGGATGGAGTGCCGGTCTCCAGTCCGGACCTGGCGAACCGCTTTAATTTTCGGGTCAGTCAGGAGGAAGGACGCGGCTCGTTCTCCTACGATGAGAACGGGGAGGCCGACGTGCTGCTGCGAAATCTGGGCAGCGGACGCCTGATGCCTGTCTCCTTCACCGGCGGCGGTTTTCTGGATGAAGCGGGGAAGCCTTTGACCTCGCCGCCGTTTGACTGGGGTTTGTCCGTGGCCTTTCGCGACATAAACCAGGACGGCGCTCCTGATCTATACGTCTGCAATGACTTTCGTTCCCCGGACCGGCTCTGGATGAATGACGGACGTGGAACCTTCCGCGCCGCCGCACCGCTCGCGCTTCGCCAGATGAGTCTCTCTTCGATGGGCGTGGATTTCGCCGACTTGAACCGCGACGGCTGGGACGATTTTTTTGTCGTGGACATGCTGAGCCGCGACCATCTCCACCGCTTCACCCAGCGCATCGACATCAAACCGGAGACGCTTCCGGTTGGCGGGATCGAGAACCGGCCCCAGTATCCGCGCAACACGCTCTTCCTGAATCGGGGCGACGGCACGTACGCGGAGGCGGCGCAGTTCGCGGGACTGGATGCCACGGAATGGTCCTGGACGCCGGTCTTTCTCGATGTCGATCTGGACGGCTACGAAGATGTGCTGGTCTCGAATGGTTTCGAGCGGGACGGCATGAACATGGACGCGGTGCGGAAGATTGAGCTGGCGAAGCGTGAGAAACAGCTCGGCTCCGAGGAGCAGTTGAGGCTGCGCCGGTTCTTTCCCCGCCTCGACACGGCCAATCTCGCCTTCAAAAACCTGGGTCACGCCACCTTCACCAACGTCAGCGCGGCGTGGGGATTTAATCTTCGCGGCGTCTCGCACGGGATTTGCCTCGCAGATCTCGACAACGACGGGGACCTCGACGTGGTGGTGAACAATCTCAACGCGCCGGCCGCCGTCTATCGGAACAACTCGACCGCGCCGCGCGTTGCGGTGCGACTGCGCGGGAAGAGCCCGAACACGCGCGGCATCGGCGCGAGGATCAAGGTCACGGGCGATCCGGTCACGCAGAGCCAGGAGATGATGTGCGGCGGGCGTTATCTTTCCAGCGATGACACCATGCGAACCTTCGCCGCTGGTCCGGGGCCGATGCGGATCGAGGTGACGTGGCGGAATGGAAGACAGTCCGTCGTGGATGGCGTGAAGGCGGATCGCATCTACGAGATCGACGAGGCGTCCTCCGTGGAAAAGCCGGTCGCTGCCGCAACCATGATCAAGCCTCATTTCGTGGAGGTGAGCGGGCTGTTGAATCATCGTCATGTCGAGGAGCCGTTCGATGACTTCGCCCGGCAGCCGACGCTCTCGAAGCGGTTCAGCCAGTCCGGACCGGCCGTGAGCTGGTTCGATCTGGATGGAGATGGCTGGGACGATTTATTGATCGGCAGCGGACGTGGCGGGTCACTCGCCGTCTTTCGCAATGATGGGCGCGGTGGCTTTGCGCGTCTCACCGATGCTTCGCTTTCGCAGCCCGTCACGCGCGATCAGTCCGGCCTGCTCGGCTGGCGTTCGGCGGCGGGAGTGGCTGGCGTGCTGGCGGGTTCGTCGAACTACGAGGATGGGTTGACGAATGGCGCATCCGTTCACCGCTACGATTGGGCGGGGAAGACGGTGGTGGACGCCGTGGCTGGTCCTGCTTTCAACGCCGCTCCGCTGGCGATGGCGGACGTCGATGGGGATGGTGCGCTCGACCTGTTCGTCGGCGGAAGCGCGATTGCCGGGAGATATCCGCTGGCTGCGCCGTCGAGCTTGTATCGCCAGAGCAAGGGTGGATTCGAGCGTGATGCCGAGTCGTCGCGGGTTCTTGAAAATGCGGGCCTCGTCTCGGGCGCGGTCTTCAGCGATCTGGATGCGGATGGCGATCCGGATTTGATTCTCGCGTGCGAATGGGGGCCGCTGAAGATCTTCCGGAACGACGGCGGGAAACTCACGGCGTGGGAATGGCCGGTGTCGTCTTCTCATTTCCCGTTCTCGTCCCTCAGCCAGTTGACCGGATGGTGGAACGGCGTGACGACGGGCGACTTTGACGGCGATGGGCGGCCCGACATCGTGGCGTCGAACTGGGGCCGGAACACCCGCTACGAAATGTTCCGCGACCGGCCGCTGCGCCTGTTCTACGGCGAGGCTTCGGCGGAAGGCGCAATGCAGTCGATTGAAGGCTGCACCGAGGCGGGCTCGAATCGGCTCCTGCCGCTGCAACCGTTCCACGTCATGGGCCTCGCCATGCCCGCAATGCGGGAGCGTGTGGGGACGTTTGAAAGCTACGCAAGATCGACGTTGCCGGAAATTCATGGAGAGGCGTGGGCCGGTTTGAAGGAGATCCAGGCTGCGCATCTGCATTCCACGCTGTTCCTGAATCGCGGCTCGCGTTTCGATGCGGTTTCGCTGCCGCTGGAGGCGCAGCTCGCCCCGGCGTTCGCGGTTTGTGCGGGCGACCTGGATGGCGATGGTTTCGAGGATCTGTTTCTCAGCCAGAATTTCTTTGCCGTGCATCCGGAACAGTCGCGGCTGGATGCGGGCCGTGGACTCTGGCTGCGGGGGGATGGAGCGGGCGGATTCTCTCCGGTGCCAGGCCAGCAAAGCGGATTGAAAATCCATGGGGAACAGCGTGGCGCGGCCTTGAGCGACTTCGACGGAGATGGCCGGGTGGATCTGGTCGTCGCGCAGAATGCCGCCGAGACGAAGCTGTATCGGAACGAAGGCGCCAGGCCCGGCCTGCGCGTGCGCCTCGCCGGGCCGCCGGGGAATGCGAGCGGCGTGGGAGCGGTGTTGCGCTGGGTGGCGGACGGGAAGTTCGGTCCGGCGCGGGAGATTCATGCAGGCTCAGGCTATTGGTCGCAGGACAGCGCGGTGCAGGTGCTTGCCGCCCCGGTTTCCGCGAAGCAATTATGGGTGCGCTGGCCCGGCGGCAAAACGACGACCACGGACCTGCCCTCTGGTCTGCGAGAAGTGGTGGTGGATGTGACGGGAAAAATTGTTCGACTACGATGAGTGGCGAATCAGGAAGCATGATCCGTTTTCAGAATTTCGTGATGAGAACGCAACGAACCGCCTCACCCCTCAACGGGGAGAGGGACGGAGCGAGGGTTGAGGCCATGTCAGATGAGCCGAGCCTGTCACAGGCTTCATAATCATCTCAAACGAATGACCAATAACTTCAGAAGAAGCGTTCTGCGCCGGATGCTGCTGACGGTGTTCGTCGCCTGCGCGCTGGCGGTGAACAGCCAGCTCTTCGGCGCGACCATGCCTGAGTGGCAGACGAACAGCGGCGCGCGTCATGCCGGGTTGAGTGTTCCCACTGGCGGCAAGGCTGGCTTCACTTCGATGTCTCCGACGGTCACGGGGGTCTCGTTCACGAACCTTCTTCCGCAGTGGCGTCATCTCACCAATCAGGTGCTGATGAACGGTTCTGGCGTCGCGTTCGGCGATGTGGATGGCGACGGCCTCTGCGACGTTTATCTCTGCGGGCTCACGCGTCCGAACGCGCTCCTGCGCAATCTTGGCAACTGGAAGTTCGCGGACGTGGCGGCGGAATCGGGCGTGGCGTGTGAAGGCCTGACCTCTTCCGGCGCGGCGCTGGTGGATTTCAATGGCGACGGCGATCTCGATCTCGTCGTCAACACCGTCGGCCACGGCACGCGCGTTTTCACCAACGACGGCAAGGGGCGCTTCGCCGAGATGGCGCGGCTGAACGGCAGCAAGGGCGGCATGTCGCTCGCGCTCGGCGATCTGGATGGTGACGGCTTCCTCGATCTCTACGTGGCGAACTACCGCACGATGGGACTGATGGACATGCCGAACTCCGTTTTCAACTTCGCGACGCGAAACGGCCAGCGCGTCATTGCGCGCGTGAACGGGCGTCCAGTGACCGACCCTGAATTCCTCAACCGTTACCGGCTCAACGCGCGCGGCGGCATCGAGGAGAATGGCGAGGTGGATGAAGTGCATCGAAACGTCGGAGGGAAGGGCTTCGCGCTGATGTCGTTCACTGACGGGACGTTCCTCGATGAAGCCGGGCTGCCGCTCGGCGCGCCGCCGTTCGACTGGGGCTTGAGCGTGATGGTGCGCGACTTGAACCAGGACGGTCTGCCGGACATCTGGGTCTGCAATGACTTCGATGCGCCGGAACGCATCTGGATCAATCAAGGCGGTGGGAAGTTTCGTGCCGTGCCGATGCTCGCGTTCCGCAAGAGCAGCAACTTCTCGATGGGCATCGACGTGGCGGACATCAACCGCGACGGGTTCGATGATATCTTTGTGGTGGACATGCTCAGCCGCGAACACGCGACGCGGATGGACATGATGGGCGAGCGCGGATTGCCGCAGCCGCAGCCGGGCGTGTTCGAGAACCGCTTGGACTACATGGTGAACACGCTCTTCCTCAACCGCGGCGACGGAACGTATGCCGAGGTGGCGGCGATGGCCGGGCTGGACGCGACGGAGTGGAGCTGGGCGGCGCTGTTTCTGGACGTGGACCTGGACGGCTTCGAGGATGTGCTCATCTCCAATGGCCACGAGCGGGCGGCGCGCAGCCTCGACGTTTCGGAGAAGCTGAGGCTGCTGCGCGAGGGACGCCAGCTCACGCGCGAACAGATCTTCGAGAACCGGAAGCTGTTCCTGCGGCAGAACTCGGCGAACCTCGCCTTTCGCAATCGCGGCGATCTGACGTTTGAAGACACGAGCGCGGCGTGGGGATTTAACTTCGACGGCGTATCGCATGGCATGGCGACGGCGGACCTCGACAACGACGGCGACCTGGACGTGGTGGTGAACAATCTCAACGACGCGTGCTCGTTCTATCGCAACGACAGCCGCGCCCCGCGACTGGCGGTGCGGCTGAAAGGTCTCGCGCCGAACACGCACGGCATCGGCGCGCGCATCACGGTGACGGGCGGTGCAGTCGCGGCGCAAAGCCAGGAGATGATGTGCGGTGGCCGTTACCTTTCGAGTGACGAGCCGGTGCGGGTGTTCGCGGCGGGCTCGTTGACGAACGATATGAGCATCGCGGTCGCCTGGCGCAGCGGGAAGCGCAGCGTGGTTCGTGGCGTGAAGGCGAACCGTGTTTACGAAGTGGACGAAGCTCAGGCGAACCTTCCGCCCATCGCGAAGGCTGCGCCTCCTGCGCCGATCTTCACTGACGTTTCGGCGTTGCTCGCGCACAAGCATGACGATGAGCGGTTCGATGATTTCGCGCGGCAGCCGCTGCTTCCGAATCAACTGAGCCAGCTCGGGCCGGGCGTGATGTGGTTCGATCTGGATGGCGACGGCTGGGAGGACCTGGTCATCGGCGGCGGCAAGGGCGGCCAGCTCGCGCTGTATCGCAACACGGGGCAGGGTGGTTTCCAGCGGGCGACGGAGCCTTTTCTGCTCCAGCCGCTGGCGCGTGATCTTACCACGGTTCTGCCGTGGCGGAAGAAGTCTGGGGAGATGGGCTTGCTCGCCGCTCAATCCAACTACGAGGACAAGGCCACGGATGTGCCGGTGGTGCGGATGGTGGATTTCGCCAGGAGCGCGATGAACGATTCGTTGCCGGCGAGCACGACGAGCGCGGGTCCGATGGCGATGGCGGACCTCGACGGTGACGGACAGTTGGATCTGTTTGTGGGCGGGCGAGTGCTGCCTGAGCGCTGGCCGGAGCCGGCTTCGTCACTGGTGTTTCGCGGGACCGGGGACGGCTGGGTGGCGGACGCAGTGAACACGGCGGCCTTCGCTGGAGCGGGCATGGTGAGCGGCGCGGTGTTCAGCGATCTGGATGGCGACGGGGATTCTGATCTCGTGCTCGCGTGTGAATGGGGGCCGCTGAAAATTTTCCGAAACGATGGCGGCAAACTTACGCAGTGGAACTGGCGGGTGACAGGTTCTGGCTCTCCGCTCTCCACTCTCAACCAGCTCACAGGCTGGTGGAACGGCGTGACGACCGGCGACTTCGATGGCGATGGCCGCATGGACATCACGGCGGGCAACGCCGGCCGCAACACGCGCCAGCAGAGTCATCGCGCTCAGCCGCTCGAACTCATCTATGGCGACATGAATGGAGACGGTTCGACGGAGGTGATCGAGGCGTATCACGAGGCCGGGTTGAAGGCTCCCGTGCCGGAACGGCAGTTGGATTTTCTCGCGCGTTCCATGCCGTTTCTGCGGACGCGCTTCGATTCCAACCTGAAGTTCGGACGCGCCTCAGTGCAGGAGGTGCTGGGAGACAAGTGGCCGCTGGCGCAGCGGTTGTCGGCGGCGTGGCTGGAGTCCACGGTGTTTCTGAATCGCGGCGATCATTTCGAGGCGCGCGTGCTGCCGGCCGAGGCGCAGATGTCGCCGGCCTTCGCGGTCTGCGCGCAGGATTTCGATGGCGATGGACGGCAGGATTTGTTCCTGAGCCAGAATTTCTTTTCGATGCAGCCGGACATTCCCCGGCTCGATGCGGGGCGCGGGCTGTTGTTGCGCGGCGATGGGAAGGGCGGTTTCCAGGCGGTCTCGGGTCAGGAGAGCGGGTTGAAAATATACGGGGAACAGCGCGGCGCGGCGGCGGCGGACTTTGATCGCGATGGCCGGGTGGATCTCGTCGTGACGCAGAATGGCGCGGAGTCGAAGCTGTATCGCAACGCGACGGCGAAGCCCGGCCTGCGCGTCCGGTTGTCCGGCGACGCGGGCAATAAAGACGTGTTGGGCGCGGTGCTGCGGGTGGAGCAGGGTGGGGTGATGGGTCCGGCGCAGGAGATTCACGGCGGGTCCGGCTACTGGTCGCACGACAGCGTGACGCAGGTGATGGCACTGCGGGAAGGTCCGGCGCGACTTCACGTCCGCTGGCCGGGACGCGCGTCGAGGACGACGAATGACATTCCGGCGAGTGCGCGTGAAGTGATGGTTGAACCGGGCGGCAAGTTGAACGTGGTCCGGTAAGGCGGACAGAGCGATTACTCACGCAACGAACGCGAAGGACGCAAAGAAGGAACGATGGTGAAGGCAACTTGCCAGCCGTCCGGTTTCTCCTTCTGCCTTTGCGGCCTTCGCGTGAGATACCTTCTCCGTGGCTCCGCCTCAGACCGGCGCGAGGTCCACTTTCCACGCGGGTTCGCAGGGCACTCCGAGGAAGCGCCGGGCGAGTTCGCTGAACCGATCCGCCTCGTCGGTCACGAACGGCTGGATGGTTCCGGTGCGACGGCGGGCCTTCGCGAGAAGGTTCAGATCCTCCAGCCGTTCCTTCACGAAACGCGCGCAGCTTTCTGCGGAGTCCACCAGCGCGATCTCGCGGCCGATCACGGAGCGGATGGCGGTCTTCAGCAAAGGATAATGGGTGCAGCCGAGGATGAGCGTGTCGATCCGATGGCGGCGGAACGGGGCGAGATATTCCTCGAGGATGTCGCGCGTGACGGTGCGATTCGTCCAGCCTTCCTCGACAAGCGGCACGAGCAGCGGGCAGGCGCGGGAGAAAACCTTGGCTGAATCACAGCGAGCGAGCAGGCCGTTGCTGTAGGCCTTGCTGCGGATGGTCGCGCCGGTGCCGATCACGCCGATGCGCTGGTTGCGGGACTTCTCCAGCGCCGCCTGCACGCCGGGCAGGATGACGCCAAAGATCGGGAGGTTGTATTTCTTCTCCAGAATCGGGAGCGCCCAGGCAGAGGCGGTGTTGCAGGCGACGACGACGGCTTTGACGTTGTGGTGGATCAGGAATTGGGTGTCCTCACACGAGAAGCGGACGACGGTGCTCGGGGATTTCGTGCCGTAAGGAACGCGGGCGGTGTCGCCGAGATAAACGAGATCCTCGTTCGGGAGCGCCTTGTGAATCTGGCGCGCAACGGTGAGGCCGCCGATGCCGGAATCAAAAATGCCGATGGGAAGTTCAGAGTTGGACATGAGGGAAAGTTCAGCAGGCCGAGGATGGACGACGTTGGAGCGAGGCGGGCCGGGTCATTTGCGTTCCACGATTTTCTTGTAGGTGACCACGCCGTCCGCGATGGCCTGGGCCAGTTTAAGGCGGGTGGGTCCGTCATAGATGCGCCGGGCGTCGGACGGGTTGGTCATGAAGCCCGCTTCAATGAGGACGGACGGCATGTCGGCATCGCGCAGCACCTGGAAGCGGGCGCGCTTCACGCCCCGATCCTCAGCGCCGGTCTCTGCCGTGATGGCCCGTTGGATCTGGTAGGCCAGCACCATGTTCTTCGCGTCGAAACGATTCCCTGGATAAGCCCCGGCCCCGCTGCCTTCGCCGCGGGCGTTGGTGGAGCTGGTGCGCGCAGGAGTCATGCAAAAGGTTTCGGCGCCTTTCGCGGAAGAGCCGCCGGGACCGTCGGCGGAATTGAAGTGAAGGCTGATGAGCAGGTCGGCCCCTCGGCGGCGGGCGATGGGAGCACGCTCGGGCAGTTCCAGCGTGGTGTCGGCGGTGCGCGTGTAGCTGACCTTGAAGCCGGCTTTGGTCAGAATTCCGCCGGTTTCTTTGGCGAGCAGCAGCACGTATTGTTTCTCCTGACGCTTGCCTTCCATGTTGCCGGGATCGCGCCCGCCGTGGCCGGGATCGATGACGATGTGTTTCACGGGACGCCCGCCGATGTTGCGCGGCGGAGCGAGCAGCGGATTGATGGCGGTTACGAGGTCGATGTGTCCGAGGTGCGCGGAGCCGTTCTTGAAGGCGACGGGGAGGGACAACCAGACCGTGGTGCCTTTCATCTGCGCACGGCGCGAATCGACGGTAAAGATGAAAGTCCCGGACGGCAGGCTGGCTTTGAATTCTTTCCTCGGGATCGACCAGCGGGCCTGTCCGCCGTTGGCCCGGGCCCAGTCTTCGATCCGGACATAGTCCTTCCCGAACAGGAAAACGCGCGGGACACCGGCGGAGGGCTTCTGCGCCGCCATTGCCAGCAGGCTGACCATGAGCAAACCGAGGCAAAACACGGGCTTCATGTGCGCGCTATCTGTCCACGGTGCCGGAGTGATTTCAACCTCGAAAGAGCGGAGGAGGGCGGTGCAGTTCGTGGGAGCTGCGGGTCCGGCGGAGGGAATCTGGATGCGGCCTGAAATTAATTTGCCATTGGGAATGGAGACGTTCACCGAACATTGCGCCCGGCTGGGGCTTGGAGATTTATGGACGCACCTTGCCATAAACATGTCGTCCTGCTGGGACGAATGAGATGCAGCCTAAGAATGTTTCCCGGGGATTTGGGGCGGACAGTGATTGGAGGGATTTGTTTTCTGTCTTCAATCTCCGTCCTCCCCAAATCCCCGGGATGCTTCGGAAAGGATCTCCCGCAGATTCAGAACGACCGCAGATGGGGACAGGCATCGGAGCTCGTTCTGAATCTGCGGTGCGCCGTGTCGTTTCGTCTATAGACTCGACACGATTTGGCGAGGCCACCACAGCGCGCCCGGCCCATTGCCCGGCGATGGGTGCAACATTCATGTCCATGCGAATCCTGTTCTTTGCCACCGACCTCGAAGAGAGGGAGACCGTGCGGACAGTGCTGTGCGTCACCGAAGCGGGATGGGAGAAGTCCTTGGTCAGCACGTTCGACGAAGCAGTCGCTGCGCTGCAAGACCTGTCGTGGGATGCGGTGGTGGTGGACTATCAGCCGGGCCGTTCGGCCCGCCAGAAATTTTCCACGCTGAGCGCGGTTCACATTGCGAACGCCTTTGCGCATGAGATGCACGGCTCGCCGGACTCGAATGGGCGGGCGCTGAAGCGCCGGAGGATGTGAATCAAACCGCGAATCCTGGCAAGGTGGCTGAGACGAACAAAGCGCGGTCATCACCAGAGAGTGTTACTCCGCCCGCCAGCCCGGACGCGAACCCCGTCGAGCCGCCCAAGGAAAAGCCGCTGGAGTAAGAGTTGTTCCAATGCTTCATGAGGTGGGGCCATTTCAGTGGCGGAGAATGTTTAAAGTCTTAAAACGCCCCGCAATTCTCCATCACCATGCGACGAAGTCCCGCTGTCGTTGGTGAACTGTCAGTTCGTCAGGATCACGCGGTAGAAGCGGCGCACGTTGGCCGCGATGGTGTCGGTGATGGAGGAGGCCGCGCCCGTGGCGGTCACGTTGCCTCCCACCTGGGTCCACGTCGGGCCGTTGAGGTCGCCCTTGTATTCCACGCGGTAGGTGCGTGTCGGCACGGAGGACCACTGAATGGTGATCGTTCCCGCGTTGTTGGTGATGCTCGTGATGCGCGGTGAGCCGACGACGATGACGTTCAGCGTCTCGGAGTCATTGGCGGCGGGCGAACCGTTGTCCGTGACGCGCACGGTGATGACGTTCGTCGTCGGCGTATGGCCGGCGGCCGGCGTCCAGGAGAACGCGCCGCCGGTGGTGATGCCTGCTCCCGCCGGTGCTCCGGCATCCAGGCTGAACGTCAGCGCCTGCGCGGGCAGATCTGAATCGGTGGCGGTGGCGGTGAAATTCAGCGCGACCCCTTCGTTCACGAACTTGTTTCCGATGACGGCCAGGACCGGCGCGACGTTCGCTTCGCTGACGGTGATGGTGATCGTCTCGGTGGTGCTGCGAACCGGCGTGCCGTTGTCGGTGACGCGCACGGTGACGGAATAACTGCCCGGACCTTGCGCCTCAGTTGGCGTCCAGTTGAAGACGCCCGCCGTCGTGATGCCCGCGCCCGTGGGAGCACCCGCATCGAGCGTGAAGGTCAACGACTGTGCGGGGAGATCCGAGTCCGTCGCGGTCGCAGTGAAGGTGATGAGTGAGCCTTCTGCACCGGACTTGTTGCCGATGGAGATCAAGGCCGGCGCGCTGTTCGTTTCATTCACCGTGATCGTGACCGTCTCGAAGCCGCTCAAGACCGGCGATCCGTTGTCCGTCACGCGGACGGTGATCGGATAGCTGCCCGGCCCTTGCACTTCGCTCGGCGCCCAGGTGAATGCACCAGCAGGCGTGATGCTTGCGCCGGAGGGGAAGCCGGCGTCGAGGCTGAAGGTCAGGGATTGCGCGGGCACGTTCGCGTCCGTGGCGGTCGCGGTGAAGGAGAGCAGGACGCCTTCGGTCGCGGTCTTGTTGCCGATGGCGGCGAGGACGGGCGGTGTGTTCGTGCCGGAAGCGGCGGTGTTCGCCGCGCCGGGTGAAGGCGGACCGGCAATCCAGTTCACCGGATCATTGCCATAGAGCGAGGCGTTGACGCGCTTGAGCGAATCGCCGAGTCCATCGGCCGAGACCGGCCACGGCGCGGTGTCCGAGTACACGATGCGATCCACGGCGATGTAAGGCACGGAGCCGAAGCCCGGGCCGGGAATGGTCTGAGGCGCGTCGGGCTTCTTGAGTTCGATGGCTTCGCCGCCGTTGTCGAGCTTGCCGCTGTAAGGACCGAAGAGCGTCATGTTCGTGCCGTAAGCGGTCTGGAAGGAGGCGAGCGCCGTCGCATCGATGAGCGGATTGAAACTCACCAGCACCACATAGCCGCCGCCGGGGATGGTGACGTTCGCGGGGAAGTTGAAATCGATGCCCGCGCGGACGTGCCAGGCATTTGCGGGATTCGCGGGATCGTGGAGCGGCTGCGGCGTGCCGAGGATGTTGTGCAGCTCCACGAATTCCAGCGCGTGGTTCGTGCCAGCCTGGTTGTACATGATCTCGTTGATCACGACTGGGCCGATCTTCGGATAGGCGTTCGTCCTGCCCGTGCCGGTGCGGAACTGGTTCGTCGTCGCCGGATTGTCCACGCCGAAGGTGCGCGCGCTCAGGGCCGTGAAGTCCACGCCCACGCTGGTCTTGTAACGTCCGAAGGAGACGCCGTTCTCCGACGCGTCGAACTCGCCGAAGGCGCGGTAGCCGGTCACCGTGCCGGGCGTGATGGATTGCGAGAGGTAAACTTTGTCGCCCTTCGACGAGCTGAACGAGAACGGCGTCACCGGATTGTCGGCGTTGAACTCGTATTCGTAGAAGACCTTGAAGCCGCCGGCGGGAACAATCGTGCCCGGCGCGATGCGGAACTTGAGCAGGTTGTCCTGCGAATCGCTGAGGTACCAGCCGC
>Ga0163144_10021234_pt1 | contig 12915 bp, 16 predicted proteins | sample OliLak19BULKMAT1_FD_123175 | JGI IMG/M metagenome (GOLD analysis project Ga0163144, IMG submission 123175) | Freshwater microbial mat bacterial communities from Lake Vanda, McMurdo Dry Valleys, Antarctica - Oligotrophic Lake LV.19.BULKMAT1 | ecosystem: Environmental > Aquatic > Freshwater >...
CAGGAGGTTGTACGAAGCCTTGCGCGAGCGGTCGCTGCCCAGGAGGAGGCTGTGCCGCCAGTAGCGGTACGGGCCGGGCGCGATGCCGATGCCCACGGGACGGAACGGCGCGTCGAGGCGCTGGTAAAACGCGTTGTGGAAGGTGCCGACGTACCCGCCGCTCTGGAGCATGAACCAAATCGGGTTGAGGTTGTACACTCGCTCGACCAAGCGCCCGGTGCTGGCCTGGTGGTAGGTGAGGACAAACCCGCCCGGCTCGAAGGCCCGCACCCAACGCGGCAGCGCCTTACCCCGGTAGAGCCAGTAAAAACCGGGGGTGCTTTCCACCACGTCGCCGCGCGAGACGAAGCCCACTTCGGGGTTGTAGTTTTTACTCACGACCGCCTGGTTGAGTCACCAAATCCACTGGTTCGATTTGCGAAGCAGTTGGTAAAAACCGAAAAATCCAGGTTCATTTCGGGCCGTGACGGGATTGCCCGAACTGCCCGATACGCTCAGCATCGTGCTGAGCGAGAGCGAAGGCTGGAGCCGGAAAAACCCATCGACCGAGCCGGTCAGGTTGGTGTGCGTGGCATCGTTGCGGAGGGTGAGCAGGCCGCCGAGGCGGTTTTGCTTGCCGAAGTTTTCCGAAAAACGCCCGACGACATAATTCGTCGCCGAAAGGCCGGTGGCCCCGCGCTGGCGCATGTACAGCACCCCGGCGTTGCGTTCGGGCGAGCGGTACACCAGCCGCGCCCCGGCTTCGATGGGGATGGGCTGCCCGGCGGCGTCCAACCCGATGCGGCGGCTGAAAAACGGCTGGACGGTCATCTGTCCGCCCCAATTGCCGCCGTTGAGCGAGGCCAGCCCCACGCCGAACAGCCCGGCGTTTTCCAAAAAAAACGGACGGCGTTCGGGAAAAAACACCGACAGCCGCGTGAGGTTGTTCACCTGCCGGTCGGCGTCGGCCTGGGCGAAGTCGGTGTTGACGGTCAAATCGAGCACCGTGCTGGGGTTGATGGCCCACTTCAGTTCGCCGCCCGCTTTCAGGGCGGTGGTGTGGCGCTGGCCGATTTCAGAGCCGTCGTAGCGGTCGTCGGAGAGGAGCAGGTAGGGCTGCACCCGCACGTTGGCGCGGGGTGGGGGTGGTTGCAGGCCGGTAAGTAGCCCTTCGTAGGGCATCCGCAGGGGCGAAAACGCCCGGGGAATGGCCGACCAGGTGGTCAGTTCGTTGCTGGCGCGGCGCAGGCGGAAAAAATTGATGCCCCAGGTTTGGTCGCCGCTGCGGCTGGTGTCGCGGCGCTGGTAGCGCAGGGTTTGCCAGGGAATGGCCATCTCGACCACCCAGCCGGAGTCGCTGCGGGTGGTGCGCACGCGCCAGAGGCCGTCCCAGTCTTCGTCGAAAATGGCATCGTCGAAACTAAGCAAATCGCGCTGCGAGCCGTAGGGATTGGCGGCAAACATCATCGCGTTGCGCTGGTCACGGAATCCATCGACCGAGACCCCGAACACATCCGAACTGCCATACTGGAAATCACGCTTGAGGTTGGGCACCCGCAAGGCCCGGCGGCCTTCGGAATCACGGAGCCGGGCCGCCACGTAGAGGAAGTTGCGGTTGTAAAGCAGCCGGACTTCGGTGTCGTGCGTGGCGGCCTGCCGCTGATACGGCTCGATTTGCACAAATCCCGTCACGGGCAATGCCTGCGCCCACTCGGCCTCGTCGAGCCGCCCATCCACCCGCAGCGACCGGGTGATGGGCGCGGCCTGAATGATTTTTTTGACCGAATCGGGCTGAAATACCTCGGCGCTTTGCTGGGCAAAAAGGGGCGAGGTGCTTAATCCAAAAAAGAGGAAGAGAAGTTTTTTACGAAAAAAAAAGGGTACGGGGTACGGCATGAGGGGCAATCCGGCGGGTCGGTTGAGAAGAAGTTGGCAAAATTAGCCAACACCCCGCCTGCCTAATTCTGAAAAAGTGTTGAGTGGCACCAAAAATCCCCGTACCGCTGTCATCCAGAGCGCAGCGAAGGACCTTTCGCGGTTATCGACAAGTTAGCTGGAAGGCCACCGCGAAAGGTCCTTCGCTACGCTCTGGATGACAGACAGGGGCGTGAATCAATGGCTTTTCCCCAACCGCCGCGCCAACCGTTTTCCTACAAAAACCAGCAACCCCAACGCCAGTACTGCTACCAGCACTGGCAAAAACAGCCCCAGCACCGAAAAACCGCCCGCCGCCACGTTTTCGCCCGTCGCCACCACGGGGTTGCCCAGTCCGCCGGTAGTGGCGGTGCTGCCCAGCCGGAGCAACCCGGTGCCCACCTGAATCAGCCCGGCGCTGCCCCCGCCCACGATGAGGCCCAACGCCCAGCGGAGCGTCGGGTCGCCGCTATCCACGAGCGAGGTCATCAGCACCGTACCCGCGACGAAGGCGGCGGGCGTGGCCACGGTGTCGAGGAAATTGTCTACGACGGGAATGTAGTACGCGGCCACTTCGAGCACCGTGGCGCTGAGCAGCACGGCAAAAGCCAGCCAACCCGCCATCCACTCAAAGCCGGAGTTGGGGTCAAGGTAGCCCGTGAGGTAGGCTACGTTGGTGACGAGCAGGGGCACGAAGACCCGAAAACCGCAGCAGGCGGCCAGCGCCAGACCGAGGCATAGACTAAGGGCGAGTTCCATGCCCGAAAGTAAGGGGAATTGGGTAAAAAGGTAAATGGGTAATTGAGGGATTGGGTTTCCTCAATTACCCATTTACCTTTTTACCCAATTCCCCATTCACTCCTTCCGGATCGTGCTTCCGCCCGAGGGCCGGGAATCGAGCACAGCGGGGTTGCCCCGGTAGGTGACGTTGCTGGCTCCGGTAGCGACGGCCTTGAGGCGCTGGGAAACGGCCACGCGAATGGAACTGGCCCCGGAGGCATTCACGTCGCCCACCTCAGCGGGCGCGTCGAAGGCTTTGACCAGCGAAGCACCCGACGCTTCGATTTCCAAAAGTGTATAGGCTCCCCGTAGAACGACCTGCGACGCACCGCTGGCTTTTACGTCGGCGTACTTGCTCCGCACGTCGACGTCGGCTTTGGAGGCACCCGACACGTTGAGCGAAAAATCACCCGTGCTCGAAAAATCCCGCACAGTGGCGTTAACGGCCCCCGAAAAGTCAGCCGAAAGCAGCAGCGGCATCACGAGGTCAAGCTCCGTTTCGTACTGGCGGTTGCGGTTGCTGCGGTATTTCGCCCGCAGCGTACCGTTGCTCACCCATACGTCGAGGTCTTCGAGGTTGCGGCGGTCGCCTTTGGCTTGAACGCTAAACGTAGCCCCCTGCCGGACGTTGACGCGGAAGGCGCTGCCCAGGTCGAGGTTGGTAAAGCCGCTGAGGCCATAGCTACGCTGGTCGTCCTGGAGCGGGCCGGGGTCCTCGCGTTGGCAGGAGGAGAAAACAAGGGCCAGCAAGGCCAGTAAAAGCAGGGTCGATGGGAACGATTTCATGGAATTGAAGAAAAAAGATGGATGACGGAAACAGGGACACCCGAACCGGCGGCTACCCCCACGTCGGGGGTTAATTTTTTCTGCAAACCTACCCGGCCTTGTTTTTTCGGGAAATTGAAAGGAGGGTGAAAACGCCGGAAAGTCGGATGAAAGCGCTTTTTGGGTACCTGGAAAGGGGGGTGACTTTGTTGTGCTTCGTGCGTTGGCGGGGAATGAAATCTCGCGGCAACTTGCCGAACTTTGCCGAACGTTTGCCAGTTTTCGCCCTAAATCCCCCTTTCCCTCGTGGCAGAAGAAACCCCCAGCGGTCGCATCGTCGACTGGAAAATTATCCGTCGACTCTTTACCTTCATCCGGCCCTACAACGGGCGGTTTTACGCGCTCATCGGGCTGATTCTGCTGGCGGCGGCACTGGCCCCGGCCAACCCGTTGCTCATCCGCTACACCATCGACCATTATTTCGGCACCGTGAGTGATTACGCCGGGCTGACCGTCATGCTGCTGGTGATGGTGGGCGTGCTGCTGCTTCAGGGCGTCGTGCAGTTTTTGCAAACCTATCAGTCGGGCTGGCTGGGGCAGACCATCATCCGCGACATCCGGGTGCAGCTTTACGAGAAAATCCTGAACCTGCGCCTGAAATTCTTCGACGACACGCCCATCGGGCGGCTCGTCACCCGCACGATTTCCGACGTGGAAACGCTCTCCGACGTGTTCAGCGAGGGCCTGGCCAGCATCGCGGGCGATATTCTCCAACTGGTGCTCATCATCGCCGTCATGTTTTACACCGACTGGCGGCTGTCGCTCATCAGCCTGAGCACGATTCCCATCATGCTGCTGGCCACGTACATTTTCAAGGAAAAAGTAAAGAAGTCGTTCAACGAAGTGCGCACCGCCGTGGCCAACCTCAACTCCTTCGTGCAGGAACACATCACCGGCATGAACATCGTCCAGATTTTCAGCGCCGAACCCATCGAGTTCGAGAAATTCCGGAAAATCAACGCCGAACACCGCCGTGCCAACATCCGCTCGGTGCTGTACTACTCGATTTACTTCCCCGTGGCCGACATCATCGCGGCGGCGGGTACCGGCTTGGTGGTGTGGTACGGCGCGCGGGAAGTGCTCAGCGAAACCGCCAGTTTTGGTACCATCACAGCATTCATTCTGTTCATCGGCTTGTTTTTCCGGCCCATCCGAATGCTCGCCGACCGCTTCAACACGCTGCAAATGGGCGTGGTCAGCACCGACCGCATCCTCAAACTCCTCGACAGCACCGAGTTTAACACCAACGACGGCAGCTACGTGCCGAAGGAACTGAAGGGCGAAGTAGAATTCCAGAACGTCTGGTTCGCCTACGACGAGACGAATTTTGTGTTGAAAGACATTTCCTTCCGCGTTCAACCCGGGCAGACGGTGGCGCTGGTGGGGGCGACGGGAGCGGGGAAATCCTCGACCATCAATTTGCTGAGCCGGTTTTACGAAATTCAGCGCGGGCAAATCCACATCGACGGCATCGACCTGAAAGCCTACGAACTAGCGAATTTGCGGCGCAACATCGGTGTGGTGTTGCAGGACGTTTTCCTGTTTTCGGACACCATCGAGGCCAACATCACGCTGGGCGACACCCGCATTTCCCACGAGAAAATCGTGGAGGCGGCCCGCCTCGTCGGAGCGCACGAGTTTATCGAGCGGCTGCCCGGCGGCTACGAGTACAACGTAATGGAGCGCGGCGCGACGCTTTCGGTAGGGCAGCGGCAGTTGATTTCCTTCGTCCGCGCCCTCGTCCACGACCCCAAAATCATCGTGCTCGATGAAGCGACCTCGTCGGTGGATACCGAGACAGAGGAGCTGATTCAAGCCGCCATTGCCAAGCTGATGAAGGGCCGGACGGCCATCGTGATTGCACACCGGCTGAGCACGATTCAAAATGCCGACGCCATCCTGGTGCTCGACCGGGGCGAAATCAAGGAGCAGGGTACCCACGAGGAACTGCTCGAACGCGACGGGTACTACGCCCAGTTGCACCGGCTGCAGTACAAGGAGTTGGTGTGAGGGAAATTTGTACTTTTGGGGAAAACAAAGAGGCCATGAAAAACAAGGTTGAAAAAACCCGGGAGGAGTTAGAAAAGTCGCTTGAGGAAGAGCGAAAAGGAGCTATCAAAACCAGAGGGGGCCTTGTGATTCCCCGAGACCCGACCATTGACCCTACACAATTTGCAGGAATGTGGGCTGACCGCGACGACATTACCGTGGAATCGCTTCGGCGGAAAGCGTGGGGTCATGGTCATTGTTGATACCGATGTGTTAATCAACTACCTGCGCAATAAACCACGGGCGGTTGCTGAGTTCGCGCAGATTGGTTTCGCGGAAATTACCATTACGTCAATTACCGCGATGGAGTTGTTCCAAGGCATCCGCGACCGGCACGAGTTGTTGGAGGTGAAGCGATTTTTGCGCAGTTTTGAGTTGGTTTATCCAAGTACAAAGGCTAACCAACTGGCAACCCGATGGGCCGCTGAGTTTTGCCTGAGCCACAGCCCGGTTGATATAGCGGACTCGCTTATTGCCGCAGTTGCCGTTTTGAACGAGTACGAACTCCACACCGACAACAAAAAGCACTTCCGCCATCTCCCCGGCCTGCGCCTCTGGGAGGCCCCTTCACCGGACTGATTTTTGCTTTCGTCGGTAGCCATGAACTTCGGCTACGCCTGCATCAACCTCACCCTTCAGCAAGAATTCGGGATTTATACGAATCGCGGCATGATTCAGCGGACGTTCCGCGAGAAGGGCATTCAGTACGCCTCCGAACTGGCTCTGAAAAATTGCCGGGATTTGCTCCAAATCGTGCGCTGGAACGAATCGCACGGGGTGGGCTGCTTCCGCGTCAGTTCCGACGTGTTTCCCTGGGCCTCCGAGTACCGCCTCACCGAACTCCCCGATTTTCCCGAAATCCGTGCCACGCTCGAAGCGATTGGCCGCACGTCCGTGCGCCTGAGTACCCACCCTGGTCCCTTCAACAAACTCGCGGGCGAAGGCCCCACGCTGGCCAATACGCTGAAGGATTTGGAAACCCACTCCGAGGTGTTCGACCTGATGGGGCTGGAACCCTCGCACCGCAACAAAATCAACATCCACGTGGGCGGGGCCTACGGCGACAAGGGCGAGACGCTGCGGCGCTTCGCGCGGAATTACGAGGGATTGCTCAGCCAGCACCTCAAAAGCCGCCTGGTGGTCGAAAACGACGACAAGCCGGGCCTGTTCACCGTGGCCGAACTGCTGCCACTCCACGAAGCCACCGGTATTCCCATCACCTTCGATTACTTTCACCACCGCCTGCACCCCGGCGACTGGAGCGAGCGCGAAGCCTTCGAGGCCGCCGTGGCGACCTGGCCTGAAGGCATCACGCCCGTGTGTCACTTCTCCGATTCCCGCCGCGAACACGAAGACCCCAGCGCCAAGCGCGAAGCCCACTCCGACTGGGTGTACACCCCCATCCAAACCTACGGCTACGATGTGGACGTGGTGCTCGAAACGAAGAGGAAGGAGCTTTCGCTGATGAAGTACCGGGAGCAGTTTCTGATGCCACATTCGCCGATTGAAATCGGGTGAAGACATCAAAATTCTGGTCAACCTGGAAAGACAAGAATTTTACTATAAACAGGGTGAAAATTTACTTATAATCTATTGAATTACAAGGTATTAAATAGTAAAATTTCTCCCCTAAAAAGAAACTAATCGGGACGTGTTTTTCGTTAATCTGTCATGAACGAAGAACTAGACGAAACCCTGATTATTCCGCTCTTTCCGGACGCGACAGAGACCCCATCCGAGGCCCCCGCGACCAACGATGAAGCCTGGCGGAAGTCCATTCCGGCGCAGGTTTTTTTGAATCACTACTTCGGCATTCACTACCACGTTCGCAACACGCCCGACGCCTGGGCCCTGCACGAAATTCCGGCCTTCGCCCGCTACCAGCCCGAACTCTCGGGTCGTCGGCTCGACGAGGCCAAGCGAATGCTCCTGAATTCCTGGAACACGGAATATGCTCTGCGTTCGACTGCCGCCAACGGCGATGAGCAATACCTGCGCAACGCCCTCCACTGGACGTTTCCGCAGGCCTATTACAGCATGGTGTTTGGGGTGCGTGCTTTCCTGGCTACACAGGGCTTTTACGGCAGCAACGACGAGATTATCCGGCAGCGGGTGGGCCGTCTGGTCGCGACCGCCCACTACCCCCGCGCCATCGGCTTCTACGCCTCCGGTCACTACGGCGATTTTCGGGTGTACCGGTTGAGTGTGCCCGGTGTCGCGCCGAGTCTGACGCTCGTGGGCAATCCCCGCGAAGCCCAGGCCCAGATTGCGCAGTTTCTGCGCACCACGCGCACGGCGAAAGCCAAGCAAATCCGGCAGGACGTGCAGGCTAACCCCAACACGGCCCTGCGCAGCGAAAAGACGGGCAACATCCTGCAAAAGTTCGACGCCCGGCACTGGCAGAAACTGACACCTCGCCTGGGGTACACCACGTTTTACGACCTGATGAGCCGGTTGAAGATTTCGGCCAACTACCGGGAGATTGAGCGCTTCGTGGAGGCCGACATCGACTTTAAGCTGTTTCACTTTTCGCTGCTCGATCTGGTGAGTTACCTCAACGGCATCCACGAGGCCTACGTGGCCAAAGCGATGGGTGAGGAAGCCTATCGGGAGTTTGTCGGCACTCTGCCCGACTACCTGCGCCACGGCTTCGTGCGCAACCGGTTCGAGACCCGCATCAAGCCCGCCCTGATGGGCCTGCGCGAGCCGAGTTACCAGCAGGCGGCGTGATGAAAATGAACTTCCCGGAAGTTTTAAACTTCCGGGAAATTTACTGTAAAACTATGCGCGAACTATGCGATAGTTTTGTTATATTTGAACGTAAAACCGACGCCCGCACGGGCCTTGTTTCCAACGACATGAACGAGCAAAATAACTTCTTCAAAACCTCCGGCGGAGGCCAGTTTTTCCAAAAAATTGGCGAGAACCTGAAGGTCATCTGCCTCTACGACTTCAACCCCTGCATCGAACGGATGAAGTTTACGCCGGACATTCTTCAGTCGCTTAAGTGCGTGCCCTGCACCGAAGACGAATTCAGCGACGCCGAGCAACGCGCCATTTTTATGCTGGGTATCACCGGGAGCGGCATGCAGCCTATGCTTTCTTCGCGGATGGCCAACGTGGCCTGATTTTCGGTACCGGTCGGACGGCCATCGTCCGACCGGTAAGAATCGTCTCACTCCTTTCTTCCCGTTTCCAATGACCCTCACCACATCCCATTCCCGCGCCCTGAGCGCCTTCGTTGGCCTGACCAACACCCGGCTCGAAGTGTACCGTTGGGCCGCCGACCACCTGGCCGATGCCGATTTGCGGGAGGTGTTCGAGGCGTTGTTACAGCAGGCCAAAACCTTCAAGCAGCAGGTTCTCGAACTGACCGGCCTGACCAAAGCATCGCACCCGCTGGCCCAGATTCTGCCTACCCTGCGAGCCAGTGCCTCACTGCCGCCCCAATCGGCGGATGTGGACACGCTCTTCGACCTCCTCGACCAACTCAATGAGGCCGAAACCCATGCCCTGGCCCAACTTAAAACCGATAGCCTGCTTCAAAATGCCATCCGCTCCCAGCGTACCTCGACACGCTCACTGCACGAGGCGCTGGGGTATTTGCGGCAGTACGTTTGACATCGGGGTCAGAATCAGAATTTACAGAATTCGAGAATTTTCAGAATAAAAAAAGCCACTGGCTCAATCGAGCAGCGGCTTTTTTTATTCTGAAAATTCTCGAATTCTGATTTTGACATTACGCTGCCCACTCCAGCGGCATCGGCATATCCAGGTGCTGATAGGCCTTCTCGGTCGCCTCGCGTCCACGGGCGGTGCGTTTGATGAAGCCCTCCTGAATCAGGAACGGCTCGTACACTTCTTCGATGGTTTCTGCTTCTTCACCGCAGGCGGTGGCGATGGTGCTTAGCCCCACTGGTCCGCCGCTGAATTTCCCAATGATGGTCGTGAGGATGCGGTTGTCCATCTCGTCGAGGCCGTTGCTATCCACTTCGAGGGCGGCCAGGGCGCGTTGAGCGATTTCGATGGAGATGGTACCGTCGCCGAGAACCTGGGCGAAGTCGCGGGTGCGGCGCAGCAGGTTGTTGGCAATGCGCGGCGTGCCCCGGCTCCGGCGGGCGATTTCGGCGGCGGCCTGGTCGACGATGGGTGTACCGAGCATTCCCGCCGAACGCTTGATGATGACCGTCAGCAGGGCCGCGTCGTAGTACTCCAGGCGGCAGTTGATGCCAAACCGGGCACGGAGGGGTGAGGTCAGCAACCCGGCCCGCGTGGTGGCCCCCACCAGTGTGAAGGGATTCAGCCCGATTTGCACCGAGCGGGCATTGGGGCCGCTGTCGAGGAGGATGTCGATTTTGTAATCCTCCATCGCCGAGTAAAGGTATTCCTCCACCACCGGATTGAGCCGGTGAATCTCGTCGATGAAGAGCACGTCGTAGGACTGAAGGTTGGTCAGCAGCCCGGCCAGGTCGCTGGGTTTGTCGAGTACCGGGCCGGTGGTGCATTTGAGACCCGTGCCCAGTTCGTTGGCCAGGATGTGCGAAAGGGTGGTTTTGCCCAGGCCGGGCGGGCCGTGCAAAAGGACATGGTCGAGGGCTTCCTTGCGTTGAATCGCCGCCCGCACGAACACGTTCAGGTTTTCGAGCACCTTGTCCTGGCCCGTGAAGTCGGAAAAGGACAGGGGTCGTAGTGCCCGCTCCAGTTCCTTATCCACCTGCTCGGCCTGGGTGTGCCGGACAATCGAAGAATCAGACATCGGAAAAGCTTTTTTAGGGTGAAAGCGTCCACCGTCGGGAGGGCCGCCGTCCAACGGTTTGTTTTTTCAAAATTACGGCGGGTTTCCGAAGAACTAAAGGGATTATGATAAAAATATCATATAAATTAGTCGCTATTATTTGAATAATGTGCGAAGAGTGTGATATATTTACAGTCTAATTCAACCACGCATCAGCAAGGACATGAACACCAACGAAACGCCTCAGATTTACTTCAAGACCCCCACGGGTGAGCACTTTTTTCAATACCTGGCCGGAACGACCAACGCCGAGCGCGTGAAGCTCATTACCCTGCACCCCGACGCGCCCGCCGTGGAGATGCTGCGCTACGAAGCCGGGATGTTTTGGGCCTGGGGCTGCATTCCAGCCACGGAATCGGAATTTAACCAGGCGTTGCAACAAGCCCTGGAAGGCTTGAGCACGCAGCCCAAACCCGGCAAGCAACTCGACTTGTTCGGTTCGCGTCGCCTCGATTCGAGCGAGCGGATGGCTTCGTAAAGGATGAATTTCTAACCCCGCGAGATGGCTCTACAACGGGTTTAACCCCCCGTGGAATTGACTCGCGGGGATAAGTCCCTCGCGGGAATTCCAACCAAACCAGTATTCAATTTTTGTAGACTATGGCAACGACGCAATCCAACCTGACTATCGACGCCGAGACGCGTTCGCTCAACAGCCTCGTACCGGTGGGTGGGCTTAAATCCTACCAACTCGAAAAGCGCGACGAAGAAACCGGCGAGGTGGCCGTGGTGAGTAAATATAAATACCTCGAAGGCCACCCCAAGCAGTACCGCTTCAACGGACAAACGGGTCGATTTAACCTTAACGGCGAAACCGACCTGGGTAACAAGATGACCATTCAGCCCGTGGCCTGGCGGATTTTCGAGGAGAATCTTTTCGAACGGGGCCGGAAGGAGCAGTGGGCCGAGATTTTTTTCGTCGACGACAAAAACTGCATCTCGGTGGTGATGTTCAACAACACCTCCGTCAATGTGCTTTTTGGTTTGATTGAACCGCTGTTTTACGAAGAACTCAGTCTCTCGGACGTGATGCTGACCATTTCGGCGGAGAAAAAGGAAAACACGAAAATCACGCCCAAAGGCACGTACTACATCGCCAAGTTCAGCTACGTGCCCGCCGATGCAACGAAGGTGAAGGAAGTGCGCGATTTCGTTCGCGACCACCGAATTTACCGCGCGGACACCCTCACGCCTACCGCCGAGTACAAGGCCGTGTCGAAGGGTTTTTACAACGCCCTGGCCTACATGGATTCCCCCCTGATTGGTGGGGAAAGCATTGCCGCCTGAGTTTAGTTATTGGTTATTAGGTTATTGGGTAATTTTTCAACTGGTTTTTATTCCATATTACCCAATAACCATTTACCTGATTACCCAATTACAAACCATGCTTACCAAACAAAACGCCACCCAATTCATCACCGCCGAGGTAGCCCGGTATGGGAAAGTGACGCCCGTAGGGATGCAGATTTACCGGGAAAGCAAGATGAAGTTCAGCGATTTCGCCAAAGCCACCCGCCGGGGGCTGGAACTCTACGAAGCCTACCAAAGCCGATGATCGTCACGCCGCTGGCTACGCCTGCCGACCGGGATTACTGGGCGATTCCGCGCGTTTCCAACTCGCGCCTGACCCAGTTTCGCAACTGGCTTTTCGGCATTCGAGAGCCAGATCGCAAGCGGGCTTATTCCCTGGGCAGTGCCCTACACGAGCGCTTGCTGGAGCCGCATAAAGCCACGCCCCTCCCCAGTTCGGTCAGCCCCGAACACGTGGATGCACTCGAACGCCGCTTGCGGGAACATCCGCTCTTTGGCTGGTATTCACGTTTTTCCGAAAAAGAAACGGTACGCCTTTTTACCGACTCCGACACGGGTCTGGCCTGCAAAGCCAAGCTCGATTTGGTGTACAAAAACAGCACGGTACTCGATTTAAAAACCACCATGGCCCGTAACGAACGTGATTTTGTGGCCCGCTGTCGGGAGTATGACTACGATCGGCAGGCCGCGTTTTACCTCGACAGCTTGGGCCGAAACCCCGGCTGTACACCGCCGAAATTTTTGTTCGTTGGGATTCAGAAAGTGGAACCCTATGGTCTGTACGTCTTCGATGCCACGGCGGAGCCGGGCTTCGTGGAGTTTGGCCGGAAGAAATACAAAACCTTGTTAAAAAAGTGGAAGGAGGTTGACTATGATTCAGTTGAAGGGAAACCCTGGGGTATTTTTAATTAACCCCAACTCCATCGAACTCATTGAAATTGCCCCGGATTCGACCGTGTTAGTGACGGCTCACGGGCGCATCACGGTGCCTACCGACGAAAATCTGGACGCCCTCCAACGCCTCAGCGCTGAACCGCTGGCGCTCAACGAAGAGCCACACGTGTTTCCGTTTTAAGAAAACAGGCGGGCATGGACTGCCTACTGCTCCTGCCCACTGCCGACTGGAATGGCCCGGTGCCGGAGTTCTTTCAACAACAGGATTTGCTGTTTGAGAAGGAGAACGATTTCGTCGCGGTCTCGGATTTGCTGTTCGAGCAGTTCGACGCGCTCCGTCAACCGGAGGTTTTCTGGATTTGGGCCGG
>Ga0163144_10021236_pt1 | contig 12914 bp, 8 predicted proteins | sample OliLak19BULKMAT1_FD_123175 | JGI IMG/M metagenome (GOLD analysis project Ga0163144, IMG submission 123175) | Freshwater microbial mat bacterial communities from Lake Vanda, McMurdo Dry Valleys, Antarctica - Oligotrophic Lake LV.19.BULKMAT1 | ecosystem: Environmental > Aquatic > Freshwater > Lake...
CCGGATCAAATCCACAACGCGCCGAAGCCCGAAACTGCCTCCGTATGAAGAAAACTCTGCTGACCCTGACTTCCGCCGCCGTCGCGCTCGGCACCTCGGTGCCCGCCTTCGCCCAGTATGCGCCGCCGCCGCCGACCCAGCCGTTTCCCGGCTTCGTCAACGACTACCTCCGCAAACAGGATCCCTACTACGCCAACTGGGACATCGGCGGATCCTTCCGCATGAGGTATGAGCTCAAGGAAAACGGCCTCGGGCTTCCCCCGGCGAACGACTTTCGCAAGACGGGCGTCGACAACGACAACAGCTACTTCAGCTCGAAGCTGCTCATGAAGGTCGGCTACACCGCCCGCTGGTGGAACTTCCTCGTCGAGGGCCGCAACAGCTCCACCACCGGCGACGACCGCAATCCAAACTTCGAATCCGACGGCCCGATCGACATCCACCAGGCCTTCGTCTTCGTCGGTAACCACAAGGAGTTTCCCGTCTCCGTGAAGCTGGGTCGCCAGGAACTGAGCTACGGCGATGAACGCCTGGTCGGCGCCTTCGCCTGGCACAACATCGGCCGCGTGTTCGATGCCGCCAAAGTGCGCTGGCAGAACTCGTGGTTCGCCGCGGATGTCTTCAGCTCCAAGATCGTCCTGCCCGACGACAACAACCTGAACGGTTGGAACGACTACAACTACTTCTCCGGGGTTCATGTCACCACCAAGAAGATCCCGAAGAACTTGACGGAGCTCTACTTCTTCGCCCGCAACGACGAGCGCGGCAGCACCGCCGCTGAGCCCGGCGCCTTCGCACCGTTCCAATACGCCGCACCGTTCGCCCGCGACATCTACACCGTTGGCGCGAGGTTCCGCTCTGCGACCAACGAACTCGGCAACTGGGACTACACCGTCGAAGGCGCCTACCAGTTCGGCAACTGGAAGCCAACCGCCGTCAGTGTCCGGCAGGATCATCAGGCCTACGCGTTCGTCGCCAACTTCGGCTACACCTTTGCCGAGACCTACGGCACGCCGCGTGTCGCCCTCGAATACGCCTTCGGTTCGGGCGACAGCAATCCGAACGACAACAAGCACGAGACCTTCGACAACCTGTATGCCACGAACCACAAATTCTACGGCTACATGGACTACTTCTCCTGGCAGAACCTCCACGACGTCCGCGCCATATACCAAATGAAGCCCCATCCGCGGCTCTCGGTCTCGGTGGAAGGCCACCTCTTCTGGGTCGCCGACACGGCGGACAATCTCTACAACGTCGGCGGCGTGGCCCGTGGCGGCGGGGCGAATGCGGCCGGATTCGGCCGGAATCCTACCTACAACAACTTCGTCGGATCCGAGATCGACGTCGTCGCCGGCTATATGGTGAACAAGTTTGCCATGCTCGAAGGCGGCTACGGCCACTTCTTCCCCGGCAGCTATGTAGACAGCACCTGGAAGAACTCCGGCGGCTCAGCCGGCGGCGACTGGTTCTATCTCCAGACAGTGATCCGCTTCTAATTCTTGGGTTGGTTGGTGAGCGACTGGGGGCGGCCGGGCTTTTGTCCGGCCGCCCTTCTTCTTTTAGGGAAGGATGCGGACGAGGGCGGCGCAAAATTGCTGGCTCGAATTGACCACCCTGTTTTCCAGCCGCCAGCGGAACTCTGCGGCCAACTCAGCCGATCGATTGAGTTGCCCAGCTCAAACGCCGCCATTCCAGCGCGATGAAATCCCGCTCCCGACAGATCCCATAGCCCATTCCACTGGCAGTCCGGTCGATCCTTCCAGAATGAACCGGATTCATCGCTCCAATGAACACGATGAACCAAATTGAATCGTCTGAATCCCGTCCACGGCGTCCGGCCTGCTTCCACCTCCTTTGTGCCCGTCCTGTCGACGATATCTACACGCAGCGAACGTTTCCCTACCGGATCTCCCGGGCCAGCGGAACGACCGGCGGCAGCAGACCGTTCTCCGATCGACCAACTCTTGGCCGAACAAAGACTCCTCACCCCCGTCGACCGCTTCGCCCGAATCCACGAGGCCGGGACCCATCCCAGGACGATCAGCCAATATCGTGAGCTTATCCCCTCGTCCAAACTTGAGGACGGCGAACAATTCGCTTTTGAGGTCGATATCGACAAATGCTCGGGCTGCAAAGCATGCGTCACCGCCTGCCATTCGTTGAACGGCCTGGATGATGATGAATCCTGGAGATCCGTAGGGCTGCTGATCGAGAAGCCGTCTGGACCGGGAGGAAGCGAGACGAAGAGAATCGTTGAAGGCGTTCCCATCTCGTTCAATCGCTCGCCCGCTTCGGAACGCCCAGTGAGTCGCGTTTCGCTTGCGACCCCTCTCCAACGCACAGTCACGACTGCCTGCCACCATTGTGTGGATCCCGGATGCCTCAACGGCTGTCCCGTCCTCGCCTACGAAAAGGATCCCGTCACCGGCATCGTCCGGCATCTCGATGACCAGTGCATCGGTTGCCAGTATTGCGTGATGAAATGCCCCTATGAGGTGCCGCGCTACTCGGCGCGTCTGGGCATCGTCCGCAAGTGCGACATGTGCACGCAACGGCTCGAAGTCGGCGAAGCGCCGGCCTGCGTCCAAGCCTGCCCGAACGAAGCCATCCGCATCCGCATCGTCGATGTCGCGGAAACACTTTCCATTTTTCGGCCGCCGGAATCGCCTGCCAGAAACGGGCACAAAAACGGCACAAGCGGTGTCGACGGCCGAATCACCTTCAACCCATTCCTTGCCGGCTCGCCCAATCCGCGGATCACCGTCCCAACCACACGATACAAGTCGGCGATCAACCCTGACGTCATGCTGGTCGCGGCAGACGCCGCCGCACTCCGCGCCGCCGACCCGCATCTCCCGCTCGCGCTCATGTTGCCCCTGTCGCAGCTATCGGCAGGGACCATGGCCATCACCGCGCAGCTGGGGACTCCGGCACATCTCAAGGCGGGGACCACCGCGGCTCTTGTCGTCATGGCCGTCGCCCTGGGAATCGGGACACTCCACCTCGGGAAGCCGCTGCGCGCGTGGAAAGCCTTCCTCGGCTGGAGAAAATCGTGGTTCAGCCGTGAGGCCATCGCCTTCGGGCTCTATCTGAAAGTCATTGCCGCACTTACCGCTCTTCTGTGGCTCAAGCCCGACCTGCTTCCCGAAAACGCGCGACCGACGGCGTTCGGCTTCGCAGCATTCCTCGGTCTGGTTTCGGTGTTCTGCTCGGTGATGCTCTACGTCGACACCCGCCGGCGATTTTGGTCATTCGGACGCACGTGCGGAAAGTTCTTCGGCTCCACCATCATCCTCGGCCTCGCCGCAGGGACTGTGTTGAACCCGAGCCAAGGAGTCTGGACGTCAGTGGTGATCGCACTGATCGCCAAACTCGCCCTCGAGTTTGAAATCTTCACTTCGCTGAAACCAGGAGGACACTTCGAACTGCGTCGCTCCGCGCTCCTCCTGACGGGCCATTTCAGGAAGCTGAGCATCACCCGCCTCGCCTTCGGCGTATCCGGCGGACTGGTCGTTCCCGCGCTCGTCCTCGCCGGCCTGCTCCCGATGAATCCCTTCACCGGACTCGTGGCAACGTCCCTGCTGATGGCAGGAGAAGTCTGCGAACGTGTGCTTTTCTTCGCAGCCGTTGCTCCAGACAAAATGCCCGGAGGGATCACCACATGACCACGCCCGTCGTCATACCGCAGGCTTCTCCGCTGGAGAACGCGTTCCGTGCCTTCAACGGCGCGATGACCTCGGAGTTGGTCCAGAGCCCTGCTGACTTCGGGCTCGGCCACGCTCCCGCGAGGCTCATTCCCGACGCGACCACGACGGTCGTCTGCGGCTTCTGTTCCACCGGTTGCGGGCTGAACGTCCATTTGAAGGACGGCGTGGCCGTCAATCTGACTGCGGACCCTTCGTATCCGGTCAATCTAGGCATGGCCTGTCCTAAAGGCTGGGAGGCTTTGACGCCGCTGGACGCACACGATCGCGGCACGACGCCTCTGATGCGGAGCGATTCCGAAACCCTTCAGCCGACGGATTGGGACACGGCCATGAAGATGTTCTGTGAACGCTTCAAAGACATCCAGACGAAGCACGGCAACGATTCCGTCGCCTGGATCGGCACCGGCCAGATCGCCGTGGAGGAATTCGCCTTCCTCGGCGCACTCGGGAAGTTCGGCATGGGCATGAAACACGGCGACGGTAACACGCGCCAGTGCATGGCCACCTCCGCCGTGGCCTACAAGGAGTCATTCGGCTTCGACGCACCGCCCTACACCTATGCGGACTTCGAGCAATCGGACGTGCTCGTCTTCATCGGGGCCAATCCCTGCATCGCGCACCCGATCATGTGGCAACGGGTCCTGAGGAACCCGAACAAGCCCGAGATCATCGTCATCGACCCGCGCTGCACGGAGACGGCGATGAACGCCACGCAGCATCTGGGACTGAAACCAAAGAGCGACCTCGTCCTGATCTACGGATTGGCAAACATGCTGATCCAAAACGGCTGGATCGACCGGAACTACATCGCCCGTTCGACGACTGAATTCGACGCCTTCGCCGAATTCGTCCGGCAATTCACTCCCGATACGGTCGCCGCACAGACGGGATTGACCGTCGGCCAGCTCTATCGCTGCGCCGAAACGATCCATCACGGCAAGGCTGTCAGCCTCTGGTGGACGATGGGCGTGAACCAGAGCCACGAGGCTACCCGCACTGCCCAAGCGATCATCAATCTCGCCCTGATGACAGGAAACATCGGGCGCCCCGGCACCGGCGCGAACTCGATCACCGGCCAGTGCAACGCCATGGGCAGCCGCCTCTGGAGCAACACCACGAACCTCCTCGGTGGACATGATTTCAAGAAACCGGAACACCGCGCAAAGGTGGCCGACGTCCTCGGCATTTCGGAAGACCGTATTCCGCAGGAAGCCTCGTGGGCATACGACCAGATCCTCGCCGGCATCGATTCGGGGGCGATCAAGGGCCTGTGGATCCTTGCAACCAACACGGCCCACTCGTGGATCAACCAGAAGTCGGTTCGCGAGACCTTTGCCAAGCTGGAGTTCCTCGTCGTGCAGGACATGTATCCGACGACGGAGACCGCCCAGCTTGCCGACCTATATCTCCCCGCAGCCGGCTGGGGTGAGAAGGAGGGCACGTTCATCAACTCCGAGCGACGTTACGGACTACTCAAGAAAGTGCGTCGCGCACCGGGACAGGCCTTGAGCGACTTCAGCATCTTCCGTCTAATCGCCCACTACTGGGGTTGCGGAGACATGTTCGCGAAGTGGAGTTCGCCCGAAGCCGCCTTCCAGATCCTCAAGCAACTCTCCGCCGGACAACCCTGCGACATCACCGGGATTGAAGACTACCCGATGATCGACCGATGCGGCGGCGTGCAATGGCCATGGCCTTCCCAGATGCCGGATGCCGGATGCCGGATGCCGGATGCCGAGCGCCGTCTCTTTGCAGACGGCCGCTTCCACACACCCGACGGCCGCGCAAAGTTCATCTTCGAGCAGCCGCGTCCGGTCGCCGAACCGACGACGCCCGAGTTTCCGATCGTCCTGCTGACCGGTCGCGGCACCAGCGCGCAGTGGCACACCAACAGCCGCACCGGCAAGTCCGCCATCCTCCGGCAGCTCTACCCCGCCAACGTCTACGTCGAGATCAACCACGACGACGCCGATCGGTTGGGCATCGAGCCCAACTCGCCGGTCGAGGTCGCCTCAGCCCGCGGACGGATCACCGCCACGGCCTTCGTCACGGGCACCGTCCAACCGGGGACGGTCTTCATGCCCATGCACTATCCGGAGACGAACAAGCTGACCTTTCCGGCCTTCGACCCCTATTCGAGGCAACCCAGCTACAAGCACTGCGCCGTGAATCTGACACCCCTCTGAACCATGACCACGGAAGCCACCACGCCCGCTCCGCCTCCGGGAACTGCGTTCACTTCGGAGCAGAAGGAGTTTCTCGCCGGACTCATGGCCGGAGTCGCGCAGCGCAATGTCCATCCCTACGTCGGCATCGTGCCAGGTTCGGGAGCCATCACGGCAACACCCTCTGAAGGCGGGGAAAACCTGGCGTCGCCTTCGACCAAATGGCATGGCCAAGACGTGGCCGATCTCTGCAAGCAAGAGTTGTGGAAGATGCAGGAACACGGCCTCGATTGCTGGGACCGCCTCTTGGCGCATTCGGACGCAGACAAGCATCCCGACGACGAACACAACTTCCGCTTCCGCTTCTACGGGCTCTTCTACGTCGCGCCGAACCAGGCGTCCTTCATGCTCCGCTGCCGCATACCGGCAGGCGAACTGACATCCGTCCAACTACGCGGCCTCGCCGAAATGGCGGATCTCTACGGCAACGGCAAGTCGGCGATCACCACGCGTTCCAATCTCCAAATCCGCGAGATTGCTCCCAAGAACCTGGTCAACGTCCTGACGAAACTGCAGAGCCTCGGCCTGACGTCCAAGGGTTCCGGCGTCGACAACGTCCGCAACATCACCGCATCTCCCACCGCCGGGATCGATCCGCAGGAGTATCTCGACTCCCGGCCCCATGCCTACGGGCTCCATCACTACATTCTCAACAACCGCGACCTCTTCGACCTGCCGCGCAAGTTCAACGTCTCCTTCGAAGGCGGCGGTGCCATCGACACGGTCGCGGACACGAACGACATCGGCTTCATGGCGGTGAAGGTCTCCTCGAAGGAAGGAGTTTCGCTCAAAGACGGTTCCGCGATCGCTCTTGAGCCCGGCGTCTACTACCGCGTCGAACTCGCGGGCATCACCGGCCACAAGCAGTTTGCCAAAGATGCAGGCATCGTCATCAAACCGAACGAAGCCGTCGCTGTCTCGGCCGCCATTCTCCGCGTCTTCTCCGAACACGGCGACCGCACGGACCGCAAGAAGGCCCGTCTCAAGTATCTGATCGACAAATGGGGCACCGAGAAGTTCCTCGCCGAGACCCAGAAGAAGCTGGCCTTCCCGCTCGTAAAACTCGTGGCCGACCAATGCCACTCGCGGCATCCCGCCATCCGGCATGGCCATGTCGGAGTCTATCGCCAGAACCAGCCCGGCCGGAACTACATCGGCGCGGTCGTGCCCGTGGGGATCATGTCGTCGAAGCAGATGCGCCGTGTCGCTGACCTCGCGGAGAACTATGGCAGCGGCCAACTCCGACTGACGCCGTGGCAGAACTTCATCATCACGGATGTGCCCGACGGCTTCGTCGACACGTTGAAGCGCAACCTCGCCCGAGCCGGGCTCCCGGCCGACACCACCAACATCCTGGGCGGCCTCGTCGCATGCACGGGCAACAACGGCTGCAAGTATTCCAGCGCCGACACGAAGGGAAACGCCGTGGCACTCGGCGACCATCTCAACCGAAAGCTGCAGCTCGACCAGCCGATCAACATCCACCTGACCGGTTGCCCGAACAGCTGCGCCCAGCACTACATGGGCGACATCGGCATGCAGGCCGTCCGGGTGGCCAACGGCAAGGACAGCGTCGAAGGCTACAACATCGCATTCGGCGGCGGCTTCGGCAGTCATCAAGGCGTGGCCAAGCAGGTCTTCAGCAATCTTCCCTTCACCGAGATTCCCGGACTGCTTGAAAAGGTCCTCAAGGTCTATCTGGCCAAACGCCAAGGCGGAGAGAGCTTCGCCGTCTTCACCCGGCGCCATGAGTTGAAGCAGCTGCAGGAGCTCTTTTCGGAGTGAACCCATGAACACCTTCATCCCCCAGCTTCCCGAGTCCGCGCCGTTTACTCCCGAGCAGCGGGCCTACCTGAACGGCTACCTCGCCGGCCTGTTCTCGTATGTGCCCGTGCCCAGCACCGTGGCGGCTCCCGCTGCGGCTGCCTCCAAACCACTCCAACCGCTCGCCATCTTTTTCGGGACCCAAACGGGCACGGCGGAGAAGCTGGCGAAACGCGTTTCCAAGGAAGCCGGCAAACACGGTTTCGCCCCGACGATCCACGATCTCGCGAAGTATCCTTTCAACCAGCTCGCGTCGGAACAGAACGTCCTCGTGCTCACCAGCACCTACGGCGACGGCGAACCGCCCGACAGCGCGAAGTCGTTCTGGGATGCGCTGGCCGCGGACACCGCCCCCAAGCTCGGGACAATGCGCTATTCGGTGCTCGCGCTGGGCGACACGAACTACGCGCGCTTCTGCCAGTTCGGCAAAGACGTCGACATGCGGCTGGAGACCCTCGGCGCTAAACGCATCCAACCGCGCGTCGACTGCGATGTGGATTACGACGAGCCGTTCGCCAAGTGGCTCGCCTCGACGCTGCCCGCGCTCGTCGAAGCCAATGGTGCCGCCTCTGTCGCGCCCTCGCTCGCGGCCGGCTCGCCGAGCGACGCCGAGGCAGAAGGATCCAACTGGACGAAGAGCAATCCGTTCCCGGCGAAGCTCGTCACCAACCGTCGTCTCAACGGCCAGGGATCGGGCAAGGACGTGCGCCATTTCGAAATCGCACTGGGAGGCTCCGATCTCACCTATGAAGTGGGCGATGCGCTTGGAGTGACGCCGACCAACGATTCGACTTTGGTGTCGGAGCTGGTCAGCACGCTGGGATTCAGCGGCGACGAGGAGGTCCCGGGAAAAGACGGCAAACCGTTGCCGATCCGCTCCGCCCTGCTGGGCCACTTCGACATCACGCGGATTCCCCAGCCCTTCCTCGCCGCCATGGCAGAGCGATCCGGAGACGATCTCCTCAAGCAGTTGGTCGCGCCCACCGCCAACGGCGAGCTCGCCAAGTTCCTCTTCGGCCGCGAAATCATCGACCTGCTGCTGGCCCATCCGAAAGCGCGCTTCTCTCCGTCCGAGTTCGTGGGTTTGCTCAAGAAGCTCCAGCCGCGCCTCTATTCCATTTCCTCCAGCCTCAAGGCACATCCGGGCCAGGTCCATCTGACCGTCGGGGTCGTCCGCTATGAATCGCTCGGAAGAAAACGCGCCGGCGTCTGCTCCACATTTCTCGCCGAACGGGCCGATGCCGCGGCGGTTCCGGTCTTCGTCCACCAGAACACCGGCTTCCGTCCGCCAGCGTCCGACAAGCCGCTGATCATGGTCGGACCGGGAACGGGCATCGCGCCTTTCCGCGCCTACCTCGAAGACCGCAAGGCCACGGGAGCCAAAGGCCGCAACTGGCTCTTCTTCGGCGACCAGAAATCCACGACGGACTTCCTCTATCAGGATGAGATGTCGGCGATGCAGAAGGACGGGTTGCTCAACCGTCTGGACCTCGCCTGGTCCCGCGACCAGGCGGAGAAAGTCTACGTCCAGCAACGGATGCTGGAGAACGCCAAAGAGCTCTACGCGTGGCTGGAAGACGGCGCGGGCTTCTACGTCTGCGGCGACGCCGGCCGCATGGCCAAGGATGTGGACCTGGCCCTGCACCAAGTCGTCGAAAAAGCGGGTGGCAAGACGCCCGATCAAGCCGCCGACTACGTCAAGAAACTGAAGTCCGAGAAGCGCTATCAGCGAGACGTGTATTGAAGGCAGGACAGGCTTCCAGCTTGTCCTCAATGGTCAGGAGCTACGCAAGCCGGACCCATCTTGCGACCAACAACCCCAAAACAAGGGGCAGGTTGGACGCCCGCCCTACATTAAAGACCATGACCAAAACCCAGCTCACCGAATCAATCCTCGCGGCCAAGAAGCGCAAGAAGACCACTTGGGCCGCCATTGCCAAGGCCGCCGGGCTTTCCGAGGTTTTCACGACCTCCGCTTGTCTCGGCGAAAACGCCCTCGAAGCCGACGCTGCCAAGAAGGTCACCAAGTTTCTCGGACTGAAAGCCGAAGTGGCCGAAGCGCTGGCCGAGTTCGCCAACAAGGGCGAAGCCGCGCCGACCGTGTCGAAAGAGCCGCTGCAATACCGCTTCCAGGAGGTCATCTACGTCTACGGATCGACGATGAAGGCGTTGATCGAGGAGAAGTTCGGACCCGGGATCATGAGCGCCATCGACTTCACCATGGACATCGAAAAGGTCGAAGACCCCACGGGCGACCGCGTGAAGATCACGATGAACGGAAAGTTCCTCGGCTACAAAAAGTGGTAGCAGGTCGCCCGGCCGGAGCCCGGTCCTAAACGACCTCGCAACCCGCAACTACACCATGTCGTCAGACGGACCGGCATCCATCGGGACGCTTCCTTCCACGCCGTCGGGGCCGGTCCCGGGAACGGAATACTTCCTCAGATACTTCAACGCCACGGCCAGATCGCGCGGCATGGGGGCCTCGATCACGACCGGTTCTCCGGTGACCGGATGCTTGAACTCCAGAGTGGCGGCATGGAGGGCGAGCCGCGGCGTGAGCGGCTTCTCCTCCTCGGTTTCCTTCAGGCGGTAGTTCCGTTTAATGGACGAAAGCCAGAGCGGCTTGCCGCCGTAAACCGTGTCCGCGCAGATCGGCAGCTTGACCCATTTTAGGTGCACGCGGATCTGGTGGGTGCGGCCGGTGACCGGATGGCACCTGACCCACGCGTGTCTCCTGAACGTCTCAAGGACCTCGCACCGGGTGAGGGATTTCTTGCCGCTCTTCGGATCGACGCGCATCAGCGCCTGCTGCATCGGGTGATGGGACAAGGGCATGTCCACTTCGAACGCCGTCTCCGCGGGGAAACCGTTGACCAGGGCGAAGTAGGTCTTCAACGGCTTGTCGGAGCCGAACAGGTTCGCCAGCTGGACCAGGACGGGTTTGTTCCGGGCCAGCAGGATCACGCCGCTGGTTTCGAAATCGAGCCGATGGGCATTGGCCAGATAGTCGATCCCATGCTTCACCGCCCATGGCTTCTTCGCCTCGATGCCGGCGTGCAGAAGCTTCATCAGGTTCGGCCTGTCCGCATCATAGCGGTCGGGCGAGGTCAGAAGTTTGGCTGGCTTGTCGATCGCGAGCAGGTGCTCGTCCTTGTAGAGGATCGGGATCTCCCAGAATTCCTTGGTCGCCGGGGAGGAGAGCTTGATGGTGTCGGCCACGGCGTCAGTGGTGTCCCGCTCAGGACTGCGGAACGACGAGCTTGAGCTCGGTCGCCTGACGATTCAGCCACTCGCTGAAGCTGTAGTAGACGCGCTGTTCACGAAACCGCTGGCCGTAGGCCGGAAGCTCTTCCTTCAGCTTGGCGGGATCCACGGCCTGCTTGGAAACGAGGTGCATGACGACCCCGCCGTCCTGGAGGGGAACAAATGCGGTGCTCGCGCCGACCTTGAGGCCCGAGGTGTATCCCTTGAGCAGCCGGATATCGACGGGCAACGGGCTGTCGGGAAGGGCCTGGGTGGCGAGCGAGAACCTGGGAAGCGGCACGACTGTGAATCCCGCCGCCTTCGCCGCCGCGGCAAATCCCTTCACAACCGGGGCCGCGTTGGTAAGCGTGGAGGCGAATTTTTCGCCGGCATTCCGCGCGAGCTTGAGGGATTCCTCGCGTTTGAAATCGGAGGTGACCTGGGTCCGGACCGTCTCGAATGGGAGCAGGCGAGCCGGCACCACCTGTTTGAGGAGCAACACATAGACTCCCTTGTCGGTGGACAGCGGGCGGAGCGAATACGGCTTCTCCTGGGTCAAGGCGAAGGTCGCCTCGGAGAATCCCTCGGCTGAAACTCCCAGCGGACCGACGGAAGCTTCAAACGGGAGCGTGGTCATGACTGGAAGCTTCGCTGCTGCGGCCTGCTTCTCAAGCAACCCGGACACATAGGGACCTTCATTCTGCGCTTCGTAGACCTCGTTGATCAGTTTGGCAGCCGCGATCCGCGCTTCGGAACCGGCTATAGATCCGCGGATTTCGGTGCGGATCCGCTCAAGTGCCTCCGGCTTGGTCATCTGGCGGCCGGTCAGGGGCTCGATCAATGCATTCGTGCCCATCTGGGCGAATTGGTTCTCGACGATCGCGGCCATGTTGGTGCCTTGTTTGGCGATCTTGACGTCGGCTTCGGCGAAGAAGTTCGTCAGTGGAATGAACACGTAGTTCGCGGAACGCTGTTCCGGTTGGCGGTAGAACGACTGGTTCAAGCTGAAGTAATTGCTGACGGACATCGCATCGGCCTTGACCTCGGCCAGGAAGTTCGTGGCGCTTACGACGGCGGCCTCAACGATCATCTCCTCGTGGGCACGGCGGAAGTTGTCCTCGACTTCGACCTGGGTGACGAGTGAACCCGGAGCGCCAAATATCGCGGCCAGGTGCAGACGTCCGACCTCGGTCCGCGCATAGCGGTCCATGTCCTGGTCGGTCAATCCGGGGATTTTGGTGCCGATGTTGGCAAGGATCTTCTGGTAGGTCGGGAGATCGAGGGTGGCGTTCTCACCGACGAGCATGTTCCGGAGAAACTTGGCCGTGACCTCGGACGAGACCTCGATGCGATAATGGCGGATCGCCTCCTCGACCAGGATGCGGTTGAAGACCTCCTGCTTCAGGTCCTGACCATCACGGGGAACCTGGCCGGTCCTGAGAAGGCTTTGGAGGCTGGCCAGTTTCCGGGCGATTACATACTCCTCCCTCTTGATGGGGCGGCCGTTGATGGAGCCGATGGCGAGATCGCCTTGATTCCGCCCGCCGTTCCCGCCCGACGAGTAGAACGAAATGAGTGAAACGATAACGACAGGGATCGCGATGATCCAAATCCAGCTCTGGTGCTTGCGGAGACTACCAATCATAGGGGCATTAAAAAGTGAAGGCGGAAGCTAGCCGCCCGGGAAAAAGCCGGTCAAACGCAAATGCGGCACGGCGGGGGATTACCGTGGCGACGCAATCTGCAGGACGAGGTCACTCCAGACCTAAAACGCGACGGCCTTCGGCTGAAATCATGGATTGATGCCACGGCGGATCCCAAACGATCTCGACCGAAGCCTCTTCGACGCCGGGAAGCGTCAGGATCTTCTGCTGGGCATCGCCGGCAATGGTCGCACCCATGCCGCACC
>Ga0163144_10021239_pt1 | contig 12912 bp, 8 predicted proteins | sample OliLak19BULKMAT1_FD_123175 | JGI IMG/M metagenome (GOLD analysis project Ga0163144, IMG submission 123175) | Freshwater microbial mat bacterial communities from Lake Vanda, McMurdo Dry Valleys, Antarctica - Oligotrophic Lake LV.19.BULKMAT1 | ecosystem: Environmental > Aquatic > Freshwater > Lake...
GAATCCCCAGCGGCGTGACGCTCCCCAACTACATGATCGAAGGTCCGTTGACATGGCCCGGCCAACACGCTGGCTTCCTTGGCGCCAAATATGATCCATGGCAAATACAAGGAGATCCCAACGATAAGAATTTCCGAGCCAGCGCGCTCGCCATGCCAACCGATATGGACCTGCCGCGATTGCAAAACCGACGAGCCTTGTTGAAATCCTTCAGCCGCAGTGATCGACAGTTGACGAACGCAGACGCGAGTTCCTTCCGTGAGCAGCAAGACGTCGCTTTCAACCTTTTGACTTCGGGCAAAATGACCGAAGCGTTCGAGATCAATCGCGAGTCAGACGAGAACCGCGATCGCTACGGCCGAAACAAATTCGGCCAATCCCTATTGCTCTCGCGTCGCTTACTCGAAGCCGGCGTTCCGATCGTGCAAGCCACGATGGGGATCGTTCAAACTTGGGACACGCACGTCGATAACTGGGGACGATTGAAGAACACTCTCCTTCCGCAACTCGATCAGGGACTCGCCGCACTCACCGACGACCTAATCGCGTCAGGACTGATGGAGCAAACGCTGTTGATTGTCATGGGTGAGTTTGGTCGAACTCCCAAGATCTCAACGCTGCCCGGCGAATCGATTCCCGGTCGCGATCACTGGGCGCATGCCTACTCCGCGCTGTTTGCCGGAGCCGGTGTCCGAGGCGGTCAAGTTGTCGGTCAGACGGATGCCATGGCCGCATATCCGTTGACTAGACCTTGGTCCCCCGCCGACCTCTGCACCACAATTTTCAGTGCGCTCGGAGTGAGCCGCGAAGTGCAGTTGATCGATCCGCTCAGCCGCCCGCACCATCTGCAAAACGGTACCGTCATCTCGCCCCTGTACACCGGCCGCGAGGCGTAGGACCAATTCACATGCAATCTGCATTCAGCGAAAGACCCGACAGCTGATGCTTTGTTGCAGCTTAGATTTCAGGATGCTGAATATCAGCCGGAACGCGTTAGCGTCCGGTTTCCCGGAACTTCTGGTTATCATTGCCGCTCCAGTTGACCTCCAACGAGTCGTTCGCCTAGTTAGACAACTAGCGCCGCGATGCTAACTTAAGCAGAGACATCGAAATTGAACTGTTGAAATTAAAAACATTAAATCAGCCGACTCAAATCAGTCAGTGCAATCGGCTCACGCGATGTAAAAGGTTCGCCATAGCGAGTGCCAATCATCTTGCCCCAGTACGCCGCTTCATCCCGCAGCCGATCCAGCATCGTTGGCACGACGTGTTCTTTGCCACTTGTAAATTGACTGACATAGCAAGCGATCGATTCCGCTTTTGCTTCCCATTGATCGCTGATGTCGAGCACAAAAGCGGGCTGCGCGACGTGCTTCAGATGCACACAGTAGTAATGAAAAATGCGGCTAGGATGAAACGGTTCTCCCGTCAAATCGCTCTTCGTCAGCTTGGACCAAAACCGCGAGGCTTCGATCAACTGCGTCGCTGCTAAATGATCCGGATGCGCATCTTCCCAATACGGTGCGAATAACCACTTGGGACGCACGCGACGAAAAACACCCGCCAACTGAGCTCGCGCTTCTAGCGTCGGTTCCAAGAATCGATTCCGCAGTCCCAGGTTCTCGCGCCACGTTACTCCCAACGCGTGACTCGCCGCTTGCGTCTCGGCAGCTCGCGTAACCGGATCGCCGAAAGGTGTCGGTTCTCCATCGGTCAAATCTAAGATCCCAACTTTCCATCCCAAACCAATCATCTTGGCAATCGCGCCACCCATGCCAAGCTCCGCGTCATCCGGATGAGGCGCGATCACGAGCATATCCAGCGAGACTTCATTCACTTGCCGACTCCTGTGTTGCTAATGCTTTGGGTGTTGATTCTTCAGTTGCTGCCGCCGATTCACCTGATGACTCCAGCGGCAGGATTACACAAGCTGCTTCATCCGAGTTGCGCATCAACAGTCGATCACCGCTCAACGCAGCCGTGTTCCAAGTCACGTCGCCAATCACGGGCAGCGTCGCGAGTTCACGAAACTCCTTGCGATCGGCAGCGACTAAAACCAACGAGCCGTTCTCGGCAGTGATCAACAATTCATCGCCGACTAGCAGCACGTGGCCGTGTCGATAACGTCCTTTTTTCCATAGACGTTTGCCGTTGCTCAAGTCAACGCATTCGAGGATCCCGTCGTTCAACCCAAACGCGCAACCATCCTTGATCACGCAGCTCGTGAACTTCGTCCGCAAGACCGCTTCGACTTTCCACAGCGATTTCGTCGACCAAGCTCCATCGGCCTGCTTGACCTCGATTACTTGAGCACCACTGCCATACCCTTTGGTCAGCAAGACTCGCGAATCATCGATGGCGATAGGCTGCGAAACGTTGGCATCGCTACTGCTGCCACTCGGCCAAGGCACCGACCAAAGCTCTCTCCCATCCGCAATCGTGAACGAACTTAATTTCGCTTCACTTACATACAGAATCTGCCGCTGACCTTGCAGAGACGCGACCGTTGGCGAGGAATAACTGATCTGGTCGCCCCCCGCACGCCACACCTCGGCGCCACTCTTTGCATCGAATGCAATTAGCGTTTTAAGCTGAGTATCTGAACTGCCACCCAGAGGTATAACTACTTTTCCATCTACAGCCAAAGGTGAGGCACTGCGTCCCCAAGCCACCTGCAACTCAAAGGCCGACTGAGTCAAACCGGCCAACTTCAGCAAATCGCTCGACCACACCCGTTTGCCGGAACGCATGTCAAGGCAAACCAACTCACTGACCGCCGACATCGCATAAACTCGCCCCTCATAAATGGTCGGAGTGGCTCGGGGTCCGGAGCCGCCCATTGGATTGAAGTGCCGCCCGGGGATTGCATAATGCCAAAACAACTTGCCGGAGTTGGCATCGTAACAACTGATCCATTCCTCTTGCTCGCGCTGTTCCATCGTGTAAGCAGCATTGCCTTGAACGGCGAAACCAGACCATCCTTTTCCGATCGGTTGTTTCCAAAGGATGCGAGGTTCATGTTCTTGCCAGTCCGTTTCGACATGCGTTGTCAGCAACGTTGAATTTGCGTCAGGCCCCAAAAATTGCGGATAATCAGTCGGGCGTGGCGCGAAAAATTCATCGATAGGCGAATCGCTGGACACTTCGACGTCAGGCAGCGAAGCCGCTTCCGACCACCGCCACGCAAACTGCGGAACAATTTCCGCATCGACACGAACGATCCGAAACATCGCCAGAAAGCCAGCCACAAATGCGATCGGTACCAGTAGCAACGTCACCCACATGCGCCGGCGACTCGTGAGCATCGCTCCCAACACCGCAAAGCTCCAAGCCGCGAGGGCCATCAGATAACTCAAGACGTTCTGCAATCCAAAATCAGAAACCTGAGCCCCGAATCGCCACCACACGAGGCCAATCAGAAAACAAGCGGACACGACCCAGGGAATGAAACGCCACCATGCCAATGATCTTGCGCCCGAATCCGAACCACTTTTCACAGTCTGCGTACTCACAATCAACTCCTTGCACCTAACAGCTTCGACCGACAATACCACAGCTTGGTCTGAACGTTTGCCCGGCAATCCTAGTCTTGTAATACCACGGCTAAAGTCTACGATACATATCTAAATTCGCCTACGGCAGACCATCCCCGGCTGACGCGGCTCCAACCATTTGCTCCTGTAATTAAAACTAAAAGCCTATGACAGATGGACAACTCGCGAATGATCTTGCAAAGCTTCGTGCGAACATAGAATTGGCCGTCCTAGGTAAACCGGAAGTTGTCAAACTCGTCGTAGTTGCGCTGCTGGCCGGTGAACACATTTTACTGGAAGATGTCCCCGGAGTCGGTAAAACGCTTATTGCCAAGTCACTCGCTCGCAGCATCGATGGCAAGTTCACACGCTTGCAATTCACTCCCGATTTGCTTCCCAGCGATATCACGGGAAGCAGCATTTACAACACCGCCAGCGGCGAGTTCACTTTCAATCCTGGTCCAGTCTTTGCCAACGTTGTTTTAGCCGACGAAGTGAACCGCGCTCCGCCGCGCACCCAAAGCGCTCTGCTGGAAGCGATGGGTGAAGGCCAAGTCAGCGTGGATGGACAAACGCATTTTCTGCCTGATCCCCTGCTCGTGATTGCGACTCAGAATCCTTTCGAGTTCGAGGGCACTTACTTGCTCCCGGAAAGCCAACTCGATCGATTCTTGCTGCGCATCACGGTCGGCTATCCCGAAAGAGAGTACGAACGCGAGTTGCTGCAATCGCATCGTATGGGCGAACCTGTTGATACCTTGCAACCGGCTATTTCGCTTTCCCAAATCTTGGACGCACAGAAGCACGTTCGCGCAATCGCTTTCGAAGCCTCTCTCGTTGAGTATCTGCTGGACATCGTTCATGCGACCCGCGACAATAGCGGCGTCCAAGTCGGCGTGAGCACCCGCGGCGCGCTGGCTTACTTCCGAGCCGCCCAAGCCCGCGCCGCGGTCGAGAATCGCGATCATGTGATCCCTGACGATATCAAGCAGTTAGCTATTCCTGTTTTAGCCCATCGCATCGTGCCTCGCGGTATGCTGCCCGGAGCCGACCGACGCAGCGCCGAAGATGTGATTCGCAAGCTGCTTCAAAACCTCAAAGTTCCCACCTAGTTGTTCGACACTTCGCGGATCTTGCCTCGCGTCAGTGACTCCTCATCTCCTCTTCTCGCGTCAATCAATGTCATGCATCAGCCTTCGCAGCACATCGCTGATCGATATCAAATCGACTTGAGTGCGAGTTGGCAAAAGTGGTTTGAAATCGATTCGTTTAACGTTCCACTGGCTGGCGAGTTCCGGCAGGCGACGCAGCACAACTTCCTGCTCGATCGAGCCCCAGCAATCGTCTGGCCTGGTTTGATGCTGCCTGATTCACTCCCGATCCTCGGTAACGAATACGGTGACTGGATCTGCGTTCGCGTCGATGAACAAAATCGCTGCGGCGAATTGATTCATTGGTACCACGGCGGTGGCGATTGGATTCCTGTCGGCCACTCCATCGCCGAAGCCGCGTTGCATGATGCCGTCGATCAATTCCGACCGCGCGTCGGTCAAGTCTTACGTGGTGCCGCAGAAAGCACCGAACCGGATCATCTCGCCGAAGTTTGCCAGCGTCTGAAATCGGATAGTTTCCAGAGCTGGTTGACCCAGTCGCTCAGCCATTCCACGCAGCATGAAAATGCGCTTCGCGCCATCATGCGGTCGCTGGCTCAGCTCGACTACTGGGCTGCACTTAAGACCCTCGAACAATCAATTTGGGTCATACCGGCAACTTGCTGTGATCAGATCGAGTTTGTTTTGCAGTTTCCAATCAGCTCAATGTCGGGCGACGAGATCTGGAAGCGGCTTGGAATGAACTACGAACCCGACTATGTGCGCTGGCTTTTCGATGTCCAGCAGATTCCTTACAACGCCCTGCACCAGATTCAAGAGATCTTGCACACCCTCGGCCGGCCATCCATCCAACCGCACTCACAGGATTGGCGAACCGCCGAAGCACTAGCCCTCAAAGTCTTGGCAAGTCGAACGGATCTAGCTTGGGCAGTCGACATTGCCGGTTGGGCTGCACAGCGGCGAGGTGATTTCGCTACCGCTTGTCAAATCTATTTCAACGGCCGATTCGCCAGCGCATTCTCGAATCAATCCATTCGCTTGCGTTCACACGGTTTCGACACTTACTTCGGCAAAGTCGCACTTGCCGAAATGTGGAAACTGCGCGAGCACCTGACCACCGAACAACGTGACGACAGCTACGTTCAAAAAATCCGGCAGACACCCGCTCGAGAGCTAAAACGCGAGATTCAAGATTACTGGATGAACGCTGGTAAACAAGCGATGCGTGAAGGACGCTACGCAGCGGCTTACGACAGCTACTATCGCGCCGGTTGGGATCTCGGTGCGCAGCGCATGACCGACTACATCGACATCCTCAGCCGACTCGTTGAAAGCGCCGACGCCGCTGGTTGGAAAGGTCGAGCTGCCGTTGCCGCAACTCATCTAACCTGCCTCGCTAAACTCGCCCCGCCCCGCTCCGGCGATTTTTAGTACCCCCGCAGTCCATCACGCTAAACATTGCATACTGCTGCATTGCATATTGCAGCATTGCATACGGCTGTACACTAAAATTCATCCGAAACAGTCACTTTGCGATCGATTACTTCAAGTCCAATCGTGCCACAATCTTTTCCGCCTCAGCTAGCGCCGCCGCCTTCACGGACTCCAAAGTAACCGGCGCTCCGCCGCGCGCGAGACTCACATCCGCCGCTTCCATGAACGTGAACATCTCGATCGTCTCTTGCGGATCGACAGGTGCTGCGCCGCCCGCGAAAAAGTCGAGCGCCCGCATCACCAGCGGAGCGTAACCATCGTACTTGCCGCCCACCTCAACTGCCTTGGTCCCATAAACCACCAATCCATAATCCGCCTTGCCATCACGAATTCCGCGGAACGTCCCGATCCGCCCATCAGCCCACTGCCCCACCACAAAATCCGTCCCCTCAGAATGCGAGCGCGTCACCGTTTGGCAACCGGTTCCCATCGCGGTGTACAACGTTTCAACACCGTGAACTCCATACCAATACAGATCCGTGTGGGTTGAATCTAAAGAACATGGCCCCCAGCTCGACGCACCTCGCACTTGACCCTTCAGCTCCGGATCTTCCCGCCAGCGAATCGTGTCGGCACTGAATCGCAATGATGAACTACTGAACCACTTCGCTTTATACTTCTTCGCAAGCAAGTCGATCGCGAGTGCGTCAGCGAGATTTCCAGAAAGCGGCTTGTCGATGAACACCGGCTTGCCCGCGCGAAACACCGGCAACACTTGCTCCAAGTGCTTGCGACCATCGACGCTCTCCAGCAACACAGCGTCAACTTTCGTCAGTAACGTATCGATCGAGTCGACGATCTCGATCCCCATCTCGTCAAGCTGCTTGGTGAACCCAGCCACTCGATCGCGGCTGCTCGGCAGATCTTCACTGCCACCCGGATAAGCCGCGACGACTTGCATTTCCGCCAGCCGACCTTTTCCTTTGGGATCATTGATCAGTTTCGCGAACGCTGGAACATGTGAGGTATCCAAACCGATCATTCCCAGCCGCATTTGTTTTACCTCTTGTACTTTAGCTTGGCCTCCAACTTGGCTATCAACTTGCCCATTAACCGAACAATCACCTGCACCAAAGTAGACAAACATCGCGATCATCAGACTCAATCGTTGCATTAGCATGATTTGCTTTCTTGTTAGTTATTCGAAACGCGGCCGACCAGTATACGACGCTAGCCGCTTGTAAAACTGACTCGGACGACTCAGCTTCCATCGCTGAGCGGCTGTGAACTTCGCAAGTAAGCGAACAGGTCCCGTACTTCCTGCTCGCTCAAGCTCTCCAGTAAACCTTCAGGCATCAGCGACTGAGGCTGAGGTTTCATCGACTCGATGTGATCGCGTTCGATCGTGTACGAAAGACCATCCACGGCTCGCAGTGTCACTTGATCCGGAGAATTTTGTTCAATGAACCCGGTCAGCAATTGACCAGAATCGTTCAGCAAAGCGTAACTTTGATAACCCTCGCGAACCTCTAAATTGGGTCCCACGATATTCAAAACCAACGTCGCCAGTTGATCGCGCTGGTACCCGGTCAGGTTCGGCCCAATCTGCCCGCCCGAATCAAACAACGTATGGCAGCGTCCGCAATGTTGCATGTACAGTTTCTTTCCTGCGTACGGATCGCCGTTGCCATTTTCGATCATCGTATGCACCCGCGAAACCAGTTCCTTTGCTTTCGGCAAATCGATCGATCCGCTGACCGGATAAATTTTCGTCAGCCGCTCCAGCAACTTTGCGTCATCATGCAAACGCATGCTGCGAACAACTTCCAGCGGCAGATCAGCCGCCGCGACTCGCTTCGATCCAACCGCCGCGACCCAAGCCGACGTCCATTCCGGCCGCGATGCGAACAACGCTCCAACCGCCGAACGAGAATCCGCCGACAAATCCGTCCACTTCGCCAACAGCGGCTCTGCGATCTCACCCCGGCTGATCCCCAGCGCGGCAATCGCTGACGACTTAACCGTTTGCTGCTTGTCCTCCGCAATGATCCGCAGAAGTGCCGTAGTCAATTTTTTAGCCGTCGGTTGATCGGTAGATCGCACTTGACCCAAGATCTGCAACAACTGCACGCGATCCACTGGCGGCTTCTTCGCGTCAGCCACAAACTCGATCGCTTGCTCAAACGCCGCCTTATCTCCGCGACGCAATCGCAGAGCCAATGAAGGTTGGCCGAGATCAATCAAACTATCCAGCACCGCATCGGGGACAGACGCCAGCGTGCGACCTTCGAAAGCCTCTTCGAATCCAGCACTCAACGGCCCCACAACTCGCGCTCGCCGCACATCTGTCAGCAGCTTCACACCACGCAGCAGTTTCGCAACGCTCGACATCGACGCCGCCCCACCCTTTAGCGCCCAACGCTTAACTAGCTTAGGTGCCACTTGTTGCACGAACAATTCGCGATCCCAAAGCGAATCGAGTTTCAACAACGACTGCTCAATCAACGCGAAATCGTCCGAGTGTTTTTCCACCGCCCACCAGATCAAATGCGGCAACTGTAAATCCTCCACCGGCAAATCGCGGTCCAGCAAACTCGCAACTATTTTTAACGCCGACTCCGCTGGCAATCGCTTTGCCGAACAAGCGATTTGACTGAGCACCTGCAAATCCTGCTCGGTCCGCGCCAACACCAACAACTCTTCCAGCGTTCGTGACTCAACCTGCTCATCGTCGCACACCAACCTAACTCCCCAACGCCGAACATCAGCCGAAGTGTGATTGGCGAGTGTCTTAAATTCGTTCGTAAGCGTCTCGTCCACTTTGAATGGAATCGTATCCGAGATCCAGCCACACAAATGCATCGTCCATAACGCCTCGAGCGCCGCTTGCCCCTGCGTGTGCAACAGCTTGTTCAGCGACTCGCGAGCCGCCTCGCGCAGCGGGTGGTCAGCAATCAGTTGCCGCGCGTTGGTTCTCTGCCATCGATACGGATGCTTTAGCCGCTCGAGCAACCAAGTGAGTGACTCAGCGGTCTTCCCCCGCGCCATCGCAGGCTCCCAATTCGCCGCTTGTAAACCGCCCGCAATGCGATAGATGCGTCCATGCTCTTTGTCGAGCTTACCGACGTGCGCGTAAATATGAGCCACTTGGAAATCGTACCAATCGCAAACATATGCCGCGCCGTCCGGTCCGTCATTGATCGCGACCGGTCGAAACCACTTGTCCGCTGTCTTCAGTACGATATCAAGATCTTTCGTACGATAAGTCGAACCGCGCGCGATCAACTTGCTATTCACCAACGTCCCATGCAGCGGGTCAACGCACAGCAACGAATCGGCCATCTGAGCTTCTAAACTGGTCCCCTTCGCCGCTAACATCGTGTGCGTAAATCGCTGGATGGGATCATGCTCCATCGGCATTAGGTACCCGAAAGAATACGGATTCGACAAACTGCCGTGCTTTGAAAACCCCTTGCGGAAGTAACCACCCTGCACGTAATGAAATCCACGGGTGTCGCCACCGTTGTGACCCGAAAAGACTTGCCCCGCATTGTCGAAAGCGACACCAAACGAATTACCGCCACCTTCAGCAAAGATCTCATATTTGCGAAGCGACGGATGATAGCGCCAAATCAATTGCCCCAGACTCTTCACCGGCAGATCGCTTGAACCATAACGACTGACTGCACCGGAGACCGTACTCCCTTGCGCGGCATACAACCATCCATCAGGCCCCATGCATAAACTGTTGACCACGGAGTGCGTGTCCTCCATGCCAAAACCCTGCAAGTGAACTTCCGGATCGCCATCGGCTTTTAGATCGCCGTTCGCATCCGGATAAAAAAGGAGATATGGCGGCTGCAAAATCCAGGCTCCGCGCGACGTCGGCACAACCGAAGTCGCAATGTTCAACCCCGATACAAAATCGCCAACCTCCTTGAACTCACCTTCGCCGCCTGATTGATCGAAGATAGTGATGCGGTCCGCGCCCGGCTCATCTTGCCCCGGCGGCTTGGGCATCCGATCGTAAACGATTCGCCAAAAGTTATCGCGACTAAGCTGCTTGATGCCCGCCGGTTCTGGATATTGCAAGTACTGAACGACCCACAGTCGACCTCTAATGTCAAAGGTCGCAAACAGCGGCTGCCGCACTTGGGGCTCCGCCAAAACCTCGGTAATCTTCAATCCATCGCTCGTCACAAACTGCTTCAATGATTCCGCAGGGGCGAGCGCCGGACCATCGGGTTGGTCTTGTTTCTGTTGAGCCGCACACAATCCACCTAGGACTAGCCAGCAGACGAATGCAAGTGCACGAGCAAGCATCGAGAAGACTCCAATTCTGCGTTGGTCGATTCGTGGTGGGAATACTCAGGTGGGATAGTGAGCGGTCGAGACCGAGCTGCAAAAGTCACTCGCCGCCCGGATTGCAAGCCACAGTTTAGCAGCAACCCTCCGCGCGTCCAGCAAATTGACAATCGCCGTGTCCGCCACGATGCTCGACTTAAACCAAAGCAAAGCAATTTAGCAAACGTCACTCAGCCAACAAACTTCGCTTGATCGCCGCCACCGTTTCCAGCGGGTTCGAACTCTTGTGGATCGCGGAACTCAGCGCGACACGTCGGATACCTGCACCCACTACTTCGCCAACATTCCGCTCATCAATGCCGCCGATCGCAAAAGCCGGAATTGTGATTCTTTCCGCCACGCTGGTCAATAACTTCAATCCCGGAAACTCGCTGAACGACTTGGTTTGCGAAGGAAACGTTGGTCCGCAACCGATGTAATCCGCGCCACCACTTTCCGCTGCAATTGCTTGTTCAATATCATGCGTCGAAACACCGATCCACAGATCCGCGCCCGTAATGCGTCGCGCGTCTGCCAACGACATATCGCTTTGACCAAGATGCACACCCGCCGCCCCGCTCGCCAGCGCCACATCGATCCGATCGTTGATGATCAATTTCGAATCCGTCCCGATCAACGCGTTCACGCCCGCTCGAGCGAACGCAACCAACTTGCCACCATCGCAATCTTTGTCGCGCAATTGAAATAGATCCACACCTGCTTCCGCATGACGGCGAACCTCAGCGGCGAAATCGTCGATCGGCAACGAACAATTGATCAGCAAATAAAGCCGTGCCGTTTGCAATCCGCCATCGCGAGTCCAACGCAACTCGAGCTGCGCGAGCGTATCGTAAGCCTCGTAGCGTAGCGACTTGAACTCGTTGCTCGACGCAACGTCCACCAACTTTGAAAACTCTTCTAAACACCGCAGCGATTGGCCGACTCGCTCACACGCGGCACTTACAATCGCTCGCCAATCGGTCCGCGAGCTTTCACCTTCGAGCGTATGCGACGTTCCGGCATCGGTCTCCGTGCTCCGCGCCGCCAGGCGATTCACGCGGCTCAGCTTCGATACCGCCGCCGCAAAATCGTGACGCATTGTCTTGATCCACAGCGCCGCAACAGAATCTTCACGAACTAGCCGCGCGACATCCTCGAGCGTCCGCATACCCTCCGCAGCTCGATTTGCACTGACATCCAAAATTCGCCAAACGTTTTTATCCGCTGTATCCACCACAAAAACTATCTTTCGTCGTCTTTCGTCGTTCAATTCGGCCAACCATCCAAGCACGCACTATTTTAGTTGCGGAGGCTAAGGCGATGAAGTTTTACCGAGCTTTCGGTGAAGCTCTTGGATCACTGGACGCAAGTAGACACGCGGGTTGATATGCGGACGCGCGCTCAACAACCGCTGCTGAGCCGCTTCCGGAGTCATGCCGCGAAAGCGAACGAGCCACCACAACACCACCGTTGCGCTGCGAGCTCGGCCCGCTTTGCAATGCACATAGACCGTTCCGCCCGACTTCGCATGGCGTTCAATGAACTCAGCACCCTGCTCGAGGAACGCTTCCGAAGGATGATTGAAATCGACCGTGGGCAACCATAATTGCTCGATCCCTAACTGTTCATACCGCGCCTTTGGCCCCGGATATTCTTCGCACATATTGATGACGCCGGTCACCCCTTCGCGCTGCAACTTGGCCGCGTCGCGTTTGAAAGGCAACGCGCCGAGAATCACATTCGCATCCACGCGGTCCCACCAATGCCGCACGCGAAGAACTCGCCCCATCATAAAATTGTGCATCAAAGTCGGCCAAAAGAGGCTCCTCGCCATCCATCGCTTCATAACTTTTCCCAATCCAAATCGCTTCGGTGATCGTCCCGCAAGACGACCGTACAACCACCCGCCGCTGCATACCAGAAAGCCTCAGCGATGTAAGTTAAACGTTATCCAAGTTCTTGCAATCCGTTTGCAATCCCCTCGCAATGCGTCGCCCGAGTCGATAGCGCACCCACGCCACTCGCACCCGTAATCGGGCCGTTGAGGCTGTGAGATTTTTGGGTAGAAAGAATTTTGGCGGATGCCGCCAAATTTAGTGTATGAACAAAATACCTCGTCAACAACGTGGCCAAGCTCGGGTCAAAACACCTCAGAGAAACTGTTGCCCAAGACGGGGTACGAGTGCGCACTGCAGCCGGGATCGTCTTCCTTTCGACGCGACAAGACGCTTTCCGAATGCCTGACCGAAGCCAAGAAGCACCTTTAGGAACTTAGCGATCAAAAGTAAGCGTCCACGATAGACAGGTGCGGGCGCGGCTCGCTGGGCTAGGCGGGCGGTTGGTTTTTGAGCTTGGCGGCGATGATGCGGTGGGCTCGGGTAAGCTGCTTGCGGTCCGCCTTGTAGCGGCTTTCCTCTTCGCGATAGACCCTAACAGCTTCGGGATGCTCGCGTTTCCAGGCGTCTGGCATTAGCTTGGCGTAATCGGTC
>Ga0163144_10021241_pt1 | contig 12911 bp, 9 predicted proteins | sample OliLak19BULKMAT1_FD_123175 | JGI IMG/M metagenome (GOLD analysis project Ga0163144, IMG submission 123175) | Freshwater microbial mat bacterial communities from Lake Vanda, McMurdo Dry Valleys, Antarctica - Oligotrophic Lake LV.19.BULKMAT1 | ecosystem: Environmental > Aquatic > Freshwater > Lake...
GAATGATCTTGTCGGGGATTGAACGCCCAGCGCCAGCGACTAATTTGGCGTCGTAAATCAGACAGCGGGCCGCTCAAAGTCAGCGGGTGAGATTCCTCACCCCGCCAACTGCACTACGTTGCTACAAGGCCGCGAGCGGGGCTTCGGAATGACATCTCATGGGGAATTTTCCAATCATTCCCCGGTCTGAGAACTGTCGCGCACACCACCCCGGCCCTTGGAGCCTGTCATTCCGAACCTGCCTCAGGCCGTTGGTCATCACGCTGCGCTGGGGCGGGTGAGGAATCTCACCGGCGGACTCAACGCTCAGCGCTCGCTACCAATTGAACGTCAAGCTTCGATCAAATCCGCTGGCCCTATCTCTTTCTTTTTCTCTTTCTTTTTCTTTGCTGTTGCTTTTCTCTTCCGGCTAGTCCAGCACTACGCCGATCAGCGTGCCGTCGCCGGCGGGGAAGATGGTAGACAGCAGCTTCGGCTCGGCGGCCCAGCGGGCGTTGAAGGCGCGCATTTCAGCCATGTCGGGCGAGTGGTCGTCGGGGTTGATCACCCCGCCCTGCCGGAAGGCGTTGTGCGCGGCGATCACCCCGCCCGGCTCCACGTTGTCGAGCGCCCAGTCCAGGTAGTGGCCGTAACCGCCCTTGTCGGCGTCAATAAAACAGAAGTCGAACGGGCCTTCGGCCGAGAGCGCCGGCAGCGTTTGGCGCGCGTCGCCTGCGCGCACTTCCACCTGGGCGCTGACGCCGGCCAGCGCAAAGTGCTCGCGGGCCACGGCGGCGTGCTTGGCGTCCAACTCCAGCGTGATCAGCTTGCCGTCGGCGGGCAGGCCGCGCGCGATCCAGATGCCGCTGTAGCCGCCCAGCGTGCCGATCTCGACCGCGCGGCGCGCGCCGGAGGCCCGCACCAGGAACTGCAAGAAGCGGCCCTCCTCGGGCTTGATGGTGATGGCCGGCAGCCCGCGCGCCGGGATGGCGGCCAGCACCTGCGGCAGCACCGGCTCGTTGGGCACAAACAGGTCGTGAATGTACTTGGCGGCAACGTCGTTGTAGATGGTCATGGGGTCTCCTGAGTGGGGACACTTTAGGGCAGAAGCGCGGGGGCGTCAAACGGCCCAAGCAAAGTGCAAAGAAAAAGAAAGAGAGGCTGCGCTAAGAAAAAGGCAGGCATCAGGCAGCGTTGGGTTCCAAATAGGCGGCCTGTTTCTGCACTAGCCTGGGCCACCCGGGACGAGATTCTTTATTCGGAGGTCAATAATAAGGGGAAATATGCAGGGAGCCTGTTAGAGGGCATAACGCTCCACGTTCGATTGACCGACGTTTTCCAACGAGGCCGCAGGCAGCCAAGGCCGGACGACTGAACCCGGAACGGCCCATATTTTCCGAAAATGCAGGTGGATGAAGGGGGTAGCCAGCTTAGCCGCATCGATACACAGTGTTTGGCTCCAGCTTTCTGCTCGCGCAGGCGTCCGTAACGATGCCGTAACGATCGATGGCTATGCTACTGTCCTGGGGAATCGCTCTTTTGGCCCGTCCCTTGTCGCCAATGAATGATACACAGCTTGCCCAACCATCCTGACAGCCCCGACACACGACTATCGCACGTCAGTTGGCTCGTGCTGGCATGCGTCCTAGGCTTGATCACCCTCAGCCTGGCGCAGTTCCTATATCGCTTTACCTTGCCCACCGATGGCTGGTCTGTCACTAAAGTCCCCGTCTTTGGTCCTGAGCAGATTTATCAGACCAACCTGGCCGGTGCTGCCTCGCAGTTGCAGCCAGGCGATTACCTCCTGGCGGTTGGGGGCGTACCGGTAGCAGAAATCCCTCCGGGCGCTCGGCCAGCGGACTGGGTGACGGGCCAAACGGTGCAGCTCACCGTGTTGCGCGCCGACGAAACACTGACCCTGGCTGTGCCGGTGCTGCACTGGACCTGGGGTCACTGGTGGCGCTATGCAACGGGTGGTCTCGACCAGTTGGCAGCCCGGCTGAGCGCGGTCTTTCTCCTCAGCATGGCGCTGTTTACATTTTTCCGTCGGCCCGGCGACCCGGCGGCGCGGGCGTTGTTGGCCTGGCTGGGCGGCTATTTTGCCTTGAACGTGAGCACTTCGCTACCCGTCGGCCTGACCACCTGGTTTGACGCCTGGGGTCACTGGCTCAATTATTTGTTCAGCTATGCCATTTTTCTTACGCCATTCGGGCCAGCTCTACTGAGCCTGACGCTGGTTTTCCCCAGACCCAAAGCCGTCGTGCGCCGCCATCCTTGGATCCCGCTGGCGCCATTCGCGATAGGTGCGGTGTGGCTGGCCATCGTGATTGCCTTCGAGCTTGAGTCTTTCGCCTTGGCGAGCGTTCTGCTGCTGGTAATCACCTCCATCGCCAGCCTCGCGCACAGCATGCTCACCATGCGTGACGCCGTCAGCCGGGCCCAATTGCAATGGGGCATCGGCGGCCTAGTGCTGGGGCTGTTCGTGACGTTATTGTCTTTTCCGTCGGCGTTCGGGTGGGTAACGGGTCTGTGGGGTCAGGTGTCGAACAGCGCCTTCAGCGTCGGCTTCATCCTGATCGGCGCGGCGCTATCAGTGGCCATCCTGCGCTACCGCCTGTTCGACATCGACTTGATCATCCGGCGCACGTTGGTGTATGCGCTGCTCACTGCGCTGCTGGCGCTGGCTTACGCGCTCAGCGTAGTGGTGCTGCAAAATGTCTTCCGCGCCGTCACGCAGCAGGGGCAAAATCAACTGGTGACGGTCATCTCCACCCTGGCCATCGCGGCGTTGTTCGTTCCCCTGCGCGGCCGAGTCCAAAGTATCATCGACCGCCGCCTCTACCGTCGCAAGTACGACGCCGCCCAGATCGTCGCGGCTTTTGGGAGCACGATTCGAGATGACGTGGAATTAACCCGGCTGACCACCGACTTGATTGACGTGGTGGACGCCACGCTGCAGCCCGCCCATGCCAGCCTGTGGCTGAAGACGGCCGCCCGGCCCGGAGATAAAGAGCACCGGGAAGGGCAGTTCATCGGCGGCGAGCGCGGATTGGAGCAGGGCCAGCTCGGGCGCGCGGCCGACGAAGCGGCGGCGGCGGGCCACGTTGAGACGGTCGGCCAGGCGGGTGGTGATCGGGGGTTACTTTAGGACGATTGGGGCGCGAGGTCAAGCAGAGGGAGGCCGGAGGTTGGAGGTCAGACGTCGAAAAGATTTTGACACGAATTATCACGAAGGGGGAGGGGTCGAGGCCTGGGAGATCGCGAGGCCTGCGTGAGAGAGCCTGGCTGAGGCGCGGGCGGTTACCGGCGGAGGGGACACGAATTTACACGAAGGTAAATGGACACGGCCCAGGGTCGGTTGCCGCTGGGCGGCGCTTGGCAAGATGCCTAGCTATGTGAAGGCGAAGGGCGTGCGCCAGTTCTCAGTTAGCAAGCTAATTGGTCATCCCGTCTGACCTGTCATTCCGAAGCCCCGCTCGCGGCCTTGTGGCAACATAAAGGAATTGGCGGGGTGAGGAATCCCACCGCCTGAACGTCAGCGGCCTCCTGTCTGAATTTCCGGCGTCTGATCAATGGCGAGCGTAGGCGTTCAGTCCGAGGGTGGGATTTCCCCTAAAGGGTGCTTCGCGATCACCCGCCCCAAGGCAGCGTGAGCACCACCGACCTGAGGCGGGTTCGAACATGACAAATAAATGGGAATCCCACCCGCGGTACTGGCGCGGCCTCGTGTGTGAGGTGCTGTTAGCCTGCGTACCCTAGCGCAATTCCCCGCCCCACCTCAGCGAACTAATTCTTTCTCTCCTTCATGCCTCCCGCACAAACTCGTACACCGTATGATCCGCCCACATCGGCCACGGCAGGCGGCGGTCAAGCGCGGCGCATAGGCGGAACGGAAACCAGCGCTGCCGGGTAAGCGGTTCGAGATAGGTGGGCGGGAGGAACAGGCCCAGCGGCCAGGCGCGGGCGAGGCGAAAGTGCGGCGCGAAGGCGCGGCGCAGCGCGGCGGTGCTGGGGTAGAAGACGGTGAACGTGACGCCCCCGCCCTGCGACGTGGCCCCGCCCGGGTTCAGGCGGCGGAAGGCGCGGCGCGGCTGCAAGTGCAGCAGGTGCCAGCCGATCTCCCAGGCGCAATAGCGGCCCATGACGACGAGCACCAGCCGCCCGCCCGGCGCGACCAGCGGCGCGAGGCAGGCGGCCAGATCACGATGCTGCGCCAGCGCGTTGAGGCCGCCAAAGTTTGAGAGCACGCCGCTGTACGGCGCGTGGGCGAGAATTTCAGGCGCGGGGTCGAGCGCGGCCAGGTCGAGGCGGGCGACGGTGACGGGCAGGTGGGCGGTCTTGGCTTGGGCCAGCGCCAGCATCGCCGGCGACTGGTCGGTGGCGACCACGCGCACCCCGCGCTCGGCCAGGTGGCGGGCGTCCTCGCCGGTGCCGCAGGCCAGCTCCAAAACGCTGCTGCCGGAGGGAAAGAGCTGATCCAGCCGCGCCCACACGCGCCCGCGCAGTGCGCGCGCCAGAGGCGTGGCGGTGAAGTCCGCGTCGTAGGCGGGCGCGAGGGCGTCAAAGTAGGCGGACATGGCGGGGCAGGGCGGCGTGCGCGCAAACCGCGCCTATACAGGCCGAGGCTCAGGCCTCGCGCTCGCGCTGGGTGGCGAGCATTCCGGCGCGGCCGACGACGGTGTTGGCGAGCGTCTTAGCCAGGCGCAGCGGCTGGCGCGGGCCGTGCCACTCCTTGTGCAGCGCCACGCTGTTCACCATCCAGCGGGTGGCGAAGGAGTAGAAGCGGCGCGAGTACCGGCCGCGCACGGTCAGGTCGCGGTCGCTGACGTGCTCCCACCCGGCCGGGGCCAGCACGCGGTCGCTGACCTGCGTGTGGTAGGGCGTGCCCTTGATCGGGTAGGCTACGGTCGTGAGGAACAGGTCGGGGTTGGAGGCTTTCAGGTGCTCCGTGGTCGCCTCCAGGTCGCTCAGGTCTTCGGCCTCGTAGCCGAGCATGATGAACATGCCCACCTGAATGCCCTTCTGCTTGAGCAGCCGCGTCTTGGCCTGCACATCGGCCACTTTGGTGTCGCGGCGCATGGCGTCGAGCACGCGCTGGCTGCCCGACTCAGAGCCGAGCCACAAGCGGTAGCAGCCCATTTCAGCCAGCGCCGCGACGACTTCCTCATCCAGCCGGTCGGGGCGCGAGATGCACTCGAACGGCGCGCGCAAATGGCGAGCCTTGAGCACCCGCGCATACTCCAAGAACCAGCGGCGGTGGATAGTGAAGACATCGTCGGCGTACCAGACTTGATCTGGCTTGTAGCGGCCGAGCAGCATTTCCAACTCGTCGGCCACGTTCTCGGGCGAGCGGCGGCGGTGGGTGTTGCCATAGACGGCGTGGCTGCACCACTTACAGTGAAACGGGCAGCCGCGCGCGCAGATCAGCGAGACCGACCCCTGGCCGTGGTTCGCGCGCCAGACGCTCACGTAGCGGTCGAGGTCAATCGCGTCGCGGTCGGGGAAGGGCAGCGTGTTCAGGTCGCTGATATACGGCCGGGGCGCGTTGGTGACCACCTGCCCGTCGTCGCCCAAAAACATCAGGCCGGGGACGCTCGGCAGGTCGCGGAACTGATGGACCAGCAGGTCTTCAAGCGTCAACTCGCCCTCGCCCACCACGATTGCGTCTGCGCCGTGCGCCAAGTACTCGGCGGCGTAGCTGGCCGGCTCCGGCCCGCCCAGCACCACGCGCGCCCCCACGGCGTGGCAGGCCGTCAGCATGTGCAGGATGTTGAACTTGGTCATCAGATTGACGTACAGGCCCACCACCGTCGGGCGCTCGGCCTGCAAGGCGCGCTCAAAATCCGCGAAGGTCTGAAACGTGGCGTCGAACACGCTCACGCCGTAGCCGCGCGCCTTGAGGTAGGCCGAGAGGTACAGCAGGCCGAGCGTGGGGTAGGGCTTCATCACCTTACGCTCGTGCGCGTCCTCAGCCAGAAAGTAGCCGTGGGCCAGTAGGATGTCCATAGCAGTGGTTATAACACAGTCACACGGCCGAATCGAGGAACGCCCGAATTTGCGGCAGCGCCGGCGGCCCGCTGTGCAGCAGCAGCGTGTAGTGGTTGCAGCCCGGCACGTCGCCGCGAACGCCGCGCGGGATAGTGCCCACCAGGGCCTGCGCGTCGGGTTCCGAAAAGACGTGGCCGCGCTCGGCGTCGCGCAGCCCCAGCGCCGGCCGCAGAAAGAGCGTGGGGCAGCGCAGCGCCGGCAGGCACGGGCGGACGGCGTAGAAAAAGTGCAGGTCCAGGTCACGCTGCACGGCGACGGCCGAGGCGCGGGCGCGCACCTGGCCGCCGGGCAAAGTCAGCAGGTCGGCGCGAAAGTAGCGGTCGAGCGCGGCGTCCCACGGCTGATGGTAGGGCAGGGCCTGCATGGCCGCCAGGTAGGCGTCTACCGAGGCGTAGGTTTGCGCTAGCCGCGCCACGGTCGGGTACATGCCGCGCAGCGTGGCGGCGGGCGGCTCGGCCCCGCCATCGAGCAGCACCAGCGCCTGCACCCGCTCCGGCCGGAGCGCGGCCAGGTAAGCGGCGGCCGTCGCGCCAAACGAGTGGCCGATCAGGCTGAAGGCCGGCAGCCCCCAGGCGTCGGCGCAGCCCAGCAGGTCGGCGGCGTGGTAGGCAAAGCCGTAGCCGTCGGCCGGCTGGTCGCTCTCGCCCCGGCCGCGCAAGTCGAGCGCGTACACAGCGTAGTCCGGGGCCAGCGCCGCGCCCAGGTCGGCGTAGCTGCCTTTGTGCCCGGTGAGATGCGGCAGGCACAGCAGCGCGGGCGCGCCCGGCCGGCCCGGCCAGTGCTGATAGGCCAGCCGCAACCCGTTGGCGGTGACAAACTGGGTCGGGGGCACAACGCTCACGCGCACTCCGCCTAGCGCGTGACCAGCGGCAGATAGATCGGGGCCAGCGGCGCAGTGGTGGTCAGCATCACCGTGGCCGTGCGGGCGCTGTCGTCCTGCGAGGTGAAGACCACCGTGGCCGTGTCGCTCGCGCCCGGCGCGAGGCCATACGGAATCTGCACCGTCACCACCACGCTGGCGCTCTGCCCCCGCGCCAGCGGCCCCACGCTTGGCGGCGCGTCGGTGGGCCAGGTCTGCCCGACCAGGCTGATGAAGAAAGTGTCGGTCAGGTCGCCAATGGCTGTGACCCACACGGTATACGTCACCGTCGCGCCCTGCGGCCCGGCCAGCGCCTGGGCGGGTGGCGTGGCGTACGCCCCATAGTCGCTGTGCGCCACCGTCAGCAGGGTGGCGGTCAGCGCCGGGCCGGCGGGCGAGAGCGGCGTCACCGCCAGCAGCGCCTGATCCAGGTCGGCCGGGTTGGCGAGGGCATCAATGGCGACCGTGATCGTGAAGGGCACGACCTCGCCCGGCGCAACCGGCCCGACCGTGAGCGGGAAGCCGGCCAGCCAGGCGTCGCCAGTGACGATGAGGGCGAAGGTGTTGGTCAGGCCGCTGGTGTTGGTCAGCCAGAGCGTGTGCGTGGCGGGCTGCCCGGCGTCGCCCCAGGCCCACGACGGCGAGGGCACGAGGTCGAAGCTAGTCGGCGGCACAATCTGTATGAAGACCGCGCTGGGCACGCCCCATGTGCCGGAGATGTCCTGGCTCTCGACCAGCACCAGGTGACGGCCGGGGGTCAGGGCGCTGGTGTCGAGCACGGCCGTTATACCCTCGACCTGGGCGTTGAAGAGACCGTCCGTGGCCGTCAGCGGATACGTGACGGTGCCGGTGACCCAACTGGGTAAATCGAACGAATAGCGCGCGGCGGCGATGTTTTGGCGCGGCTCAGAGGTAGCCAGGCCGTTGCTGCCGTAGCGCGTGTCGTCGGCCGTGGCCGTCAGCGTCAGGGGCAGCCCGGCCACCGCGGTCGTCACCGGCACGGTGACCGTGAGCGTATCGGGGCCGGCTGGCGCCTGGTAGGGGCGGCGCGCCGCCTTAGCGGCATACAGCAGCGCCGGCAGGTTGCCCGGCACAATGGTGCTGTCAAAATACCCGCAGCCTTGGAAGAACTCGTAGCCCAACTCGAAGGTGTAGGCCGCCGCGCCCAGCGTGCCATAGGTCCAGTCGTCGGTGGTGCCGGAGGTGGCGTACAGGCACAGGCTCGGCTGGCAGACGGTATAGCTGTTGAAGTAGCCAAACTTGCGGCCCAGCGTTTGCAGCCCGAGCTTGTTGGGTGCGGCGGTAGTCACGTCACCCCAGGCGAAGAGCACCAGGTCGCCGTAGCTGTGCAGCGTGATCATCACGCCGCTGGCGTCGGCCGGGGCGGCGTCGGTGAGCAGCGGGCCGCGTTGGTCGGGGAATAGGCTGGTGAGATAGGCCTGGATGGCGGCGGTCTCCGGCTCGGAAGCGGCCGAGAGGCCGGGGTAGGTTTGCGCGCACGGGTAGGAAACCACGCCCGCGGTGTTCCAGTGCCAGGCGGCGTTGCGGTTGAGGTCTACGCCAAACTGATCGGTCATGCTCGGCGGCGTATCGCAGCCAACGCCGCCGCTGGGGTTAGTGTTCTTGCGTTGATACAGGCCGCCCTCAGCGATCTTCCGGCCGTCGGGGTTGGCTTGGGGCAGGATGTGCACTTCAAAGTTGTCGAGCAGCCAGGTCACGTCGGGGTCCACGCCGTAGCCGTTGACCAAATACTCGGCGTAGCGCGTGGCGAGTTCGGCGGTGGTGTACTCGCGGGCGTGAATGGCGGCCATGAGGAAGAAGGCCGGCTTGGGGCCGGGCACGTTCTCATTGGTCAGCACCAGCACGTTCAGGTCGTAGCCGGGCGCGCCGCCGGAGGTGATCTTCTCCCAGCTATCGCCGATGTCTACCCACTCGGCCAGGTCGGGGTGCGCCGCCGCCAGGCCCGACAGCGCGGCGTAAGTCTCCTCCACGGTGCGGTAGCACACGTAGCCGGGGATGCCTTCGGTCTGGGCGGGCATATAGGCCGCCTGGACGTTCAGCAGCGCGGTGCGGGCCGCGTCAATCTCCACCCGGTAGCCCTGGGCCAGCAGCGCGGTCTGCTCGGCCGGCGAGATGATGGCGGTGACGAAGCCGCCGGTGGTGGCGGTCTCCATCGCGTCAAGGCGGGCGGCCAGTTGGTCGCGGTCGGCCGCGTCGGCAAAGTAGATGTAGGCCAGCAGCCGAGTGGGAGCGGGCGGCGTGGGCGCGGCGGGCGCCAGGTTGGGCACCGCCACGCGCGGCTCATCCGAGGCGGCCGGCTCAGTCGGGGCCCAGGCGACCGTGCCGACCAGCAGCGCCGCGAGCACGAGCCAGTAGGCGGCGTGGCCGAATCGAGCCAGGCGGCGCGGCCTCAGGCCGGGTCTACCAGGGGGAGTCATGCGCCGATTATAAGGCGGGAGGGCGGTTTGGGCAGGCGGATGGTGGTCCGGGGCGAAAACCATTCCACGGTATCATCACCGGCAGATGAACCAGACAGGCGCGCAGTTCAAATGGGGCGGCCGGCAATGGGCGCTGGCAGCGCTGGCGGCGCTCCCGGCGCTGGCCGCGCTCATATACGCGCTGCGCTTCCGGCTCGGCCTGCCGTATTGGGACGGGTGGGAGCTGGTTCCCGACGTGCAGAAGCTGTACGCCGGCACGCTCACCCTGGCCGACCTGTGGCGGCCCCACAACGAGCACCGCCTCTTCCTCCCCCGCCTGATCTTGCTCGGGCTGGCGCGCCTGACGCGCTGGAACGACGGCTACGAGGTGGCCCTGAGCCTGGCGGCGGCGGCCGGCACGGCGGCGCTGCTGATCGCGCAGTGGCGGCGCACCGCGGCCCAGTTGCGGCTGCCGGGGGCGGGCCGGCTCATCCCGCTGCTCACGCTGCTGGTGTTTGCGCTGACACAGTGGGAAAACTGGCTGTGGGGGTGGCAGTTCATCTTCTATTTAGAGACGCTGCTGGCGGTGGCGGCGGTGCTGCTGCTGACACAGGCGGCGGGCGATTCGCGTTGGCGCTGGCCACACCTGGCCGGAGCGGCAGCGCTGGCGGTGGCGGCCAGCTTTACCTTGAGCCTGGGGCTGCTGACCTGGCCGGTGGGGTTGGCCTTGCTGCTGCTGGCCGGGTGGGCGGCCCACGTTCCGGCGCGGCGGCTGGCGGGCGCGGGAGCGCTGTGGGCGCTGCTCGGTGTGGCCGTTTTTTGGCTGTACTTCAGCGGGTTGGCCGCGCCGACGGCCGGCGGGCTGCGCCTGGCCCTGGGTCAACCCCTGACTTACGCGCACTACGTCCTCAACTATCTCGGCGCGGCGGTGCTGACTTATGACTTCGCCTTCCTCGCCGGCGGGCTGGGGCTGGCGGCGTGGGTCTGGGCGGTGGTCTTACTGGCGCGGTGCTACGCTGCCGAGCGCGCAGGCTTCGCGGCGCTGCTGCCCTGGGTCGCGCTGGGGCTGTGGGCCATTAGCGGCGCGCTGTTGATCGGGGCTTCACGCCTCGCGCTCGGCCCGCACCAGGCGATTGCTTCCCGCTATGTGACGCTGTCCTATCCCTTTTGGGTAAGCCTGTGCGCGCTACTGTTCGTCGTCGCCGCGCCGCCGGCTAGGCGGGCGGCCGAGGCCTGGCAGCGCGCGGTCGTGAATGTCGGGCTGATGGGATTGGCGGCGCTGGTGCTGGTGTGTTCGGTGGGCGGCGGTCTGCTGGGCTACTACTGGCGTTACCGCGCCGTGCAGCCCGCCCGTGCCGCCGCGCTGGCCGGCGTGTCGCTGACGGATGAGGCGCTGCGGGCGATTTACCCAAACCCGGAAGTCGTCCGGCCTTGGCTGGAATACCTGCGCGCCGAGCGCCTGTCACTTTTTGCCGCCGGTGCTCCGTCTCACTAGCGGCTGGCCGCGTTCATCACGCCGGTCATACCTTTTTCTTAGCGCAGCATCTGTTTCTTTTTCTCTCGCCCTACCCCACCCCCACCGCCTCACGCAGCCGCTGCCGAATCGCCGGCTCCGGCGCGGCGCCCACCCAGCGCGTGACGAGCTGCCCGCCCCGAAAGATCATCATGGTCGGGATGCTCTGGATGTCGAAGCGGCGCGACAGGCCGGGGTTCTCGTCGGTGTTGACCTTGACGACGCGCAGCCGCCCGGCCAACTCGCCCGCCAGCTTTTCAACGACCGGCGCGACCATGCGGCACGGGCCGCACCACGGCGCCCAAAAGTCAATCAGCACCGGCTCGGCGGCGCGCAGCACCTCGGCCTCGAAGGTGGCGTCGGTGACGATGATGGGGTGGCCGTTGGCTGCGCTGACCGCGCCAGCCGGGGCCGGGCGCGGCGGCAGGCCGGCGGCGGCCTTGAGGCGCGGGCGCGGCCCCTTCCCCAACAGATAATCCAGGTGCGGCCCTAGCTCGCCGCGCGTAACCGCCTCGGCCGTGGTCAGCGCCTGGCCGCCGCGCACGGTCACCAGGGCCGGCAGCGTATGCACCTCAAAGCGGCGCACGCTGGCCGGGTTCTCGGCCGCGTTCATTTTCACGATCAGCAGTTGGCCGGCGTGTTCACGCGCCAGTTGGTTCAGGGCGTCGTCCAGCGGCGTGGGGCCGTCGGCAAACACCAGCGCCACCGGCAGCCCAGCCTTGAGCACGCGCTCCAGGCTTTGGTCAGTCGTATGAATGGGTGTGTCAAACGTGGTTCCGGCCATTGGGCCTCCTACCAGCTAGCGTTGCTCGGCCGCCTCGCCCTTAAGCAACGGCTCGCGCGCCTGCGCCAACGGGCGCAGCGCCTCGAGTTCGGCGTCGGTCAGGTTATCGGGCAGCACCAGCGTCACGCGGGCATACAGGTCGCCGCGGCCCTGCCCGTTGAGCAGGGGCATCCCCTTGCCGCGCAGCCGAAAAGTCTGCCCGGCCGGGGTGCGCGGCGGCAGCTTGAGCGTCACCGCGCCGTCGGGCGTGGGCACGCGCACCTCGCCGCCCAGCGCGGCGGTGTAAAAGTCCACCGGCACATCGCTGTACAGGTCGTCGCCGCGCCGCTCGAAGCGGCTGTCAGGCTCCACCTCAATCACCAGGTATAGGTCGCCGCCCGGCCCGCCGTTGGCCCCCGGCCCGCCCTGCCCGCTCAGGCGCACGCGCGAGCCGGTGCGCACCCCGGCCGGGATCTTGGCCTCGATCCGGCGCTCGTCCATTTGCAGGCCGCGCGTCGCGCCGCGAAAGGCCTCGTCGAAGCTGAGGGGCAGCGGGTACTCGTAATCTGACCCGCGGCGCGGGCCGCTCGGACGCGCCCGCCCCCCGCCGCCGCCGAACAGCGACGAGAAGAAGTCGGAATAGGCCGCCTCGCCGCCGAACAGGTCGGCCACGTCTTCCGGGCCGGCGTAGCGCGGGCCGCCGCCGGACTGGCCCGCGCTTGGCTGGGCCGCAGCGTCAGCCGCCCACCGGCTGTAGTCGAAGCCACCCGGCTGCCCGCCCGCCTGCTGATAGCGCTCCCAATCCTTGCCCAGCGCATTGTACTTCTTGCGCTTCTCCGGGTCAGACAGCACTTCGTAGGCTTCGTTCAGGCGCTTGAATTTATCCTCGGCGGTCTTGTCGCCGGGGTTTACGTCCGGGTGATGTTTGCGCGCCAGCTTGCGAAACGCGCTCTTGATCTCTTTGGCCGAGGCGTCACGCTTGACGCCCAGCGTTTGATAGTAGTCTTGGTAGTCCATAGTTGGTTGACCTTGTAGCCTGTGATAATCAATTGTGCCAGTAGATTGTATAAGGAAAGTTAACGGGCGACCGGGGGGCCGAAGGGCCGGGTCTAAGGGGCATAAAGGGGCTAAAGGGAAAGGCAGGGGACCCAGGAGACTCGGGAGCGGGTGGGTTCTGGTGCTGCGTCTAATCTTGTCTCGGGCATTCGGGCGACGTTGGGCCTGAGAGGCGGCTCAAACGGCCGCTACCGCCAAACACTCCCACCACCGCGCGAGACAAGATTAGACCGCCCCACCCTAGCGCAGCATCCCCGCGCCTTGTGCGATGAGCGC
>Ga0163144_10021242_pt1 | contig 12910 bp, 14 predicted proteins | sample OliLak19BULKMAT1_FD_123175 | JGI IMG/M metagenome (GOLD analysis project Ga0163144, IMG submission 123175) | Freshwater microbial mat bacterial communities from Lake Vanda, McMurdo Dry Valleys, Antarctica - Oligotrophic Lake LV.19.BULKMAT1 | ecosystem: Environmental > Aquatic > Freshwater >...
AGCATTCATGGAATGTTTTTCCATGGATCACCCGCCCTCGCTTTACCCGCTATTTTTCTTGCCTTCGCAAATCAGGAATTTAAGCAGGCAGGGCGAAGATTGCCTCTTGCGCCCGCAATGACATCACCCGAAAACCCTCGCGAGGAAATCGACCCCGCCGTGATCCGCCGTGTGGCCGGCGGTGATGCGGCGGCGTTCGAGCAGGTGTACGATGCGTTTTCCGGACTTCTCTATGCCCTGGCTCTGCGCATGCTCCAGAAACCGGAGGATGCCGAGGAGTTGTTGCAGGAGGTTTTCACCAAGATCTGGAAGGAAGCCGCCAGCTACGATTCCGGCCGGGGTGCACCCCTGGCCTGGGCCATCACCATCACCCGCCACAAGGCCATTGACCGGATCCGCTCCACCACCCGGCGGTTGCGTTTGAACGACGAAGCCGGGGCCGAGGCGGCGGTCCTTCCAGCCAGCCCGACGCAGCCGGCCCATGCTGCGGAACAGGCCGAGAACGCCCGGGCTGTGCGCGGTTCGCTCGACGCCCTCCCTTCCGACGTGCGCGAAACCATCGAACTGGCCTACTTCGGCGGCCTCTCCCAAAGTCAGATTGCCGAAAAGCTTTCCCTGCCCCTCACCACCGTGAAAAGCCGCATCCGCCGCGCCATGATGCAACTCCGGCAATCCCTTCAACAGTACCTATGAACACGGAGGAACGCGGAGAACAGGCATCCCTTTACGCACTCGGCCTGCTCGAAGGCGACGAACTCATCGCCTTCCAGCGTGCCCTGAATCAGGACCCCGCTCTCGAAGCCCTGGTGCGCGAACTGCAGGCCGCTTCCAATTTACTGGGCAGGACCCTGCCAAAAGTTCGCGCCCCGGCCGCGCTCAAGGCCTCCATCCTCCGGCAAACCGTCCCGCCCGATCCCGTCCCGGAACCTGTTCGCGAACCCCGCGAGGCAATATCCTTCGAGTGGATGCAGTGGATCCCTTGGGGCCTTGCCGCCGCCCTCACGCTGGGCTGCGGTATTCTCTGGTTCGGAAAATCCGCACTCAGCGACCGTGTCGCCCGTCTGACCAAGGAGAACGGCAGCCTGCAACTCCGCCTCGCCGGACTCGAGTCCGAACGCAACCGGCTGGAAGTCCGCATCAACGGCCTGGAATCTGAGAAAGGCGATCTCAAGATCCGCGTCGCGTCCCTCGAAAATCGCGATGCCCTCACGGATGTTCAGAATGTCGTCCTCGCGCCGCAACCCGGGGTTCCGGCCAATAGCGAAGTCACCGCCGTTTGGGACCAGCGCCGGCAGGCCGGCGTTTTGGATCTCACCAAGCTTCCGCCGCCGCCGGATGATATGAGTTACCAGCTTTGGATTATCACGGCCGATTCACCCAAACCGGTCAATGTCGGACTGCTTGCCGCCACCGGGCAGCGTGCGGCCTTTCGCGCTCCCCAGCCCGTCGGCCAGGTGGCCGCCCTGGCCATTTCCCTGGAACCCCGCGGGGGCTCCCCCGCGCCCACCAAAGTGGTTTATCTGGGCCGGATGTAAGCGGTAAAAAGTCCCATTGACCTTTTTGCCATCCCGGCTATTCTACAGCTTCTTTATCGCGGGTGTAACTCAGTTGGTAGAGTGCAACCTTGCCAAGGTTGATGTCGAGGGTTCGAGTCCCTTCACCCGCTCCAAATCCCTGTGGGATATGGACTTGCCAACGAATATTTGATCGGGTCTTGCGCCAGTATCCTGTAACAATTAAATATTCGTACTACTTTCGCCTGCTTCTCGCGCGAGAAGTGCGCATGGCAAATCGATATCGAATCACCCTCACTGAGAAAGAGCGCAAATAATTGCGCGACTCCACCTGCGGCGGCAAAACCACCGCCCCGAAGTTCGTCTACGCCCGTGCGCTCCTCTTGTGCGACATCGGCCCCCATGCCGAGGAATCCTGGAAGTTGCGAATGTGGCCACCGCTTTGGGTATTTCCGCCCGCACCATCGAGCACCTCAAAGAGCGCTTCGTGGAGGAGGGGCTGGCCGAGGGCGAGTCGGTCGCCATCACCAAGTCAGGAAAACGCATCGCGATGCTCACTAAATCGGTTCCGGAGTCGGAAAAATCGCCGCGTTCTGCTTTCGCGAAACGCTTCGGGACGCCTTTGGCCCGGCCCAAGAATCCTACCAACCTCACACAAATGCTGATGGAAGACCGCGGCTTATGACCTATTGCGATTCCTCATTTCTGACCTCGCTTTACGTGACCACCGACGTGTTCAACCCGCAGGCCCGCCAAGAGACGGCAAGATTCACCAAGGCGATTCCCTACACGCTTTTGCATGAAATCGAACTTTTGAACGTTTTGCATCGCGGGATTGGAACGGGTTCTCTGGATCAGACTTCGACTTTGAAAATCGGGGCGACAGGATTATCGCGGCCGGGCCGGGCTCTGCGAGAATGGCTTCGCTGTGGGGGGCGCCATCGCGCGGGCAGTCGAACCAAGGTTCTCATCCTGTCGAAAAAGAATCGGGGCGACAGGATTCGAACCTGCGACCTCCTGGTCCCAAACCAGGCGCTCTACCAAGCTAAGCTACGCCCCGATAATTGGAAAATCGCTGGTTTATGGAAAAAAACAATGATTCTTCTTAAACAAAAAGTTCGTGGGCCAAAACACTCAGGCAATAGAGTGCTGCGGTCTCGGTCCGCAGGATGATGGGCCCGAGGGTGATGGGCTGGCAGCCGTGGCTTTTGGCCAGGGCGAGTTCCGCCGGGGTGAAATCGCCCTCCGGGCCAACGAAAATACAGACGGTGCGCGGCGCGGGATGTTCGGCCAGGGCATCCTTGATTTTCCGCGCGTCGGGTTGGAGCGAGGCGATGAGTTGCAGGTCGAAACGTTCGCCGCTTTCAAAAAATGCCTTGGGAGGTCGGGGCGGAAGAATTTCCGGGATGCGGTTCTGACCGCATTGTTTGCAGGCTTCGAGGGCGGTTTCTCGCCACTTGATGAGCTTTTTGGTGGCGTCTTCTTCATCGAGCTGAACTACGGTGCGGTCGGAGAACAGCGGGGCGATGCGGGCGGCGCCAAGTTCGACGGCCTTTTGGATGATGAAGTCCATGTTTTTCCCCTTGGGGATGGCTTGGGCAAGCGTGATGGCACACGCGAGCGGCGGGGTGGTTGTTTTTTGCAGAATTTTCAGGTGAGTGGTTTTTCCCTCAACGGCAGTGATCTGGGCGGTGGCCTCTCCGCCTTGGCCGTCGAAAACGACGACCCGGTCGCTGGCGGTCAAACGCAGAACGTCGAGCGCGTGGTGGGATTCGGAGGCATTAAGGGAAGGGCTGGCTGAGTTCCAGTCGGTCGGAGGAAGATAAAATCTATGCATGAGATGAAAGTGGCCGGAGGGCAGCTTGACGTTGGAAATACCCGACCAGAGCCTCCTGCCAAGGGCGTGGTGTGAGGCCGGTGACGGCGGTGAGTTTATCCGTGGCCATCGCGGTATGAGGCGGCCGCGGGGCGGCGAAATTTTTCATGTCAGCCAGCAGAATGGGATTCACAATGCGGGCGCGCAAGGGGAGGCCGGCCGCCAAAGCGCAATCGAGGGCGTGCTGGCCGTAGTCGCGCCAGGTGCAGGAGCCGGCATTGCAGGCGTGGTAAAGTCCTCCGGGCAGGTCGCTGGCGAGAAAGGGTTCGAGCCAGTCCGCCACGTCTTCGGCGAAAGTCGGGCAGGAGGTTTTGTCTGCGATGGCTTCGACGCTTTCGTGGGTCAGGGCGCGGTCAATGATCATGTCCACGAAGCTGGGTTTGTCGGGTCCAAAAACCCAGGAGACGCGCACGGCGAGATGCCGGGGCGAGGGGGCCAGGGCGGCGGTTTCCCCGGCGAGTTTGGTCTGTCCATAATGGCTGAGTGGATGGGCGGCGTCATCCTCAGTATACGGCGATTTTTTCTCCCCGTCGAAGACGTAGTCGGTGCTGATGTGGATGAAGCGTGCGTTTTTTGCGGCGGCGGCGCGGGCCATCACGCCGGGGGCGAGAGCGTTGACCGTGGTGGCCTCGTTGCGGGCGGACTCACAGCGGTCGACATTGGTCAGACCGGTGCCGTTGACGAGGACGTCGAATCCAGTGGTTTCAAGCAGGTTTTCCAAGGCGGCGAGGTCGGCGATGTCAATGTCCGGCCGGGCGAGGGCGTGGACGTCATGGATCGCCGACCATTTGCGGGCGAGGGCGGCACCGAGACGGCCCCTGCCTCCGAGAATGAGAACGCGACTCACGGGCGGGCGAGGATTTTTTCCCACCAGGCGCGGTTGTCGAGATACCACTGAATGGTTTCGCGGATGCCATCGTGCGGGGCGTGGATGGGTTTCCAGTTCAGCGCGGTGCGGATTTTGGCGGAGTCTATGGCGTAGCGGCGGTCGTGGCCGAGGCGGTCGGTGACATAGGAAATGAGATCGCGAGGTTTGCCGAGAGTCGCAAGAATAAGTTCGACCACGGCGATGTTTTCCAGTTCGGCATCGGCCCCGACATTGTAAACTTCCCCCGGTTTCCCATCGAGGAGCACGGCCATGATGGCGCGGCAATGGTCGTCCACATGAATCCAATCGCGGACGTTCAGACCGTCGCCGTAGACGGGGAGTTTCTGGTTCGCCAGCGCCGTCGTGATCATCAGGGGAATGAGTTTTTCCGGAAACTGATATGGGCCGTAATTGTTCGAGCAGCGGGTGATGAGCACTTCCTGACCGAAAGTCCGGTGGGCGGCGAGGGCGAGCAGATCGGCCCCGGCCTTGCTGGCGGAGTAGGGGGAACTGGGGTCGAGGGGGGATTTTTCGGTGAAGCGTCCCTCCGGCCCCAAGGATCCGTACACTTCATCGGTGGAGATCTGGACGAAGCGCTTCACGCCATGGCGCCGGGCGGTTTCGAGCAAAACCTCGGTGCCGACGATGTTGGTGTGAACGAAATTTCCCGATGAGGTGATGCTGCGGTCCACATGGGATTCCGCGGCAAAATTCACGATGGCGAAAAATTTGTGCTTGGACATGAGGGCTTCCATGGCCTCTCGGTCGGCGATGTCCGTCTGGAAAAATTCGTAGCGTTCACCGTATTGTTCCGGCACCCCGGCAAGGTTGGCGGGATTGCCCGCATAGGTGAGGGCATCCACGTTGGTAAGAAATTCAGGCTGGTAATGTTCCAGCACGAATCGCACAAAATTGCTGCCGATGAATCCACAGCCGCCGGTGACAAGAAGTCGCATCCGCAGGATGTAACAAGGTGGATTCGCCTGCCGCAATGAGGAAAGTCCACTACCAATGCCAACGGTGCACGAACTGCTGTACGTGGCCGGGCTTCGTCAAGTTGACCGGTGAGGATATCACGGCGATCTCCGCGTTTCTGGGTGTGAGGGAGCCGGACTTCATCCAAAGTCACACCCGCCTGCGGCCCGAGCGCGATGGCCTTGCGTTGATTGATAAATCCAATGGCGAATGCATTTTTCTGGAGGGCCGCGACTGCGCCATCCAACCGGTCAAACCGCAGCAATGCGGGGGATTTCCCAACACGTGGAATTTTCCCGGATGGCGGGAAGTTTGTGAGGCGATCGAAGTGCCGGACGAAAGCGGCAGCTGATTATTCGAGCAACTCGGCGCAGACTTTGGCGGCCTCGAAGTAGGTTCGGGCGTAGGTCCGGGCGGCTTCACAGTGGTGCGAATAATTTTTTGCCACGGCTTCAATGCCGGCCACGGCTTCTTCCATGGTGCGGAAAGCCAGCACGCCGTCGCCGGTGGGCAGATGATCGCTCCAGCCAGTGTCCTGCACAACGACGGGCTTGCCTGCGGCCAGATAGCAGGCGCTGCGACAACTGAACCATCCGCTGTTGGACTTCACGTAGCCGTTTTTGGCGATGCTCCATTCCGCTTTGCTGTTGGAGAGAAAATCATGATAGCTGGCGTAGTCGGGCAGGTAAAGATCCGGCTCGATGATCTTCCAGCCAAGGGATTCGAGGTGTTCGGTCGGGCGGTTTTTTCCCGGACCCTGGCCCATCGCCAGGACAAACTTTTCGGGAGTTTTTTCCGGCAGTTCGGAGAAATGCAGGAACTCGATGTCTTTTTGCCCATAGGTTTCCCCCTCGAATTCCTCGGGTTTGTAGCTGGCCCAGTTCATCACCGTAGTCCAAGCGTCGCAGGCTGTGTGGCGGGCGGTCGGCGGCATGAGGGTTTTCTCCCACCATGCGAGCGCAATCGGTTGGACGGTGGGATGCCATTTCAACCCCGTGAGCGGAAGCTTGCAGCCCGGCTGTCCGACTTTAAGGCCGAAGGTGAAATGTTTTTCGTGGGATAAAACGCGGTCGAGGTAGTCCTTGCTGCCGCGGGTGAGCTTGATGTGGGTGAACATCGGATCGCCATCGAGGAAGAGTTTTGTCTTCACGCCGGCCGTGATCGGGCGCAGCCAGCAGGCACCGGAGACATTGGCCAGCACATCGGCTTCGGCGATGATTTTCTCGGCGGTCTTTTCATCGGTGACGCCGTAATATTTGCCATCCGGCTCGTTGCGATAAATCCAGCGGTCGCCCATGTCGAACTCATGCATGATACGCTCGAGGTAACTGACGTTGTGGGAGCAATCGGCGCTGGGCTCCTGCTTGATGGGATCGTAGGCCCAGTTGGCCGAGTCCTCCAGATACCAGACGTCGTGACCGAGGGCGCGGAAGCCCAGAACGTACTGGATGTAATCCCAAGTGACGCCGCCGAAAGCATATTGCCCGATGAGGCCGGTTACGAGGATGCGCATGAGAGAGTTTTCAACCTGCCGCTGAGCCTATGGGAATTCGTGTCAGGAAAACAAGCACTCCGCCACCGTAAGGAATACCCACGCAACTAATTGCAGAAGAGCTTTTTACGCTGAAAAGTTTCCGGTTTCCGGTTTTTTGAATTTTTTTGAACAGGTGCCGATTGATGCTGTCTAATTTGTTAACCACCTTAAATAACCAAAAGTATTTGGAACCAAATCTTCATCACGCACGTTACCTTTACAGAGGATTAAAATTATGGCCCTAGAAGACAACGAAACAGGATTTCAACAATATCTCAGGGAAATTGCGAAATTTCCGCTTTTGACCCCACAAGAAGAAGTCAAGCTGGCGCGCCGCATAAAACGTGGCGACCAGAAAGCACGCACCGAAATGGTGAGCGCCAATCTCCGCCTTGTCGTCAAAATCGCCCGCGACTACGGCAATCTTGGTCTCCCGCTGCTCGATCTGATTTCGGAAGGCAACATCGGCTTGATGAAAGCCGTGGAACGCTTCGATCCCAAAAAAGGCGGCAAGCTCAGCACCTATGCAGCATGGTGGATTAAACAATCCATCAAGCGCGCCTTGGCCAACCAGAGCAAAACCATCCGTCTGCCGGTTCATCTTGTGGATAAAATTGCCAAAGTTCGCAGAGTGTCTGCGCAAATGACCGAGGAACTTGGCCGCGAACCCTCCGATGACGAACTCGCTGAGGAAATCGGACTCTCAGCCTCGAAGATCACCCAGCTCAAGGCGGCTGCTGTCCGCCCGGCCTCTCTCGATCAACCAATCGGAGATGACGAATCCACCGAGTTTGGTGATTTGGTGGGCGACATGGAGGCGGATGATCCTTTTGAGACATTGCGCGACAAGGATCTGCGCGAAGAAGTTGGCGATCTCATGGACGTGCTTGACGATCGCGAGCGCCGGATCATTAATTCGCGCTTCGGCCTCGACGGACACAAACCCAAAACGCTGGAGCAAGTTGGCGAAAAATTCGGGGTAACGCGCGAGCGGATCCGTCAGTTGCAAAACATCGCCCTGCATAAGTTGCGTAAGGCGCTCGGCAAGAAAGAGCGCCCCGGAGTGGAGGCTTTCGTTTAGTTGATGTGGTAAGGGGTAGGGGCTGTCGCAAGACAGCCCCTTTTTCTTTGCCGCCCGGCGGGGAATCTCGCACCTATCCCTCGTATGAAAACCGCAGTCCACTGGTTCCGCCGTGATCTACGCATCACGGACAATACCGCTCTCCTGGCGGCGACGGCTCGAGCGGAAAGGGTGGTGCCGGTTTACATTCTGAGCGAATGGACAAAGAGGCACCGCTGGAGCGGAGCCAATCGTCAGCAGTTTCTTTGTGGCTGTCTGGAGTCGCTGGCGCAAAACCTGCAAGTCCTCGGCGGACGTTTGATCTTCCGGGATGGCGACGCCGTATCCGCTTTGCGAAAAGTGATCCTCGAAACCCGGGCCGAGGCGGTATTTTTCAATCGCGACCCCGATCCTTTCGGGAGAGGCGTTGAAAAAGATCTTGCCCGTTTGGGGGCTGAACTGGGCGTCGAAATTGTCGGTTGCAAAGATGGTTGTCTCCACGAACGCGAGGAGGTCTTGACCGCAGTGGGGGAACCTTTCCGGGTTTTTACGCCCTATGCAAAAGCCTGGGCGAAACTGTCCAAACCCGCGCCCGCTGGCCGGCTGCGCGTTCTCCGCACGCCCGAGGAACCTTCCTCCCTGCCGCTGCCGGTGATGGAGAGGTGGGGATTAAAACCAGTGGGTGGGATTCTCGAAGCGGGGGAGAAAGCGGCCCGGCTGCGCCTGAGAAAATTTCTTGAAAGCGGACTGGCCCGCTACGGCGCAGACCGCAACATCCCGGCCGGCCGGACCACTTCGCGGCTGTCCCAGGATTTGCGCTTCGGGCTGCTTTCCATCCGGGAAATTTTTGCAAAATCCGAAGCCAAAATTGCGGAGCTTCCCGCCATGGAACGCGGATCCGCGCAAAAGTTCACCGGAGAACTGATCTGGCGGGAATTCTACAGCAACATCCTCTGGCATTTTCCGGAAGTGCTCGAAAGCGAGTTCAACCCGAAGTTTCGCGGCATGACCTGGCCGGGAAAACCGGAGGATTTCGTGCGCTGGTGCGAAGGGGAGACCGGGTTTCCCATCGTGGACGCCGCCATGCGGCAGCTCAACCAAACGGGCTTTATGCACAATCGCACGCGCATGATCGCGGCGATGTTTCTGACCAAGGACCTGCATCTCGACTGGCGGCTGGGCGAGAAATATTTCATGCAAAAACTGGTGGATGGCGAGATCGCCAGTAACAACGGCGGCTGGCAGTGGAGTGCGGGAACGGGGGCGGATGCGGCCCCGTATTTTCGCATTCAAAATCCCTGGACCCAGACCACGCGTTTCGATCCCGAGGGACTTTACATCAAGGAATGGGTGCCGGAATTGCGGGAGGTGCCACCGGAAAAATTCATGGCCCCTCCGCCAGCAGGGGGCAAGATCGGGAAGAACTACCCATACCCCGTTGTGGACCACGCCATCGCGCGTGAGAAAACCTTGCAGCTTTTTGCCAGCCACAAGGAAAAGGGGTGAACCTTACGCTGCGAGGCGGGGTTTGTTGATCACGGTGAAAATGAGAACCCAGAAGCATTGGATCAGCACCGCGATCGGGAACTGGAGTGCGGATGGCATGAAATAAACCAGGCTCACACCGGGGATCCAAATGCACCTCCCCGCCACCTGCACGGTAAAGACCTTCGCCACGAAAGAGCCGCGCAACTTTGCCAATCGGAAGCCCGCATCCCGCAAGGCAAAAAAGCCGACCAGCAGCGGATTGCCAATGAAGGGGCTGAAAAGGAATTGATCCACCGCGACCTTGGCCACAATCGTTTTCCAGTCGTTTCCCGTGCCAAACCATTCGGCCTGGCAGCGATAGAAAAAATCCACCAGGATACCCATGCAGCCCCAGACGGGTGCGCCGGTGAAAAAATTCCACAGGTTTGTGCGGTTGAGTCTGCCTTGCTGAAAAAATACGATGCGCAGAATTTCAGGCAGAAGCGCGGCGGAAACCACGTAGGAAAAAAAGGCGAAACCGTAACCATATTCCTGTTTGAAATCGGCGACATGTCCGAGAAACACACGGGTGCCGTCGTGCAGAAAATAGAGGAAAAGAAAAACCGCCATCAGGGCTTGGAGGAGCAAGCCGGGCAAAAGGTTGGCCCGCACAGCCTGCCCCGCGACCTTGAGGGCCTCGCGCAGACTCATACTGGTACTTTCTCCAGAAAAATCTCACCTGTCCGCCGTCGGGCCTGAAAATTTCCCGGCAGGCTGACCTTGGCCGGACCGGCACCGTCGTTGAGGAGAGATAGCGTCCGCATGGTTTCCTGGAATCCAGCTTCGGGTACGCCGTATTTCTTCAGCCAGCGCAGAACAGTGCGCCGCCGGAGGGCTTCCGGCAGAGCTCGTAGTTTTTTGCAGTCGAGGCGCTTTGGCACTGGCGGAACAAGCGATTCCATCCAGCCATCCTCTTCCCGCAGAATCTCCGCCGCGCGCAGAATTGCGGCCCGATGGGATGTCCCGAACGCCTTGGTGATGGCGGGAAGAATGTCCTGCCGCAGACGGTTCCGGGTATGAGCCCGGCTGGTGTTGCTGGCGTCCTCCCGCCAGGGAATTTTTTTCCCGATGACGTAGGCGGAAATTTCGTCGCGGGAAACTCCGAGCAGCGGTCTGATGATTTCAAGACCCGCCACCTGCGAGACAGGTTTGATTCCGGCGATGCCGGCGGCTCCGCTGCCACGCAGGAAATTAAACAGGCTCGTCTCGATCTGGTCGTCGGCATGGTGGGCCAGAAAAATGCGCGGGCAGCGGTGTTTTCGCGCGCATGACACGAAGAAGGCGATGCGGAGTTCGCGACAGGCGGCTTCGAGAGAGTGCTTTTGCAGGGCGGCGAATTCTTTTCCAGCCGCTTTGGAGGATTCCATGGCGAGGCCGAGCCGGGCTGCGCTCTTTCCGACCAAGGTGGCGTCGGCCTTGGAGGACACCCCGCGCAAACCGTGATCAAGGTGGCAGACAATCAGCTTGCGATAGCCCAGGCTGTGGAGGGCATGCAGGAGTGCCATGGAATCGCGGCCGCCGGATACCCCAATGAGATATTTTTTTTGCGGCGGATACGCGGCAAGCGCGGAAGACAATCTGGCGGGCAGATCACTCAATCGAGGCGGCCCCAAAATAGGCATGCAGGGGTTCGGGGAGTTTGACCGAACCATCGGGCTGCAGCCCGTTTTCCAAAAGGGCGACGTAGAGTCGGGCCAGGGCTGTGCCGGAGCCATTGAGAGTATGGCAAAAACGGGTTTTCCCCTCTGCGTTTTTGTAACGAAGATTCATGCGCCGGGCCTGATAGTCCTCGAAATTCGAGCAGCTTGAGACTTCCAGGTAGGCGCCTTGTCCCGGAGACCAGACTTCGATGTCATAGGTTCGGGCCGAACCAAAACCAAGATCACCGGCGCAAAGTTCCACCACGCGATAATGCAGGCCGAGGATTTGCAGGACTTTTTCCGCGTCGGCTGTCAGTGTTTCCAACTCGGCCTTCGAGTTTTCCGGACGGCAGATTTTGACCAATTCGACCTTGTCGAATTGGTGCATACGGATCAACCCGCGGGTCCCGAGTCCGGCCGACCCGGCCTCGCGGCGGAAGCAGGGGGTGTAGGCCGCGTATTTAATCGGGAGAGTGTCGAGCGGGAGGATTTCCTCGCGATGGAGATTGGTGACCGGTACCTCGGCGGTCGGGACAAGGTAGAGGTCGTCGTTGGCGAGCCGGTATTGTTGATCCTCAAATTTCGGAAGTTGCGAGGTTCCGATCAAGGCCTCGGAGCGGACGACATGCGGAGGATTGATTTCGGTATAGCCATGGTCGCGGGTGTGAAGATCGAGCAGAAAATTGATCAAAGCGCGTTCCAGTCGGGCGCCGGGGCCGGTGTAGCAAACGAATCCGCTTCCACTGATTTTGGCGGCTCGATCGAAGTCGAGGAGTTTGAGCCGGGTCGCGATGCCGAGATGGTCTTGGGGATTTTCCAAGGCGGATTTTTCACCCCATTCGCGCACGAGAGGGTTGTCGGCGGCGTCTTTTCCCGCTGGCACGGATTCTTGCGGCAGGTTGGGCAGGGAGAGTAGGGCAGCACGCTGTTTTTCCTCCAGCATGGTGCCTTGTTCCGAGAGGGCCTGCATTTCCGCCGCGTGCAATTTGGACTGCGCTTCCAGTGCAGCCGTGTCATTCCCCCCGGCCCGCAAGCGTCCGATCTCCTTGCTCAGGCGGTTGCGGTCGGCTTGAAGAGTTTGCAGGCGGGTTTCGGCGGCGCGGCGTTCGCCGTCAATCGATAAAACGCTGTCAACACCTTCGGCCAGGCCGGCGTTTCTCACGGCGAGGCGGGTTTTGACGAAGTCGGGTTGTTCGCGGAGCAGGCGGATGTCGAGCATGGAAGCGGTGAGTTTTAACTTTGAAGGTCCAACTTTCAACGCTCAACTCTCAAATCCCGCCTGACATCAAACTTGAATGTTGAACCTTCGGCGTTAAGCGGTGAAAGTTACGTGATAGCGCATGCCTGTCCAATTTCGCGATTATTATGAAACCCTGGGAGTGTCGAAAACGGCCTCGCAGGATGAGATGAAAAGCGCCTTCCGCAAGCTGGCCCGCAAGTTCCACCCGGATACGGCCGAGGATAAAAAATCGGCCGAGGAAAAGTTCAAGGAGCTCAACGAGGCTTACGAAGTTTTAAGCGACCCGGAAAAGCGGAAGAAATACGATGATTACGGCGCGAATTGGCAGCAGGGTGGATTCCAGCCTCCGCCGGGCGGGGGCAGGCCGCAGGGATATAAAGGCGGTTACGGGCAGGGCGAAACAGAGTTTCATTTCGGCGGCACCGGGTTCAGCGATTTTTTTGAGCAGATGTTCGGGGCGCGCCGGGGAGGCGGACGCGGATTTTCCGGTGGCGAGTATGAAGAAGCTCCGATGCGCGGGCAGGATGTCGAGGCGGATATTCTGGTCAGTTTGGAGGATGCGTTGCGTGGCTCTTCGCGGCAGATTTCCTTTCGCCGGGGGGAGTCGGGAAAGATTCAGACCTACACCGTTAAAATTCCTAAGGGGGTGCATGAGGGCCAGCGCATTCGCCTGGCG
>Ga0163144_10021243_pt1 | contig 12909 bp, 14 predicted proteins | sample OliLak19BULKMAT1_FD_123175 | JGI IMG/M metagenome (GOLD analysis project Ga0163144, IMG submission 123175) | Freshwater microbial mat bacterial communities from Lake Vanda, McMurdo Dry Valleys, Antarctica - Oligotrophic Lake LV.19.BULKMAT1 | ecosystem: Environmental > Aquatic > Freshwater >...
ACTGAATGGAAAGGAGGATGGGAAGGACATGCTTGATCCCCGGTTGTTGCGTCAGGATCCCGACGCCGTTGCGGTAGCGCTCGGTCGACGAGGATTTGTGTTTGACGTGCCTGCCTACGTTGAGCTCGAAGAACGTCGCAAGCAGATGCAGCAGGAGATGGAGCAACTTCAGAACGAGAGGAATCGTCAGTCAAAGTCGATTGGCCAGGCCAAAGCCAGGGGAGACGATGCAGCACCACTCCTGGCAGCGGTTGCAGGGCTCGGCGAGAAGCTTGAACGGGTCAAGGCGGACTTTGCGACCTTGCAGCTGGAACTTGATGAACTGCTGCTTGGGTTGCCAAATATTCCGGACGCACGTGTCCCTGATGGCCGGGACGAGCACGCCAACGTTGAACTGCGGAAAATCGGTGCACCGGGGCAGTTCAATTTCGAGCCTCTGGATCATGTGGATCTCACCAGAGGTGTCGGACTGGACTTTGACGCCGCCGCGAAGATTTCAGGCGCCCGATTTGTGGTGTTGCGCGGCGCCATCGCGCGCCTGCATCGATCAATCGCGCAATTCATGCTCGATACACACACGCTGGAACATGGTTATGAAGAAGTGTGGGTGCCCTATCTGGTAGGCGCCGAAGCACTCTACGGCACCGGTCAGTTGCCGAAGATGCGAGACGATCTGTTTGCGATCAAGGGTGACGAAGAGCGATTTCTGATTCCGACCGCTGAAGTACCGGTAACCAACCTGTACCGCGACCAGATCCTCAGCGCCGATTCCCTGCCCATCCGGAATGTCTGCCATTCACCGTGTTTTCGTGGCGAAGCCGGCTCCTATGGCAAGGATACCCGTGGGATCATCCGCCAACACCAGTTCGACAAGGTTGAACTGGTGCAGATCGTACACCCCGACCAATCGTGGGTTGCACTGGATGAAATTGTCGGACACGCAGAAACGATTCTGAAAAAACTGGAATTGCCGTTTCGTTCGATGGCCCTGTGTGCGGGTGATCTGGGTTTTGCTTCCGTGTGTACGATCGATCTGGAAGTGTGGTTACCGGGCCAGCAGAAATACCGGGAAATTTCCTCGATCAGCAACTTCCAGGATTTCCAGGCACGGCGGATGCAAGCCCGCTTTCGCAATGTTGACACCAACAAGCCAGAACTGGTGCACACGCTGAATGGCAGTGCATTGGCGGTGGGTAGAACCCTGGTAGCGATACTCGAAAACTATCAGGATGGTGCAGGGCATGTTGCGGTCCCCGACGCGCTGCGACCCTACATGGCAGGACAGACGCGGCTGGAATTTGCCGCACCCAGGTAGACCGTGGACTATCTGCCACTGTTTCACAAGCTGACCAACGTTCGCTGCGTTGTAGTTGGTGGTGGCATAGTCGCTGCACGCAAGATCAGGCTGCTGAAATCTGCGGGTGCGCAGGTAGTGGTGATTGCGCCAGATCTGTGCGAAGAGATCCTGGCAAGTCTTGCAGTGGATGGGCTGACACACATCGCTCGACCCTTCTCGGAATCCGATCTTGATGGCGCTGCGCTGGTGATAGCTGCTACCGATGATGTTGCGGTGAATCGCCTAATCAGTGAATTTGCCAGGGGCAGAAACACACCGGTGAATGTCGTTGATAACGCAGAGTTGTCGACCGTGATTTTTCCCAGCATCGTTGATCGCAATCCGATCCTGGTCGCGATCTCGAGCAGTGGCAAGGCGCCGACCCTGTCTCGACAGTTGCGCGGTCGATTGGAGGCCATGCTGCCAAAACAAATCGGCGCGTTTGCGGAATACCTCGGACGCAAGCGATTGGAAATGCGGGTACAGGGCAAACGATTGCCACGCTCTGCGTGGGAGCGCCTCGCTGCACTTGGACCGGAACGGGCAGAAGCTGCATTCGATGACATTGCCCTGGAGACCCGTCCGGCAGTGGGCTGGGTGGGCATCGTCGGCGCCGGACCGGGCGATCCTGAACTGATCACGCTCAAGGCGCTTCAGCTGTTGCAGCGCGCCGATGTGGTTCTCTATGACAATCTGGTCAACCGAGCCATCCTCGACTATGCACGACGTGATGCTGAACAAATCTATGTTGGCAAGAAGCGTGCGTTTACCGGTGCACGTCAGGACGATATTCACGAGCGAATGCTGTCCGCTGCCAAAGCCGGCAAAAACGTTGTTCGATTGAAGGGCGGTGATCCGTTCATCTTTGGTCGCGGCGGTGAGGAGATCGCCTCGCTGGTGGAAGAGGGCGTGCAGTGCATTGTTGTTCCCGGAATTACGGCAGCACTTGGCGCCGCCAGTTATGCAGGGATTCCCCTGACGTATCGAAACCTCTCGCAGAGTGTTCGTTTTGTGACCGGGCACCGGGCACGAGGCTCCATCGAAATTGATTGGCGGGACTTTGCCAAGCCAGGTCAGACTCTGGTGTTTTACATGGGACTGTTCAACCTGCCGCAGATCAGTGCACTGCTGATCGAAAATGGACTTGCGCCTGAGACACCGGCGGCGCTGGTTGAAAATGCAACGTTGCCGCAGCAGCGGGTGTTGGTAGGGACCATAGCGGATCTGCCCGACAGGGCGTCAGAGGTCGGTATCGACGGTCCGACTACGGTCATTGTCGGAGAAGTGGTGGGTGTTCGACAGGTGCTTGGGTAGCTGACGCCGGTGGTCAGGAAATCGATAGTCTGAGCAGCCGGAGCCGGCGCGTTGCACGGCCTGAAGTGTTGATCAACATTTGATGTACGCCGCGTTCAAACTCTTCCGGATTGAGTACGATTCACCCGTTGGGTTGAGCGCCTGCCTGGCAGTGACCCGAAACCTCGAGATAAGGATGTCAGTGCGCGGATTCGACAGATACCTGGTCGCCATCATGAGCGTGATTGCCTTCACAACAACCATGGTTTGTTTGAAGGGTGTCTTGCTCGCGCGGGATTTCTACCGTCAGGCGCTTCAAGCACAACATCTGCAGACGCCGGTCATTACTGGAAACGTTGATAGCCCAATCGTCTTTATCGGCGACTCCAGAATTGCGCAGTGGAGCCAGCACGATATCTTTTCTGCACGATATATTGGCTATCCGGGTGCATCCTCCCATCAGATTGCCACACAGTTTGACAGTGAACTGCTGGGGAAGAACACCTCTATTGTCATTATCGAAGCAGGCGTGAATGACCTGCGATTGGCAGGGGTGGCGCCGGGACGCGTGAAGGAACTTGTCGATGAGTCGCTCGGGAGCCTTCGACATCTCGTCGAAGACCTGGTCTCGCATGTTGATCAGGTGATTCTGCTGACGGTCTTTCCTGTCGCCGAGCCGGATCTGCTGCGATCTGTTGTCTGGAGTGACGAAGTTCAGCAGAGCATTGACCTGCTCAACCGTTCGTTGAGCCAAACACAATGGCCGTCGACGGTGCGGGTTGTCGATTGTGACAGCGCGCTGCTTGCACTGGGCGGGAAGGCGTTCATGGATACTCTGCATTTGACGGAGTCGGGCTACGACGCGCTGAACACCTTGATTGAACCGTTGCTGGCACCACTACCGGCGGCAACAGCAACACCAAACGTTCGGGAAGCCTGACACATGCTCTTCAACAGCCTGGAGTACCTGCTGTTTTTTCCGTCAGTCTTTGCGCTGTACTGGCTGCTGAACGGCCACAGGTCTGCACAAAACCTGCTGATCCTGCTGTCCAGCTACTTTTTCTACGGTTGGTGGGATGTACGGTTCCTGTATCTGATTGCCTTCACCACCGTGTTCGACTTCAACGCGGCTCAGCTGATCGAAAATCGCCACGTGTCCTGGTCGAGCCGATTGAAATCGGTTGGCTTCATAACAATCGCCTATGCGGGATTTGTTCTTCCGGAATCCTGGCAGCAAGGCACCTGGACTGAAGGTGGCTCCTCCGGACTGATTGCAACTGTGCTGCTTTCTGCCCTGGTACTGGCGGGCCCAAGGCTCGTGAGTTCTATCCCCGAGCGACTGCAACGCAAGGTCATCGTCTCGCTGACGGTCATCGTCAATCTGACGATCCTCGGCTTTTTCAAGTACTTCAATTTTTTCGTCGACAGTTTTCAGGCGATGTATCTGACGGTATTTGGAGTCGAACCATCGATCATCATGCTGTCGATCGTGTTGCCTGTGGGGATTTCGTTCTACACGTTCCAGAGCATGAGCTACACGATCGATGTGTACCGGCGTGAAATGAAGTCGACGCCGAGTATTGTCGAATTCGGTGCGTACCTGAGTTTTTTCCCTCAACTCGTGGCAGGCCCGATCGAACGAGGCAAAAACCTGCTGCCCCAGTTCCAGCGTGATCGTGTCTGGAATGCTGATGAGGCCCGTGAGGGGTTGTGGTTGATCGCCTGGGGCCTCTTCAAGAAAGTTGTTATTGCAGACAATCTTTCTATCCTCGTCAACAGCGTGTTTGGTGCGTATGACCAGGGTGAAACCTCAGCACTCCCCGCGGGTGGTGGTCTTCTTACGCTGATCGCGGTTTACGCATTTGCATTCCAGATCTACGCGGACTTTTCAGCGTACTCCGACATTGCGCGGGGTTGCGCGAAGCTCATGGGATTTGATCTCATGCTCAACTTCCGTCTTCCCTATATTGCAACCAACCCGTCGGACTTCTGGCAGCGTTGGCATGTCAGTCTGTCGAGCTGGCTCAGGGACTATCTTTATATCCCGCTGGGAGGAAATCGAAAGGGAAAATTCAACACCTACAGAAATCTCTGGCTGACGATGTTGCTTGGGGGGTTGTGGCATGGTGCCAACTGGACGTTTGTGTTGTGGGGTTTCTACCAGGGCATGATCCTGGTGCTGTACCGCCTGCTGGGCATCGACCATGCCGGTGCAAAGAGTACGGGTCTGATGAAGGCCATTCATGTGCTGTGGTTTTTCCAACTGACATGTCTGGGATGGTTGATCTTCCGCGCGCAAAACCTGGATACGATATGGATCTTCCTGGCGTCCATCTTTGGCGATTTCCGCGGCAGTGTGGAAGCCAGTGAGGCTGGCTGGACGCTGATCAGCTTTATCTGGCCACTGCTCCTTGTGCAGGCCCTGCAGATTCGATTCCAGTCGTTTTATGTGTTGCCGCGATTCCATTGGTTCGCGAATCTGAATATCTGGTTGCTGATTCTGCTCAGCATCGGCGTGTTTGCGAGTAACCAGTTCAGGCCTGCGGAGTTCATCTATTTTGCCTTCTAGACTGCTCAGATACTGGTGGGCGCTGCCATTCCTCGTGCTCTACGTCCTGTTGGCGAGCGAGGCCTACATTCGTGTTGTGCAACCAACCAAGATCCAGCCTCGTTATGTCGTTGGTGCCGAGTATGGCGTTCGCATGAACAAACCACTCATGACCTACTACCATACAGGTCAGCACTATCGGATTCGTTTTGATATCAACAGCAAGGGGATCCGTGCAGATCGCGAGATCCCTTATGACAAACCGGCATCCACATACCGGATTGTTGCGTTTGGTGATTCCTTCGGAATGGGTTATGAAGTAGAACTCGGGGATGCCTGGCTTTCAGTACTGGAACGGGAACTGAACAAGTCCGGCCAGTGCAATGTGGAAGTGGTTAACCTGTCGGTGTCCGGACATGGAACGGCCGAAGAACTGGTGACCTATCTGAATGAAGGTTACAAGTACGAACCTGACCTGGTGCTTGTGGAGTGGCATCAGACCGATCTGGACGACAACCTGCGTTCCCGACTCTTTGCACTGGGGGATGGGGTGTTGGACAAAGCCAATGACACCTATCTTCCGCCTATTGAAAATGCAGCCCTGCTCGAATCACCGGTTTATCGACTGATTGCAGAAAACTCGATGTTTTACGCCTGGGCAAGGCAATCCCTGTCGACCCGGGTTCAGAGATTGATGGCCGCGACCGCCAATAAAGACCTGGAACAATCGCAGGCAACGGTCACTGATCAGTCGGCCAGAGGGGCCTTGTCGATTGCGCTGCTTGATCGTTTTGCGTCGGAGGCTCAACAACGCGGCGCTGACTTCTATGCTCTCGACGTGCCGTGGTGGGTGGACAGGGTGACCTTTACGAGCAGTTTTCCTGAAGTCCCTTCGTTGGCCACAAAGGTCTATTCACCGATTGAAGACTTCGCCTTGCGACGTGGAGAAGAAATGTACTGGGAAGATGGCTTTGGACATTTCACCCCACTGGGTAACAACATAGTTGGTCTCGGGCTGTCGAAGCAGATCCTCCCTCTTTGCAGCCAATCAGAGTCAGCGAAGGATTCTGGTCCTTAGAGCCATCGCTGGTCTCAGGGGCGGCATCAAAGGCAGTTGGTAGGCCGGGGCAAACCTGCAATGCGCGCGATCCGTTTTGCCGGGCTGCCAGGAAACAGCTGCATAAGATAGATGCTGTTCCCATATTCTGATCCCAGTTTTTCCCTGACCAGTCGGACCAGCGGACGCATTGCCGGTGAGTTTTCTGTGCGTGCATGGAACTCACGAACCAGATGAATCACCGCCCAGTGGGCCTGTGTCAGCACGAGGCCATCCAGCGTCGCGGTTGCCTCGGCGACTTCAGGGCTCCACTGAGTGAGATCGACCAGGTAGCCTTCCTTGTCCCGTCGCAGTTCACTCATCGCCAGGAAACCACCGGCTTGTGCTGGCTTGTCAGCTCGACAAACTGTTCCATGTTGATGAATGTTGCGTTCCTGAGTCGGTTGTGAACGCCGCGCGCCAGGGAATCTGATTCGAGCGCATAGACTGCCTTTCCAGCGGTGTTCGCATAAACACCATCCTGCAACAGGAGAACGGCGTCGTCGTGTTTGCAGCGTTGTTTGCATGCGTCATACCCGGTACGACTGAAGATGAGATGCAAGGTACTCATCAGTCGTTCCACACGATATCGTGGCTGCCGAACAGCTCAGCTTGTTCGCCCGCGGACAACACTTGAACCGGAATGACCGTGTCGCCTGCATGCAACCCGCGACTCGACAGGCTATCGCCACAAACGTAGACCCTCTCGATTTCGTAGTCCGGCAGTGCCAGCAGAAGTTTGCCAACTGTTCGACGACCGATCAGGTCAGCCCGCTGATCGGGCAGCAATCCGAATACGGCATCGTCCAGCAGAAGAATGGAGACCTTCAATTCAAACGCGGCCGCAACCAGTGCTGCATCGAGCGCCTCGGGCACATACACACCGTCATAAGGTGCTCTGCGCAGCAGGAGAAGCAGCTTCAATTCCCGCATGGTCAGTTCACGAACGTGATGCACTGGTCGGACTCGACGACCGCGTCGATCAATTGTCCAAGTCCGACGATGACAAAGTGGTCCGCAGTGTTGGCTGCTCTGCGTTCATAACGATCTGCTTCTTCGTGATTCAGAACCCCGCGCCGCAGTGCCGCGGCGATGCAGACTGCGAGTTCACAGCCGTGTTCACGGGCCAGGGTCTGCCAACCGACCAGCACATCCGTTTCTTCCTGGGGAAAAACCCGTGTCGACAACGCATTCTCGGCACCATCGAGATAAAAGAACACACGCTGAAGTCCGTGGCCGCCACCCACCAGTGATCGCGCGAAGTCGAGCGCGGTGTGGCTGCCTTGGCCGGAGTGGGGGGCGCTGTGGACGATGAGGGTGAAGTTCATGCTACCCAAGTCAGGGGAGGCTTGCGTTTTTCCTAGTGTCCCAAGCATGACTGCTGAGTTCTTCGATCACAATGAAAACATTGTTATCTTCCGGGACAGTGTCCTGCCACTCTCTCTGCCTGATTTCATCATTTGCCCAGCTTCTGTTTTACGCGCTCAAGAGTGACCCTGCCTCGCTTCCACGTATACCAGACTATGCAGCCATAAAGTGGACTAAGCAGTCTTTAACCCAAGGCCATGCTGATCACTTGATTGAAGGTGGTAGTGAACTCAGCTCAGTAACAGGAGTAGCAATACCCTGACGTAGCTAGTTGTCTAACAGGCTGTTGCTTGTCGTCGACAGCGACCATCCACGCAAAGAACAGTCTCGTGCATGAATGCCTTCTGAAATGCATCAAGTGCCCGCCAATCAGTCACCGGATTCATCGACAATGGACTCGTGCAGCCACTTCACGTCACCTTCACGTGAGGTATGTGATTGTGTGCGGCGTGGTGGGTACTGCTCGAAAACGCGAACTACCACGGGCGGCGACACGTGCGCGCCGCTCGCTTCAATAATCGAAACTACCGAAGGAATGAATCATGAAAAAATTTCTCGCTGCTGCAGCGTTATCGTTCGCTGCGATGACAGCGCAGGCGAAAGACATTGTTGACACCGCAGTTGCTGCCGGCAATTTCAAAACGCTGGTCGCCGCAATCCAGGCAGCGGGGCTGGTCGAAACGTTGAAGGGTCCGGGTCCGTTTACGGTGTTCGCGCCTGATGACGCTGCGTTCGCGAAGATCCCTGCAGCCGACCTGAATGCGCTGCTGAAAGACAAGGAAAAGCTCTCCGCGGTGCTGCTTGCGCACGTGGTTCCGGCGAAGGTCATGTCTACGGACGTCAAGGCTGGAATGGTCAAGACCGCCGGCGGATACGAGTTGACGGTTGGGACCGATGGCGCTGTCACCGTTGATTCTGCCACCGTCAAAGCAGTCGACATCGTGGCCGACAACGGCGTGATCCACGTGATTGATACCGTGGTGCTGCCGAAGTCGAAGATGTAGCTGACGCTGCTGTTGTAGCGCTCCGTCGGCCGCTGGGTTGGCGGAGCGTTTCTGTGACTGCTATTTTTTCCTCGGCGAAGGTCGGTTTTTCCCCTGAATCGCAAACTTTTCGGGACCGAATTGATCAGAGATTGCTTGGGACGTTTCCCTTAAGATTTGCCCAAGGGAGGGCCGGACGCGAAGTGCACGTTGGCATCCGGCGGCCAGGGGCCGTCTGGCATGAGCGAAACAAGCGTCCGCCATCACTTGCTGGACACGAGCGGCGGCAGTTGATTCGTTTTTGCGTCAGTTGCCGCGCAGACTCCCAGCCCGGTCTATCCATGAATCTTCTGCTGCGGCTGCCGATAGTCGCGAAAACACAGGGCGTGCTCCTTCCAGGTGCTCGCCGTACTGCTCGTACGACTGCGCGCCTTCCAGTGCGCGCCACACTGTCTTTTCACGCATCTCGTCACTGGCGACGAACCTTCATGAATATTCCGGGTTAGTCGGTCCGCGGCCCTGCAAACTGAACTTTAATGCCGTCGGGGTCAAAGAAGAACACGATGCCGAATTCGGGGCCGCCGCCAATTGGGCCCAACTGCTCAAAACCAATCTCATTCATCGTCTTTATCGTCGCGGTCAGATCTTTCACGTAGAAATTGATCCGGTCGATGCCCAGGTGATTGACCGGTGGTGGGTAGGACGGCGCGTCGTCGTAGGGACTCTTCCATTGCCGCAGCTGGAGCGTCGCCCCGTCGGTACCGGCACCGAGGCTGACGTCCTCGCCCTCAAATTCGATCGGACCATCAAACCCGTGGGCTGCGGCGAACTCACCGGAGCCAGCCTGCGAGCCGGGCTCAGATTCGGTGAACCCGAGCAGTCGATAGAACTCACGCGACCTCTCGAGATCAGCCACGTTCATGTTCGTGTTCACCAGCCGAACCAGGTCAGGGCCAGAGGTCGGTCCCTCACCTTCGGCGGTCTGGATCAACTTGAGGAAGGTGCCGTCCTGGTCCTTCAGGAACACGAACCGTTCACCATTGGGCGCTTTAGTCGGTGCTGAAACGAATTCGACGCCCTCCGCCTGGAGGCAAGAGAAGTAGCCATCGAGGTCCGTCGTCGAGTAGGTGGCGTAGGCCATCCCGATGTGGTTCAGGTTGGCGTAGGGCGGTTCTTCGCGATACGAATTGCCCCTGAATTGCACCGTGTCGACGAATGGCGGCGTGGGCGGATCTTCCAGACTATGCAGCGAGACGTGGATCAGGTAGTCGTCCGGAAACCCGAGCGACTGCGCGAAGGTGGTGCTCGTCTCCGGTCCTGCCGGGTAGATCTCGCCTATGAAACCTAACGTGTCGTAGAAGGCTCGCTGGCGTGCCATGTCGCTGGTGTTGAGCCCGAAATAGCCTTGGCGCATGAGCCCGAGATCGGCCTGGGTGACCTGGGTCACGCGGACGCCGAGTTCCCCGCCGCACTTGCCGCGAATGCTCACCTCGATCGTGTTCTCCTGATTGAGGTTCAACGGTACGACGACCTCGCCGTTCCCCCGAAAGTCCTGCGGCCCGACAACGTCGCGCCCGTTGACCTTGATCTGGGCGTCGTCGATGCCATCATTCTGAAGGACCAGCCTCGCCGGACCGTCGATGGCCCTGAATGCAGCCGTCTCGCTCGTCGGCTCTCCTTGCCCGGGCTCGAAGATCTTCGGCCCGAAGCGGGTCAGATTAGCCTCGTTCATAGTTGTTTCTCCAGGCACAAGAAGTCTCTTCGTGTCACGGTAAACGACGTGCCTGGCACAACCGACGAGGACGTGTTTGGTGGGTGTGCGGCCGGCATTGGTGTAAAACCACAAAATGGAAATCGAATAATGCAACGTAGCATTGTTTGCGAATCTTTGGTCATCGAATACAGTTTGCGTTCTGGCCGTCTCGACTTGTCGAAGAGCACCAACGAGATATTCTTGCTCAACTCAGCGCCGGTTTAGATTGAAAGGTTTCTCTGTTGCGGCGTTACACTCGTGAAGAAAAGATCGCGCCAGCGAATCTCGCGGGAGGACTCCAGCATAAACAAGGCGGCGAGCGCAGATCCGGAGCCGCCCCAAAGAAAGCCTCTGGCTGGGTGCTCATCGTTCGCCTCAATGACGCGAAACAGTTCGTCGGCGATGGCGTCCGAGGGCATCAGCTTCTATTGCAACAGGAGGATTCCCGCATCACCAATCGGGAACCCCAGGATCCGTTGACCAGCCAGTTTCAGACTATCGGCTCGGTGTGCTTCGAGCAGCGCCGGGAGACAATGTGCGTAATCATCGTCACGCGGAATCGTCCCTCCGCTTGCCAAATGGTTGAGAGACCAGATGACGCCCGCCGCCCGTAATAGATGGGTTTTAGCGTCGTAGCTCGCTCCAGTGAAACGTCGAACAGGTGAATTGGCCAAAAGGCCTTCCGCGAGAACGCTGCTCGCGCGTCTTCAGCGATGTCCAGGATTGTGTCGCGAGCGACCCGTTCATCCCAGCGATTATCGATCAGCGGCTCATGTCTATCGTTTTCAAACAGCATGATTCGTCAGATAAAAAAGACTTCTTGACGACTATAGGCTAGCCGAGCAACTTCGTCCGCGTCTGGCTGTAATCGGAGACGTGCGCTGCACTAAACAGCGACCGGTTTCGTCACCAAGCGGAACTAGTTCGCGCCATCCGGTAGAGTCAGAACTGCACTTTCATCCGATGGAGTCAGAGATGCCAATTGTGGTTGCCGATGACCTAACAGTAGGGGAGCCGCTGCCGGGCTGGCATGATCGATATTTTCGTTCAGAGAATATGAGCTTCGAGTACTACGATGTTGATGAAGGCTCCTCCATCCATGAGCATTCCCACGACGAAGAGGAAGTCTGGCACGTTGTAGAAGGCACTGTCGAAATATCGTTGAACGGAGAGCCAGCGATAGTCTCGGGAGGTAACGCTGCAGTTGTGCCTTCCAATACGACGCACTCAGTCGTCGCATTGACCAATGCAAAGGTCATCATCGCCAATCACCCTGTACGCCAGCGCATAGTGCAGCATCGATGAACTTCCGCAAATGGCCGAAAGCTGCCAGTCGATTGCCAGAGATGTAGGAGTACTATCGGCCCACCGCTGTTATTTGGTTTTTCTGCCATAACAGTCAGAAAATCTGAAACAGGTTGATGAGTAGGTAAGAGATGAGCGCAACCGCAAGCACCGGAGTAAAGCCGCTTGTCCTCAGACCCGATCAAGGACGCCACTATTCGATGGGCCGCATGTCAGCGAGTTTTATCGTCGACTGCGACGAAACGGGTTCACGTCTATCGGTTTCTGAGTGGTGGCTTGAATCCAACACAGTCGCGCCGAGCACGCCAGACACCACTCACATCCTGAAGATCACTTGTTTTACGTGATTGAAGGAGAGGTGACAGTCTTGATCGAGAAGGAATGGCATGCCGCAATGACTGGGACTTACGTCTTTATTCCGGGTGGGACGGAACACAGCTTTGAAAATCGAACTGCCGCACGGTCAGGATTTATTGGCATAAATTCCCCCGGAGGTTGCGAGAGAAAGTTGCCTGGCATAGTTGAGTGGTTCAAAGAGAATCCTGATTGAGGGGCCGGAATTGGCCGCATGGGGCTTATTGGCGTGGCTATCTGAGTGGCTGCTCTAGGGAAGGTCGACGTTCGTTCGTGCGGCGGGAAGATCGCTTGTCGACCCATATCTGCCGGTTGTGGTTAGGAATTACTCCATGACAGCAAACCTCCACTCGCGTTATCAGGCAGCCGCTGAGCGGGGGCAGTTGGCGGTTCGGTCATCGCGGCTGCGTGGCGGTTCGGGGCGTGTTTTTCGGTTGGCTGGTCATCCGGAGAGGTTCTGGTTTTTCGCCACGGCGATTGGTTTGATGCTGGAACGATGAGTTGGCGGCACGGTGCTTGGTGCGAAGACCCCGTGGTAGCGGGCGCTGGGCGAAGCGCGGCAGGCCGGAGCGGGAGCCGTCGGCGGCGCGAGCCAGTAGGTCGCGAGGTGCTCGCGCAGCACACACTACTTCGGCGCTCGACGTCACCGGGCGCGATTGAGCTCGTCTGTGCGTTTGGAGACCTTGAGCGTAGCAGCCTAGCCCTGCCTCTTACCCACAAGTCGCGCTGGGCAAGTTACAGGCTTCGGGGTCGAGTCAGTCATCGCGCAGTTCATAGCCCATGCTCATCATCATCAGATTCTGATAGCCGTACCACATCAACTCATGGCCGGCGGGTGGATCGTTGTTGCGATTGGTGTAGCCGCCGATCATG